>WNFV01007462.1_pt1 | contig 12617 bp, 9 predicted proteins | sample 5400101 | NCBI WGS metagenome assembly WNFV01 (sample SAMN13153361, study PRJNA577476) | soil metagenome | isolation source: 115 cm soil or saprolite under grassland replicate 1 | place: USA:California | collected 2016-06-15
CGTCGTGGCGGTGAACCCGAACGACACCGTCGACGTGGAGGAATACAACTACGACGTCGAGAACGGCGTCACCGACCACGACTTCAACCAGCGCACCGTCCCGACCTCGTCCTTCAACTACATCGACCTCGACGGCTGAGCGGCCCGACCAGCCAGGCCCACGACGGCACCCGACCGCACCGGCGCCAGCGGAGTCGCGCCCGCTGGCGCCGGTGCCCGCATCCGCGCGCGACGCTACGTGGGGAGATGGTCCGTCTGCTGTATGGCAGCGATCCTTCGGGTTCGGCGATGATCCGCCGATGACTCGGAGTGGCGAGGGCGTCGCCGTCTGCCGCGCGCTCTCCTCCCGCCATGCCCGGGTCCCCGCGGGGGACATCTCAGCTCGTTGATCACAACGGCCGTTAGAGGCCGGAAAGGGGTATCCGTGGTGAGAGCCCGAAGCCTGCTGCGAGGGGTGGTCGTGACGGCCATCCTCGCCGTGCTCGCGGCGCTGTTGCCGGCTGCGTCGTTCGCCTCGCCGACGCGGGGCGGCACCTCGGGGCGCTTCCTGGTGGTGGCCAAGAGCAGGGCCGACTACGGCGCGCTCAAGGCCAAGGCGCTGCGCAGCGGCGCCAAGGTGGTGCGCGAGGTGCCCCAGATCGGCACGCTGGTGGTCGAGGGGTCGGCGAGCGGCCAGTCGGGCCTCGCGGACGACAGCCGCGCCGCCGCCGTTGGCGCCGACCACGTCGAGAAGGTCAGCCAGGCCGAGCCGCGCAGGCCGAACCTGGCCAAGCCCGGCCTCCGCGGGGCGCACCGGGTGGCCCAGCGTGTCCGCGTCGGGGCTCGCAGCTCCAGCGGGATCACGCCCGACCCGGCCTTCGGCTACCAGGGCCTGCAGTGGGACTACGACCGCATCGGGGCGCCGCAGGGCTGGAAGACCAGCGCCGGCGACCCGGCGGTGACCGTCGGCGTGGCCGACACCGGGGTGGACTTCACCCACGCCGAGCTGGCCAAGAAGGTCACCCAGGTGGTCGACTTCACCGGCTCGGAGGACCCGCCCATCTGCAAGACCCTGTTCGGCGTCTCCGACCAGGACCTCGCCGACCAGTTCGGCGGGCCGGCCACCACCGACTGGAACGGCCACGGCTCCTGGATCGGCGGCAACATCGCCGCGGCGCTGGACGGCAGCGGCATCAACGGCATCGCCCCGAAGGTCGGGCTGGTCGCCCTCAAGATCTCGCAGTGGTGCGGCTCCGCCTTCGACTCCACCATCCTCGACGCCTTCGTGACCGCCGCCGACATGGGCATCAACGTGGTGAGCATCTCGTTCGGCGGCTACCTCGACCGCAGCGACCCCGAGCAGAACGCGGTCTACAAGGCCTACGTGGCCGCGGTGAACTACGCCCGCACCAAGGGCACCGTGATCGCCGCCTCGGCCGGCAACGAGCACGTGCGCGTCGGTGGCGGCGGCAAGGTGCTCAACCACGGCTCGCTCACCGCCCCCGGCGACCCGGTCGAGGACCTGTTCGGCCTGTACGAGGTCCCCGGCGGGGTGCCGCTCGTGGTGGACGTCTCCTCCACCGGCAACCTGGTCAACGCCTCCTCGGCGAGCTGCGCGCCAGGGACCATCGGCTCGGCCGACGACCTCAACGCCACCTGCAAGCCAACCGGCGACGCGCACCAGGCGGCCGGCCCCGGCAAGCAGGACCAGCTGTCGTACTTCTCCAACTACGGTCCCCGCATCGACGTGGGGGCGCCAGGCGGGGCGCGCAAGTTCAACCTGCCGTTCTGGGACCGCGGCGGCACGCCAGGGTTCCCCTACACCGGCGCCGACCTGACCAACGTCTGGGAGGACTTCTCCACCACCTCCAACTGGGCGACGGAGATCGACTGCTTCGTCTTCTCCGCCGGCTCCGGGTTCCCGGAGAACAACTGCTACACGGCCATCCAGGGCACCTCGATGGCGGCACCGCACGCCTCGGCCGCGCTGGCCCTGATCGCCAGCGCGCACCCGTCGCTGCGGCACAACCCGTCGGCGCTGGTGTCCCGGCTCAAGGCCATCACCAACCACCGTGTCCACAACCTGACCCAGGTGACCTCGGCGGCTGACACCAGCGCCGCCGACCTCGACGGCAGTGCCTGCCCGACCGGCTACTGCCACCTGGGCGGGGCGCGCGTCTCCGACCGCGACGCCTACGGCCGCGGCCTGGTCAACGTGGCCACGCCCTAGCGTCCCTGCAGCACCCGAGGGGCCGGCCGACTGGCTCGCCGAAGCGAGCCAGTCGTGACCGGCCCCTCGCCGTCGCCGGGTGCTCGCGCCCGTTCTGGCCGGCCCGCCGGCCACGCCTGGCGCAGTGGCCGGTCGCGGCCGGCGGCCCGTGATCCACGCCGTCACCTGCGCCAACTGTATGATCGCGCTGCGCGTCCGGCCTGCCCGGACCGCGCCCGTCCCGAAGCTGGAGCGCCACAGGAGAGCCGACCGCCGATGAGGTACCGACTGCCGCCCGTCCCGCCCGAGGTCACCGCGAGCCCCGAGGCGGAGGCCGCCTACCTCCTGGAGGACGGCTTCGCCGACACCCCGACCGGCGGCCTGGCGGAGCAACTGCGGCGGCGCGGCAGGCTGCGGGTCAAGTACGGGGTGGACCCGACCGCTCCGTCGGTCACCTGGGGCTGGGGCGTGTGCCTGCGCCGACTGCGCCGCTTCCAGCAGCTCGGGCACACGGCGGTGCTGGTGATCGGGGACTTCACCGCCCGCATCGGCGACCCGTCGGGCCGTTCCAGCACGCGGCGTCAGCTCTCGGCCGACGAGGTCGAGGGCTACGTGCAGGGCTGCCTCGCCAGCCTCAGGGCGATCCTCAGCGAGGAGCACCTTGAGGTGCGACGCAACTCCGAGTGGCTCGAGCCCATGGACATGGCCGACGTCCTGCGGCTCACCTCCCAGTTCACCGTCGCACAGATGCTTGAGCGTGACGACTTCAGGCAGCGCTACGAGGCCAACCACCCGATCGCCATCAGCGAGCTGCTCTACCCGATGCTGCAGGGCTACGACTCGGTGGCGATCCAGGCCGACGTCGAGCTGGGCGGCACCGACCAGTTCTTCAACCTGCTGGTCGGTCGCGAGCTGCAGCAGCGCGCCGGCCAGGAGGCGCAGGTGCCGCTGTGCGCGCCGCTGCTGGTCGGCACGGACGGGCAGCGCAAGATGAGCCAGAGCTACGGCAACTACATCGCCGTCGACCAGCAGCCGGCCGAGATCTTCGGCAAGGCCATGTCGATCCCGGACGAGGCCATGCCCCAGTACCTCGCGCTCGGCACCGACCTGCGGCCGGAGGAGAAGCAGCGCCTCGCCGCCGAGCTGGACGGGGTGCGGCTCAAGCGCCGGCTGGCCCGCGAGATGGTGGCCATGTTCCACGGGCAGGAGGCGGCGGAGCAGGCCGAGGCCGAGTTCGACCGGGTGTTCGTGCGCCACGAGCCGCCGCCGGAGATGGAGGAGTCGGCCACCTCGGAGCGCTACGTCCCCCGCATCCTGGCCGACCTCGGCTGGGCGACCTCGCTGTCGGACGCCCGCCGGCGCATCAAGGGCGCCGGCGTCAAGGTGGACGGGCGCACCCTCGACGACGAGCACAGCCACCTGGAGCCGGGCACCTACGTGCTGCAGAGCGGCCGCCGCCGCTTCCACCGCGTCACGGTGAAGTAGCCCGCCGCGGAAAACCGCTTGCCCCCGGCCCGGCCACGCCAGGGAGAATAGCGGGCTGTGCCCGCACCCCGCGCGGCGGCCGGTCGAGCCGCGGCGCGGCGTGGCCGCCCCGCCCGCCCGACCGCACCCGAGCCCGTGGAGCACGCCCGTGAGCCGAGCCGCCGGCCTGCCGGTCGAGGAGCTGCGCGCCGAGCGCGAGATGCTGGCGTACGCGCGCCGGTGCCTCGCGGCCATGCGGCGCCGCGCCGAGTCCCTGCGGGTGGTCGCCGGCGACCCGTACGCGGAGGAGGCGGCCGCCTGGAGGCTGCGGCAGCGCGTCGCCTCGCTGGCCGACGACCCCGACACGGCGCTGTTCTTCGGCCGGCTGGACTACGGCGAGGACGCCGTCGAGACACCGTCGGCGGCCCGCATGCCTGAAGCGCGCGAGGCCCGCTTCTACGTGGGCCGCAGGCACGTGGTCGACGCCGAGGGCGACCCGGTGGTGGTCGACTGGCGCCGGCATCTCGCGGCCCTTCTACCGCGCCACCCCGCGGCAGCGCCACGGCGTGCGCGTCCGGCGCCGCTTCGGCTACCAGGGCGGCACGCTCACCTCGATCCAGGACGAGCCGCTGACCCGGCTCGGCGAGGCCGAGAGCCAGGCGGTGGCCGAGCGCGTGCTGGTCGCCGAGATCGAGCGGCCCCGCATCGGCCCGATGCGCGACATCGTCGCCACCATCCAGCCGGAGCAGGACGACCTGATCCGCGCGCCGCTCGCCGAGACCGTCTGCATCCAGGGCGGGCCAGGCACCGGCAAGACCGCCGTCGGCCTGCACCGCGTCGCCTTCCTGCTGTACGAGCACCGCGACCGCCTCGGCAAGGACGGCGTGCTGGTGGTCGGCCCGTCGCGCGCCTACCTCGCCTTCATCCGCGACGTCCTGCCAGGGCTCGGCGAGGTCAGGGTCGCCCAGGAGTCGGTCGAGAGCCTGGTCCGGGCCGTCACCGTGCGCGGCCGCGACGCCCCGGAGGCGGCCGCCGTCAAGGCCGACGCGCGCCTGGCCGCGGTGATCCGGCGGGCGGCGTTCCTGCACCTGCGCCCGCCGACCGAGCCGCTCGCGCTGCGCTTCCGGCACCGCGTCGTCACCCTGCGACCTGGATGGCTGCGCAGCCGCGTCGACCACCTGGTCGAGCTCGGCGGGCGCTACGCCGTCGGCCGCGCGCACCTGCGCGACTGGATCGTGGAGCGCTGCCTGCGGGAGCTCGAGCGCAGCGACGGCCTGACCGACTTCGACGCGCCGGGCGAGGTCGCCAGGGCGCTCGGCCGCGACCGGGCGCTGCGCGCCTTCATGGACCGCACCTGGCCGGTGGTCGACCCGGCGCGGCTGGTGTTCCGGCTGCTCAGCGACGGCCCGTTCCTCGCCGCCGCCGCCGACGGCGTGCTCGGCGCGGACGAGCAGGAGCGGCTGGGCTGGCCGAGGCGGCCGCGCGGCCTGGCCGCCGCGCCCTGGTCGGTGGCCGACACGTTCCTGGTCGACGAGGCGGCCGACGTGATCATGGGCGTACATGGCTTCGGCCACGTGGTCGCCGACGAGGCCCAGGACCTCTCGCCGATGCAGCTCCGCGCGATCGGCCGGCGCTGCCGCTACGGCTCGGCCACGCTGCTCGGCGACCTGGCCCAGGGCACCAGCCCGTGGGCGGCCGAGCGCTGGGAGGACGTCCACCACCACCTCGGCCGGCCGGCGCCGCGCATGGAGCGCCTGCCGCGCGCCTTCCGGGCGCCTCGTGAGGTGCTCGACTGGGCCAACCGGCTGCTGCCGGAGATCGCCCCCGGCACCGTCCCCGCCGCCTCGGTGCGCAGCGTGCCCGACGCGCTGCGGGTCCGCGCCAGCAGTCCGGAGTCGCTGGTCGCCGCGTGGCTGGACGAGCTCGCGGCGGCACGGGCGCAGGAGGGGTCGGTCGGGCTGGTGGTGGCGGACGCCGCGCTCGCCGATGCGATCGCCGAGCTGGAGCGCCGCGGCATCGGCTTCGAGCGGGTGGACCGCTTCGACGTGGCCGCCGGTGTCACCGTCGTGCCCGCCTCGGCCGCCAAGGGCCTGGAGTTCGACCAGGTGGTGCTGGTGGAGCCGGCCGCGATGGCCGCGAGCGGCCCGCGCGGGCTGCGCCTGCTCTACGTCGCGCTGACCCGTGCCGTCCTGTGCCTGCGGGTCGTCCACGCCGCGCCCCTGCCGGCCGCGCTCACCCCGCCCCCCGTCTGAGCGGCGCCCCGTCGACCGGTTGGCCACGGTTGGGCGCCTGCCACGGGGGCGCCCCACCGCCGTCGCTGGCCGGCGTGGCGATGAATCGAGCGGTTCGAGGCGCTCCGGTTTGACGTTTCCGCGCTGGCCGGTAATGTAGGTGGTGTTGGGGACCCCCCACCCCGACTCCGATAAGCGTGTGGCTCCGCGCCCCCACGTGGCGTCACTCGGTCAACCTGTCGCAAGTGGCGGCACGTGCTCGCCGTGGCGTAACGGCGTGGGCGGGCCCGCTGCTCGGGAGAGGGGTTGAGACCGACGACAGAGACGATCAACCCGCGTCAGGCCTACCAGCCTGCCCCGTACCCGCCGCCGCAGCGGCCCCAGCGCCCAGCCGATCCCAGCACCGGCCCGTGGCAGCGCCCAGCCGATCCCGCCACCGGCTCCTGGGACGGCACCGTCCCGCCCGGCTGGGGCGCGGCACGCCCCGGCCAGCCCCGCCCGGCGCCCGCTCCGCGGCCCCGCCCGCGCCCGCCCGCGGCGCCCCCAGGGCCGCCCGCGGCCCGCCGCGGCATGCCGGGCCAGCCCATGGCCCGCGGCCCGGCCCCCGGCCAGCGCGCACCGGGGTACGCCGACCCGCGCCGCGCCGAGCCGCGCCCTGGCAGCCAGGTCCCGGCCCGCACCCGCGGCGGCGTCCCGGCGACCCGCTCCAGCTCCGTCCCCGCGCGCCGCTACGACTCGGGCAGGCACGACGGCAACCGCGCCAGGCCGGGCAGCTCCGGAGAGGCCATGGAGGCCACCGCGCGTACCGCCGCCGCCGCCGACGCGCAGCTGCTCAGCGCCTTCAAGACCGCCGTCAGGACGATCACCAGCACGGTCCCCGCGCTGTACCCGAGGGTGATCTTCCTGGCCATGGGCTACGCCGCCATCGGCCCGCTCGCCGCCGCCTACTCCGAGGTGCTGCCCCTGCCGTACGGGGCACGCCTGTTCCTGCTGCCGGCCGTCCTCATCTCCATGCTGGTCGGCTTCCGCCACAAGGAGTGGGGCCGCCGCGCGCTGGTCGGCTGGCTGGCCGGCGTCGCCGCCACCGGCATCTACGACGTGCTGCGGCTCGCCCTGTACAAGTTCGGCTACTGGGACGACCCCATCCCCGGCATCGGCCGCCTCATGCTCGACAACCCCCACGCCCCCGCCATCTGGGGCTACGTGTGGCGCTTCGGCGGCAACGGCGCCGGCATGGGCATGGCCTTCGCCATGCTCCCCTGGCGCGGCATCCGCTCGGGGATCGCCTACGGCACCGCGGTCTGCTTCGGGCTGTTCGCCGTCCTGGCGCTCGCGCCAGTCGCCCAGCAGCACTTCTTCCCCCTCACCATAAAGACCGCCATCGGCGCGCTCGCCGGCCACTGGGTCTACGGCGCCACGCTCGGCTACCTGACCTCCGTCTCGCTGCCGCCGGTGCGGTTCTCCAACCTGCCGTTCGTGCCCGACCCGGCGGCGATCAGACGAGGCGCGCTCGGAGGGTGGCGCGCCTCGGCGGGCGGGCGCCCAGGGGGTGCCGTCCAGGACGCCCGCGTGCCCGTCCCGGCGCGCCGCGAGGTGATGGGCACGGCCCGCGCCGCCCAGGGTCGCTGGACCGATTCGACCTGGCCGCCCGCGGCCGCCCAGGGACAGGGCTTCCAAGGGCGAAGCCCGGCGATGCGGGCACCCCGGCCAGGCCCGATGCCCGTCCAGCCGCCCAGCCGCCCAGTCCCTGGCGGGGCCGCCCGCCAGGCCCAGCCGCGCGACCGCGCGTCCGGTGGCCGCCACATCAGGCAGCCGGACACGCGCCGCCGCTCCCGCTGAGAACCGGACGACGACCGGCGGCGCCCCACGTGGGCGCCGCCGGTGGTTTCAGAGGGTGGTCAGCCGAGCCCGCCGGCGCCCACGTCGACCTCCAGATCGGCGACGGACGCGACGATGCGGGAGGGCCGGTAGGCGAAGCGCTCGGCGTCCGCCTCGGTGGAGATCCCGCTCAGCACCAGCACCGTCTCGAGCCCGGCCTCCAGCCCGGCGACGACGTCGGTGTCCATACGGTCGCCGACCATCACGGTCGACTCCGAGTGCGCGCCGATGCGGTTCAACGCCGAGCGCACCATCAACGGGTTGGGCTTGCCCACGAAGTACGGCTTGACCCCGGTGGCGGCAGTGACCAGGGAGGCCACCGAGCCGGTCGCCGGCAGCACGCCGTCGGGCGACGGCCCGGTCAGGTCGGGGTTGGTGGCGATGAAGCGCGCCCCCGCCTTGATCAGCCGGATCGCCCGGGTGATGGCCTCGAAGCTGTAGGTGCGGGTCTCCCCGAGGACGACGTAGTCAGGGTCGCGGTCGGACAGGATGTAGCCGACGTCGTGCAGCGCGGTGGTCAGCCCGGCCTCGCCGACCACGTAGGCAGTGCCGCCCGGCCGCTGCCAGTCCAGGAACTGCGCGGTCGCCAGCGCCGAAGTCCAGATCGACTCCGACGGCAGGTCGATGCCGGTCCTGGCCAGCCGGGCGGCGAAGTCCCGCGGGGTCAGGATGGAGTTGTTGGTCAGCACCAGGAACGGCAGCTCCGCCTCCCCGAGGGCCTTGATGAAGCGGTCGGCCCCGGGGATGAGGTCGTCCTCGTGGACCAGCACCCCGTCCATGTCGATCAGGAAGCTCGGCCGCGTGGTCGTGTCGTGTTCGCTCATGTGATGCACCTAGGGATGAGGGCGCCCGTGCCCGGTCACTGTGCAGCCACGCCACCCCACCCCGCAAGACACGCCCGCGGGCGTCCTGGGTTGTCCACAGGCTGGGGATATCTGTGTGCATAGTTCTTCCGCGCTATGGCGATCTAGTGCTTCCAGGGGCGCGCTCGGCGGCGGGATGCTAGTGGGCGTCGCCGGCGGAGCGGCGGCCGAGGGTGAGCATGGCGCGGTGGACCTGGCGGGGTGACAGCGGCGGCTGGGGCAGCGGGTGGGCGCGGTCGGCGCGGAACCCGTCCAGCAGGAAGCCGAGGTGCCGCCGCCAGGCGTCGGGGGCGCCGGCGGCGCGGCCGGCCTGAAGGATGCGGGTGTTGGCCCAGGTCACGAAGGCGAGGTCTTCGAGGGTGAGGTCGGCGCGGAGCTGCCCGCTCTGCTGGGCGCGGTCGACCACCTGGGCGACCACGTCGAACAGGCGGGCCTTGGCGGCCTCCACGGTGGCGGCGCGCGGGAACCGCATGCCCATCGCGTCGTTGAGGCCGCGGTCGGCGGCCTGTAGCCGGCAGGTTTCTTCGAGGTAGTAGGTGAACCCGTCCCAGGGGTCGACCGTGGCCAGGGCCTGCTCTGCCGCGTCGACGTGGGCTTGGACGGTGTCGGCCAGCACCGCGTCCAGCAGCTCCACGCGGCTGGGGAAGCGGCGGTAGAGGGTGCCGATGCCGACGCCGGCCCGGCGGGCGATCTCCTCGAGCGGTGCCTCCAGGCCGTGGTCGCAGAACACCTGCCGGGCGGCGGCGAGGATGGCGTCGCGGTTGCGCTGGGCGTCGCGGCGCAGCGGCCTGGCGGGTGGTGGGCGGTCGCTGGGGCGGTCTGCGGTCGTCATGGCGCCAGTGTACCGGGAATACGGAGGCTGACCTCCGCCTTGTGCTAGTCGACTGTACAGATCGGAGGGTTACCTCCGCTTCCTAGAGAGAGGCCGCCATGAGCACAGAGGTCGAGACGACGGCACGGGACGCCGTGCTGGTGGAGGACGCGGCGCGGATCCGGATGATGGGGCTGCCGGTGCTGGAGGCGCTTCCCGCCCGCGGCGTGCCGTACCAGCGGTCCGATCCCTTCATCCTCGTGCACGAGAGCCGGTTCCGTCTCTCCGAGCTGTCGGGCATGGACACCAAGCATCCCCACCGGGGGTTCGACAACCTGTGGTACATCCTCGAGGGGTCGGCCAGCACCGGCCACAGCACGGGGCCCGGCGGGGCCATCGAGCGGGCGCGACTGCCCGAGGGCGCGCTGCTGGCGCTGCGGACCGGGCGGGGCGCCTGGCACGCCGAGGCGATCGGCGCGGAGGAGCGCACCGAGGGCCTGGGCGACACCGAGTGGCGAAGCGTGCTGTTCTGGGTGAACCTGGCCCGCAAGGACAAGCAGGCGGAGCCGAGCGCACAGGTGCTGCTGCCGGAGCAGGTCCCCGTGCGGCACGAGGGGGACGCGACGGTCCGGGTGCTGGTGGGCGAGGGCTCTCCGGTTCAACTGGGCACGCCGGCGCTGATCCTGGACGTCGAACTGCCCAGCGGCGGGCAGGTCACCACGTCCGTGCCGCCCGGGTTCCAGGGCTTCGCCTACGTGCTGGACGGCGAGGCCGCCTTCGGGGCCAACCGGCGCCTGGCAAGGCCTCCTCAGCTCGTCCTGCTGGGTCCCGGGGGGGAGTTCGCGGTCAGCGGCGCCGCCCCCGGCACCCGGTTCCTGCTCATGACCGGGCAGCCGTACGGGGAAGTCCCCGTCTTCAACGGGCCGTACGTGGACTAAATCCCGTCCCGACTCGCGGTTCTACCTGGACCAGATCAAGCTCACCGAGCACCAGGAATGGTGCCATCCAGGTGCGGGTGCCAGGCTGCGGCCTTCGTCGGTGCGACTCGAGGGATTGACATGCGGTTGATATCCGCGCAAGAGCTCAAGGAGAAGCTGGACCGTGGGGATCCCCTGAAGCTCGTGAACGCCCTGGGCGACTGGGAGTACCGGGCGCAGCACATCCCGGGATCGCTTCACTTTTCCACTCCCGAGGAGGCGCTCAGGGGGCTCGGCCGGGACGACGAGATCGTCGTCCACTGCTCGAACCCCTCCTGTATGGCCAGCGTCGCGCTGTACCAGCTCCTCGAGCGGAACGGCTACCGGAACGTTCGACGCTTCGCTGGCGGCCTGCAGGAGTGGGAGGAGGCAGGGTATCCGCTGGAAGGGGAGATGGTGGATTCTCAGGGCGACGGACCCAGGACCTGAGGAGACTCGACTCCACCGCCACGCCTGTACCGGGAATACGGAGGCTGACCTCCGCCTTGTGCTACCTTGGGTGACAGATCGGAGGGCTACCTCCGCTTGAGGGCCACGGCTGTACACGACGACGTTCTGGAGATGGCATGGGATCCGACATCGGGCTGCTGGTCATGCGGGTGATCGTTGGGCTGACGCTGGCCGGCCACGGCACCCAGAAGCTGTTCGGCTGGTTCGGGGGCGGCGGGCTCGAGGGCACCGCGAAGGGGTACGACCGGCTCGGCTACCGGCCGGGACGGCCGATGGCGCTGCTGGCCGGCGTGGGGGAGGCCGCCGGCGGTGCGCTGCTCGCCCTTGGCGTGCTCACCCCGTTGGCCGCGGCGGCAGGCATCGGCGTGATGCTCAACGCGATCGTCAGCGTCCACCTGTCGAAGGGGTTCTGGAACGCCAAGGGGGGCTTGGAGTTCCCGCTGACGGTCGCCACCGTGTTCGCCGGGATCGCGTTTGCCGGCCCTGGGCGGTTCAGCCTCGACCGGGCGGTCGGCTGGGAGCAGGCAGGCTGGACCTGGGGCGCGGTGGCCGTGGGCGCCGGGCTGCTGGCGGGCCTGGCCGCGCTGGCCCTGCGCGCTCGGTCGCTTCGGGCCCGGCGGGCCGGCGGCCACCAGCAGCGCGACGGCGCCGTCGGGTCGCCGACCGGCTGAGACCTGGAGTCCGGCCAGACGCCCGACGCGTCCGCCACCGCCGACCACCGTGCCCGGGTCCCGTCGCCCATCGGCGCAAGTAGGTAGTCGATGGTCGCGCTGAAGGGGCCGATCTCGCCGTGGACCTCCAGGCGGCTCGTCGGTTCGAAGACGGTCACCAGCTCGGGTGCGGGTGAGGCCCGTGCTGGTGCGACTCGTCGAGGGTCGGGGGCAGCTCGAGTCGCGCGAAGAGGCGAGGATCGCCGAAGCGGCACATGGACGCGATCGCGTTGTGCTGGATGGAGAGCACGAGCACGGCGTGGGCGTGCGCCACATCGGTCGCCGGGTCCTCGAGGTAGAGCGCAAGCGCTGGCTGGCGGTTTGCACGGGTCTCGATAACCTGAAAGCGCTCGAACTGCCCGGCAGTGGGCACCGTGGTCAGGAACGCTCCGATCGCGTCGCGGCCGACGACTCGAAGTGGCCCGGGCGGCATCGCCAGGAGCGCGTCGTCGGCAAGCAGCCGGATGAGCCCGTCGATATCCGCCGCCCGCCATGCCTCGGCGAGGCGCCGGCTGAGTTCGCGCTCGACGCGGCTGGAGGCTGGCGAATGCGTCCGTGCGATGCGACCCGCGCGCCGCTCCTGCTCGACAGTGGAGCGCGCCCGTTGGAGAGCGCTGTTGACGGCGCCTGCGCTCGTACCGAGCAGGCCGGCAACCTCGCTGGCCGCGAAGCCGAGCACGTCGCGGAGCAGGAGCACCGCGCGCTGGCGAGCCGGCAGCAGCTGCACCGCTGCCACGAACGCAAGCTCGACGCGCTCGTTCAACTCCAGGAGCACGTCAGGCCCGGGCTGCACAGCGACCAAATCCTGGATGAGCCGCTCCGGGTAGGGACCCACGTGCGCGGTCACGGCTTCCAGCGTCGGGCGCGTCCGCGGCTGCGCGGCCGCCTGCCCAGCTCGCTCGCGGCGGGTAAGGGCTGTAAGGCAAACGTTCGTCGCGATCCGGTACAGCCAGGAGCGCAGCGGCGCTCGGGGCTGGAAGCGCCCGAGGCCGCGCCAGGCGCGGAGCAGCGATTCCTGCAGCGCGTCGTCGGCGTCGTGAAGCTC
>WNFV01013419.1_pt1 | contig 12616 bp, 9 predicted proteins | sample 5400101 | NCBI WGS metagenome assembly WNFV01 (sample SAMN13153361, study PRJNA577476) | soil metagenome | isolation source: 115 cm soil or saprolite under grassland replicate 1 | place: USA:California | collected 2016-06-15
AATATATTCCAACCCGTGCGCTGGATCAGTCGCTTAAGCCCTTCATCTGAGAAGATCCAGAAGTTCGTGCTGTCGTTGTTGCATTCCTCTGGTCCCAGTAAGTACGCAAGAGGGTACTTCGACAGCGGTAAGCCGTCGGCGGTTTGTCGGGCGATCCGCGTGCTCAAAAAACAATATCTCGTTACGTGAGCCAGTCTTTCAAGAATGGAGAAAGGGTTTTTTAAGTGATAGAGAACGCCAAGGAAAAACGCAGCATCGTACCTTTTTGTGAAGAGTTGGAACCGCGAGTCCAAATCGATCGAATGGATAGCGACCGATGAGTTTAATGCCTTCTTAAGAATCCGAGCTCCCTCTAGCTTATTGAAATTTGTGTAATCGTTGTCGACGACGTCTACCGAGAACCCCAGTTCCTCCAAGAAAAAGGCGAGATCTCCATCGGCGGCGCCGATGTCCGCAACCCTGCCATACTTGCCTCGACAGAGTTCCAGCAGATCAAGTCCGACGCCGGCCAGGAGACGCTCCAACGCAGGAAGATTTCGTAACGTAGCGTACGGGTACCAAAATGGCTTGGGACGGTGTGCCAACTTTGTCTTCCAAAGCTCTTGCTCTTTAGCAAGCGCGAGCTCCCGCAGTGATGGTGGCTTTCCTCGGGTCTTGCTTGATCTCACGCAGGGCTTGCTCGCCTGTCCGGCAAGGCTGCGCGAAGGTTTGGGCCCGACTAAAAGTTTGGCGAGCGCTCCAGAAATTTTCGAGACCTGCTGAGACGGGCTAGGTGATAATAGGTTCACAGCCGGAACACTCGTGCAAGGCTGCGGACTCTTATAGACGGATGCTTCCGAGTCTTTTTGTAGGATTAAGTCCTACGCCCGAACTTCGCGCTTTGAGAGTAACAGTCTATTTTAGATGAGTCGCATCTTCCCAGCGAATCGCGGCACGGAGAAGTTCGCCGAGAGAGCTAACGCCGAATTTTTCCTTCGCGCGCGCGCAGTAAGCTTGCACAGTTTTCAGACTCAAATGCAAATCCTCGGCAATCTGCGCGGTCGTGCGTCCCTGACCGAGCAGGCGAAATATTTCTAGCTCCCGATCGCTTAGACGTTCCACGGGAGAACTTTCGGCTCCCTTAGGGGACGAGCTAAACCGACGAGCCATACTGTTAACGACTCTTTCGCTGACATAAACGCCACCTTCCAGCACTCGACGGATGGACGCGAGGACGCTTTTTGTGCTCTCTCGTTTCATGACGTACCCCCGTGCACCGGCGCGCAACGCGCGTTCGGCATAAAGGGCTTCATCATGCATCGAAAGCACGATCAAAGCGACAAGTGGGAATTGACTCTCCAGGTTTTTGACCAATTCCAAGCCAGATTCGTTCTTCAGTGAAATATCCACAAGCGCGACATCGGGTCGTGTCTTTGCAATTCCCGTTATGGCTCCAGCGGAATCTTCCGCTTCGCCGCAGACAATCAGGTCATTCTGTCCATTGATGAGATTGGTGAGCCCTTCGCGTACCAGGGGATGATCGTCGACAAGAAAAATCCGACGTTTGCGCGCCGGGGCGACAGAGGCGTTCGAATTCATCGCGGGAAATTTACCCCATTATCATTAGGAATCGTCACCTTACACGTTGCAATGGTTCCGCGCCGACCATTTTGCCGAACGTTGAACGTCCCCCCAATTAATACCGCGCCGTGGCGCATCAAGCGAAGCCCAAGCCCTTTTGAATCCGAGGGACTATCTGGAAATCCAACTCCATCATCCGTGATTGCGAGCGTAAGTTCGGAATGATCTACAGAAATGCGAATATCAATCTGTTCGGGGGCAGCGTGTTTCGCGGCGTTCGTGGCGGCCTCCTGCGCAATCCGGTAGAGCTGCGTTGCAACTTCAGGATCGCGCATTGGAATTAGCCTTTCACCATGAAAAATGCAGTTTACCGCGAATCGTTCGCTTATGTTTTCGGCAAGACCCTCAAGTGCTACACTTAAACCGTCTGCCTCCAGTTCCGGCGAAAAAAACCCTCGCGCCAGGTTTCGGGTGAGATCGATTCCTTCTTCAACGTAGTGCACGAGTTTCTCCGCTTCGGTTACTTCAGGAGCAGATTTCGCGGCGAGTTTCTCCTTTAACACCTGGGCGGCGAGCGCTGTGCCGGTCAGATGTTGGCCCAAACGGTCGTGGAGATCCTGTCCCAAACGTCGCCGTTCGCGATCCGCCACTCGCGCAATCTCGCGGTCGAGCCGCTGCCGCTCAGCGACCTCGCGCTGCAACGCCGCCGTTCGCTCCTGCACCCGCCGATCCAATTCAAGAACAAGCGTTCGCAGCTTGGATAGCACCCCAGCAAACAGCGCATATGAAATCAAAGCCATGCCGGCATTCCAGAAACCAACTGCCGGAATTCCAGCAGCAAGATCTGATAACTTCCAAACTGCCACGCTGACAAGGACAATCGCGATGCCGAAGACGATGTTTCCAAACCATGCCGCCAGGGAAATTGGCAAAAGATAAAAGAGAAGCAACGATCGCTCGTATCCAGTCAGGAAATCCATGTAGCCCACCATCGCCACAAGAGAAAGGCACGTGGCGACTAGGGTCTTCGAAGGTACCCTTGGCGGAGGAAACCTGCGCGGGCTGGCTCCGGTGTTCTCGAATTTGGTCTGCCGCCGCGCGGGGTCAATCGGCATTTCCATTGTTGTCGTCGAGGCCGCAGCGACGTGCTGCTAAGCCCCTTTCAAATTTTTTGTTTCCTTCTCGGAAGGATTTCCCGCACCATTGCCCACGGTGAACGGAGCCATTTGTAACGCTCTAAGCGAGTTCGAAGATCACGGATGATGGTCTTTTTTCCTTTTATCTCTTTCACAAGTCTCTCGGCCCTGGCGGCGAAGTGCTGATTTTCCTGTTGCAGCGCCACTATTCTTTGCTGGGCTTTGCGATATTCCTTCGGCAGATTCGCCACAAACTGGACCCGTTCGTCAAAGGCACGCTCTATTTCTTCGATTGCGACAACCGAAGCCTCAAGCGGTTGGGAGCTCTCTTCGACTTCGCGGCAAAGCTGCAGTGCCTGCTTTACGAGGCTTGGATCGGTTCCACGGTCATCAATCTGAAAATCAGCAGGAACATTGGAACTGTTAATCCGTTGCGCAAGCGGTTCCAGACATTCGTGCGCGTAAGGTTCACCGAGAAAACTAAACACGGATCGTAGCGCGGGTTCTGGGCTATCAACCAGATTGGAATGCCGCACTCGAAAGACGACACTGGGGCCGTAGGCGCGCTCGGCCAAAAGACAGTTGTTCACTGTGCTGACCCAATAACGGTACGCCTCCTCCGCATTAGCGACTAACCTTTGCCCGCAGACGTTATGGAAGTGCAGCATCGATCGGACTACCGAAGTCACATCCCGGAAGATGTGGAGGAACAGCGCCTCGGGGAAGAACTTGCGCAAGCCGCAAATATGGAGGGAATACTCCGGAGTACCGTCCACCCATCGTGCTTCTGGGTTCAATGCCAGTTTTGATTCTGTCCTAGGCCCGATTACAGCATTTGGGCCGGCGGCGCGTTGCCACCGTTTTCTCTTAAGATCGACGGAGTGGCGCAAAATTAGGTCGTTGATGGTCTGGCCAAAGACGGCGAAGAATTCTGCTTTCTTCACATCCATCGAACTCAAGAGCGAGTAGTCGCCGCGCGTGGTTCCAATTTGATAGTAAGTGGCGAGATCGATGGCCAAGTCTCCCATCCAGCCAGATTCCTCAAGCGGGATAATGTTCGGATGCTGACCGAGGCACCAAGTCAAAATACTTGTTCCGGACCGGGGCGACCCCACTACAAAAATTGGTTTGTTTGTTCCGTCTTGCACTTTAGCTGGTGAATTTCAGCACGGTCGATCCAGCTAGCCTGGGTGGCCATTACCAAAACTGACCCGGTGCCCAAAAGGCCTATAAAACTGTTCGTGTTACTGCGCTACAACTACTGTGATAAAGCAGCGACACAAGGATCTATAAGCGCGAGCGCTGCTTGGGTAACCACACACAGTGGTAGTCCCGAGCGGTTCAGCGCCTTAATTATTTGCCGGGTTTTCTTGTAGCCGCTATCCACGCTTGCTGTGTAATCGACCCGTTCTCTAAATGCAGTCTCCATTTCATCGGCTGCTTCTCGTGAAGGTCGCTCTGGCTGTGGAGCGTCGCTTACATTTGCGCAAAGACACATCGCCTTTTTGATTACTGCCGGGTCGGTAGCAGGGTCATCGGGCTTAAAATCAGCCGGCACATGGGAACTGTTGATCCGTTCCGCGAGCGGTTCCAGGCATTCTGCGCTATACGGCTCCTCAAGGCGATCGAGCAATAGACGCATAGTCGATTCTGGATTGTCGATCAAATCTACGTATCGGATTCGATGAACAACATCCGGGCCATAGGCCTTTTCAGCGTCGCTGCACTTATAGCATCAAACCAACGCCCTTTAGGTTCCGACAGCGGCGCCTTGGGCCGACGCTTTCTTTCGAGATCCTTGCGATGAGAAACGATCAGATCGTTGATACTTTGACCAAATGCGGCGAACAATTCTTCCTCTTGAATATCCATGGCGCTCAAGATAGAGCGATCGCCACGCGCCGCGCCAACTTGATACGCCATAGCCACATTGATCGCGAAGTTTCCCATCCAATTTGACTCTGGCACTGGAAAAATATTAGGGTGCCGACCCAGACACCAAGTGAGAATGCTCGTTCCTGAACGCGGTGATCCCACGACAAAAATCGGCTTGTTTATGTTACGCTGCATGCAGACCCTACGGATTATTAGCCTTTTGGCGAGCAGTCAAGCTTTGAGCATGCTTACTGTAGGTGCTTTCTTTTCGAAGGCTACTTTTTGCACTTTGCCAACGCGGAACCGAATGCTTGTGGCGGCATCATAATTCGCATTTATCGGAGCCCACTTCGTATGTACGCTTTGCCCGATGGATCCGATCAAGATTAGTCCAGGCGGAGAGTTCTCTTTGGGAGGTAAAAACTTCGTGATTGAAGGTGAGGTGCCGGCAAGAGACCGACGTCCTTCTACCTCCGAGGCCTTTACGATTGTAAAAAGCGAGCCGTATCTGCGCGCTTATGAGGACCTCGCTTCGAACTTCTCACCAAGATCAATACTTGAACTTGGGATTTTTCAGGGAGGAAGCTACGTGTTCCTGGACAAGCTGTTTAACCCCTGCCGAATGTCCGCGGTCGAGATTAGTCCAAAGCCTGTCGTGCCGCTTTTACATTACGTGTCCCGTACGGAGAATCGGTTTGTTCACTTTGCCACGTCACAGCGCGATGGAGAGATGTTAAAACAGATCGTGCTTGGCGAGCTGGCGGATGAAGTGGATCTAGTGGTCGATGATGCGTGTCACGCTTACGAGGAGACAAAAGCGTCGTTCGAATTTCTCTTCCCGTTGCTGCAGCCCGGTGGCATTTACTTGATTGAGGACTGGAGTTGGGCCACCACCCTAATTACCAATCACCAGATGCTCCTTTTTCCAACCGCCATGCTCTGTCTAACCTCCTATTCGAACAAATCATGCTGTTGGGCTCTACCTCCGTAATCTCTGAGATTCGTGTTTGGAGGTTTCTTTATCTGATCCGCAAGGCGAAGAGCGCGGTTCGTAGGACCGACGTGTCCCAGAATCTTGAGAATGGATCCATTTTTGACCAAATACTAAGCCGTGGCCGAAAGTGGAGTTTGATCTGAGCGGGGAACACCGATTGTCTTTCGAGGACGGTTTAGAGTTGAGCGCGAAGTCGTCACGTTGAATTCTTTGAGTCCGCTTTCGCGGGCCGGCGGCGCATCAGGACACAAGCCCATTTTTGTTTGATAGCAAACGGCGAGGCCAAATGCCAACTCCGATCCCAGTGGACTCATCCACCTCGAAGCGATCGCTTTTTCATCGGATCCCGACAAATAAATCGCGGCCGAACATGAGACCATGTTCCTTGGCATCGAAAGTCCGAATTTCGGAAAAATTTCCTTTTTCCTCCATAATCGAGCGGACCCAATCACGGTCGATGTTCACTTTCAGCCTCTCTTTATATTGCGGTTCAGCTGAGTAGCCCATTTCTAAGAAGCAAAGCCGCTTCGTCTTGGCGAAGAGCCACTCCAGGCACCTAATTCCTCGCTCCACCGTAGTCTGAATCATCAGCCATTGAAAGACGGCAAACGCCGACGTGACATCAAAGAAGCGATCTTGTGTCTGCTCGAGATAATCAAAAGCGTCTTGGACGACGTAGCGAGTGCATCCCTCACGGAAGTAAGCATCCAAGATTTTGGCAACCGCGACATCGGCTTCGACCAAGTCCACACCTTCGGTATAAAATCCCAGGCGCCGAATGCGATCGCAAAAGTAGCCCGTATTACAACCAATATCGAGATAGGTGGGAGGATTTGGGGCGACTGCTGCGTGCAGACCGACATCTTCGATCACCTGCGCCATCAATTCGACTCTAGCCTTTGAGTCTGGACGCACGATTTTCCAGCTCGCGCACTCAGGCAATTCATCAATCGGCTGATAAATCGCCTTTTCACCAGGATGCGGTCCCTGCCGTTGCAGCCGTTCGAGCAAATCGCGTCGTGCTGTCGCTGTCATCTCGTCGCTGCACTGGGAACAAAGCGCGATTGTGACATCAGGCGCTGGGTGATCAGACGCCGGGTTTAGTAGGCCTGTTGAAGCCTCTCTTTGGCCGCATTTTTCACATCGCAGTTTGAAAATCGTCTCCGTCACTCGATGATTTTTGAGGAGTTCCAACTGTGGGACAGATGGAGTAGAAACTATCGTTTCAAGTCCGCGCTGTGACGCGTCAAGCCAGTGCGGCACGATTTCTGGTCCGAAGAATTGAGCTTCTTCAAATGCTGCAACGGTTCCCTCAGATAACCCTTTAAGGATACTCATCGCCTCAGTTGTGGAAACGAAATGATGAAGTGGACATGTCAGGTCGGGGCGCCGGCAGCCCAGAAGCCGCTGCACACGCAGCCTTTCGCGCTGCGCCAGTACAGGGGATTCGCTGCAGGCGAAAGTCGCGACCGGTTGGCCGCGAGCAATCGCGGAATTGACTACCTCAATCAGCCGACTGGACTTACCGGAACCGGGTAGACCAGTGAAGACTTGGAGCGACATCGAGCCAATGTGCTATGGCATACCGGCAATGCAATGGAGGGGGTACCCTGTTTTAGAAAAGTTCGCTTCGCAACCGAAGCGTCGTTTGTTTTCCATGAGATCACAACCCGGCCTTGCCCGAAAGAAATAGTATTCGGGCTCACACTGATTTTTGCCATGACGTCTCGCGTCCGCTCGTAAGACCCGGAATCAGCTTTTCGCTGCGATAGCAATGTCTTGCTGTTTCGCTATTGCCGATGGCGCCGGACTGTTAAGGTGGTCATCGCTAAATAAGGACTCTAGCCTTTTACGCGCAGCGTCCGTCGAATAGAGAGTCCGTGTTTTCAAGATACCATTCTCAGAAAGTCGCGTCCAAAGTTCTTCCGATTCGTAAAGCTCAATGAGTGCCCGGGCAAATTCTTCCGGTTCGTCGGCGACGAGAATGTCTTCGCGATCCTGAAGTTCCATGCCTTCGATAGCCAGAGATGTTGCAATCACTGGCACACCAAAAGCCATGCTGTGGTTAATCTTGCCTTTCACGCCGGCCCCAAATCGCAGCGGCGCAACGGATAACTTTACACTATCAAAGAACGGACGAACATCTCGCTGTAATCCTGCGACAACGATCCTCTCAGTTGCCAACGCAGCGACTTCTGGTGGCGCTTTGTCGCCGATGATATAAAATTTGGCGTCTCGCAGGTGTTCGCTCACCAGAGGATAAATCTCTCTCACGAAGAAGAGAACCGCGTCAATGTTTGGCTTGTGTTGGAACCCGCCGATAAAAAGCCAATCTCGCCGCAGCGCGAACGGGGTCTTCGATCCCGGCACCTCGACAATCGTTGAGACGATCTCAATGGACTTATTAGGCCTGGCCTCGCGGAGAAGCTTCTGCTCCACGCTGCTTACCACCCAAGTCTCGTCGGCTTGGTCAATGAGATCGTATTCCAGCTCTTCCTGCTGACGCGCCTTTTCTCGTGTCTCCGGGTTGCTCATGATCTGGGCCTCTCGATCGGTGCGAACAAAATGTAGATCGACCGTATCAAAAATGATGCGGCTTCGCGGCGCGTACAGCCGAATATCCGTGATATGTTTGCGAGCAAAGTCGCATCGGCTTAAGACCACAGCGTCGAACTCGCGGCCGTGTGAAATGAGATAATCACGGACTTTTTTGAAATAAGGGTGGTAAATGATTTCAATCCCACGCTTCTGCAATTCGTATCCGTAAGGCGAGATATTCGCAAGATTATCAGGAACAAATGTCACGCGATGGCCTAACTGATGAAGGATGTTAAGAATATGGAACATCCGGACTGATCCCGCGTCCTTATCGGACATTGGAAGATGATGGTCGATCACCAAAATGTTTTTCCGGCCAGGAGGGGGCTGATGCAAAAACGCCGAATCGCCAGGAGCCGGTTTTGCCATCAGCTCAGCGGTCCAGGTTTCGGCGAAGGTCGAGCGATTGATCTCTTGATGTTTTTTTGTGCCTGTCGAGAGATCAGTGCCCCCGGTTGCACCTTCATAGTGAACGACCTCACTGAGCGGCTGATACAATACCTTGTAACCAGCCCGGCGAACTTTGAATGCCAGATCAGTATCTTCATAGTAGGCGGGCGCGTAGCGCGAATCGAATCCGCCCAAGCTGTGAAACAACTCCTTTGGAATCATCAACGCTGCTGCAGAACAATAATCAACTTCACGCAGATAATTGTAATCAGGTTTTTCTGGATCATCCGATTTGCCATAGTTCCATCCCGATCCATCGCGCCAGATAATCCCGCCTGCTTCCTGCAATCGGCCATCTGGATAAAGAAGCTTTGAGCCAACGATGCCGACGCGCGGTTCCTCGGCAAAAGTATCGATTAGCGCTGTTAACCAGCCTGGCGTTACGAGTGTGTCGTTATTCAAGAAGACGAGGTATTTGCCGCGCGCGGCTTGTGCGCCGCGGTTGCACGAGGCGATGAAACCCGAATTCGTTTCGTTGCGCAGGTAGACAACGCCTGGCATGCGCGGGACAGCCTCCACGGTGTCGTCCGTCGAGCAATCATCTACCACGATGACCTCAAAGCGCTCCGTTCCCTGATTCTCCCGCAGAGAAGCCAGACAGGCTTGGGTGAAGCGGAACTGATTGAACACTGGAATGACAATTGAAATTTCGACCTGCTGCTCGACTGGAAACTCAATTGGACGCGTTGGGACAGGAGGCTCGATAGGCGACAGTTTCTTCCTGCTGCTTAAATCTGTACGTGAAATCAGGGCTTGGATTTCGTCATCAGTGGCAGCGATCTCCGGATGGGTGCCGCGCCAATCCTGATAATTCGATACGATTTTTTCCAGATGCCCGTACCCTAGTAACTTCCGCGATTGCTTGGGAGAAAGTTTTGCCTTTAAGGCGGCAACCGGATTTGCAATCTGCCACCGTGCGGAAGACCGAAGCCGCTCTGCCGCGTGGTCAGCCTCATCCAAAAATCGGGCAAGCTTCTGGGTAGCCTTTAACTGCTTGCGCAAACGGCTTCCGAGCTCGTCTCCACGCGCTTCGCTCTCAGCCAGACTTACGTTTTTCGCCAGAAGTAGCTCCCGCGCTTTCTCAATCTCGCTGTCTTGGTGAGCCACGTGAAGGTTAAGTTGGCGAAGCTCACGGTCGAGATGCTCGGCGCGCTCCTTCTCATGCTGAAGGCTAAATTGGAGCAACTCACGTTCGAGATGCTGGACACGGGCAATCCTTTCCGGAACCGAGGCGTCCAGCCGACTCACCGTACCGGGGAGTAATTCGGCTTGCGGCAAACGGGGCATGCTGCCGCAGGACGAAAGATTTGCCGCCCAGTCTTTTTTGTTCCCTCCCGACGTCCTCACGCCTCGATCAACTTCGGCAATCAAAGCGCGGTATAATTCAATTACTTCCGCAGAAACGCGAGCATCGATCAGATGATCAACACTGAAACGAGTGTGACGTCTTTGCGCCGCTACCAGCGCGGCGGCGTTGTTTACTTCGGCATCGGGCAGACCAATGAAATACGCAATGCGGCGCAATTCCCTTTCCGCCTCGTCGAAAAACAAATCATAATGAGTAACCAGCCGATTTTGTTCGCTTGCCATCTCGATGACGCGCCGGTTATAGATTTCCCAAAGGCGCAACCCAAACGAGTAAGAAGTTCCGTTTCGCTCTTTCATCGAGTAAGCAACTTCCAATGGATTGCGCACCATGATGAGTGTCTTCATGCCGGGCAGCAGGTTTTGCCAAAACGGCAGCGTCAAACTGTTGCGCGGATCTTTCCAGCCCCAGAGATCTGCCGAATTGAACCTTTCGATGAGCAGCCGCGCTTTCATGCGCAAAGGGTCGAGCTGGGCATGTGCGAAGTTCTCGTCACTGTTCGGTGGGAGATCCCATGCACCACCCAGTTGATTTAACAGTTCGTCATTCAGCGCCACGAACCCTAAATGCTCCCAAAATCCATCGGGGTTATCGGCCTGCGCAGGCATCAACTCGCTTTTTGACCCAAGAAAGAGTCCGCAGGCGTGCAATAGCCTTGTGAGCATCGATGTTCCTGAACGGTGCGCTCCGGCAATGCAAATCGCTGTCTTAGTGTCAGCGCTATTTTTCACTTAAAACGCTTAAACAACGATGGGCGGCGCAGTGCGTCAAGCCGATTGCTCAAGGCTGAGCAGCAATCGCCGGCCATAGGAACAGGATCCCGGGAATCCAATTCGACGTTGTAAAATCTTTCATCGCGCAAATCCCGGCTACATCTAAGATTTCAGCCATGCAGCGAAATGACGGCCGCGGACGCGAAGAAATTCGGCCGATCAACTTCGAGTTGAACGTCGCGCCGCATGCAAGCGGTTCGGTGCTGGTCTCAGTGGGACAAACACGTGTGATTTGCGGCGTTACGATCGAAGAAGTCGTGCCGCGCTGGATGAAAGAGCAGGGAGTGACTGGCGGCTGGCTTACGGCTGAGTATTCGATGCTTCCATATTCAACCCAGACGCGAAAGCCGCGCGACGTTGCAAAAGGTCGCCTCGACGGGCGCAGTGTAGAGATTCAGCGCTTGATCGGTCGCTCGCTGCGGGCAGTTGTCGATCTCGAGAAGCTGGGGCCACGCACGATCTGGATCGATTGCGATGTTTTGCAAGCCGATGGAGGAACACGCACCACTGCAATCACCGGAGCCAGTCTGGCCCTGGCCATAGCCTGCAGGAAACTTGTGAGGGAAAAAAACCTCGACGCAGCTCCAATGCAAAAATTGGTCGCAGCGGTGAGTGCCGGCATTTTGGACGGGCAAGCCGTACTGGATCTCAATTACGAAGAGGACAAGCTCGTCACCGTTGACTTCAATCTTGTCGCTACCGAGGACGGCGAATTCGTAGAAGTGCAGGGCTCTGGTGAAGAAGCGACTTTTTCGGGCTCGCAATTGGATGAAATGCTAGCTCTCGCACGCAAAGGCATTGCGTCATTGATCGGCGCGCAGCGCGCTGTTTTGGCGCGAATCATGGTTTCGCCGCCAGAGTAGCGTGCGCAATCAGCCAGCAATGCGGCGCAATTAGTTTGCGTCGCCCACCCTTTCGCGCTAGAGCCAGACGCTGCGCATGACAAAGGCGTTAATCACCGGCATCACTGGCCAGGACGGTAGTTATCTTGCCGAACTGCTGCTGGAGAAAGGCTACGAAGTTCATGGGATCATTCGCCGCGCCAGCACGTTCAACACGTCGCGCATTGATCATCTTTACGCCGATCCCCACATCAACGGCGTGCGATTGTTTCTGCATTATGGAGATCTGAGCGACTCCGTGAACCTGGTGAAGCTTCTTTACGACCTGAAGCCGGATGAAATTTACCATCTGGCGGCGCAGAGCCACGTGCGCGTGAGTTTCGACATTCCTGAATACACTTCCGACGTCACTGGTGTAGGCACGATCCGCATTTTGGAGGCAATCCGCGAAGCCGATTTGCGTTCTCGTTTCTATCAGGCATCAAGCAGCGAAATGTTTGGAAAGGCGCAGCAAGTGCCGCAAACCGAGAAGACGCCGTTCTGGCCGCGCAGCCCGTATGGTGTGGCGAAGGCGTTCGCCTATTGGGCGACGGTAAACTACCGCGAGAGCTACGGGCTTTGCGCGAGCAATGGCATTTTGTTCAATCACGAAAGTCCGCGGCGCGGCGAAACCTTCGTCACGCGTAAAATCTCGCGCGCAGTCGCCGCGATCAAACACGGGCTGCAAAAGGAATTGTTCCTCGGCACTCTCGATGCAAAACGAGATTGGGGATATGCACCCGAGTACGTGGAAGGGATGTGGCGAATCCTTCAGCATGGAGAAGGGGACGATTTTGTGCTGGCTACCGGCGAAACGCACACCGTGCGTGAGTTTGTCGAAACGGCCTTTTCACATGTCGATCTCGATTGGAAGGAATTTGTCAAACACGACCCACGTTATGAGCGTCCGGCAGAAGTAGATCTCCTGATCGGTGATCCCTCCAAAGCGAAAAAAATTCTCGGCTGGGAACCAAAGGTGCGTT
>WNFV01007474.1_pt1 | contig 12608 bp, 9 predicted proteins | sample 5400101 | NCBI WGS metagenome assembly WNFV01 (sample SAMN13153361, study PRJNA577476) | soil metagenome | isolation source: 115 cm soil or saprolite under grassland replicate 1 | place: USA:California | collected 2016-06-15
CACGTTTATTCAGCTTCTTGGCACCGAAGGTCTGTGGGGTTGCTACGTCGTCGAAGTCCCCGGCGCCAGCGCGCTCAATCCCGAAAAGCATCTGTACGAGGAGCAGTATCTCGTCGTCGAGGGTCGCGGCACGACGGAAGTTTGGGTCGACGGCAATCCGAAGAAGCTCACGTTTGAATGGCAGAAAGGCTCGATTTTCGCCATCCCGATGAATGCTACGCATCGCATCGTCAATGCGACGTCGAGCCCGGCGCTTTTACTGGCCGGCACCACGGCGCCGAACATTATGAACAACTTTGGCAACGAGGATTTTATCTTCAACTGCCCCTACCATTTTAAAGATCGCTTCGATCCGCGCGACGACTACTACAAATACCAAGAAGAGGTCACGCCGGACCCGCTCCGCGGTCTCGCCATGCGCCAAACCAACATCATCCCCGACGTTATGTCTTGCGAGTTGCCGCTGGACAACCGGCGCTCGCCGGGCTATCGGCGCATCGAACCGCATATGGCGGGGCAGCAGTTTTATTGTTGGATCGGCCAGCATGAAACCGGTCGCTATTCGAAGGCGCACGCCCATGGCTCCGCGGCGGTGCTGATCTGCCTTAGCGGTAAAGGCTACACTTACACTTGGCCGTCAAAGTTGGGCATGCATCCATGGGAAAAAGGCACAACGGAAGAAATAAGACGCCAGGACTACGAACCGGTTGGCATGGTCAGCGCGGCGCCGATGAGCGGCAACTGGTTCCACGCCCATTTCGGCGCGAGCAAAGAACCCCTGCGGCTCACTGCTTGGTTCGGCCCCAACGCGCCCGGGCGCGATCGTGGCCGGCCTGGTGAAAAGGGCATCGACTACGGCGCCATCGATATGAAAGACGGCGGCACAGCGATCCCGTATAACGAAGAAGACCCTTTCCTGCGCAAAGAGTTCGAAGAAACACTCGCGAGGGTCGGCACGCAATCGCGCATGGAGCCGGATCTCTACAAGCACTCCTACTAATAATCTGATTGTTCAATCCCACGGTCCAGGGTCCAGCGTCTTGAAGTCGCATTAACTCAAGATGCTAGACTCTGGCCAGATTTTACATCCAAGGATTTTCATGGCCACCACACCGAGAGGTTCGTTTTCCAATGCCAACCGCCACATGCAGGAAGAGGAGACCCTTCGGCTCACCAGCGTCGGTGTAGATATCGGCTCCTCGACATCGCACCTAGTCTTCTCCCGCCTAGAACTTACTCTCGAAGGATCTCGCTACCGCGTCACCCGGCGCGAAGTGCTGAACGAATCGGAGATTCTTCTGACCCCGTACAAGGATGACACCCGGATCGATGTTGAGGCTCTCGAAGCGTTTATCAACGAGCAATACAAAACGGCCAAGATCCGCCGCGAGGATGTCGATACCGGCGCGCTGATCTTGACCGGCGTGGCCGTGCGCCGGCGCAATGCCCGCGCCATTGCCGAACTCTTCGCTGAAGAAGCGGGAAAATTCGTTGCGGTAAGCGCCGGCGATGGTCTCGAAGCGACGATGGCGGCGCATGGCTCGGGCGCCGTCGCGTACTCCGCGAAAACCGGCGGCGTCGTGCTCAACATCGATGTCGGTGGCGGCACGAGCAAGTTCGCCATTTGCAACAACGGCAAGGTCCAAGAAGTTTCTGCCATCGACATCGGCGCCCGCCTGCTCGCGTTTGACCGCGATGGCGCGCTGGTTCGTATCGAGGAAGCTGGGCGAAAACATGCGGGCTGGGCCGGCTTCACCGTTGAACTGGGTCAGACGATTTCCCAAGACAACTCGCGCAAAATGGTTTCGGGGATGGTGGACAAACTTTTTGCCATGATCAAACCCGAGTCGATAACCGATGAGATCAAAGGGCTCCTTCGCCTATCACCTTTAACCTATCGGGGCGAGATCGACTGCGTGATGTTCTCCGGCGGAGTTTCGGAATTTATTTATAATCGCACCAAAACGACCTTCGGCGACCTTGGGCCGCTGATCGCTGATGAGATCCACCGACGCATGGCCGACTTGGAGATGCTCGTGATGGAGCCAGCGGCGAGGATCCGCGCCACGGTCATCGGCGCCTCGCAATATACCGTTCAAGTGAGCGGCAACACGGTCTTCATCTCACCGGAGGATGCCGTTCCGGTGCGCAACGTTGCTGTCGTCGCGCCGGAGTTTCCGTTAAACGAAGACGATTTCACCAAAGAGGCTGTCCGTGACGCGCTGCTCAATGCACTGCGGCGCCTCGATCTACTGCACGGACGCCAGCCGGTGGCCGTCGCTTTTCACTGGGACGGCTCAGCGACGTTCTTCCGCTTGCAGGCTTTCTGCAGCGGTGTTGCCGAGGGTCTCAAAGACATCTTTGCCAAAGGTCACCCGCTGCTGTTGGTAAATGACGGCGACATCGGCGGCATTGTCGGACTTCACTTCCAGGAAGAATTGCAGCTGCAAAACCCGATCATCTCCATCGACGGCATCGCGCTCAGCGATTTCGACTACATCGACATCGGCGCGCTGATCCAGTCATCCGGCGCCGTGCCGGTCGTAATCAAGTCCCTCATCTTCCCCACCTCGCCTCAACAATAAAAAAGCCGGGGAGATCGTCTCTCACTCGGCTTTCTTACCTTTAGCGGTTTGAACTTTTTGAACGTCTTGAACGATTTGAACCCGAAGTAATTTTAGACCCTAAAAAATCTCTTCGCGTTCTCTCCCAACACGGCAGCCTTCTCGGCATGGCTCAAGTCCGGCCGCTCAATCGTTTCGTGAATCATCTGTTTCGCTGCTACGAGATCGACTTCGTGAGGGTAGTCGGAGGCATAGGCAAAAGCCTCGGCGCCGACCTGTTTGATCACGTAAGGGAGGATCCATTCATTGCCTTCGCATCCCACCAAGATCTGACCGCTCGATAGATAATCGTTGAGTCCGCGCGACTTACCCGTGCTGGTGGTATAAACATTGTCGTCGCGGTCCATGCGGTCTTTAAGCAACAAGATCCAAGCGCAACCGCCTTCAAAGAAACCGACCCGCAAATCCTTGTAGCGGTCAAAAACACCGTGGGAAACCAGCGACACGAATTCCAGCGCCAGCGGCACTGGATGCCGCAAGACGCGCGCGGCCCAGGCATCAGTGAAGGTGTCGGCGCCAAGACCCAAGCTCGATCCGCCGTGAATCCCCAGCGCACAACCGAGATCAGCGGCCGCTTCATAGACCGGCCAGTAATAGTCGTGGCCGAGATGAAGCGGCAAGCCGCGCGATGGCAACATCGCACCGGGGAGCTTGAGTTCCAGGACCAGCCGACGAAGTTCCTTCACCGCTTCTTTCACATCCTGCATGGCAATGAGACCCATCGGATAGAGCCGTTTGTCGACTTTCCGGTAACGCTCCGAGACGTAATCATTGAAGGCTCGGCATACTCGCACGGCGTAATCGGCCTGTTGAAAAAAGCCCACCGATAGGCCCTCGGACGGAAACAGAACCGTTTCCGAAACTCCAGCCTTCTCCAAGAACACAACCCAGTCTTCGCCGGAGCCTTTCCGATGATCGCTGGCATCGACGCGCGTACGACGCGGTTCTTCAACCTGGCCCGATTTGCGCACGTTGCGCGGGTAATGAATCGCATCCAGGCCGGCAAACACGCCCTGGCGGTTTCTCGAGGGCCTGAGCGCAATCTCACGATCGACAGGGTCCAAGAACGGCACCATTTCCGAGATTGATTCAATGATATGACCGTCACAGTCGAACACTTTAATATTTTCTGCCATGACGATTCCTCCAAAATTTGTCGTCGTCTAGGATCTGAAAAATTTTTATCATAAAGCGCTGGGAATCGAAAACGGGGATGGATTTAACAAGGTCTGATCGGATTCGGCACCAACATTGACCATAAATGGACACTTGCTGACAGGATTTACCCGCGGCCTATGAGAAAATATGATCGCGGACGAAAATTAAGCATTTGTTGTAAAACGGTGGCAAAATTTCTTGACTTCCGCGACGGTTACGCATAAAAACCAACGCCTAAACGAGTCACACATCATGAAATACCGTGCGCGTCAGTGTCCTAAATGTAACTATTTTGTTGGGTTTGCCATCGCCAAACAACTGGTAAGAGCCCGCCAAGTGTCGGTTACCAATTTCTGTCTCAATTGCAACTATAAGCTCCCTGTGCATACAATTGTGCGTGGGGTACGAAAATCAACCCGTTCGTCTTGGCGGCCCACGCTGCGTTTGGTGCGAAGTGGGCCGCAAGTCTCGCCGATCGGCTTCGCGACCCAGCCTCGGATGAATCAAATGGACACAAAAATTAGTCCAGCCGATTACGCCCGCCATTTGCGTGCCATTGGCCAGGATTTAGAAAATCTGCACCTTAGCACTTTCAATCTCGAATATACTGGCGATGCCTACTTAGTGTGGATTAAACTGGACGACCAGTCCGAGAGTAATAATCCGCTCTTTCGCATCAGCAAAAACCGGCTGCAGAAATTGTGGAGGAGTAAGATTCCCGCGCGCGCGGTCGGTCATGAGGAATCTTTCGCGCTTTCCTCGACCCAGACCGGGAAGAGGTTGCGTTATTCAGTCCAGGAACTCGACCGGATTGAACGGGAACAGCGATCTCGCCGGCGCCAGCAAAGCGGGACTGCCGACGGCCACTGTTTATCCCAGTTGCTGCGGACGGTCGGCGACGTTGTCGGTCAGAGGGGGGAACGATTGTTGGGTATCGCCTGGCAGGAACTTTCAATCGGCGTGGTTGTCGAGACTCCTCAAGGACGAAAGGAAATCGATGTCTACAGGCCGGATAATTTGTACGATCTCTGGGTCCGAATGTATTTAAGACGGGACAACCGCGTGCTCTTCGATGGCCCGCACTAAACGGTCAAGCAAACCTGAGTTCCGCATGAAACTCGCTTGCCAGTTGCAGCCTTAACGCAGATCGAGACCACAATTTTCACTCCCCGTCGGTAACAGAAGCTGTTCGTGCGCTGACGATGGCTTCTTTACTGGTGCGGGGATCACCAATGTGAAAGTTGAGCCTTCTCCGGCGCGGCTTTCGACATGTATTTTCCCACCTAGAAGGTCCATGTATTTCTTAACGATGTAGAGTCCCAACCCAACCCCACCATGTTCGGTCCAGGCATTGGCGCCTTGCACTTGGCGAAACTTCTCAAAGACCGCCGACAATTGCTCGCGCGGGATGCCGACGCCGGTATCGGCTATCTTGAACTGTAATAGCCCCTTGGCGGCACTATAAATTGCCGACACGGTTACCGTCCCATGCTCGGTGAACTTGAGCGCATTATTGATTAAATTTACCAAAACATGCTTGAGCTTTCCGCGGTCCGCCTGTACCGACGGCATGTCGTACGGATAAGTCCAGATCAGCTTGACGTCTGTGTCCACTGGGCGATCGTATAACGATCTGAGCTCGGACAGGAATTCCCAGAGATTCACTTCGTGCAGCTCCACGCGCAACGGTTCCGCTTCCATGTTGCTCACTTGCAGCACGGTGTCGATGAGTCCTTGCAACTCCTTGGACTGTCTCGCAACGGTCTCGACGGCCTTCTCCTGGATCGGCGTCAACGTACCGAGCATCCCCTCCGAAAACATGTCCGTATAGCCGGTAATCACGTTCAAGGGGGTCTTGAGCGCGTTCGAAACCACTCGTAAAAATTCGTCTTTGATCTGGTGCGCGCTGCGCAGTTCCTGGGCCTGTTGCTGGCTCCGATCGTAAAGCTCGGAGTGATGAATGGCAATGGCCGCCTGGCCAGCCAAAGTCGAAACGAAATCGACCTCCTCGTCGCCGAACTCATGCTCGTCGCGGGTCAGGAAAACCAAACAACCCAACGCTTCGTTGTTCGCCATCAACGGCACGCCCAGGAACGACACGAGCCCTTCGTTCTCAAAAAAATCGAGGCTTTGAACCCGCGCGTCGGCGAAAACATTTCGAACCGTGACCGGTCTGTGTTCTTCTACGACACGATCAGTGAAGATCAATGACTCGTTTGCGCCGTTAAGGCCCTTGGTTTTGAATCCCTGCGCGCCGGCCGTCTCGAGCGCTCCCGTTGCGCGATTTTTTAGCCTGACGATCGCCGCTGCGTAGGGCAGATGAATCAGCGCAGTTTCCATAAAAGCAGTCAGTATACTTGCCGTATCGTTGGTCGAAGTCACCGAGACATTGACTCGGTAAAGAACTTCCAACCGTTCACGCTGGCGGCGGATTTCTTCGGCGGCTCTTTGCTGCCTTGTAACCTGCTCGTCCTTTTCGCGCGCCCCGCGCCGCATGCGCTCGACTTGGCCAAAGTACCCGTAGAACAGCGAGATGACGAATGGGAAAGGGAGCCTGAGATAGAGGCTCGGACTGAAATCCGCGGCAGTGTAGAAAACGACATAACCATAGACGAGCGGCGCCAATAACGTCACGACGAGCAAGCCGCGAGAGTCATTGCAAATGCAGCTCATGACCAAGGTAAAAAGACAAGCGACGTAAAAATCCGGACTCGCCGTCCCGGTAGTGCTCATGACCGCCACCAGGACAATCGTGTCGAAAGCCAAAAGTGGGCCGTAAAAATAGCGCGAATCGAAAAGCTCGTCAGCTAAAAAGTAAAGCGTCGAGTGACTGAGAAGATAGAGAATGAGAACCGCTTGAACCTGGGCCGGCGTCAACCACTCACTTGGAACATAGTACAGGAGATAAGAGGAGAGAATCACCAACGGCCAGCGCAGGCGAATGACCGTGTCCTTCTTCGCCGCGTCAAATAGTCGGTCGAAAGCCCAGAGCCGGCGCGACAATGAGTTCGCTCCAATCGAAGCATCCATTCGAACTGTGTCCATAGAGAGTCTGTTCTTTTCTCAAGTGCATATCGCATGCCACCAAGCCGGCGCCGCTAAAAATGCCCATTCGCCGGCGGCTTTATTCAAGCTTTTTACGGAGTTAAACAATTAGAGGAAAAACATCTTCGGCAACAAAGTACCTCGCCTCGGAACAATTTTGTCGCCGCGACTCTTTGAAGCATCTCTCAATGCTAGACGTGAACGACGGTGTTGAGAACGGGACGGCCTGTTCGACACAATTGAGCTATGCTCAATCTTGCACGACCGGACGGATCTTTTTTTCTTGCGCCGCGCGCACCGCGCGCAATATGTCGGCGTAACCCGCACAGCGGCAGAGATTGCCCGAGAGATACTCGCGGATCTCTTCGTCGGATGGATCGGGATTTTCATCGAGCAATGCTTTCACCGAGAGTACGAAGCCGGGAGTGCAGTATGCGCACTGAGATGCCCGTTGCTCGATGAAAGCAGCTTGAATGTAATTAAGTGACTCGCCGTCACTTAGGCCTTCGAGCGTGGTAACCTCATGACCCGAGGCGCGCACCGCGAGCAAAAAGCAGGAGCTTACCGGCCGACCGTCCAACAATACCGTGCAGGTGCCACAGGCGCCGACGCCGCAGCCTTCGCGCACGCTCCAGAGCTTGTAGCGATCGCGCAGCACTTCGAGCAGCGTATCCGCGTCGTCGACGGCAATCCTCTCATCCCGGTTGTTGATTCTGAGGCTGATCTCTCGTCTCATGAATTTCAGTCCTTCGGACCCACCGCGGCGTTTTTCTCGGCTAATGCACGGAGTATCTTTTCCGGCGTGATCGGCAAATCACGAATCCGTACACCGATGGCATCTTCGATCGCGTTGGCGATGGCCGCAGACACGGTCAGGGTTCCGGTTTCGCCGACGCCTTTGGCGCCAAACGGGCCGGTTTCGTGCGGCACCTCGACGATGATGGGCCGAAAAGAATCAGGAAGATCTTTGAACGAGGCGATTTGGTAATCGAGCAAAGAGCCATTGACGAGCTGACCCTCGTCGAAAATCATTTCCTCAAACAATGTAAGACCCAGGTGGGTGATCGCCGAGCCAAGCAACTGCTGTTCACAGTGCTTGGGGTTAATCGCCGTGCCGGTGTCGCCGACGCTGTAGAACTGCAGAAGCTTCACCTTCCCGGTTTCCGTATCCACTTCCACCTCGACCGATGTTGCCGAAGGAAACCAGTATTCGGTGCATTTTTCCGATTGACCCGTTTCAGGATCCGTGGGAATCGCTTCGGGTTGGCAAATCGCCTCGCCGGTCAGCGTCGTGCCAAGGCTGCCGAACTTGGCGAGAAACGCTTCGCTGATCGTCATACCGCGCTCGTCGTTTCCGCGAACATTAATCCGTCCGCCGCGCGCGACCAGATCGGCAGCATTGACTTCCAGTTTCTTTGAAACGACTTGGAACAACTCCGCTTTCACTTTGCCCACCGCCATGCGCACGGCGTTACCCATGTGATAAGTCGAGCGACTGCCGGCGGTAATCGTGTCGTATGGCGTGATATCGGTATCGGGCTGCACCACGTGCACCTGATCGAAGGAAATGCCAAGTTCTTCGGCGACGATCTGCCCCATCATCGTTTCGGAGCCCTGCCCCATTTCCACAGTGCTGCTGAGAACATTCACGGTGCCGTCGGCGTTCATGATGACGATGGCGCCGGAAATCGATGGCGTCAGCACTGCCTTGACACCGGCGGCAACACCTTTGCCGCGCCGCTTGGTACCGAATTGCGTCGTTCTAGGATTTAACCAGCCGACGGCGTCGGCAGCCTCCTGGAGCGCTTGCTTGACGCCGAAAGAGCGAACCGGTGTTCCGGTCGCAAACGCTTCGCCTTCGTTCAAGGCATGCTTTAGACGAAACTCCACGGGATCGGCGCCCATGGCGCGCGCAATCATATCGGTTTGCGAATCGTAGGCCCAGATTACCTGCGGCACACCGAAGCCGCGGAAAGCTCCGGCAGGCACATGATTGGTGTAAACGCAGTAGGAATCGATCCACACGTTGGGAATACGGTAAGGCCCGCTCGAGGTATAACCGGATTTATGGACGACGCGCGGGCCGATTTCCGCGTAGGCGCCGGTATCCCAATACACTTCACATTTGCGCGCCGTGATCTCGCCGTTTTTGACCGCGGATTTGATATTGGTAATCACCTTGTGTTTGGTGATCGTCAAAAATTCTTCTTCGCGTGTGAGCGCGTAACGAACCGGTTTTTTGCTGATCAGCGTCAGCGCCGTTACCAGCGGCTCCAGCTTGGCGTAAAGCTTGGCGCCGTAGCCGCCGCCGAGATACGGAATTCGTACCCGAATCCGGTTCATCGGAATACCGAAGGTGTTGGAAATTTCCGTGCGCACGTAGGACGGCGTTTGGCTTGCCGTCCAAATGTTGATGCGCTGGCCCTCGTCCAAATAGGCGAGCGTCACATGAGGTTCCATCGGCATATGCTGCGCCGGCGGTGAACTAAAAGTATCCTCGAAGACGCGATCGGCCTCGGCGAAGGCCGTGTCCACGTCGCCCAGACGGAGCTTGAATTGGTAACAAATGTTGGACTTCTGACCGGCCTTAACGTGCGCCAGATCGGCGAAGGCTTTGGCCGGTCTGTGCTCTTCATGAACCAGTGGTGAATCGGGCTTGACCGCTTCGAGCACGTCGATCACCGCCGGCAGCGGCTCATAGTCGACTTCGACAAACTGGAGCGCGTCTTCGGCCGTGCGTCGATCGACCGCGGCCACCGCCACGACCGGGTCGCCCACGTGACAGACTTTCTCGACCGCAAGGATCGGCTGGTCACGAAAAGCGGGGCCGAAATGAGGATCGACGCCGGGCATCTTGGCCACTTCGGCGCCGGTCAAGACCACCGCGACACCGGGAATTTTCTCGGCGCGCCTTTTGTCGATGCGCGTAATCCGCGCGTGCGGGTAAGGGCTCCGCAGCACCGCGACGTGGAGCATGCCGGGCATCTCGATGTTACCGACGTGAAGTACTTGGCCCGTGAACTTCTGCGCCGCGTCTTTTCGGTAGACCGATTGTCCAACTACTGCAAAGTTCGCCATACCGCTATCCTTCGTTGCCGTTCAGCTGCTGAAGCGCCCTGCTGGTAAAAAGACGCGCCATCCGACGCTTGTACCATTCCGAGCCGCGGAAATCGGAAAAAGGCGAAATCTGCTCGTCGACGACGCTTAGCACCTTTTCCACCATGCTCTCGTCGAGCGTTTGATCTGAAGTGAAATCGAGACCGGAGATTAGCACCGGGGTCGCGGCGACTCCGCCGAGCGCAAGCCGCAATTCCTTACAGCGGCCGTTTTCTTTAGCCATCAACGCGGCCACGCCCAGGCATGGCCAATCGGTGGCCGAAAGGCTGCTGTAGCGGAGATACACCGCCCGGCTACCGCTGGGCGAGTTGGGAATTTTTACGTCAACGAGAATTTCTCCCGGCGCGAGCGCCGTCTCGTACATGCCTTGGAAAAAATTCTTAAGCGCGATGGTCCGCGAACCGTTGGGACCAAACGCGGTAATTTGTGCGCCGAGCGCGAGCAAAGGCGGCGGCGGATCAAGACGGTAGTCGGCATGAGCGAGATTACCGCCTACCGACGCGGTCTCACGGACACGCACGTTGCCGATATGACCGAAAGCTTCGGCCACCACCGGGAACGCCCGGCGAATCGCCGGAGACTGCTCGACCATTCGATGCGTCACCAGCGCGCCGATGCGTATGCCGTCAGTTTCGCTCTTGATTTCGTTCAATCCAGGAATCGTCTGGAGATCGACCAGGTACGGATAATGGAGAGCGCGCTGTTTCATCAAGATGACGAGCGTCGTTCCGCCGCCGATTACGCGAGCCTCGTCGCCGTGCTTCGCAAGCAGCTCAACCGCCTCGTCAAGCGAACGCGGCTGCAAAAGATCGAATGATCGAATAGTCATTGGCGATATTTTCGCAACTAACCTGCTTGTTCGCGAGAAGTCAAGTTACCCATCGGCTTTTGCTTGGGAATATTTCACCCCTGTTTTCAACCCCAACCTCTCAACTCGCAACTCGATACCGACCAGCCGGCAGTTGACAGGAGCAGCCAACTTTGAGAGTAATCCGAGTCAACAGGAGGATAAGACTATGTTCGCGAGCATTCGACATATCGCGGTGATGACCGAAAATTGGGATCGAGAGGCAAAATTCTACCAGACGATCTTTGGCATGAAGAAGATCACCAACGGCATGACCGACGAGCACGGTAACTATAACAAAGACCGTGGCCATCTTAGCGACGGAGTCATTGGCCTGGCGCTCTTACAACGCCAACCCGGTATACGGTCGGGGCTCGACCATTTCGGCTTCGCAGTCGAAGACGTGCAGAAAGTGCGCGATCAGTTAAAACAATATTATCCCGAAATCGAAATTGCCCAAAGCTCGAGCCACGTGCCGTTCGCCGGCTTGCGCGGCCACGACCCCGACGGCAATCAATATGACCTCTCTCAGAAAGGCATGTCCAACGTTCGGGAAGGCTATGTCGAATTCGGCTGGGAGCAGCCGCGCTGGATCAATCATATCTGCATACGCAGCGGCCGCCCGGCATATCTCGCGGAGTTCTACCAGAGAGTATTCGATCTCCAACCGGTCGAGGGGCTTTCCGGCGACAACAGTTTTTATCTCAGTGACGGTAAGGTCAATCTCGCCATTCGTCCCTGGGATATGATCTCCTATCGTGGGCTAATGGCTGGCCTCGACCACTTCGGTTACAAAGTGGACGATCTGGAGCAAACCAAGAAAGACTTGGACACTCTCGCCACCACCGCGCCGGCGTCGGCGCACCGCAAAATCGCCGTCGGTCGCGAAGGCGAAACGCGCCAGAAGAGTTTCGAAGGATGCAAGCTCTGCAAGCACGCGATCTCCGACCCGGACGGCGTCCTGCTGGATTTGACGGACTGAGAGATTGCGATTCTAAACGACGCGCCCGAGCCAAAGCAGGATTCTTGGAGGAAGTATGGAATTTGCCAATATCAATGAAACCATGCGCATGGCGAACGATGAAAACAAACGATTCGTGCCGCTGTTTGGCAACGATAATTTTCGCTCCTGGATTCTCTACTTTCAGCCAGGTGACCATACGGACATGCACTACCACATGTCGCCCGAGACTTTTCTCGTGCTTCAGGGAAAGGCATCGGTCAAAGGGCTCAAAGGCGAAGAGCGCGTCATCGAGAAAAATGAGATCGTTTTTTTCGGCGCCAAGGATTACTACCAGATTACCAATGTCGGGACCGAACCCCTTGTGCTCGTCGGAAATCGCTCCGAAGCATTCGGCGGCGCCCACGTGACCGCCAAAGAGTAGCCATCACAAACTTCGTGTATTACGCGCTGGAGCGCCTCGTAGTCGCGGCGAGGTCAATGACACAGCCGATATTAAGGCTGTTGCTCGCTTCATTCTGGTTTTTCCTCTCGCCACTCCCGGAAGTCAAAGCGGTCGAGGATGTCAAAATCGCCTCGACCGGCCCCGCCGTTAGCACGTTACCGATAGAGATCGCCACGCGAAAAGGATTTTTTCGCGAAGAGGGGTTGGAAGTTTTGACCATCACCATGAGGACCAATATTGCGGTCAACGCTCTTCTTACCCGCAACGTCGATTACGCCACGCCGAGCACATCCATCATCAAAGCCGCCACCGGCGGCCTCCCGGTTAAGTTGGTGGCTGTTCTGCAAGGTCGCCCCGACTACTTTTTGATCACAAGAAGAGAAATTCGATCGATCAAAGATCTCAAGGGGA
>WNFV01007475.1_pt1 | contig 12607 bp, 12 predicted proteins | sample 5400101 | NCBI WGS metagenome assembly WNFV01 (sample SAMN13153361, study PRJNA577476) | soil metagenome | isolation source: 115 cm soil or saprolite under grassland replicate 1 | place: USA:California | collected 2016-06-15
TGCGGCATGTAGCGCACCGGCGGCGCCTTCACCTCCGGGTCGAACGCGAACGGGTCGCCGGGGCGGTGCTCGAGGAAGGCCTCGGAGCCGATGAGCCTGCGCCGCGCGGCAGCGTAGTCGGAGGAGAGAAGACCCTTTAAGGGCACTTTCACGAAGTCGGGATCGCCGTAGAACGCGTTGCGGTCGTCGTACGCCAGCTTGATCGCCTCGTGCACCGCGTGGATGGAGTCCGCCGATCCGGGGCCCATGGCCGCGAGGTCGATCCCCGCGAGGATGTTGAACGTCTGGAGAAGCACCGGGCCTTGGTCCCACGGTCCCGCCTTGAAGACGTCGTAGCCGTGGAAGGTGATCTTCACCGGCTCCTCGATCCGGCCGCGAAAGCTCGCGAGGTCTTCATACGTGAGCACGCCGCCCGCCGCGCGGTCTGCCTCGGCGATGCGCTGCGCGATCGGTCCCTTGTAGAAGGCGTCGCGGCCGGCCTGGATGGCGGCCTTCCTGTCGCGCGCCTTCTCGAACGCGGTGCGCTCGGCAGCGACGATCTCGCGCAGGGTCTTCGCGAGATTCGGCTGACGGAAGATCTCGCCCACCTCGGGAATGACTCCCTCGGGGTAGTAGGTCTTCTTCGACCACTCCCACTTTTCCGTGGCCTTGCGCTCGCGGACGAGGTAGCCGCGCAGGAAGGCGTACATCGGGAAGCCGTCCGCGTACACGATGGCCGGCGCCATGACCTCCTCCAGACGCATCGTTCCGTACTCGGCGAGCGCGATCGCGAGCGCGTCCATCACGGCGGGCACCGTCGCGGCGAGGGGGCCGTTGGCGTCCACCTTCCCTTTCGCCTTGAAGAGATCCGGTGTCGCCCCCTTGGGCGCCGGACCCTGCCCGTTGACGACCACGACTCTCTTCGTCTTCGCGTCGTAGATCATCAGAGGACATTCGCCGCCGAATCCGAAGTGCGAGATCTCGACGACCGACGCGGCGAAAACCGCCGCGACTCCCGCGTCCACGGCGTTGCCACCGTGCTCGAGCATCCGGAGCCCCGCTGCAACGGAGAAGTTGCGCCCGCCCGCGACGATCCCACGCGCCGCGGTGATCTCCGGCCGCATCGTCTCCGCCGACTTCGGCACCGGCACCTGCTGAGCCAGAACGGCCGGCGCCGCGAGGAGCGCGAAGAGCGCCAGCGAAGGGTTGCTCGGCGTCATGAGTGATCCTCCTGTCTCGAAAGGAAACGCAGATTCTACGCGGGCTGAAGGGAGCGAGCCGGCCGATATACTCCGGCCCGCACGATGCGCCCGGTCTTGATGGTCGCCCTGCTCGCGCTCGGCTGCGCATCTCGATCAGCGGCGCCGCCTCCGGTCGGATCTGTGACTCCCGCTCCCACGCAGACATCTGTTCCCGCGGAGCGAGTCGACCCGTCCGCCGAAGCCTTGGCGAAGGCGGAGACGGACGAGTACACGCGGTACGAGCTCCTCGCTCCCGAGACGGCTCAGTTTCACATCCTGTACGAAGTGACGGCGATCTCGCCGGGCGCGACAGTTTTCTTCAACCCGATCCGCAAGGGGAGCGAGGCCTCCGGCGAGCGCGTCACGGACCGGATGACGGGAGAGCCCCTGCGCTTCGAGGTGGTTTCCGGAAAGGAAGCGAGGGAAAGCGGGCTGCCGCGCGCCGATCTCGATACGGATTACATCCGGATCCATCTGCCGCGTCCGGTCCCGTTGGACGGCGGACAGGTGCGTCTCCTGATCGAGAAGACCTACAAGGACTCGAAGAGCTACTTCCGAGAAGGAGACATGGTCGTCTTTTCGCGCTCTCTCGGAATCAAGCGCAATTCCGTCGTGCTGCCCGCCGGGTACGAAGTGGTCTCCTGCAACGTCCCGTCGCAGGTCCTCTCGGAGCCGGACGGGCGCATCAAGATCGCCTTCTGGAACGCGGGACCGGACCCAGCGACCTTGAAGGTCGTCGCGAGGAAGCTTCTCCCATGAAACCTTCGGTGATTTTCATCGGCGTAGCCGTTAGCGCGGCCGCGGCGGCCGCGCTCGGGCAGGAGCGCCGCGACGACCGCCTGACCGAGCGCGCGCACCAGGACCGCGACATCGTCTACTTCCTGCAGCAACCCGAGACCCACTCCTTCGACCTCTACCACGACTACACGGAGTCGCGGCCGGGCGTGGACAAGTACTTGAACGTCGTCCGGAAGGGGAGCCGGGCATCGAAGCCCTCAGCGAAGGTCCTCGACACCGGCGAGCAGCTCCGGGCCGAGACGCTGCGCGGCCAGGAGATCGCGCGTGCGAAGCTCGACATCGGCGAGCCGGTTCAGCCCGACTCGGAGGTCGTCGTGATCCGTTTTCCCGCCGTGCAGAACGGTCGCTCCGTCCGCCTGCGCATCTCCGAGACATACAGCGACGAGAAGAGCTACCGATTGGAAGGTCAGGAGCTCGTCTTCGACAGGACCTTCGGCCGTCCTCACAACGCCGTCGTGCTCCCCGCGGGCTGGTATCTGACCGCCAGCGTCATCCCGGCCGTCGTCTCGCAGCTTCCCGATGGCCGCATCCGCCTCGACTTCGTCAACCCGCGCCCCGACGAAATCGCCGTCCTGATCAAGGCCAGACGGCGCTCTTCTTCCCCCTCTCCCGGCGGGAGAGGGAAGGGGTGAGGGGCCTGCCTTCTCCAGAGGTGCCATGATGCAATACACCAGCCTCGGACGATCCGGCCTCAAGGTCTCCCGCATCTGCCTCGGGATGATGACCTACGGGACGCCAAAGTGGCGGCCGTGGGTCCTCGACGAAGAGGCGAGCCGGCCGTTCGTGAAGCGTGCGCTGGAGCTCGGCATCAACTTCTTCGACACGGCGGACATGTACTCCGACGGCGTCAGCGAGGAGGTTCTCGGGCGCGCGATCAGGGACTTTGCGCGGCGGGAAGAGGTCGTCATCGCCACCAAGGTCTTCTATCCGATGGGCCCGGGCGTCAACGACCGCGGGCTCTCGCGCAAGCACATCCTCGACGCGATCGACGCATCGCTCACCCGCCTCGCCATGGACTATGTGGACCTCTACCAGATCCACCGATACGACCCCGAGACTCCGATCGAGGAGACGCTCGAGGCGTTGACCGATGTCGTTCGCGCGGGCAAGGCGCGCTACATCGGCGCCTCCAGCATGTTCGCCTGGCAGTTCGCCCAGGCCCTCGTGATCTCCGACCGCCGCGGCTTCGCGCGCTTCGTCTCGATGCAGAACCACTACAACCTCGCCTACCGCGAGGAGGAACGGGAGATGCTGCCGCTTTGCCGCGCGGAAGGGATCGGTGTCATCCCGTGGAGCCCGCTCGCGCGCGGCCTGCTCGCCGGAAAGCGGCGCGCGGGACAGGCGGGCGACACGACGCGCGCCAAGAGCGACGCCTACTCCAGCCAGCTCTACGAGGATGCGGACCTTGTGGTCGCCGGCCGCGTGGTCGAGACCGCGCGCCGGCAGGGCGTTCCTGCGGCGCGGATCGCCCTCGCCTGGCTCCTCGCCCGCCCAGGCGTCACCGCCCCGATCGTCGGCGCCACCCGCATCGAGCACCTGGAAGACGCCATCGCCTCCCTGGAAATCTCCCTCTCGGAGGAGGAGACCCGCTTCCTCGAAGAGCCCTACCGCCCGCACCCGGTACGCGGGCACTCGTAACCGTCGCTTGCGCGGCGCGAGGCTTTCTCCCTGCGGTTACTCGGCTCCTCGCGCCGCGAGCGGAGTTGAAAAGCCAGTATCTGGACGCGCTCGTAGCTCTTTCTGCTTCTCCGGGCGGAAGGGGACCGGGGGACACGACTCTTTGGTCGGAACCTAATTTTCGGCAATCCGTATCTGGCTACAGGAAGTGGAGGTTTCCATGAGCGTTTTTTCGAGAACCGCGGCCCTGGCGGGTGCCGTTCTTCTGGTCACCTCTGCGGCGCAAGCCGCTGACACGAAGGAGGTTCACCGTACGCTCTCCCTCGACCGCGATGGGCGGGTCTCCATCGACACGTACAAGGGAACCGTCAGGGTTACGACCTGGGACAGACCGGAAGTCCGCGTGGACGCGCTCATCGAGCCGGACGGCGATTGCCGGGAGAGCCGTGAGAAGGTCCGGTGGACGGAGGTTCGGATCTCCGGAGGAGGCGCCTCCATCGAAATCAAGTCCGATTACGACGAAGTGAAACATCATGAGCGAGGTTTCCTCGGAATTTTCGACTTCGAAACCGGCTCGCTCCCCTTCGTGCGCTACACGATCCAGATGCCGGCCACGTCGCGGCTCCAGATCCACGATTACAAGTCGGGAATCAACGTCTCCAACTTGAAGGCCGACCTGAAGCTCCACACTTACAAGGGAACCGTCAGGGTCGCCGGCCTCGACGGCGCCGCGCGCTTGGACACCTACAAGGGGGATGTGCGCGTCGAGTTCGCTCGGTTCACGCGCGCCAGCCGGTTCGACACGCACAAGGGAGAGATCGACGTGCGGCTTCCCAAAGACAGCCACTTCGAGCTCGACGCCGACACGGGCCGCCGCGGCGACATCGAATCGGATTTCGCGATGACGACGCACGCCGGGCGCTCGCGCGCCGCCCGTGCGACGGGCGCGGTCAACGGCGGAGGCCCGGAGCTGCGCCTGACGACCTACAGGGGAACCCTGCGGGTAAAGACCTCGTAGGGAAGAAGTTCGGCTCGGTTTTCGTCTCGAGCCTCGCCCTTTCTTGTCATCCCGAGTGTAGCGAGGGATCTGCTCTCGTCGAATGGTCATGGCAGCTGGTCGCTGCGCTCCTCAGAATACCCATGAGACGGGTCTCGCCCATGGGGATGAAAGTGGAGGTATGGGTCCTGTCATCCTGAGCGAAGCGAAGGATCTGCCCTGGTCAGGATCAGCTGATTCGGCCGGAGCAGATTCTTCGTCGGAATGACAAGTGTGATGGGGTCAGCAAGTGTGATGGGGTCAGTGCTGATTTGCTGCGTTACAGCTGAGCGGGGAACCGCTTCATAATAGCCACGACCGTATTTCGCAATTCCCTGGTCTGATCCAGACTCCCCTCAAGCCGCTGGACTTCCCGCACGAGAGTTGAGCGATCGCGGCGAAAGTGTTCCGCCATCCTGGAAAGCGGGATCCTTCCCAGCTCGCGGCCGACGTACCCCGCGATCGCCCGAGCGGAGGAAAGGTCCCGAGAACGTCGCGCGCTCCTCAGGTCCTCTACCTTCAAGTCCAGGACCTGGGCCACGGCGCGGGCGACTCGGTCTACCGACAAACCGCGCCGCACGACTTCCGGTTCCCCTGAATGATCGAGGATCCGAATCGCAAACTTCTCGTCCCCTTTCACCAGTTGACCGAAGGTTTGCAAACCCTCGTAGTCTGCTCCCTCAGAGCGAGCCATGAAGGCTGTGTACGCCCGCACGGCAGCCTGCCGTTGTCGTCCGAACATCCCCAGAACCGAGCTCACGTCGAGCCAGGCGGGCCCTCCTCTCTTCCGATACCATCGGTCGCTCGACCAACGATAATCCCGCGGCTCTCGCACGATCCTGGCCAGCACCGGGTTCTCGTGAATATACCGGACCAGCGCGAGCAGATACCGATCCTTCTGCACCACCAGAGACTTGTACCGGCCCTGGAACAGGTGGCCCACGCGCCCGTGCCGGCGGTTGAACGCCTGCGTGTAGGAGCCCTGAAGCCCAAGCATGATCCGCGACAGCGGGGCCTTCCCTGTCTCGACCGCCAGATGAATATGGTTCGTCATCAAGCAGTAGGCGTAGACGCGGAACCCGAAACGCTTCTGATAGTGCTCCAAACGCTCCAGGTAGAGCTCCCGATCCCTGTCCTCCCGGAACACCGCGCGCCGCTCGTTGCCACGAGCGATCACATGGTAGACCGCACCCGGGTACTCCAGCCTCAACGGTCGGGCCATCAACCTGGATAATACACCAAATCAGCACCGACCCCTCTCCCCCGCCCTCCCTTCGCCTGCCTGTGTCATCCCTTACGTGTCATCCTGAGCGAAGCGAAGGACCTGCTCCTGTCTCCGTAGTCAGCGGAGCAGATTCTTCGTCGCTGCGCTCCTCAGAATGACAGGGGCTGTGAGAAACACGGGGCTCTGTGAGAATGACTGGGCTTGTAAGATCCTCGGAGTCACATGATTCCGATTGACGACATTCGCGCCGCCGCGGCGAGGATCGCGGGGAAGGTCCACCGCACGCCGCTTTTCTCGGCGGCGCAACTGGGCGAGTGCGCGGGGATCCGGCTGTACTTGAAGTGCGAGAGCTTTCAGAAGACAGGGTCGTTCAAGCCGCGGGGTGCCCTGAACAAGGTCCTGTCGCTTTCCAACGAGGAGAAGGCGCGCGGCCTCGTCACCGTGTCGGCAGGCAATCATGCGCAGGCCGTGGCATGGGCGGCGAGGATGGCCGGCGCCTCCTGCGCGGTCGTCATGCCGTCCGACGCGCCGCGCTCCAAGATCGAGGCCGTGAAGGGATACGGCGCCGAGGTCATCTCCCACGGCGACCGGGCCACGCTCTTCGACAAGTTGAACGAGGTGAAGGACGCTCGCAGGCTGACGTTCGTCCATCCGTTCGACGATCGGGTCGTCCTCGCGGGCGCGGGCACCGCGGGCCTGGAGACCCTGGAAGACCTGCCGGAGGCCGACATCGTGGTGGTTCCGGTCGGAGGGGGAGGGCTGCTGGGCGGCGTCACGTCGGCGGTCAAGCAGGTCCGGCCGGCGACTCGCGTCGTGGCGGTCGAGCTGGCCGAAGGTCCAGGGCTCGCCCCGGCGCTTGCAGCGGGAAAACCGGTGCCGGCGCCGCGCCCGCACGATACGCTGGCCGATGGGATGACGCCTCCTTTCGTCGGAGCGCTGCCGCTCGAGATCGCGCGCGAAGCCGTGGACGAGATCGCGTCGGTCACCGAGAACGAAATCATCGAGGCGATGAAGCTCTTGATGACTCGCGCGAAGCTCTACGTCGAGGGGTCCGGCGCCGCCGCGACGGCGGCCCTCTTGTTCGGCAAGGTCAGGACTTCTCCGGGCGCGCGGGTCGTCGCAATCGTTTCCGGCGGCAACGTGGATCTCGACCGCGTCGCTTCGGTCGTTGCCGCGCGAGAGTCATGAGCAGAACGTTGGACGAGACGGCCGTCGCCGCCGCGAACCTCGCCTTCTACCGGGCGCTGGAAACGCGTGATCTCTCCGCGATGGACCTGGTATGGCTGCACGAAGAGTCCGCGAGTTGCGTGCACCCGGGATGGCATCGGTTGGACGGTTGGTCCGAGGTCCGACGGTCCTGGGAGAATATCTTCGCCAACGCTCGCCCCTGGTCCGTGGCGTGCTCGGAAGTCCGGATCCAGGTCCGGGGGGACGTGGCCTGGGTGACCTGCAGCGAGCTGCTCACCGCCTTCGGGTCGGACCCGGAGGAGGGCGCAGCGCGGATGCAGGCGACCAACATTTTCGCCCGCTCGAACGGCCGGTGGGGCCTGCTGCACCACCATTCCTCTCCCTCCTCCACCGATTCCGGCGAAGAGGAAGAGACAGTCAACTGAATCTGACCCGCTAAGATTTGCGGCGCCCGACGAAGACGGAGAAATCGGGCTCGATATCGCCCGACCGGATCGACTCCTCGTCTGCGGACGTGCCGGCGCCGGAACATTGTGATAAAGACCTCGAGAAGATCATGGGTTTGTTCCATCGAGAAAAGCCGCGGGAGAAGGAAGACTCGCTACGCCTCCACATCGGGTGCGGCCAGCAGGCGATCGCCGGCTGGATCAACATCGACAACCAGGCGCTTCCCGGCGTGGACCGCGTGCTGGACGTCCGCCATGGACTTCCTTTCCGCGGAGTCTCCGCCATCTACGCGGAACATTTTCTGGAGCATCTGGCGTTCGACGATGGGCTCGGCTTTCTAAAGGATTGCCGGCGCGCGCTGGCGCCGGCCGGCGTCCTGCGCCTCTCGACTCCCAACCTGGACTGGGTCTATGCGACGCATTACCGCACCTCGCACTCTTCGGCCGAAGAAACGTTGCGAGATTGCTTCCAGTTGAACCGGGCGTTCCATGGCTGGGGACATCAGTTCCTGTACAACCGGGCGACGCTCGAAGCGGTTCTCAAGGCGGCCGGCTTCGCGACGATCCAGTTTTGCGCCTACGGCCAGAGCGAGGTCCCGGAGCTCGTCGGCATCGAACGTCACGAGACGTGGCAGGACACTCCGGAGATGCCGCATGTCTTGGTCGCCGAGGCCTCCGGGCAAGCGCCCGGAGAATCCCTGCCCGATCAGATGCTCAAGGAGTTCCGCGAGGCGATCAAGTTACGTTGATCAGGTCAGTGGCGGAGGGCGGGATCGGTGACTCAATCTGCGCGGTTCTCCTGCAGACGGAGGCAAGGGCAAGCAGTGCGGTGATCGGGGAGAAGACCCGGCCGGCGGACCATTCGATCCACTTTTCGGGATTGATGTCTCCGTGCAGGTAGATGAACACGAAAAATGCCGTGAGCACGGCCGAGACCCCGAGAGGAAGAAGAACCAAGCGGGATTTTCGGGGCGCCGAGATCAGGGCGGCGAGCGACAGGAGATATGGAAGCGCCCATCCGGCCGACCAGAGAGCACCTCCGATCTCAGACAAGACGGGCGGCAGGCGGCCCCAGTGAATGTCGAGAAAGCGGCCGTACTGCTCATAGCCGTAGAAGATACGGCGAGTTGCACCGAGCGCCAGCCAGGCGCCGAGCGAGACGGCGCTCGGGAGGAACAGGAACGCCGCGGCCTGGCCCGGCTTGAGCTCCTTGCCTCGAAGGAGAAGAAAAAAAGCCGCGGCGACGAGCGCGAAAGGCAGCCCTTCGACCTTCGCCGTCACCGCCCCCGCCAGAAGAAGGCCCGCGAGCAACTGTCCGGCCCTCGTCGCCGCGAAATCGCCGACGAGTGTCGCCATGCCCAGGATCTCGAAGACCCAGAGCCAGGGGTCGCCGTTTCCGCCGACGTCGAGTTCATTGCCCAGAAGGCCGAAGGTCGAGACAACGAGAGCCGCACAAGCCCAGGCGATCCGGCGCGGCGCCGCCCGCCGGAGCATGCCGGGCAGAGCCAGTGCCATTACGCCAACCGCGAGAGGAAAAACGAGAGTCGCCGCTCCCCACGCGAAACGGCCGGCGACGATTGAGGCGAAGGCGTACAGGTTCGTGACGAGCGGGGGATACGACGGGTGCAGATACTCTAAATGCGGCTCTCGCAGCAGCGCGGCGTCCACCGTTCGGGCCGCGGCAAAAGCCTGCGCCTTCGGACCCCAGAAGAGAAGCAGATCCGGCGAGGTGGCCGAGGCCGAGGCGGCGGCCGCGAGAGCAGCCAGGACCGAGACACCCATCACGACGAGCGCGAGCCTCTCGGCGAGGCCAGCTCGAGATTCCCGCGCCGGCGCTTTCTCCTCCGCGGCCTCGGAGGACGTCAACAGGAATCGAAGCAGGTACGAGACGAACGCCGCCATTAAAACGAGGACGACCGGCCGCCAGGCGATTCCGAGAAGCGCGAAGACCGTCATCCAGCCGGAGATGAGGGCGGCGCCGGCAGCGCAGGAGAGGCCGGCCCGGCAGGGAAGGGAAAGGCGACGGAAGCCGGAATGGGCAAGAAGAGGCCAGCCGGAGAACGGGCAACCGGCCAGGGCGAGAAGAAAAGTGTAACCCGCTCTCACGGGCGCACTCTCCGCCAGACACTTCCCTGCTTGGACTCGAAGACGAGGATTCCGGGCGGAGGCGATGATCTCTTTCGGCCGGGCAGGAGACCGACGGCCTCCCGGTGCAGCGTCGTCTCCCGCACGGGATCTCGCGGCCCGGAGATCGGAGCCACGGAAACGCCCCGCGGGATCCAGGCCGCGGCTTCCCAAAAAAGACGGTAGTCGGCAGCCGCCGCGGCCGCCAGGCTTCGATCGAAGGGGGTGGACGGCGGGCGCAGGATGTCGGCCAGGGAGGGAAGCCGGGAGAGCGAGAGGGCCGTCAACGCCGAGGCGCCGGCGAGAAGCAAAAGGAGCTGGGGAAGGTCCGACCGAGCCTTCATCGCTCGCGATACCGCGGCCTTGCTGCGGCCAGGCGCCGGAGCGTTGCGAGGTTCTTGCGGTCAAAGTCGAGGGTGTCGTCCTTGGGCGTTTCGAGAAACTTAGGTATCTGCGCCAGGCGCGGATCGGTCATGAGGTTGCGGAAGCCCTTGCGCCCGATCCTGCCCTGGCCGATGTGCTCGTGGCGGTCCACGCGCGCGCCTCTCGGGTTCTTCGAGTCGTTGACGTGGATGGCCGCCAGCCTGCGCAGGCCGACTGACCTGTCGAAGGCCGCAAGCGTCTCCGCGTAGCCTTCCGGGGATGAAAGCTCGTAGCCCGCGGCGTGCACGTGGCAAGTGTCGAAACAGACCGCCAGCCGCCGGCGCTGCCGGACCGCGCCGAAAATATCGCGCAGGTGCTCGAACCGGTGGCCGATGGAAGTCCCTTGACCCGCGGCGGTCTCCAGCAGGAGGCGCACGCGAGTCGCCTCGGTTATCCGAAAAGCTTCGTCCAGGCAGGACGCGATGCGAGAAATGCCGGCGGCTTCTCCCTCGCCTCCGTGCGCGCCGGGATGGAGGACGAGGTCGCGGATGCCGAGGAGATGGCACCGAAGAATCTCGTCGGCCAGCGCCGCAATCGATTGCCGCCGAAGTTCCTGCGAGGTCGAGGCGAGGTTGATCAGGTACGACGTGTGCGCGGCCACGTGGGCGACGCTCGCGCGCCGCGCCGCGCGCCGGAACTCCCGGGCTTCCGCTTCCCCGATCGTCTTTCCCACCCACCGGCTGTTGTTCTTGACAAAGATCTGCAAGACCCGGCACCCGGCCGCGACACCGCGTTCGACCGCCCGTGGAGTGCCGCCAGCGATGGACTGGTGCGCGCCGATCAACAAGTCCCTGGCCGCGACCCGATTCTGTGCCACCGCGCGATTCTAGCCGCGAAGAATGGTCTTTCGTTGTCATTGCTTAGAAGTGCGAGTGGGCCGCAGACGCCTTCTTGTTATTCTGAGGAGCGAAGCGGCGAAGAATCTGCTCCGGTCGAATCGGGCTGATCCTGACCAGGGACAAATCCTTCGCGGAGCCTGTCCTGAGCGGCAGAGTGCCGTCGAACGGAAGAGAGCAGATCCTTCGCTGCGCTCAGGATGACAGCGTGGGCACGAAGGGCTCAGGATGACAGGGCGCTCCGCTCAGGATGACAGCGCCCATACCCTCGCTGCGCTCGGGATGACAGAGGGGGATGCTACGAGGGCTTCGACTTCTCCTCGTAGTGTTCGAGAAGCTCCTGGCCGATTCGCTTCGAGACGAAGATCTGCTTCAAGTAGTTGAGCGAGGTCAGAGCGAAGGGAACCCCGGCGGCCGAGAAGGGAGCGCCGACGGCGGCGAGCGCGAGGTGACGCGCCTTCTCGCCGCGGGTGAACTCGGGGTTCTTCAAGTCGAGGACGCTTTCGTAGTAGCGGAAGACCATGCGGTACACGTCGGAGAGGAGCACGCGGAAACCCATCTCGCTCCCCCAGACGAAGCATTCTCCCGTGCGGACCTTTTCGAGAAAGTCCCGGTACGTCTCGGCCTCCGCGACCGTGTAAACGCGTGCGAGCGGGGAGAGCGTGTGTGCGTCCGACCCGGCCACGAGCGACACCGCCCCGTGCTTCTCGCGCACGACGCTCATCAGGTCCTCGATCAGCCGGTTGTGCTGCGAGGCCATCGCCCCGTTCTTGACCTCGAAGACGTCGAACATCCGGAGCATCTCTTCGAGGTACTGCCTCGGGGAGTTGCGCATCCGGTAGTTCTGAAACATGTGGTTGGCCGAGGCGAGGATGCTTTCCTGCTTGAGATAAGCGTGCAGGTCGTAGATGTTCCCCCGCAGCCGGTGGATCTCGCCGTGCTGGCGTTCGGTGATGTCGAAGACGTTGACGTGAATCCGCTGGCGCGTGTCGGGAAACCAGGTCTCGACCTCTTCGGAAATGAAGAAGTCGGTCAGGTCGGGGTTCCGGTCCAGGAGGTAGAGGCATCCGTCGATCGAGTCGTGGTCGGTCAACGTGACGAAGTCCATCCCGCGTTCCTTGGCCACGCGGTAGACCTCCTCAGGGCGGTTGTAGGAATCCCGCGTATTGGCGATGCGGAAGTATTTGAACGTGGAGTAGACGGAGTGGCAGTGGAGGTCCGCCTTCTTGAAGCGCCTGTCCGAAAACCAGGACGGGAAATCGCCTTCCTCGGATCTCTTGCTCCCCATCGGAACACACAGGGTTGCAAATTGGAGGCCGTAGTGTCAAACGAGAGAGTGGACGCGGGGACGCGGGCGTGCCCCTCTCCGTGTCTCCATGTCTCCCGAGACACGCGTCGCAGCGGATGAACCATGTTAACTTGCCAGTGTGGGACGGATCCTTTTTCGGTTTTTCTACGGGCTGCTGCTGGTGGGAATTTTCCTCGGAGGTGCCTGGCTGGCCTTCGAGCGCTCGATCGTCGGGCGTTCGGTGTCCGTGCCCGACCTGGCCGGAAAGCCGATGCTCGATGCGATTCGGATCGCACATGACGCCGGGCTGCGCGTCGAAGAACAGCCGGGGCGAGCTCGCGAGGATGATCGGATCGGCAAAGACCTCATCCTGTCGCAGGAGCCCGAGGCGGGCTCGCTCGCAAAG
>WNFV01007477.1_pt1 | contig 12606 bp, 10 predicted proteins | sample 5400101 | NCBI WGS metagenome assembly WNFV01 (sample SAMN13153361, study PRJNA577476) | soil metagenome | isolation source: 115 cm soil or saprolite under grassland replicate 1 | place: USA:California | collected 2016-06-15
AGACTGCGCGCTGGAAGCGACGCGTACCCAGGGCGCGCCTTCTGATTTATGCGCAGGCTTCAGATAACTGCTCACTGTCAGATTAAGTCCTGATTTTTACAAACTACGCCTCGAAACTTTCCGTCGGCGCTTATTTAGCCCTCACTTTTTTTAGTTCCACCTGTCGGCTCAATCCTTTAACCATTAATCCGGCGACTTTATCGGCCTCGAGGTTGAAGATGCAGGTGACATCCGTCATGCCATCAACCTCAAAAGTGTGTTTGTCTACCGAAATCAAAGCTAACTCCTCCCCCACGGGCCCGCCGACCAGCTTTCCCTCTTTTATTTTGAGGGTGACTTCTACTTCCTCGTTTTTGTAGACGCCTTCGTAAATCTTCAACGTCTCGGCATCGACCTTGTATTCGACTTTCGGCGCCGATTTTTTCGTGTATCCGTAATTATACAGAGACATTCTGTCACCCCGGAAGATCACGGCTTCGCCATCGGCGGTGAAAAAAATGCCGGGTTTATGCTCATCTAGCTTAAGACCTCCCAAACGATCTAAGTATAGATATCCGTTTTTGATCATTACACTGACGTTAAATGTGTCGCCATCAGCTTCACGTGAATATTTACCGACGAAATCTTGCCATTCTCTCTTATTAGGTCCCGCCTCCTCATCTGGGTTGTCGTTAAATGGCATGAATTCGACATTGGAATCGTAACCGGCAGAACTGAGAACCTGGACACCTTTTGGTCTCCCTTTCTCGTCTAAAATGAAAGTAAATTTGGAGCCGCGGAACGAAAATTCAGTAGGACTATGAGCATTCAATCTCCCCTCGTTAGTTCCGGAAACTACGTAGAGGCCGTCTTCCTTGACTTTGAAAGGCGCCAACAATTCTTCTCTGAGTTGGTAAGTCCCTGCGAGCCGCTGTAACAACTTGGTATCCACCGTTATTATCGGTTTATCTGTAAATTTGGCGGAACCCGTTCGAGAATCAGGGCCGTACTTGGCTTCAATCATTTGCTGGAAAACGTCCAATGCGATTCGCTGAGGATCACCCGACTCAGAATTCATTAGGACAACAACGCCGATTTGATATTCGGGGGTCCACATATGATATGTTCTATAGCCGGCTCCAGCGCCCGCATGAGCAAGGAGAGTTCCACTACGCAGAGGCGCGCTCACAATGCCGAGACCGTATCCATAGACTTGTCCTTCGATCGGAAACTGCTGCGTATACATCTCTTTCAGCAAATTTTCCCCGATGATTTGCTTGCCACCGATCTTACCGCCGGCAAGATGGAATGAGATATACCTGGCCATATCTTTCGCGGTTGAATACATGCTTCCGGCCGATGTATGCCTACCTCCGGCTGGAATCATAAAAATCCACGGCGCCGGCAAGATTCTATCTCGTATATGGCCTTTAGCCACTGATGGATGATTTGCCGCAACTTTGCGATTGAAGGTGCTGGACGTCATCCCCAGCGGTCTAAATAGCTCTTCATTCATGAACTCATCAAGTGGCTTTCCAGAACGCAGTTCCAAGGCATACCCTACCAGGTCGATACCAAGATTTGAGTAGCTATATCTCTCGCCAACAGGAAACTTGAGCCAAGTCTCTGAGATGCCTCGAATGTGATCTACATACGAACAGCCACGACGATAGAAGTGTTTACCGCAGGGAGCTATATGCGTAAGTCCAGACCAATGACTTAACAGATGTCGAAAAGTGATTCTGTTCGCTTCTTCCGATCCGAAGCGGCTATTCACAGTAAACTCTGGATAGTATTTTTTCAGGGGATCGTCAAGCTTCATCAATCCCTTCTCCACTGCGATTAAGAAACCTGTCGCAGTATAGGTTTTAGAGATGGACTGCATGCTGAAGAGTGTATCTGCTGTGACTTTCGTCTGGCTGGAGCGATCCGTGGTACCAAACCCCTCGGCCCAAACAAGCTTATCACCATCCACCAGCGCAATCGCCAGGCCCGGCACATTCATTTGCGTCATCTGTTGCGGCAATTGTTCTTTCAGTTTGGCGATGATCGGAGAATAATCAACGGTAGGTCGAACGGGAGGCGCCGCCTTTTCCTGGGCAATCACAAAGCAAACAAGCCCTAGGGAACTGATACAAACCAATAGGAGTGGCAAGTAGATATAATGTTGGATGTTCCGCAACATTGTTTCCTTTCTTATGTGTCCCTCCATGATCTATTGTGACCCTTCGGTGAGCAGGTTTGACATCCTGTAATGCGTCAAACCTGCTCACCGAAGGGTCACGAACTGATCGCGTGCCAGGATATCACCGGTCTCTTGGGAGACTTGCTTAAAATGGGGAGATCAGGCTCGGGGACGTCAGCGCAGCCGATCTACTGCTGGCATCCTTTGTGTGTCATAAATGTATCGTATACCTTTCTCAGCTCCTCAGAGATTTTCCCTGCAGTAGCATCATCCCAGTAGGCAATGTACGTTCTTACTATCCCGGCGCCTTCACGGCGCTGCAGCACTATCGCAGTTACATAACAGTCTGAGCAAACCCTAGACGGGCGCCCGACCCACTTGGAAGCGTCAGCCGAGAAAGCCGTTTGGGTCAATATCTGTAACACATCATCTCGCAGCTTAACGTTGCATTGATTTTTTATCTCATTCCAGACAAGGTGGCCCTGAGATGTTATCGTCAAGTCACCTTTCCCTTTTCCGGCGAACCCGCCTCTAGTAATAATCTGAACTGCCCAGGAATTGGCTTCCGGCGATAATCCTACTATCTGGAATGCGCCCATACCGGCAGGAAGCACAACAGTTGGATTTTGACCCTGCGCGGAATTTGGCCTTTGCAACTCTGTTTCCGGCTTTTGAGCAGGCGAAGTAGACGGGGTCTTATTGGCGCCTTCCTGCGCGAAGCACAAACAGCTCGGTATCAAATTGATAATGACGATAAGGTGTCTCAATAGTTGACTCATAGTAAAGCTCCTTTAGTAGAACGGTTCAACTGCTAACAACCAACTTTTACCCTACTCAAGCGCCCTAGCTAGAGCGGTTATCAAATGGATGTACGGGTTCATAGAACGCTGATGACGCGGATAGAGCGGATTGACGCTGGTCTTTTTGGGTTTTATCCGCTTGCTGGGAGCGCGCTAGCGTATGGAGTGCGGCGAGTCCTGATATCGCTGGCGAATTCGGAGAACGGTACGGTACAGGGAGCGGTAGCGACCTGGTGGACTCGGAAGTCGTTGCCTACAAAGCACCAGGTCGCTACCGCTCCCTGTACCGTACCAATTCGCCAGCGGTATCAGTCCTCGCCGCACTCCATACGCTCCGCGATTTCGGTCACGGCCGTCGCTGTTTTTGACACGCCAGTTTGCAATTACGCGCCCCGCCAGTGGCAGCAATCCCGTACATCCAATTGATAACCGACCTAAAGTGGGCGAAGGCTAACCGTGCCGATGATGTTGGAGATCGAAATCGGCGCGCCGCCTGAGCCTATCTGGGCGCGAAACCTAATGCCGTTCAATGTCCCTTCTTGTACTTTATGCGGAAGCCCTATGATGACTTTGCCATGATTTCCATTCACATCTATGTTCGCGTTCAGGTCCGCAGGCGCTAACAATTCGACTTTGCCACTGACGTTGCTGATATTGATGCCTTGTTCATCAAGCTTTGTGACGCGAATCACCGCAGTCCCGCTGACTCGCGATATCTCTATCTGACCCGCCGCCAGCGACATCTCGGCCTTCCAGCTCAACCCATTGAGATGGATAGAGCCATCGATCTCGCCCACCTTAAGACGATCACTGACATGCTTGATGGTGAGATCGACTCGGCGCGGGATCTTGAGAGCCACGCGGTGGCGCACTTCATTGCCGCCCATGCGCAAGCTGTTCCCCTCGGCTTGGATGGTCAGGCCGTCCGGCTTATCTACGATCTTTAGCTGGCGGTCATTTACATCCGCCAGGCCTTGCGCGAAGCGGGTTATATGGACTTCAGCCATGTCGGTGTCGGCGGTTTCGATCTCGACTGGCCCATTGATGTTCGACACTTCCACCCGCGCGCCGGGCGAAAGCCTGTACTCGCGGTGGATTTCCTCAAGCTTCCGCATCTGCTCATCCGGCGCTGTTATCGGATTTGCGTCTGATGCGAAGGAGTGCGCCAGGCCCTTGAAAGGTCTGGTATTCTCGCCATCAAGAACCCCGGATTCATTTCTATCGCCGGTCGCCACAGTTGAAGCGATATATGGTCTCTCGCCTGGTTCGCCTGATGGAAGCGAAGACTCCTTCGGCTTCGCCTTTAGCGCTCTGTTCTCCGGATTCACATGGGTAGGTCTCGCCCGGTCGGCGCGCGCGGACGCTGTACGCTCTTGATGGTTGTTAGCTGTTGCTTGCTCTCCGATCGCAGGCTTATCCCTGGCCTGGTCCGGCGTCTGCGTTTGAGAGTTTGTTGAGTCAGTGGAATTAACGGCCTGAGTAGCCTTCTCGCCACTGCCGGTTTTTAGTGATCCTGATCGCCAGGCCGCTATTGCAAGCGCCACTACTATGGCAATAGAAACAACCATGACGCTCGCGAAGGCAAGACGGCGGAAAGATCCGCCTAGCCATTCGAGCAAACGAGGCGCCGAGACGGGGACGGAATGCAACAACGACGGCGCCACAGTCTTAGCGGGCGTGAATGGCTCAGACGCTTCATTGAGGAACGCTTTGAATCGAGCGCCCAGCCTTTCGGTCGGAGCGTCCTTGGAGAGCTCAGCATCGAGAGCGGCGCCCATTAATTTCACTATTTGCCCCAGCTCTCTCAACCTGACAGAGCAAGTGGCGCATTCCGCCATATGCTCACTTACCCAAATGGCGTTTTTGGGCGCGATGGCGCCATCTAAATAAGCGCACAAAATGTCGTCACTCAAACAAGGATTCACTCTGTATCACCTCGCAATCTTTTCGTAGAGCCTGATAAACTCCCGCCGGCCTCGCGCAATCATACTCCCGACGCTTGCCTCTTTTATGCCGAGGGCCTTTGCTATCTCTCGATAGGACAAACCTTCATGCTTAAGGAGCAGGCAACTGCGTATAGGCTCCCTTATTTGATTGAGCGCCTGCCTGGCGCTACTGATCTCGGCCTCGCGCAGCAGGGCTTCATCCGGTTGAGGATTCTCAGCCATCTGCGCCGCCAAGATCACAAATGTCTCGTCGCGCGCGGCGCCGCGGCGCCGTCCCCGAAGGATATTTTGAGCTACATTAGCAGTGACTCGCAGGAGCCATGCGCGCAGCAGTTCTTCGTTTCGCGCCGCGTCCGGATTTTTATAGAGGCGGATGAAAACTTCTTGCACAATGTCTTCGGCCAGGGCGCCGTCGTGCGTCAGCGCACAGGCGTAGCGATATATGATGCGGTGGTGCATCGCAAATATTTCTTCGAAATTCGGTTGAACGGGCGCTTGCGTGGCGCTTACCACATCCGATTCAGAGTCTGTCAAAATCATCTCCCATGAGCTCATGTCAGATCCCTGATATAAAAACACCGCCGACGAACATTTTGTGTCAACCCTCAGCGCATAATTGGCGGGAGGTCTTAGTCATCAACCATGAATATTGCGCTTGACAATCGGACGATCCGATGATAGCCTCCGCAGTCTGCTAGGAAGAGTGGCTATTGCTAACTCCAATTCATCAAGGGTAATTCAGACAGATAACAAAAGCGTTCGTTTACCCGATCTGTTGTCCCCACAGTGCGAGTCAGCATATCTACCTCTAATCTGTACTAACATCTAAAACGATTATCCTCCAAACATCTCTGCAGTAGTTGAGCCATAAGCTTACCACTGATGGTGGGCCTGGCGACATATTACAAACACAACCACAACCGGGGCTGTATCTAGGTCTGCCCCACACTGATTTGAAAATCGATCTCAATGACGCCGCATTTTTGTGTCTGTCGGCGTAAACTGGGGCAACTCACGCCTCAGGCATATGAGCAAACGATCCCAATAGGTGTGGCCACGACTAACGGCATAAACGAGGCAGGCCCTTATTTACAGTTAGCGCTCTCACCCAGAGAGCCGCGGTGTTGTCGCGTCGTGTAGGCCGAAGTGTGCGCTTTTCTTAGGTCTTGAGCAGGTCTATTTCAAAAGTTTTCCTCCTCTGATCTTCGCTGGTCTCGTACTCTGATAGTTATTCGCCGTCCTGTAACTAATCCCGATAACGACTAAAGACCATATCTTGTTGCACCCCCTAGTAACTCATGAAAATAGATAACCTTTATCCGGCGACCAGTCGAAATACCAGGTTGAAAGTTAGTCGTCTGATAAATTCGACAGTAGAGGTAACCATGAAGAAAGTGTCCTTGATTATATCTAGTGTGTGCGTCATCTCGTTGGCAATGTTTTATTATGGGCGTTTTGGAGCGCAAGCCCATTCTCAAATTGACGCTGTCCACCCGGCGATCAGCGGCCGGTTCGCCCATTCCGACCCAACCGTTTCGACATTATCGCCGAATGGGCTTGCCGCCCCGTCCTCGCCGGCGTTGGCGGCAGTTGATCCACAGTTGCCGCGTGTATACCTGAACACGGACTACGTTGCGCCTACCGGGCAAACGATCGTGGTCAGTGGGGGAGGCAATCTTCAATCTGCGTTCGACCAGGCGCAGCCGGGGGACGTAATCCTGCTTCAGGCAGGCGCGACCTTCACCGGCAATTTCGTCTTGCCGAACAAGACTGGAGCGGGCTGGATTACTGTCCGCACCTCGACGACGGACGCGAAATTGCCGCCGGGGACTCGGGTGACGCCGGATTTAGCTTCGTCGATGCCCAGGATCATTAGCCCCAATTCCGAACCCGCGATTCAGACCGCCGGCGGAGCGCACCACTTCCGTTTCGTCGGCATCGAGTTCGGCGTAGCGCCGGGAACAAATATCTATAACATCATCTCGTTCGGCGCCGATCAGACTTCACTGGCGCAGGCGCCGCACGATCTGATCATTGACCGCTGCTATATTCACGGCAACGCTGATGATAACGCGCGGCGCGGCGTAATGATCAATTCCGCCAGCACGGCGATAATTGATTCATACATATCCAACATCCACGAGGTCGGCGCCGATTCGCAGGCGATCGCCGGATGGAATGGCCCCGGGCCATTCAAGATCGTCAATAACTATCTGGAAGGCGCGGGCGAGAACTTCATGCTGGGCGGGGCTGATCCATCGATTCAGAACCTGGTTCAGTCCGACATCGAATTTCGCAACAACCATTGTTTCAAGCCGCTCAGATGGAAACCGAATGACCCGAGTTATGCCGGAAGGTACTGGTCGGTGAAGAATCTTTTTGAATTGAAAAACGCCCAGCGCGTGTTGGTGGACGGCAACGTTTTTGAGAACAATTGGTCGCAATCGCAGGACGGGATGGCCATTCTTTTTACGCCGCGCAATCAGAGCGGTAGAGCGCCATGGTCGGTGGCGCAGGACGTGACCTTTATCAATAACATTGTTCGACATTCCGGCGGCGGCTTCAACATCTCAGGCCCGGACAATGAAGCCGGCACGAGCCTGCCATCGCAGCGGATTCTGATCAAAAACAACTTGATCTATGACATCGACGGCCGGCGATGGACAGGCGTGGCTGAGCCGGCGGACGGCGAATTTTTGCAAATCGTCGGTGGCCCGCTCAATATCACAGTGGATCACAACACTGTTTTTCAAAGCGGCAGCATTATTATGGCGGGTTACGCGCCGAGCGTGGGGTTCGTCTTCAGCAACAACATCGCGCCGCACAATCTTTATGGCGTGATTGGCAGCGATCACGGCTCTGGCGCCGATACAATTGCGTATTATTTCCCGGGCTCCGTCTTCCAGAGGAATGTCATTGTGGGAGGGCAGGGGATCAGCTACCCTACGAATAACTTTATGCTCACTTCGCTCAGCCATGTGGGATTCGTCAATCCGGCCGAGGGAGATTATCGTCTTGGAGCGACCAGTCCTTATAGAAACGCCGGTACCGACGGCAAAGACATCGGCTGCCAACTGGGCTCTGTCTCTACCCCAAAGCCATCGCCAACCCCAAATCCAACGCCAACCCCAACCCCAAACCCGACGCCGCCCCCAACCCCAACACCGGCGCCGCGCCCAACTCCAACACCGGCGCCGCCGCTTTTCAATGTGATGGTGAGTTCGATCGCTTCGTCGAGCGCAGTCATCACGTGGAAGACCGGCGTATTGTGTGACAGCCAGGTGGAGTATGGCCGCACCAGCGCTTACGGGGGGATGACCACATTGAATCCTACATCAGTCATCGACCATGCGGTGATATTGACAGGGCTTACGGCCGATGCGCTCTACCACTTTCGCGCCCGCTCCCGTGACGCGGCAGGGAACCTGAACGTCTCTGCGGATTTCACCTTGATTACCCATTCATCTCCTGGCGCCGGTGGCGTACCGCAGGCGGTTATATGGACGAACACCGTGAATGCGACTTCGACCGGAGCCACGTTAAAGAAAACGGCGGGGTGTGATGGCTGCGCCTCGACGGCTGTCTCACAACAGGTAATTACCTCGGGGAATGGTTACGTGGAGTTCACCGCTTCAGAAATGACGAAAGAGCGTTCGGTCGGGTTGACAAATAGCGCCAGGACGGGCCCCACTTTCAATATAGATTACGCGATCGCACTTGGCGCCGATGGGGGAATGGCCATTCGCGAGCGCGGGATGTATCGGATGGACATGCGCTATCAGGCGAACGATGTCTTCCGAGTCGCCATCGAAAATGGCGTCGTCAAATACTACCGGAACGGCGCGCGAATCTATCAAAGCCTTGTCGCCCCCGGTTATCCATTGGTCGGGGCCGCCTCGCTGATCAATCTGAATGCGACAGTTACCAACACCATGATTGTCGCTACGCCCACGACTGGCGCGGATGGCGGTGGAGGATCGCAGGCGGTTATATGGACGAACGCCGTGAATGCGACTTCGACCGGAGCCACGTTAAAGAAAACGGCGGGGTGTGACGGCTGCGCCTCGACGGCTGTCTCACAACAGGTAATTACCTCGGGGAATGGTTACGTGGAGTTCACCGCTTCAGAAATGACGAAAGAGCGTTCGGTCGGGTTGACAAATAGCTCCAGGACAGGCCCCACTTTCAATATAGATTACGCGATCGCACTTGGCGCCGATGGGGGAATGGCCATTCGCGAGCGCGGGATGTATCGGATGGACATGCGCTATCAGACGAATGATGTCTTCCGCATCGCCATCGAAAATGGCGTCGTCAAATACTACCGGAACGGCGCGCGAATCTATCAAAGCCTTGTCGCCCCCGGTTATCCATTGGTCGCGGCCGCCTCGCTGATCAATCTGAATGCGACAGTTACCAACGCCATGATTGTCGCTACGCCCACGATTGACGTGAAGGCGCCTACAAGGACGTCATCGCCGTGACGCGCGGCGCATCGTCGCTAACACATGAATGCCCCTTCGATTGGCGAGGAACTGGCGAGTTCGCAGGGTGTCACGCTTGTTTGCAGGAGATTGAAAAAGCATCACCTGGCCGTCCTGCCGGTCTTTGCGGCCGCGCGACGATAATTCCTGCCAATAAACAGTGGGGCATTTCGGGTCGTTTCTATACCCAAACCTGTGAGGCATTTCGGGACATGCCCCACACCCAAAAAATCGAAAAGCCCCACCGGTTCGACCGGTGGGGCTTTTTCTTGCGCCTCATATAGCCCAACGGACTTAACCCCAATCCTGACATATACGAAAAAGCCCGAGCATTTTGTCATCCTAGATACCACATTTTGGCGCCGTAATTGCACCTCATTAATTGTGGTTATCTAGTCTGTGTTACTTTAACGGCAAGCCGGGTAAGACATGATATCACCACGTCTCACATAGCTTGCCCTGTTATGCATCTTGCCGGCTCGACGCATTGAGACTGGCCTCCGCTTTTTAGCCATAAATCCTTTGAACTGCACTGTCACGCCTGCGCTGGTATTGGTTATGCCGCCAATTCGACCGACGCGCATATGCCGCCAATTCGACCGACGTGCAGGCGCTCGACCTGTCACGCCTGCGCGGGTGTCGGTTGTGCAACGGAGAGGAGTGAGGCTATGGCCGACAAACGTAACGCCTGCGCGGTTGTCGGCCAGGCGCCAGCGGGCTGTGAAGGCGAAACGCCACTGGCGTCATGCCTGCGCGGGCGCCGGTTAGGTGTTCAGAAGACCTAGCAGACTGAACGCTCAGCCGGTCACACCTGCGCGGGCGTCGGCCAGGCGGGAATCAATGGGTCCACTAGGACCCATTGATTGTCACGCCCATGCGGACACTAGGCGATTCAATTGGCGTAGATCAGTCTGGCCTTGCCTCGGCCAGCGACACAGGAGAAGTCTCAGGGACACTTGAGTCACAGGCGCGCCGAAATTCCAGAACGCCGTCCTCGATCGCCCCAAAGCGAAAGCGGAAAATATCGAACGCATAGTTCTGGGGATTGCGCCAGGGGCCTTTCATTCCCTGCCTGGGCAAGCGATCCTCCGCGCGTTTGAAGTACCCGGACATGAGATTGCCGAACGGCATCACCGGCATCTTGGGATCAGGTTCTTTCGGTCTTGTCTCAACATAAGCGTGCGCATCCATAAAATTGATCAAGCGGCAAAAATATTCTGCCAGCAGGTCGGCGCGGAGTGTCCACGAAGCATTCGTGTAGCCAAAGATGAAGGCCAGATTGGGCACGCCGCTGAACATTATGCCTTTATACATAACGGCCTTGCCGATCTCGATGGGCCGCTCATCAACCCTTACCTCCGCGCCACCCGCGAATTGAAGCTCCAGCCCGGTCGCGGTGATGATGATGTCGGCTTCGAGTTCCCGCCCCGATCGCAGCTTGAGGCCTGCGTCAGTGAAGGTGTCAATATGATCGGTGATGACGGAAACCTTGCCCACTTTGATGGCCGCGAAAAGATCATTGTCGGGAACGACACATAACCGCTCGTCCCATGGATTGTAGCGCGGCGTGAAATGCGCGAGATCGTACTCCGGCCCCAATTGCTCCCGAATCAGCTTGAGCAACCAATTCCTGGTTTGCTCTGGGAACGCTCGGGCGGCATTGAAGAAGATGAGTTGCGACACCACGTTTTTCCAGCGCGTCAGCCGGTAAGCCAGACTGAGCGGCAAATGCTTTCGCAACCAGTTGGCGATGGCGTCAACCGCCGGCAATGACACCATGTAGGTCGGCGATCGCTGCAACATGGTTACGTGCGCCGCCTTGTCCGCCATCGCCGGAACCAGCGTGACCGCCGTCGCCCCGCTGCCGATGACGATGACGCGCTTGCCCGCATAGTCGAGGTATTCGGGCCAAATTTGCGGATGAATCAGCGCTCCTTTGAAGCGCGACACGCCCGCGAACTCCGGCGTGTAGCCCGCTGAATAACGATAATAACCCGCGCACAGCATCACATGGCGCGCCGTGAACGATAAGGCGCGCTCTTCGTAGTCGGCCTCCACCGTCCACAACGCATCGACTGAGGACCAGGAGAGGCGGCGGACTAAATGTTTGAAGCGAATGTGCGGGACTATCCCATACTCCTCCGCCGCTTCCTGCACATAGGCGAGGATGGTGGGGCCGTCCGCGATGGCCCTGGGCTTCTTCCACGGTTTGAAGTTATAGCCGAGCGTATGCATGTCGCTGTCCGACCGAACGCCCGGATACCGGAACAAATCCCAGGTGCCGCCTATGGCGTCGCGGCCTTCCAGCACCGCGAAGGTCTTGCCCGGACAATGCATCTGCAAGTGGACGGCTGCGCCAATCCCCGAAATACCCGCGCCAACGATAATCACATCGAAAGATTCCATTTTTCAGCGCCCCTATTTTAAACAAAGTCCGGACCATTTTCTTTACCCGCGCCAAGCATGTCTTGCAGGGCAATGCCCCTCGCAGGATTAGCAGTGATAAAATGGCGCTAAGCGTCGCGGGCATTTGATATTCTAAATGAAATCCATACCCTGATGATCATCTGACGATCCACGCCTCGTCGACTCCCCTCAACACAGAACTCTCAATATCAACCGTCGCTGCCGCGACTCACGGACGGATGCGCTGACGGTCCCGGCGTTGAAACCTTTGGTTTATACACAAATCCCCCCAACGGCAGTTGGGGGATGGTTAAGGTTCAACCTACATCGGGAGATTCTCTTGATCTCGAATCCCCCCAACGGCAGTTGGGGGATGGTTAAGGTCCAACCTTTCGCCTCTTTGTCTCTCAAACACTCATCAGCCCAAGGCGACTTTTGTCATAGTCGCGGAGTGGTAAACAAAGTCCGAGTAGCGCACCCCCCGCAAGGCCGGACTTTAACAATCCCCCAACTGCCGTTGGGGGGATTTGAAAAAGATGCGAGCCGCCGTTGTAGGCTGGATTTAACCATCCCCCAACTGCCGTTGGGGGGATTTGTGTAGAAACTTTAGGTTGAAACGCCGGGCTAAACTCACGGCGCCGCTACGCGGCGGGAGCAGATCAGGCAATCTTTGTAAAGCTAATCATCTGAAGCTCAATAATTGCGGGAACGTAAGATAGAAGGCCGATGACTTTGAAGGAAGAATGATCGAATGGATCCAATTTTTGAGGCAATCCTTGGGAGTGACAAATCGGACGGGCTGGCCG
>WNFV01023546.1_pt1 | contig 12606 bp, 15 predicted proteins | sample 5400101 | NCBI WGS metagenome assembly WNFV01 (sample SAMN13153361, study PRJNA577476) | soil metagenome | isolation source: 115 cm soil or saprolite under grassland replicate 1 | place: USA:California | collected 2016-06-15
TGTTCGTGCGACCACGTCTGCCCGATCGCCGGCAACGTCGCCGATACCGCTCTGCTGTACTCGGTCATGGCCGGCAACCCGCCGCCGACCGCAAGGTCGGCCGGCCGGCCGGACCGGAGGGGTCCGGGGAACCCCGGGGGGTGCCCCGGTCGAACGGGGACCCTCCCAGGCTCGGCCGGCTGGTCGGAGAGTAGCTCGGTCCGGTCGAGCCGGCCGTCACCGCCGCCGTCGACGGGCTCTGCGACCGGCTGGAGGAGCGCGGGGCCGAGATCGACGAGGTCGAGCTGCCGCTCGGGGCGGCCAGGGCTGCGGTCGCGGCGATCGTGCTGCCAGAGGCGGCCGCGGCCCACGCCCGGCTGCTGGCGGAGACCGGTGAGGACGGCTACGGAGCACGGATGCTGGCCGCGCTGCGGCTCGGGCAGAGCGCCCTTGCCGGCGAGTACCTGGCGGGCCTTCGCTACCGGGGCCGGTTCGCCGCGCTGGTCGAGGCGCTGCTGGTCGAGCGCGACGCGCTGCTGCTACCGACCCTGCCCTGCGTCGCTCCGGAGACGGGCCGGGCGGCGGTGACCATCGCCGGCGCCACGACCGGCACGCAGGCCGCCCTCACCGCCCTCCCCGGGCCGTTCAACTGCTCTGGCAGCCCGGTCGTCTCGCTGCCGATCGCCCTGGTCCCGGCAAGAGCGGGCCTGCCGGTGGCCGCCTCCCTGGTGGGACGGATCGGCGGCGACCGCGAGCTGCTCGAGGTGGCCGCCTGGGTCGAAGGCGTCGCTCCCGCGATCGGGGAACCACCCGTCACCGCGTAACTGCCCGTTCATGAGCTGGTCTGGTTGAATGCGAACAGCAGTCGGCGCGGGAGGCGACGTGACGGAGCCGGAGCAGGGCGGGACGGCCGAGGCCCGTCGGCCCCGCCGCCGCGCCGCCGTGCCCACCTACTCCTGGGCCCGCACCCCGCCGGCCCGGCTGGTCCGCAGCGCCGTCCAGTACGGCGCGCTGGTGCCGCTCCTCCGCTTCATCTCGCCCTTCACCGTCATCGGCAAGCGCAACCTCGCCAGCCTCAAGGGACCGGCGGTGTTCGTGGCCAACCACCAGAGCCACTTCGACGCGCCCATCTGCCTGGCCGCCCTCGGCGGCCGCATCCGTCGACGCCTGGTGGTCGCCGCTGCCGCGGACTACTTCTACAGCACCGCCGTCAAAGGGGCGGCGGCGTCGCTGGCTCTCGGCACGGTGCCGTTCGTGCGCCAGGGCGGCTCCAGCCGCGAGTCCCTGCAACTGCTCAAGGACCTGGCCGGCAGAGGCTGGTCGGTGCTGATCTTCCCGGCCGGGACGCGCGGCACCGGCGCCTCCGGCTTCAAGAAGGGATTCGCCTACATCGCGGTCGACGCCCAGGTCCCGGTGGTCCCGATGTACCTGCACGGGCTCGAGGACGTGATGCCCAAGGGCTCGTTCCTGCCGCTGCCAGGTGGGGTGGTGATCGGCATCGGCCCCCCGATCCCGCCGGGCGACGACTACAACGAGCTGGTCCGCAAGGCCGAGGCCGGGGTGGCTGCGGCCCGCACGGTCGTCAAGCGCTGGGAAGGGGCGTAGAGGCTCGCCGTGCCCCGGAACCCCTTCGCCAACGACCTGTTCCTGCCCGTGTTCCTGCGGGTGATGCTGCTGATCGTGGTGGGCCTGATCGCCGTCCTGGTCGCCCAGCGGCGCTCGGTGCGGGTGTGGCGGCGCTCGACCCTGTTCCTGCGCGCCCGAACCTGGCTGCTGATCGGCCCGCTGTTCGTGATCGCCGTGTTCACCGGCGGGTTCGTCGCCTTCCTGCTCGCCACCTTCGTGGTCGTCCAGGGCTCCTCGGAGTTCGTCCGCGTCGCCGGCATCGAGCGCCGCTACGCGTACCTGCTGATCCTCTGGGGTGAGGTCGGCCTGCTGGTGGCCGCCCTCGCCCGCGACTTCTTCGTGTTCCTGCCGTTCGGCTTCTTCATCCTGCTGACGCTGGTGCCGATCCTCACCGGCCGGGTCCAGGACGCCCACCGGCAGGTCGCCGACACCCTTGTCGGCTACGTGTTCGTCGGCCTGCCGATGGCCTACATCGTGTTCGTCAACTCGTCCGAGCCGTGGGGGCTGAACTTCCTGGTGCTCGTGACCGTGTCCGTGGCCGTGTCCGACATCGCCGCCTATGCCGTCGGCAGCGCCGTGCGCGGTCCCAAGCTGGTGCCGCGGGTGGATCCGTCCAAGTCATGGGGTGGGGTGCTCGGCAACTTCATCGGCGCGGCGGTCGGGGTCGGGCTGCTGTGGGTTGCGGTGCCGAGCGAGTGGTCGATCGCGGCGGTCGTCGCGCTGGTGGTGATGGTGGCCGTCGGCAGCGTCTGGGGCGACCTCACCGAAGGCTTCATCCGCACCGCCTTCCGCAGCGAGGCCCGCAGCACCCTGCTGCTCGGCTACGGCGGCGTGCTCGACCGGGTCGACTCGCTGCTGATGGCCGTGCCGCTCTGCTACTACGCGCTGATCCTGGCCGACAAGCTCGTCGGGTAGCCGGCCGGTGCGGCTGCTCACGGTCGGGCACGGGACGGCCAGCGCCGAGGAGCTGGCCGCGCTGCTGACCGGGGCCGGGGTGCAGCGGGTGGTCGACGTCCGCACCGCGCCGGGGAGCCGGCGCCACCCCCAGTTCCGCCGCGAGGCGATGGCCGGCTGGCTGCCGGCGGCCGGGGTGGCCTACCGCTGGGAGCCGGAGCTGGGTGGCTGGCGCCGGCCCGACCCGGCCTCGGTCAACCACGCGCTCCGCCATCCCGCCCTCCGCGGCTACGCCGACCACATGCGCACGCCGCTGTTCTGGGTCGCCCTCGACCGGCTGCTGGCAGAGGCGGCGGACGCCTCGACGGCGGTGCTGTGCTCGGAGACGCTCTGGTGGCGCTGCCACCGCCGCCTGCTCGCCGACGCGGCCGCGCTGACAAGGGGAGCGGAGGTGGTCCACCTCGACCACCGCGGGCGCCTGGAGCCGCATCGCCCGACCGACGGCGTGCGGCGCGACGGCGACCTGCTCGCCTACGACGTCGGGGCGACCCCGCCGCTGCCGGGGGGCTGATCCGGCTTCAGACGGTGGATCGCGACCAGCAGCCCGAGGGGTTCGCCGTCGGGGTCGTGCGGCCGGTCGGCGAACTCGTCGAGCATGACCCCCAGCCGGGTCTCCAGCTCCTCCAGCGACGCCTTGTTCAGGGTCAGGGCGAGCCTCATGAAGTCGCGGGCCGAGTCGGGGCCCGCCTCCTCGAACTCGGCCCGGAACGCCTCCAGCATCGCCTCGGCCGAGCTGGCCTCGCCACCGGTCGGCCGGCCCAGGGCGTCGCCGATGCTGAGGGTCCAGGACTTGCCGGTCGCCCTGTAGGGCTTCTCCAGCGCACCGCGTTCGCCCTGGCGGACGGCCTCGGCGGCCAGGAAGCCGGTGCGGACCAGGGTGCGGACGTGGTGCAGCACCGTGCCCGGGTCCATGCCGAGCCGCTCGGCCAGCTGCTTGTTGGTCAGCGCCTGGTCGAGGCTGAGCCGCAGGATCCGCAGCCGCAGCGGGTTGGCCAGCGCGCGGGCCTCCTCGGGGGTCGCCGCGCGCCGCTCACGCCGTTTCATGGAATCCATTCTACCGATTGGCTATTCCCAATCAATGGCCTAGCCTCCATCGCATGTCGCTGGGACGAACCTACGCCAAGCTCTGGGCGGCCTCCGCCTTCGCCAACCTCGCGGATGGCGTCTTCCAGGTCGCCCTGCCCCTCCTCGCCGTCCAGCTCACCCGCTCGCCGTTGCTGATCGCCGGCGTCACCCTGGCCGCCAGGCTCCCATGGCTGCTCATGTCGCTGCTCGCCGGGGCGCTCGCCGACCGGCTCGACCGGCGCCAGATGATGGTCAGGGTCAACCTGGCCAGGACGGTCCTGCTCGGCGGCCTGGCCCTGGCCGTCGCCACCGGGGTCGCCACGCTGCCCCTGGTCTACGCGGTCGCGCTGCTGCTCGGCGTCGCCGAGACGCTGTTCGACACCTCGGCCCAGTCGCTGCTCCCGGCGGTGGTGGGCAGGGACGACCTGTCGCGGGCCAACAGCCGCCTGTACGCCGTCGAGCTGGTCGCCAACATGTTCGTCGGCCCGCCGCTCGGCGGGCTGCTGGCCGCGCTCGCCCTTGCCGCCGCGCTGGCCGTGCCGGCGGCCGCGTACCTGGCCGGCGCCGCCTGCCTGGCCCTGATCGCCGGCAGCTTCCGGCCCGCCCGCCAGGGCCCGCCGACACGGCTGCGCGACGACATCGCCGAGGGCGTCCGCTTCATCTGGAGGCACCCCGTGCTGCGACCACTGGCCTTCATGCTCGGGGTCCAGAACCTGGCCGCTACCGCGTGGTATTCGGTGTTCGTGCTGTTCGCGGTCGCTCCCGGGCCGATGGGCCTGTCCCAGGCAGGCTTCGGCACGCTGCTCACCAGCCTCGGGGTCGGGGCCCTGCTCGGGACCTGGCTCGCCGTGCCGGTCGAGCGCCGCCTTGGCCGCGTCCGCACGCTCGCCCTCAGCGTGGTCCTGGGCGGGGGCGCCCTGCTCGTGCCCGTGGTCACCACGGACGCGGTCGCCGTCGGCGCCTCGCTGGCCGTCGGCGGGCTGCAGATGGTGCTGTGGAACGTGGTCACCGTGTCCCTGCGCCAGCGGATCTCCCCCGACCACCTCCTGGGGCGGGTGAACGCCGGCTACCGGCTGGTCGGCTGGGGCACGATGCCGCTCGGTGCGCTCCTCGGCGGGCTGGTCGCCGAGACCCTCGGCATGCGGGTGGTGTTCGCGCTGGCCGCCGGCGCCGTGCTCGTCCTGCTGGTCGGGTTCCGCTTCGTCACCGAGGCGGTCATCGAGCGGACCGAGGCGGCGGCGGCGCCCACCCGATAGGGTAAGGCGGTGGAGTCCAGCGAGCTACGGGTCGAGACCGCCGGCAGGCACGTGCTCGACCTGACCGACCGGGTGGCCGCCTTCGCCGCCGAGGCGGGCGGGGACGGCCTGCTGCACGTGTTCGTTCCCCACGCCACCGCCGGCCTTGCCGTGATGGAGACCGGCGCCGGCTCCGAGCAGGACCTCGAGGAGGTGCTCGGCCGCCTGCTGCCCCGCGACGACCGCTGGACCCACCGGCACGGGAGCCGCGGCCACGGCGCCGACCACCTGCTGCCGGTGTTCGCCACTCCCTCGCTCGCCGTGCCCGTCAGCGGCGGTCGCCTCCTGCTCGGCACCTGGCAGCGCATCTGCCTGGTCGACCTGAACGACGACAACCCGCACCGCCGCATACGTCTTTCGTTCCTGGCCGGGTAGCCGCGCGACCCAGCTGAACGTCTCGATTTGGTCACAGTCCCTGAAGGGCGGGATTTCCTCACGGAGAGCGGCCTAGGATGCGCTCCGCGTCGCCAGGTCCACTTCCCCGTCCCAAAGGACCCGACCATGACCGCATTCGTGCCCGTCGTCGCGCCGTCGCTCACGCCCGACGAGCGGCAGCAGCCAGACCAGCCCGCCAAGAAGGCCCGCGCCCGCACCGGCCGGCACGAGCCGATCCGCTCCTCCACGCCGAGGATCGCCGCCCGCGGCGCCGCCCTCGGGCTGACGGTGGCCGCCGGGGTGGCCGGCAGCAGCCAGTACCTCCGCGGCGACCTGCAGGCCGGCCTGGCCGCCGGCGCCCAGTGGGGCTCGCTGGCGGCCGGGATGGCGTTCGCCGGTGCCTGGGCCGAGCGGCGGCGCATGACCAGGGTCGCGCGAGCCGTCTCCGACCTGGCCATGCGGCTGGCCACCGCCGGCCTGCCCGACGAGGAGGCCGTGCCGCAGCTGTTGGCCGTTCCCGGCTCGCCGGCAGGTTCCAGCCGGGGAGGTTGCGATGGGCGTGCCGGGCCGCTCGGCGGTGCTGGTCACCCGCAGGGTTCCAGCGCCGGTGCTGGAGCGGCTGGCCGGCCGCTGCGACCCCGACGTGTGGCAGGACGACGGGGTCATGCCACGGGCGGAGCTGCTCGACCGCGTCGCCGGCAAGGCCGGGATGGTGGCGATGCTCACCGACCGGGTCGACGCCGAGCTGCTCGACCGGGCGGGCCCGTCGCTGCGGGTGGTGGCCAACTACGCGGTCGGCTACGACAACCTCGACCTGGACGCCTGCACGGCCAGGGGGGTGCTGGCCACCAACACCCCCGACGTGGTCACCGAGGCGACCGCCGACCTGACCTGGGCGCTGCTGCTGGCGGCGGCCAGGCGCGTGGCAGAGGGCGACCGGTTCATGCGGTTGGGGCGGCCCTGGATCTGGGGGCCGGAGTTCTTCCTCGGGGTCGAGGTCAACGGCAAGACCCTCGGCGTGATCGGCCTCGGCCGGATCGGCCAGGCGGTGGCCAGGCGGGCGGGCGGCTTCGGCATGCGCGTGCTCTACCACGCCGGCCATCGGCTGGCCCCCGACCGGGAGGCCGCCCTCGGCGTCGCCTGGCGGGACCTGGACGCCGTGCTCGCCGAGGCCGACTTCGTCACCATCCACACCGGCCTCACCCCCGCCACCCGCCACCTGATCGGCGCGGCGGAGCTGCGGCGGATGAAGCCCACCGCGGTGCTGGTCAACACCGCCCGCGGCCCGATCGTCGACGAGGCCGCCCTGGCCAGAGCGCTGCGGGCCGGGGAGATCCGGGCGGCCGGCCTGGACGTGTTCGAGCGCGAGCCCCAGGTCCATCCCGACCTGCTCGGCCTCGACAACGTCACCCTCATCCCGCACCTGGGCACGGCCACCGTCGAGACGCGGGTCGCGATGGGCATGACCGCGCTGGACAACCTGCTGGCGGCCCTCGACGGCCGCCGGCCGCCGCACCTGCTCAATCCCGCCGCCCTGGACCGGCCGCGACCGGGCTCGCCCGCGCCGCCGAGCCGATAGCATCGACGATGGCGACGAGGGAGGACAGCACCATGGCGCAGCTGTGGCAGGGCGAGACCGACAAGGCGATCAGGAACTTCCCGATCTCCGGGGAGCGGATGCCGGTGCAGGTGGTGCGCATGCTGGCGCGGGTCAAGGCGGAGGCGGCCAGGGTCAACGCCGACCTCGGCCTGCTGGACCGCGACCGGGCCGAGCGGATCGCGGCCGCCGCCGAGGCGGTCGCCGCCGGCGAGCACGACGACCAGTTCCCGATCGACGTGTTCCAGACCGGTTCGGGGACCTCCACCAACACCAACGTCAACGAGGTGGTGGCCACCCTCGCGGGACACGGCGTGCACCCCAACGACCACGTCAACCTGTGCCAGTCCTCCAACGACACCTTCCCCACGGCGGTCCACCTGGCCGCGCTCGACGCCGCCAGCAACGACCTGCTACCCGCCCTCGACGGCCTTGCCGGCTCGCTGGAGTCCAAGGCGGTCGGGCTGGCCGAGGTGGTCAAGACTGGCCGCACCCACCTGATGGACGCCACCCCGGTCACCCTCGGCCAGGAGTTCCGCGGCTACGCCGCGCAGGTCCGCGAGGGCGCCGAGCGGGTCCTGGCGGCGCTGCCGCGGGTCGGCAAGCTGCCGCTCGGCGGCACCGCGGTCGGCACCGGCCTGAACGCCCACCCGGAGTTCGCGGCCAGGGTGCGGCAGCGGGTCGCCGAGGCCACCGGCCTGCAGCTCAGCCCGCCTGCCCACCCGTTCGAGGCCCAGGGCGCCCGCGACGCCCTGGTCGAGCTGTCCGGGGCGCTGAAGACGGTCGCGGTCAGCTGCACCAAGATCGCCAACGACCTCCGCTGGATGGGCTCCGGCCCGCGGGCCGGCCTTTCCGAGGTGTTCCTGCCCGAGCTGCAGAAGGGCTCCTCGATCATGCCGGGCAAGGTCAACCCGGTCATGTGCGAGGTGCTCACCCAGGTCGCCGCCCAGGTGATCGGCAACGACGCGGCGATCACCGTCGGCGGCCTGTCCGGCGCCTTCGAGCTGAACGTGTACATCCCGCTGATGGCCCGCAACCTGCTGCAGTCGATCACCTACCTGGCCGCCGCCTGCCGGGCGTTCGCGGAGAAGTGCGTCGACGGCGTCACCGCCAACGCCGAGCGGGCGCGCGCGCTGGCCGAGTCGACCCTGGTGCTGGTGACGGCCCTCAACCCGGTGGTCGGCTACGACGAGGCCGCCGCCATCTCCAGGGAGGCGGCCGCCACCGGCCGCTCCCTGCGCGAGGTCGCCCTCGACCACGGGGTCGCCGCCGACGTGCTCGACAAGGCCCTCGACCTGCGCGCCATGGCCCGCGGCAACGGCTTCGCCGACTGACCGGCGCCGGCTGTCAGACGACCTCGATGCGGGCCCGGTGCCCGCCGGCCTTGGCCATGCGGGCGTCGCGGGTGAGCAGGGTCGCCCCCAGGCCCTCGGCCAAGGCGACGTACATCGCGTCGGCGGCGGTAAGCCGATCCCGCAGGGTCAGCGCCCGGCCGAGCAGAGGAGCGTGCGACCACCGGATGAGCGGCAGGACCGCGAGTCGTCGTATGGCACGGCGAGCCGATACGACATCGAGCCGGCCGCCGAGGAGATGGCGGCGGAGTGCGCTGGTTACCTCGACATCGAGCAGGTGAGGCACGTGAGCAGTCGAAACGTTGCGGAGGCGGGCTCGGAGATCGCTGGTGTCGGTCGGCTGATCGATCAGCAGGTCTACGACGGCCGAGGCATCGAGGACGATCATTCTCGCTTGAAGCTGCGCATGGTCCGTTCCTCAAGCTCCCGCTCGCGCTCCTCCCGCATCGCGCGGATCTCCGCGACCGTGTCGAAGTCCCCCTCGACAGCGGGGCCGTCCGCGTCGATCTCGTCGAAGATCTCCTGCCAGGTGGGCCGGCTGGCCAGGAAGGTGATCTCGCGGAGCAGGTAGTCGGACAGGGACATGCCGGCCGCGGCGGCCCGGGCCTTCAGCCTGGCGTGGACGTCCTCGGGGACGTGACGGATCTGGATCATCTTGCTCCCCATGGATCGAGCGTATTGCATGTGTAGCACATGCACAAGGCGATTTGTGCAGCTAGTCCACAGGGTCCGGGGGCGCTAGAGAGCGGTGTCGGGCAGGCGCACGCCGAAGCCCTTGACGGCCAGCTTGAGGACCACTTGGCCGGGGGCGACCAGGTCGGCGACCCTGGTGGCGGCAAGGCGCTCCAGCTCGGCCAGGCGGGCCGCGTAGGCCTCCGGGCCGCGGCGGCGGGCCGCGTCGAGCTGGCGGGTGTTGGCCCACACCTTGGCCCGCGACTCCTTCAGGAAGCGCTTGGTGCCCAGCCGGTTGAGGGGCTGCAGCAGCCGGTCGGTGCGGCTGCGGGGGCCGCTCAGCGCCTCCAGCTGGCTGTCCTCGGCCCCGACCCTGGCCAGCAGCACCCGGTCGATCCGCTCGTGGTCGGCGTGCCTGCGGTCCAGCAGGTCAGGGTCGTCGAACTCCCGCTCGGAGATCACCGCCAGCAGCGACTGGGCGAGGTCGTAGTTGATGTGGGCGTTCATGCCGAGCAGCACGTGGCGCAGCGGCGGGAACGAGTCCCGCTGGCCGGCGGCGAACGCGACCGCCCACGGCTCCGGCGGCCGCCGGCCGGCCTGGGCGGTCTCCAGCGCGTCCAGGTACAGGTCGGCGAAGACGACGTCCCAGCGTTCCACCCACTCCGGGTCGCGGAAGCCGCCGTGCCGCAGCTCCTCGCCGACCGCCCTGGTGGTGCGCAGGTAGGTGGCGAGGAAGAAGCGGCCGGGGTCGCCGGTTGCCTCCAGCGGCGCCAGCAGCGCCTCCATCCGGCCGATCAGGCCGCCGATGTCCCCGGACCGGGCCATCAGGAGCTGGCCGGGGCGCTACCGCCCGCGGCCGCCTGCGTCCTGCGGCCGCGGACGGCCCAGGCCCTGGCGACCAGGTGGATGAGGCCGTCGGGGTCGATCGGCAGGTCGGCGCGCAGCCGGTCGCGCAGGCGGGTCCTGGCCGGCTCGTCAAGGGTTGCGACGTAGCCGGGGCCTGGGCCCTGGCCGCCGAGCAGCGGCCCCCACACGTCGTAGAAGTCGCTGAAGACCGTCGGCACCTCGATCGCCCACGTCTCGACCTCGGCCAGCCCGGCGCCGCCGAACAGCTCGGCCAGGGCGTCGGGACGGCAGAGGGGGAACCGTCGCCCCTCGTCGAGCTGGGCGGCGCCCGGGTCGAGGGCGGCCGCGGCGTCCCAGAAGCAGCGGCTGAGCTGCATCCCATCGGCGTAGTCCCACACGTAGGCGGCGACCGTGCCGTCCGGCCGGGCGACCCGGGCCATCTCGGCCGCCGCCTTGGCGGGGTCCGGAACGAAGTTGAGCACCAGCCCGCTGGTCACCGCGTCGAACGAGGCGTCCTCGAAGGGCAGCTTGGCCGCGTCGGCGACCTCGAAGCGGACCCGGCGGTCCGCCATCCGCTCGCGGGCATGCGCGACGTAGCCCTTGGAGGGGTCGACCCCGACCACCTCCGCGGGGGCGCCGAGGCGGGCGACGGCCTCCACCAGCGCCCCGGTGCCGCAGCCGACGTCCAGCCAGCGGCTGCCCACCGGCAGGTCGAGCCGCTCCACCAGCTCGGCCGCGACCAGCCGGCTCCACCGACCCACCTCGGCCTCGTAGGCGCCGCCGTCCGCCCAGACCTCCTTGACCGCGCGCTTGCGCCGGCCCCGCTTGGTGGTCGACTGGGCCACCGGCTCCCGCGTTGGTCAGCGCATAGCCCTCGTTCCGCTCCACCGTGGAGGCCGCGAACACCACGCCGAGCGGGTGCCCTGCCAGGTCGACCACCGGGCCGCCGCTGTCGCCCTTGCGCACCCTTGACTGGAGGACGTAGATGTCACGCCGGATCCCCTGCTGCCTCGAGTAGATGTCCGGCGCCTGCGGACGGCTCCGCAGCACCACCTTCGCCCCGACCACCTGCTGGCTGCCGCCCCCCGGGTAGCCGATCACGGCCGCCTCCTGGCCGGGGCGGGCCGCAACGGCCAGGGTCAACGGTCGCAGCGGCAGCCCCGGCGCCGACAGCAGGGCGAGGTCGTGGTCGGGGTCGAAGTAGACGACGTCGGCCGCCACCGTGGTTCCCTGCCTGGTCACCACCTCGTGCCTGCCGGCGCCGGCGACCACGTGCGCGTTGGTGATCACCAGGTCCCGCTCCACCGGGAAGCCGCTGCCGAACAGCAGCCCGCCGCAGCCGCGGCTCTTGATCTGCACGGTGGCGGCCGAGGCCCGCCGGATCCCGGCGCTGCGGGCCGCCTCGGGAGGCGCCCCGGAGACCACCGGCGGGCGGAGGTTGGCGAACGCCTCCGGGAAGGGCGACCGGGCGAGCAGCCCGCGGAGCTGGGCGAGCGCGCCCGGCGGCCGGGGCGCGTAGCGGTCGATCGTCTGCAGCACGTTGGACTCGTTCACCGCCCGCGCGAATGGCGAGAACGGGACGTTGCTCAACGTCAGGGCGATGAACCAGAGGGCGACCGCGGCGACCACGGTGGCGACCACCGCGCCGCCCACCGCGTCCAGCCGGCCCGTCCAGCGACCAGCCAGCAGCGAGCGCAGCCGGATCCCGATCAGGTTCCCGACCGCATGGCAGGCGGCCGCGACCAGGAAGAACACCATCACCGCGGCCAGCAGCCGCCGCGTGGAGCTGTCGACCGACACCACCAGCCCGATCTGGGTGGCCGCCCAGGCCCCCAGGGCCAGCCCGACCAGCAGCCCCAGATAGCCGAGCAGCACCATCGCGAACCCGCGCCGCCAGCCACTGAGGGCCGCCAGCGCGAGGAGGACGAGCAGGAGGATGTCGATTGCTTGCAGGTCGAACGGCATGCGTGGTCCGGCGGCCGGTGGGTGTGGGCTTCATCCTAAGCCTTCCTCGCCGGCATGCCGATGCTCTACAGCGATGGAGACCGACCTCGATCCAAAGCCGACCCCACTCTCGCTGGCAGCGGCCCGGGCGTTGTTCCGCGCCCCGCAGGCCGAGGACGCCTGCTGGGCCGACGTGCACATGCCGGACGGGACGGTGCGGGCCTGCGGGCGGCCGGAGGCGACCAGCCTCGGGCTCTGCGCCGAGCATCGCGTCGAGCTGTTCGGCCTGGAGGCGTCCTCGTCGTCGGCGAGCGCCGGCGGGCCGTCCCGTCAGGTGCGTTCCACCCGCTCGGAGAGCCTTCGTGCGGCGACCAGCACCGGGTCCCAGACCGGCCCGAACGGCGGCGCGTAGGAGAGGTCGAGGTCGACCATCCCGTCGACCGTCATCCCGTTCCAGATGGCGGTGGCGAACACGTCGATCCGCTTGGCCGCCCCCTCACGGCCGACCAGCTGCGCCCCGAGCAGGCGTCCCGATCGGCGCTCGGCCAGCACCTTGATCCGGATCGGCGCGCCCCCGGGGAAGTAGCCGGCCCGGGTGGTGGAGTCCACCGTGACCGAGTCCCACTCCAGCCCGAGCGGGCCGATCTCCGCCGCCGACAGCCCGGTGCGGGCCACCTCCACGTCGCAGATCCTGGTCACGGCGGTGCCGAGCACCCCGGGGAAGGTGGCGTATCCGCCGCCGAGGTTGATGCCGCAGACGCGGCCCTGCTTGTTGGCGATGGTGCCGAGGTGGTAGTTCACCGGCAGGCCGGAGACCAGGTGACGCGCCTCGGCGCAGTCGCCCGCCGCCCAGACCCCGTCGCGGGGGGTGCGCATCCGCGGGTTGACGGCGATCGCCCCG
>WNFV01007490.1_pt1 | contig 12596 bp, 6 predicted proteins | sample 5400101 | NCBI WGS metagenome assembly WNFV01 (sample SAMN13153361, study PRJNA577476) | soil metagenome | isolation source: 115 cm soil or saprolite under grassland replicate 1 | place: USA:California | collected 2016-06-15
AAGACCCACACCAACTCCGAGATTCAATCCAACGCCGCACTCTCGCCCTACTCCGCCGCCACGCCCGTAGCTTTGTTATGAAAAAGAAGCGCACTGCTCAATTCGGCTCGTTTAGCCTGCAGCTAGTCCTTTGCTCAGCGGCAGTTTGCTCGATGATCACGGGAACACTGTTGGCTTTCTTCCATCCCGAAGCGCCAGCGAAAGCTTCTCATCCCGCAGGCGCGGGACTGACGTTTGCAGAACGCGTCGCTTATCAACGAGCGATCGAGGAGGTTTATTGGCACCATCGCATCTGGCCTAAGTCAAATGCCAGGGCCAAACCGCCACTCGACAAGGTGATGTCACAGGCGGAGATCGAGAAGAAGGTAGAAGACTATCTGCGCGACTCCCAGGCACTCGAAGATTACTGGCAAAGGCCGATCACTCCTGACCAACTGCAAGCCGAGATGGAGCGCATCGCCAGTCATACGAAGCAGCCCGGAGTGTTGCGCGAACTCTTCGCCGTGCTGGGCAACGATTCCCTGGTGATTGCTGAGTGTTTGGCCAGACCCCTCCTGACCGAGCGCTTAATTACGGAGTTGTACGCTCACGATCAAAGATTCCACGGCGAGTTGAAGCGACGCGCCGAAGCTGAGCTGCGAACGCACACAACTGTAACGCAGATGAAGCAGACCAGTGGGCTGTACAGTGAAATTGAGTGGATAAAGAGCGACTCGGCTAACGGCAGTTCCACTCCGGCCGACGCAAAGAGTGCCCAAGCGCTGAAGCTGAACGGCAGCGAGTGGCAAGATAGCGTTGCGAAACTCGCAGCGCAGTTTGGCAGCACCAAACCTGGCAGGGCGCGACCCCTGGGCGCGCCGCAACGAGGGGGAACGCATCGACACAGCGAGGCAGCTACAACGAATCAGCCCGACACCGACGCGATAGCGCAAATTAAGACCGGCATATTGAGCCCACTACAAGAGGACGATGCCCATTACTACGCCGTGGCAGTAATGAAGAAAGGGAAAAACCGGTTGAAGCTGGCTACAGTTGCATGGCTGAAAGAACCGTTGCGATCGTGGGTGACTAAAGCCGAAGCGCAAGCGCCTGTAACAATGGCAGCTGTAACTGCGAACTACACGCTTCCTGTAATAGCCAGTCCATCCGGTGGCTGTACCGACGACACTTGGATGGGCACCCGCTTCACTCCCATACCCGCTGGCCGAGACTCTCACACAGCCGTGTGGACTGGCAATGAAATGATCGTCTGGGGCGGCTATGACGGCAGCGCCTGGTTGAACACCGGCAGCAGATATAATCCGAGCACCGACAGTTGGACGGCCACCAGCCTCACCAACGCGCCTGGTGCCCGAGGCGTTCACACGGCGGTATGGACCGGAACTGAAATGATTGTCTGGGGCGGATGGAACTTTCCTAACCGTTTGAATACTGGCGGGAAATACAATCCCAGCACCGACAGTTGGACGGCCACCAGCACAATCAACGCGCCCGAGGCGCGGTACTATCACCCGGCAGTGTGGACCGGCAGCGAAATGATTGTCTGGGGCGGATTTGGCATCAGCGGCTATTTGAACACCGGCGGTAGATATAATCCCATTACCAATAGTTGGACAGTCACCAGCACCATCAACGCGCCCACTGGCCGGTGGCTTCACACGGCAGTGTGGACCAGCAGCGAAATGATTGTCTGGGGCGGAGCGGCAGAAGGGCCCGTGTACTTAAATACCGGCGGGAGATACAATCCGAGCACTAATAGTTGGACACCCACCAGCACGACGGGCGTGCCTGCCCGGTACTATCACACGGCAGTGTGGACTGGCAGCGAAATGATCGTCTGGGGCGGACTGGCTGGTAGCTCGAACTATTTGAGCAGCGGCAAGACATGCTGCGCACAATTTGTCCCGCCACGTCCCACACGCACACGGGCTGCAACCGCAGGTGCAAGTCCAACACCGTCTCCAACACCATCTTTCAGTGGCGAGAGATATAATCCCGTTACCGACAGTTGGACAGCCACGAGTACGACTAACGCGCCCGACGGCCGAGCCGGTCACACCGCAGTATGGACCGGTGGCGAAATGATCGTCTGGGGCGGGACCGACGACAGCGGTTTTTTGAACACCGGCGGCCGCTATAATCCCAGCAGCAACAGTTGGATGGCCACCAGCACCACCAACGCGCCCGCTGCCGGTCACACCGCGGTATGGACCGGCAGCGAAATGATTGTCTGGGGCGGACTGGCACTTGGTCCCGTGTACTTGAATACCGGCGCGAGATACAATCCCAGCACCGACAGGTGGACACCCACCAACGTCCCAACTGCCTCAGCCGCTCACACCGCAGTGTGGACTGGCAGCGAAATGATCGTCTGGGGCGGAAACGGCATTGGCTTTGTGAACGCGAGATACAATCCCACCACCGACAATTGGACGGCGACTACCACTACCAACGCGCCCGCTGTGCGGGCTGGTCACACCGCAGTGTGGACCGGCGGAGATATGATCGTCTGGGGCGGACTCAATACAAGCTTTTTGAACACCGGCGGGAAATATAATCCCACCACGGACAGTTGGACAGCCACCAGCACCACCGGCGCGCCCGCTGCCCGGTACAATCACACAGCAGTCTGGACTGGCAGCCAAATGATCGTTTGGGGCGGAGCCAATAGCGGCGGCTCTTTTAACACCGGCGGGAGATATAATGCCAGCACCGACGGTTGGACAGCCACCAGCACCATCGGCGCGCCCGCTGCCCGATACAATCACACAGCAGTCTGGACTGGCAGCCAAATGGTCGTCTGGGGTGGAATAGTTCCGTCCCCAACTCCAACCCCGCCCCCACACCCAAGCCCAAGCCCAACTCCAAGCCCGACCCCAACGGGCACTCCAATTCCCCCAGGTACGGGCGGGAGATACGATCCAATGACCGACGGTTGGATAGCCACCAGCACGACCAACGCCCCCGATACCCGAAATGGTCACACGGCAGTGTGGACTGGCAGCGAAATGATCGTCTGGGGCGGAGTTGGTGCCGATTATTTCAACACCGGCGGAAGATACAATCCCAGCATCGACGGTTGGACAGCCACCAGCACCACCAACGCCCCCGCTGCGCGGTACGATCACACCACAGTCTGGACCGGCAGCCAAATGATTGTCTGGGGCGGATATAATGGCAGCGAGTTGAATACGGGCGGGAGATATCATCCGAGCACCAACACTTGGATAGCCACCAGCACGACCAACGCGCCCGCTGCCCGAGTGGCTCACACCGCAGTCTGGACGGGCAGCCAAATGGTCATTTGGGGCGGATACGACGGCAACAGCGATGTGAACACCGGCGGGAGATACTGCGCGCAACCTGGTTTCACGCCCACACCTACGCCGACGGCAACACCGACGCCGTCAGAGCCATCAGTTACACCATCACCTACACCTACGACAACAGGTACTCCAACGCCGGCGCCGCGAGTTACTCCCGCTCCCCGGCCTCCCCCAACACCACCACCGCGGCCATAGCTTTTGTCCGATGAAAAAGAAATACACTGCTCAATCCGCACCTGCCCGCCGTAGCCGCCTACTCCGCCGAGCCTACTCCGCCGAAGCAGCTGCGAAGGCTGGAAGCAGCTGCGGAGGCTGGATCGGCGAAGGTGGGTTTTGTAACCTGCGCAGTTTAACTGGATTAATTCCGGTCGCTGCGCTTGCCTTCCTGGCTTTCTTTGCCGCCGCGAATCCACCTACACGCGTCGAGTCCGTTCGTGCTGGCGGAGCAACACGCCAAGCATTCATGAGAGTCACGCCACAAGGCATCATCCAGAGCACGCACCTCGGTCACTCGAAAGCACCGCCTGCGGCGCGTAGAATAGCTGAGAGCCGCATATCAGGGCCCTTGGGTACCACGCTCTGGCATTACGACCACCCGACAGCGATTGCCGATGGCGTGTCGATCGACGCCAACAATGTTTGGGGTGCCTGGCTTCTTAGCGGTGCGCGCCTGACCATACATGCGATCACAGGCAACGGCACACCGGCATGGAGCTTCTCGTCCTTCGGCAGCGGCAACTCCGGCGTCGCTGCCGCCAAAGGCGCCGATCGCAGCGGCTTTATGGAGTCGAATGCGGCGGGCGACGACTTTCGGCAACATGGTTTCAGGTCCAGCAGCAACGGCACACCGGACTGGTCGTTCCCATATCCAGTCAGTGATCCAAACCTGCCAGCCAGTTCCAGGAAGGTCGCCACGTCGCGTGACGGCTCGACGATTGCGGCTGTTGTTAGCGATTCTGTAACTCAGAATTCGACGCTTTACGTCTTCGACGCTAATACCGGTGCAGTCACACTCACATGGACGGACCCGCTTCGGATGGACGGGGTGGCTTTGACCGATAACGGCTCGACTGCCCTCGTGACACAGGACAATCGCGCCACTCTCGTAGAGACCAGCAGTGGCGACATCGTATTCACCGCAGCAGGCTCCGGCGCCGGATCCATTTTCTACCCGATTTCCGGCGACGGCAGCGTATTCGCAGTGGGCGGGTTCAATTTCGACGTGTATGCATACAATGGCACAACCTATAACCGGGTAATCCATTTCACCCGAGCGAATTTCTGGTTTGGCGCAGCTTCTACCGTCTCGCGTGACGGCTCCACAGTGGGTACGTTCGGCGGCAACCTCGCTAACAATTGGCTCAGTGGCGAAGTGTACTTGTTCGATGTTGCAACCGGCAACATGCTGGGCTCCTACCCTGTTAGCGGCACGGGTATGTATCAGGGAACGCCGATTGGCGCCGGCTCGAATGACAACGGCACGGTTACGGCTTTTGCTTCCTGGGGAACGCAAAACCATGACTGGCCAGAAGTCATGGTATTTAACCGTAGCGTCCAGTTGATCGGCCAGATCAACTTTCCTGGCTCAGCGTTTTCGGTGGACGTCTCAACAGACGGGCAGTACGTGGTGGGCGGCGCCAAGGCGGTCCATGCTAATCAGTTTGGCAGCGGTGGGCGCATCGAGTTAATTCAGCTTCAGCCTAGCCCTACCCCAACACCAACAGCGACTGCAACAGCAACTCCTACCGCGACCGCTACCGCTACGCCGACTCCGACGGTAATGCCGCGAGCTACTCCCACGCCACGGCCTCGTCCGTCGCCCGCGCCGCGCCCGTAGCTATTGTTATGAAGAAGAACCGCACTGCTCAATCTGCTCCTGCCCGCCGTAGCCGCCTACTCCGCCGAAGCACCTGCGAAGGCTGGATCGGCGAAGGTGGGTTCTTTCGTCCGCGTGCCTTACTGGCCCTGTTAGTTTGCTCGGCTGCTGCCTGTTCTTTGGTAAGTCGACCATTGCTGGCTTTCTTCAATTCCGATACGCCGAACGGTCCCCAAAGAACTCTAACATTTGCAAAGCGCGTAGCTTATCAGCGAGCGATCGAAGAAGTTTACTGGCAGCACCGGATTAGGCCGAAAGAAAATTCGAAACCCAAGCCGTCACTCGATGAGGTGATGTCGGCTGCGCAGATTGAAAAGAAGGTGGAAGATTATCTCCGCAACTCGCAAGCGCTGGAAGTTTACTCGCAGAGGCCGATCACTCTGGAGCAGCTGCAAGCCGAGCTGGAGCGGATGGCCCGGAACACAAAACAGCCGGAAGTCCTGCGGGAACTGTTTGAGGCTCTGGGGAACGATCCATCTGTTATTGCTGAGTGTCTGGCCAGGCCAGTCTTAACGGAACGTCTGGTGGCTGATTTATCCACCCACGACAAAGGCCAGCGCTTTGCCTTGCTACGAACCCAAACCGCCGGCAGCAAATTTAGTATCACAAAGTTAAACAACGCTAGCTATACTCTTCCGGAGATTGATCCATGCACCGATGACACTTGGACAGCCACTAGCACCACCAATGCGCCCGAAGCGCGCAGCCGTCACGTGGCAGTCTGGACCGGCAGTGAAATGATTGTATGGGGTGGGATTGGCACCGGCAATTTGAACACTGGCGGGAGGTACAATCCCAGCACTGATAGCTGGGCAGCCACCAGCACTACCAATGCGCCCGATGGCCGATACTATCACACGGCAGTATGGACCGGCAGTGAGATGATCGTCTGGGGCGGATATAACGGCAGCAGCTATGTGAACACCGGCGGGAGATACAATCCCAGCACTGATAGCTGGATAGTCATCAGCACCACCAATGCGCCCGAGGCGCGATACCTGCACACGGCAGTATGGACCGGCAGCGAGATGATCGTCTGGGGCGGGTACGGCACCAGCGACTTTTTCAACACTGGCGGGAGATACAATCCCAGCACTGATGGCTGGACTGCCACCAGCACCACCAACGCGCCCGAGGCGCGGGCCCAACACCACCCGGCAGTTTGGACCGGCAGTGAAATGATCGTGTGGGGCGGACAGTTTTTTGATGGTACTAACACCCACTATTTGAACACTGGCGGGAGATACAATCCCAGCACTGATAGCTGGATAGCTACCAGCATCACCAATGCGCCCGAGGGGCGAGACGACCACACGCCAGTTTGGACTGGCAGCGAGATGATTGTCTGGGGCGGTGGCTACCCAGTTTTGAACACTGGCGGAAGCTATAATCCTGCCACAGACAGCTGGGCAGCCACCAGCACCACCAATGCGCCCGTAGCGCGATACCTGCACCGAGCAGTTTGGACCGGCAGCGAGATGATCGTCTGGGGCGGCGGTAACGGCAGCAGCGCTTTTAACACTGGCGGGAGATACAACCCCGGCACTGATACTTGGACTGCGACCAGCACGACCAATGCGCCCAGTGCGCGACTGCAACACACGGCAGTTTGGACTGGCAGCGAGATGGTCATCTGGGGCGGAAGTTTCACCTCGACCACCGGCGGGAGATATTGCGCGCAATCTGGCGCAACACCTTCGCCTACACCGACTGTTACTCCAACAGCCACGCCTACGCCGACGACAACACCCGCAGGCTCGCCTTCACCAACACTTATACCGAGACCTACACCAACGTCGCGGCTTCGCCCCAGTCCGCCACCGCGACCGTAGCTTTTGTCTATGAAAAAGAGACGCACAGCCACATCCGCTTTTTTGAATCTGTGCGTTTCAATTGGTGTGGCAGTGTTCTTTTTTGGACTCCTTTGGTCGATGTTAGGCGCAACGGGTCCGCAAACGCCGACGGATACGCATACGCGCAATCTGCACGCGCGTGTCGAGCCCGCTGGAGTCACGCCCACCCCCACGGCAACGCCTTGCGCTGGCGCCTGGACCGAGCAATCGCCGTATCCGATCGCCGTCTCGGGGAACGCTGTGGCTTCACAAGGTGGCAATATCTACAGTTTCGGTGGCATCGTTAACAACATCGCCATCACAAACGCTTATAAGTACACGCCTGCGACGAATACGTGGACGCCTATTGCTTCCCTTCCGGCACCGCGGGGCTGGTTCAGCGGCACAAGCGACGGCACGTATATCTACCTGCTTGGCGGCGTGGACCAAAACTTCAATACCACAGCCACGCTTTGGCGCTACGATCCGATCAGCAATACTTATAACACGAGCCTGCCTTCTTATACCATTCCCACCTATTTCCACGCGACTGCGTACCTCAACGGTAAGATCTACCGCATCGCCGGCCGCGCTATCGGCACCGATTTTCACGTCGAAGTTTACAATATTGCGACGAATAGCTGGTCCATGGCTGCAAACTACCCGTTTGCCAACCACAGCCTGATGGCAGCAGCGTTGGGCACCTATATTTATGCGGGCGGCGGCAATGCCTCCCCTGACAAGACCTGGCGGTACGAGCCGAACACCGACACCTGGGATGATGCTGCAATCGCCGATCTGCCTGCGGGCCGCTCGGCTGCCGCGTCTGGAGCTTACAACGGCAGATGGCTGGTTGCAGGAGGCGACGTCAACTTCGCCATCAGCACCAGCGCAATCGCCTGGGATCCAGCTACCAACACCTGGAGTAACTTGGCAAATATGGTACAGGCGCGCGATTACCTTGGAGGGGCGACCGCAGGCCAATCGTTCTACGCTGTGGCCGGCAACTCTGGCCCCGGCACTCCTACCAACGACAACCAGCAGTACACCGAAACCCCCTGCGCCACACCAACGCCAACAGCAACGCCGACATGTACGCCGGTTTTCTTCATCAACCCGGCGCCAATCATCATTCCCGACAGTGGACCGGCGAGTCCGTATCCGTCGAACATCGTCGTCGCGGGCCAGGGAACGGTCGTCAAGGTGACTGTTACCTTCCGCTCGCTCATCCACTTCTTCCCTGACGATCTCGACTTTCTGCTCGTCGGCCCGGCCGGGCAGAACGCGATCATTTGGTCCGACGCTGGAGGCGAGTTTGATGTTCTCGGTGCGGATGTCACCCTCGACGACGACGCGCCGAATCCGCTGCCCGACAGCACGCAAATTGTTTCCGGCACGTACCGTCCGGTGAACTACGGCGCCGGCGACACGTGGCCGGCTCCCGCTCCGCCGCCTTTGGGCGGCTCAGCGCTCTCGATCTTCAATGGGACCGACCCCAACGGGACGTGGAGCCTTTACCTCGTTGACGACGCAGGTGGCAATAACGGCGTGGTCGACGGCGGCTGGATCCTAAGGATCACGACCACTTGTCCGTCGCCCACGCCAACAGCAACACCTGCAGTCACAGCCACACCGACGGCTACCGCGACCGCGACTCCCACACCAACATCGACAGCAACGCCCACTGCGACGCCTACGGCAACACCAACGTCGACGGCTACTCCGACTGCAACAGCTACGCCGACTCCGCGTCCCACACCTACTCCAAGGTTTGCGCCGACTCCACGGCCGCGTCCTACCCCCGCGCCGCGCCCGTAGCCCACCTTGTCGTAGGAAAGCCGCGCTGGGGCGTCCGGACAGCGCGGAGCGCTGTCCCTACCAGTTGCAGTCGCAGCTATAATCCGCATCGCTCGCGAGCGCGCGACTGATGCGATTCAGGCCTTCGGCGAACATTTCGCTGTTCACGCCCATGCCGATGCGAAAGTGATCTGGCATTTCAAAGAAGCGGCCGGGTACCGCCGACGTATCGAACTTCGATTGCAGTCGCTCGAGAAACGCATCAGTGTCTCCGTTGACTAATCGCGGGAATAACGTCGTGCCCCACTTCGTCTCGACCGCAGAAAGCGCCGGTTCTTGTCTGAGAAAATCGCGGAGCAATTTGCGATCGGCCTCAACGATGCGGCGCGCTCTTTCTCTAAGAAGATCGAGATGGTGGAACGAAACGACGCCAAGCAGTTCGCCTGGGAAAACCGGCGTAGCACTAAAAAGATCATTCAGGCGGCGCATCTTCCACGCGAGATCAGGCTGCGCCAGAATCCAGCCGCATCGCAGCCCGCTCACGCCATAAACTTTCGTCAAACTGCTGGTGACTACGAACTCCGGCCCGAGATGAAATGATGTTGGCGGTGTGTCGTCATAAACCGCATCCAGATAAACTTCATCAACCAGCACAATCGCGCCGACGCTCCGTGCGATATCGCCGATTTCCCGCAAGGCTGAGTTCGGCGTTAGCACACTCGTTGGATTATGAAGATTGGTGATCACGATGAGCCGCGTGTTCGGCGTGATACAACGGCGAACTTCAGCGGGATCGATCGCCCAGCCATTTTCTTCTGGGCGCCGGAAACGCTTCACGTTTGCTTGAAGATATTGCGCAATGTCGAGAATCGGACCGTACGCCGGATGCTCGATTAGAACTTCGTCGCCGGGTTCGATGATCGCGGCCATGGCGAGATGATTGGCCATGGAAGTGCCGGCAGATTCCACGACGCAGTCGGGATCGACGCGGTGGTGCGCAGCGATCGCTTGCTGCAACGGCGCGTAGCCGTAGCTGTTGTCACCATTGATTTCGAGCTCCTTCAGATCAATCGGCAACTCGCGAAAAGGAAATGAAGCCACGCCGCTCGTTGCGAGATTGAACCGTGCACGGCTCTGCGTCTTGGACCAATGCATGTAATCGGAATGCTTGGATCTCATTGCAACGTCACCTCTTGGAAACTCACACTACTAATTCGGGGCGTTCTCACCTCTCCCCTTCCTCGAGGGGAGAGGACTAAGGTGAGGGGTTTTTCGCAGCTCAACAACACCCTCACCCTCCCCCTCTCCCTGAGAGGGCGAGGCGGCCCCGTTCGGCGCAGACTGTTCCATCTGAGCTGAGAATCATCCGTTGCTACTGTGAAAGATGCGCTCCTTTTAATTGCTGTGGGCCCGTCTGAATCTGCTCCAAAAATAATAAACGGGAAGCCCGGCCAGCATGATGCACAGCGCGATCGCGCTATTGCGAGGTGAAGCGATGATGGCGCTAAGGACAATTGCCGCGCACGATAACACGAACAACATCGTCGTGAACGGATGACCTGGGACGCGGTAGGTGACGGAGTCCGATCCGATTCCGCGCCGGCGCAAAATGAAGAGCGCAGCGGCAGTCATTCCGAAAAAGATGAAATCGACGGTGACTTCGAAATTTAAAATTTCGCCATACGTGCCGGAACAGGCGATGACGATTGCGGCGAACCCCTGAAGAATAATTGCAATGACCGGCGCCTCCGATTTTCCGAACAGTTTCCCCACGCTGGAAAAGAAGAGTCCGTCACGCGCCATCGCGTAATACACGCGCGGAGCGGTGAGCATGCTTTGGCTGAGGAAACCGAGAGCGGAAATTGTTATCGCGAGCGCGATCCAGCGGGCGCCGTTTTCGCCCAGCGCGACGCGCATGAGATCAGAGGCAGGGGTTGTAGTTGCATCGAGTCCAGCCGGCCCGAGCACGCGCAAACACGCGAGATTCACTGCAAGATAAAGCGCCACAACGCAAGAGACCCCTAACAACAATCCGCGCGACAGGTCGCGGCGCGGATCGCGAATTTCAGCGGCGACAAAAGTGGCCGTCTGCCAACCGCCGTACGCGAAAGCGATCGGGACCATCGCCGCGCCAATGCTTTTGAGAAGATCGAGTGAGAACGGTTTTTCCAGCAACGACGTCGATTGCTCCGGTGCATCGCCGCCAACAGCAAATCCAATTATCACGAGCGCTGCGATTGCCCCAATTTTTAGCAGCATGAGAGCGTTCTGCACGTTGCTGCCGGTACGCGCGCCGAAACAGTTGATCCCCGTCAATATCAACAGCGCCGCGGCTGCGATGGCGCTTTCGTTCCAAGCTACACCTGTGAGCGCACGAAAGTATGAGGCGAAAATCACCGCGACTGCGGCCATGCCGCCAGTCTGCGTAATCAGAAGAAGTCCCCATCCATACACGAACGCGACCGCAGGATGATACGCGTCGCGCAGGTAGACGTATTGACCGCCGGCCGCGCCGGGCAGACGCTTCGCGAGTTCAGCCCAGATGAATGCGCCGCACATCGCGAGCAACCCGCCAAGCACCCAGACGCCTAAAATCAAAAACGGCGTATGCACGCGGTGCGCGACTTCGGAAGGGTTCGCAAAAATTCCCGCGCCCACGATACCGCCCATCACGATCATCGTCGCGTCAAACAATCCAAGCTGACGACGCGGCTTCGTTTCCGTTGTCATGTCGAGCCAAGTCGTGACCGTTCGCGAGCTAATCGCGTAGTCCTGATCCTGTTCCTCGCCTCTCCCCTTGTGGAAGGGGAGAGGAAAAAGGTGAGAGGTTTTCGGGTTTTAACCGACCGGCGCTGGAAGCCTTCGAACTGGGTTGCACCGAAGAAACCCTCACCCTCCCCCTCTCCCTTTCCAAGGCGAGGTGACCCATTCGCTTCCGACGAATGCTATTCGAGCGATGCACTTTCATTCACCGCTGAACTCAGCTCGTAAATCCTAAATTCGGGCGTCGCCTCGATCAGCGTCGCGCGTTTGCTTAAATCGCCGACGAATTCTGGATACGACTGCGACCACCAAAAAGTATTCCTGGTGAAAACAAAATGCGTTGCTCCGCGGCGCCGCAACCACTCAAGATTCTCGATTGCCTGTTCGCTGTCGTCGGGGTTGCCGTTGTAAATCGCGTTCTGCTCTAGAAAATGCCAGCCCTTGCGCTCGGCATAGTAAAAGATGGTCGGGTCGCCCATGTCCGCGGCTACAATCAATGCATCGGGCGGTGTCACTTTTTTCAATTCCAGACCGGCATCGGGAAGCTGCGCCGCAGATGATTCATAAAATGGTCGGACATAGACGAAGGCAAGGATCACGAACGTGACTGCAAGCAAGATTGACGATGTGATTGCAGCCAGACGCGAAGAAATTCTGGATCCAACAAAAGCACATCCGGCCCCGGCAAAAGCAGCGGCGATCGGAACCAGCGGAAGTTGATACCACCGCTGGCGATTTCCATAGCCGACAACGATGATGAAAACGATCATGGCAGCCAGCCACCAATGAAAAAGGCGAGAGTATCTTCGATCCCGCGATTGCGGGACAAACAAACCGACGAGCGCCAGCGCTGAAAGAGCCGGTGTGAGACTGGATACCAAGGTCTGTTGTGCAATATGCCAATACCACGAGACAGATTCGATTCGAATCCCGCCGGCGCCGAAGAAGTGGTGGGGATAAAATTTCTGCGCAATTTGATAGGCGTGCCAGTACCAGATCGCA
>WNFV01007786.1_pt1 | contig 12596 bp, 8 predicted proteins | sample 5400101 | NCBI WGS metagenome assembly WNFV01 (sample SAMN13153361, study PRJNA577476) | soil metagenome | isolation source: 115 cm soil or saprolite under grassland replicate 1 | place: USA:California | collected 2016-06-15
AATATTGGGCCGAAGGCGCGCAGACCTGGTTCTGGTCGAACTATGAATACATGGACGGCGAGACCCGCGTCCAGACGCCTGAAGATTTGCAACGCTACGATCCGAAATTGTACGAACTGCTGAGCCGCGTCTACGCGGACCATCACATCGCTATGGATGTCTATTACGGCAAGAACATTCCACCGCCACGGCGCCGCGGCGCTCGGTGACTACGGCCCTGGGTACGCATCGCTTCCAGCGTGCAGTCTCGGCGAAAGACCTATTGATAGGAATCAGTCGCCCCCGAACCGGAGGCGATGCTTACCCAAGTCTGGTTCTGATCAATAGGTCTTTCGCCGAGACTGCACGCTGGAAGCGATGCGTACCCAGGGATTTTCCGAAGGAGTGAATATGAAAGTCGGTAGAAAATGGTTCATCATCGGTATCGCCGTGACGCTATGCCTTTGCGTCGCTCCGGCGAGCGTCGCGCAAAAGGGGAGCGTAAAAGGGAATCCTCACGCGAAGCCGCCGCGTGATTATCCTGTCAAACCTGTGCCTTTCACCTCCGTCCATTTCAACGACGTCTTCTGGGCGCCGCGCATCGAGGTCAATCGGACGGTGACCATTCCCTTTGCCTTCGAGAAGTGCGAGGAGACGAAGCGCATCTATCATTTCGAGCGCGCCGCCGCGGCGCTCCGAGGCGAGCGACTCGAGGACAAGAGCCCGCCCGGCTACCCCTTCGACGACACCGATCCCTACAAAGTGCTCGAAGGCGCCTCGTATACGCTCAGCGTTCATCCCGACGCCAAGCTAGAAACTTATCTCGACACTTTGATTGCGAAGATCGGCGCGGCCCAGGAGCCGGACGGCTATCTTTACACCACGCGCACGATCAATCCCGCCAGCCCCCACGCGTGGGCCGGACCTGAGCGTTGGGTGTTGGAGAAGGTGGACAGCCACGAGCTTTATAACCTTGGCCATCTCTACGAGGCCGCTGTGGCTCATTATCAGGCTACGGGCAAACGCTCGCTGCTGGACATTGCGCTCAAGACCGCTGACCTCCTCACTCAGACCTTCGGTCCCGGCAAGAAGTCGATCTGGCCCGGTCACCAGATTACGGAGATGGGACTGGTCAAACTTTACCGCGCTACCGGCGAGCAGCGCTATCTCGACCTCGCCAAGTTTATGCTCGACGCGCGCGGGCCGGACGGCGACAGAGGCGCGGGCCGCCAGTACAACCAGTCTCATAAGAAAGTGGTGGAGCAGACCGAGCCGGTCGGCCACGCCGTGCGCGCCACCTACATGTATTCCGGCGTCGCCGACGTCGCGGCGCTCACCGGCGACGTGGCCTACGTCAACGCGATCGACAGAATCTGGGAGAGCATGGTCGGCCGGAAGCTCTACATCACAGGCGGCATCGGCGCGAGCGCTTCTGGCGAAGCCTTCGGGCGCGATTACGAACTGCCCAACCTGAGCGCCTATAACGAGACATGCGCCGCCATTGGCAATGACTACTGGAATCATCGCCTGTTCTTGCTGCATGCCGACGCGAAATACATAGACGTGATGGAGCGGACGCTTTACAACGGGCTGATTTCTGGCGTCTCGCTCGACGGCAAGTCGTTCTTTTATCCAAACCCGCTGGAATCGAACGGACGACATCAACGCAGCCCGTGGTTCGGCGTAGCCTGCTGCCCGGGCAACATTACTCGCTTTATGGCCTCCGTGCCCGGCTACGTTTACGCGCAGCAGGGCGACACGCTCTACGTCAACCTCTTCGTCGGCAGCGCGTCCGAGATCGAGATGGACAACGGCCGCAAAGTGAAATTGACGCAGGAGACGCGCTACCCCTGGGACGGCGCGGTCAAAATGACGGTCAACCCCGACAAAGCGGAAACCTTCGCGATCAACGTGCGCATCCCCGGCTGGGCGCGCAACGAAGCCGCGCCCAGCGAGCTTTACCGCTTTCTCGATCTGGTCAATGAGCCTGTCACGCTCAAGGTCAACAACGAGCTTGTTCCGCTCAACATGGAGAAAGGCTATGTGAGTATCAGGCGGAAGTGGAAGAAGGGCGACGTGATCGCCATGACGCTGCCGATGCCCGTGAGGCGCGTGGTGGCCAACGATCAGGTTGCGGCGGATCGCGGACGCGTGGCTTTGCAGCGCGGCCCGATAGTTTATTGCGCCGAATGGCCGGACAATCCAGGCGGCCACGTGCGCAACCTGCTGCTGCCCGACGGCGCGAAACTCGTCGCCGAATTCAGGCCGGACCTGCTCAACGGCGTGACGGTCATAAAGTCCCGTGGCCTGGCCCTGAGCTTCGACGCGCAGGGCAATGTGATGAAAAATGAACAGGACTTCACTGCGATCCCTTATTACGCCTGGGCCAACCGCGGCCGCGGCGAGATGATCGTCTGGATCCCCGACAACGAAGCGAACGCCCGCCCGCTGCCGTTCCCGACCATCGCCACAACGAGCAAAGTCGCCGTCTCGGGCCGGCAGAATCCGCGCCTCGACCCGCGCCGAATTAACGACGGCGAAGAGCCCGCCTCGTCGAGCGACTCCAGTTCCTATTTTGACTGGTGGCCGAGGAAAGGCTCGACCGAATGGGTTGAGTACGCCTTCGAGAAGCCAGCCACCGTCTCGCAGGTGGAGGTCTACTGGTTTGACGACACGGGGCGCGGCGAGGTGCGCGTGCCGCAATCCTGGCGCGTGCTCTACAAAGACGGCGATGAGTGGAAGCCTGTGGAAAATACCGGCCCTTACGACGTCGAAAAAGACCGCTACAACAAAAGCTCCTTCAAGCCTGTGACAACAGCAGGGCTGCGCCTTGAAATCGTCATGCAGCCGAACTGGTCGGCTGGATTGCATGAGTGGAAGGTAAAGTGACGACATCTGGTAATTAATTCCGAAGCCCGGCGAAAAACAGTATCAATTCAAAACAAAGCTCGCCCGCCAATGATTGAATAATAAACAATATGGCGGGCTTTTTTTGCGACTGAGGATTATTTATTGCGACTGAGGATTATTTATTTCGCTGCAAATAATTAAATAGTCTCGATTGGAAAGGCTTGCGGCGCGCCATGAAAGGCGTCCGGCGCCCTCCCAGATTTGCGGATTGCAAGTTGCATGACGAAGAATCGCCAAAGAATGAACTTGGCTGATACAGTTTGACTTTGAATCGTACTAGCGAAGATACCCGATGGAGGATCGTTGAGATTTCTCAACAAAGGCGATGGCGATTTACCTACCAGTTAGACACAGGTGAAATTGGATAAGGCACAGTTATTGCGCTAAGCCCTCATTTCTTGCGTCTGAATTGTAGAAAATTGAGTCATCAATTGAATCGAAAACCGGTGATACCACCATCATTGAAAACAACGCCAGGAATCTGGGAGGACTTAACATGAAAATCACTAGAATAATATTAAATCTGATATTCGTCGCAATCGCAGGGCTGGCTGTGGCTATCCCGGCGATTGGGCAAGACTCGGCGCAGGCTTCACAGGCCGGCGCCGCTGCCCCTGCGGCTCAACCGTCGCGCGTTGCGGTCGGTAGAAAGCAGAAGATCAGCGGCGTCGTAATTAGCCGTGAGGCCGACAAAATGATCGTCCGCGACATCAACGGCTCTGATGTGGCCGTGACCGTGTCCGGCGCGACCAGGATTGCCGAGAAAAAGGCTAATCCGTTTCGCAGCGCCAAGAACTACCCGGTCACTGCGCTGCTGCGCGGGCTGGAGGTCGAGGTCGAGGGCCGTGGAGACAGCTCCGGCGTGTTGGTCGCGGAGAAGATCAAATTCACCGACGACGATTTCGGCGTGGCGCGTTCGCTCGATTCGCGCGTCGCCCCAGTCGAAACGCGTGTGACCACCACCGAAGGGCGTGTGGATACGGCTGAGAACCGGCTGACCGCCGCCGAGCAGAACGCTCAGCGTCTGTCGGGCCAGCTCGAAGAACTGGCCGCCGTCGCCAACACGGCGCGTGGCGGGGCCAAAGCCGCCCAGGAGACCGCCGACCAGGCGCTCGCCGCCACCAAGGCCAACAGCGCCGAGATCCAGACCACCAACGACCGCATCACGCAGATCGACAACTACGAAGCCAAGCAGAACATCGCTGTGAACTTCAAGGTCAACAGCGCCGTGCTTTCGGCTGAAGCCAAAGCGGCTCTCGACGAAATCGCCGCGCAGGCCAAGAACGAAAAGGGCTACCTCATTCAGGTGACCGGTTATGCGTCGGCGGACGGCCCTGAGGCGAAAAACCGCGCGCTCAGCGAGCGCCGCGCCGATGCCGTGAGACGGTACCTTGCCGATAACGACATCCCGCTCCATCGGATGATCAACCCGTTCGGATTCGGCGAGCTTAAGCCCGCGGCAGAAAACAACACGCGCGAAGGTCGCAAACAGAACCGCCGCGTCGAAGTGACTATTCTGTCCAACAAAGGGCTGACGGCGTCTCGCTAATCGCAATTAGCGTTGTGACTTAAATCAAGACAATCCGGAGAGGGATAGGCTTTAGCTTGTCCCACTCAGAAATGAAAGGCGCGAAGTAAGCCGGGCGAACCTGGCCTACTTCGCGCCTTGGTGTTTATTGCTATATCGGACCAAGCAACATTGGTACTGTACCGGGAGCGGTAGCGACCGGCGGTACGGTACCGGGGTGTCCCAATGTTTTTTGGTTCGAATTAGCGTGTTATTGCTACCGGGGCTTCGCGGCCCCGCGCGGTCACGCGCTCGACGCCGGCGATCTTTCCGTCAACGACCAGCAGCGCATGATCGAAATTGTTCACCGTGGGGCAGACGTGGCGCGGAACTAGGTAAAGATAATCGCCCACGGCCGGCAACTCGGCGCCGGACGGCGCGTCAATCGGCAGGTGTTCTTCGCTGGGCTTCTGCGGCTGCAATTCCGGGCGGCCCAACACCGCGCAGGTCGGGACGCCCGCGTCGGCGGAGACTGATTTGTGCCCGGCGTCGCAGGTGATTCGGTTCGGCGCAGGGCGGCTGACGACGGTCGAAACCACCACCGCCGCCGGACGGTAACCGTAATCCACAGGCAGTTGACCGGCGCTTGTGAAATCGCCATATACCACCGTGCCCGGCGAAGAGCGGTGGACGAAGGGCGCGTCGTCGAACGGCTTGTACGACAGCGTGCAGGGGAAAGCGGGCGTGCCCGCCGTAATCACTTCTTCGACCACGACGCCCGCGCCGTTCAACGCCTCGACGATCCGCATCAACTGATCGTAACCCTGATGCGCCATGACCTCGCGCGTCGCCAGGTCTTCGTACTTGCTCATGTGGCCGTCGTAATAATGCAGTCCGCGAAAGACCAGGCCGGCGTCTTCAATCGCGCGCGCCAGGTTCACGACTTCCGAGACGCGTTCCTGTTCGAGGCCCGTGCGATCCATCCCGCCGTTGAGATCGATGAATAAGCCGATGTCGCTCCCGACCCACGATTCGATCTGATCGGCGTTTTCGACCAGGGCCGAGACGCGTTTGCCGGGCATGGCTCGAGTGAGTTCGCGAACGCGGCGCGCGTTCGCCCCGACCATCGGATAAGCGACCAGAATGTCCACGGCGCCCGCTTCGGCGGCGGTCCGCATCTCCAGCGTCGTGGCGCATTTGACGCTCGTGACGCCGCGCTCGGCCAAGCGGCGCATGACGAATCCCAGCTTCGACGTTTTGACGTGCGGACGCCAGCGGTCGGCGTCGCCGCCCATCGCGCGCAAAGTCGCCTCGATGTTCGCGTCGACAATTTCAGGGTAGATAGCCAGCGCGGGCGTCATAACCGATTCGACGCCGGCGATGCGATAAGGCTCGTCGGAAAAAATCTCTGATGCGGCATGTTTGGTCGCGGTCATATTTCTCCATAGCCCTGGGTACGCATCGCTTCCAGCGTGCAGTCTCGGCGAAAGACGCGTTGATCGGAAGCAGACGCTCCCGATGTCGCTGTGCTCGCGTTGAGCGATTATCGCTCATAATCGTGCGCATCCATCTCCCAGCGCGCTGCGGGGCTCCAATGGGTTTGCTATCCACGACTGCACGCTGGAAGCGATGCGTACCCAGGGGCGATTATCATTGTTTCACAGCGTCGTCCGCGCAGACACGAACGACTTCTATTTTCAATTGATCAACCTCGGTTCGTCGGCTTCATCAAACTCGAATGACGGCTCTTCTTCGTCCACGCTCCAGATCTCGAACAACGATCGCGGGACTTCGGTGATGAAACGCGACGGGCGTTGCAACACGGTCTGCCTCGCGCGGTCGGTTTCGATGAGCGGGTAACAGACGTACAACTCGTCTTTCGCCCGCGTCAGCGCCACGTAAAACAGCCGGCGCTCTTCCTCTTCGCCTTCGGCGTCGCGCAGGCTGCGCGCCGAAGGGAAGCGCCCGTCGGCGGCCCAGATCAGAAAGACCACCCGCCATTCAAGGCCCTTCGCCTGATGGATTGACGAAAGCGTCAGGCGTTCATCCTCGTCGCCGCCCATCACCACGTCTTCGCCGGCCGGCGCCTCGGGCGGCGCGAACCTTTCGGTGTTGACCAACGCAAGCTCGCTCAAGAAGGCGTCCGTCGTTTCAAACCGTTCGGCGAATTTGGCCAACTGGCGCAAATCTTCTTCGCGCGCTTCGGCGTTTTCGTAATTGGCTTGCAAGTATTCGGCGTAGCCGCGATCCAGAACCAGCTCGATCTGTTTCGCGGGATTGTTGATTGTTTCGGGCGCGGTCAGATTGTTGATCAGTTCGGCGAACTCGCGCCAGCCCGCCGCCGCGCCCTTCGGAAGATTCCCGGCGAATTCGTCGGCGCGGACGAGCGCCAGCGGCTCCGGCGCGTAGGCCAGCCGCTCCCACATGCGGGACGCGGTCGCATTGCCGATCTTCGGAATCAGCTTCAAGACCCGCTTCCAGGCCATCTCGTCTCGCGGATTGACGATCAATCGCAGGTGCGCCGTCACGTCTTTGATGTGGGCCTGCTCGAAAAACCGCACGCCGGAGCGCACTTCGTAAGGGACGCCGCGCCGCGTCAGCTCCAACTGCAATTCGAAGGCGTGAAAGTGCGAGCGGTAGAGCACGGCGATCTCGTCGAGCGGCGTGTTCTCGTCGCGCAATTCCAACACTCGCGCGGCAACGAACGCGGCCTGCTGTACGGCGTCGCGCGACGGGATCAGCGCCGGCTGGAAATCCCGGCTCGACCTCACCGGCTGAAGATTCTTCGGGAACTGTTTGCGGTTATTCGCTACCGAAGCGTTGGCGAGCATCAATATTTCAGGCGTCGAACGATAGTTGGTTTCGAGCCTGAAGACCTGCGCGTCAGGGTAGCGGTCATTGAATTGATAGATGTTAGCAAAGTTCGCCCCCCTCCACCCGAATATGCTTTGCGCGTCATCCCCGACGACCATCAGGTTGCGATGTTTCTCGGCCACGAGGTCGACAATCTCGGCCTGCAGCGTGTTCGTGTCCTGATACTCGTCAACAAGCACACTCTGGAACTGATCTCGATAGATCGCAGCGATGTCAGGCTTCTCGACCATCAGCCGTTTCCAGTTGACTAGCAAGTCGTCGTAATCCATCGCGTTCCGTTCGAGCTTGCGCGATTGGTAAAGCCGGTCGACGCGATTGATCTGCTGTGTGAGCGGCTCGAAGCTCGGGTATTTCGACGCGATTACCTGTTCGATCGGCGTGTCGGTGTTCGTGGCGAAGCTGAACATGTCGGCCAGGACTTCGCCCTTCGGGAAGCGCCGCGCGCGAGTGTCGATGGCGGCCTCGTCAACGCAGGCGTCGATCAGGTCTTTGGCGTCTTCGGAATCGAGGATCGAATAGTTGTTTTCGTAGCCCAGGCTGACGGCATGGCGGCGCAGGACGCGGTTGGCGATCGAATGAAACGTCCCGCCCCAGACGCGGCGCACGTCCTGGCCGAGCAGCGATTCGACGCGTCCGAGCATTTCGCGCGCGGCGCGGTTGGTGAACGTGACGAGCATGATCCGCCCGGGCGCGACGCCGGCCTCGATCAACCGCGCGACGCGATAAGTGACCGTGCGCGTCTTTCCCGATCCGGCCCCGGCGATGACCAGAATCGGCCCCGCGCCGGCGCCGACGACCGCCCGCTGCTCTTCGTTCAAAGCTTCGCGGTAGTTGATGCGCGACGCGCGAGGCGCATCGGATTTGATGATGAACTTTCTCGCCATTAGTGGTTGGGAGTAGGGAGTAGAGAGTGGGGAATGGGGAGTGGGGAGTGACAGGAAAATCCCCACTCTCCACTCCCTACTCCCCACTCCCAACCTCCCGCAGTTTGATGATCGCCGTGTGTTTGATGTGAGCGACTGGGCGGTCGTTTTCGCCGAACAACCCCAGGTCGGCCACAATCAGATCGTGGCCACGGCGCTCGTAAAGATCGATCACTCGCCCGCGCAGCGACAGCCGCTCGCCGTCTCGCGCCAGAGCGTAATGCCGCGCGTCGCTCGCTGTGTGAATCCACGGGCCCAGCGCGATGTTGCGCATCAGAATCTCGTTGGCCTGCGCGATCCAGAAAGCCGGATGGCAGATGGAATCGTAAATCGGCGCAGTCTCGGTGACATTGTCGAGGAACATCTGCATTCCGCCCTTCAAGTCCAGGTCGAATTCAAACGATCCCAGCGCGTCGCCGATTGAAAAGCTTGCGATTGAGGCGGGCCGCAACTGAGCAGGCGCGCGAAACGGATACTCGTTCGGATCGGGCGCGGCCGATGAGTTTGGTAAACCTGCAGAGCCGATTGCGCAGAGATTGCCCGACGGATTGAATAATTCCAGCTTCAATTCTATCGGATCATTATGCGCTACCCGCGCCCGCGCCTGAACCTTTTCGCCGTCGTAAACCGGCTTGACGAACTTCGCCGACATCGCGCCGCGTTCCAGCCATTCGCGCCCCAGGGCGTCAACTACGGGGCGCGTCAGATAAGCGTAAAGCCCGACGCCAGGCACAAGCGCGCCCTCGAAACCATACCTGGCCGCGCCCTCGTCACTGTGAATTTTGTTCGCGTGATCTGCGCCGTAATTTTTAGCGATCACTTCGTAACAAGGCAGCTCTTGTCCGATCTCGAATCGGCTCATTTCTTTCCTCTCAAAATGGGACTTATAGGACTAATGGGACTTATGTGTCTCCTTGTCTGCCTGACTCCTTGTTCCCTAGTCTCCCAGTCTCCCTGGGTTCTTCTCCGGCGTATAAAACAGGGCCAATTGACCGCCGGTATGCCAGAACATCACGTTATCGTTTTCGGTCAATTTGCCTTTGCGAACCCAATCGATCAACGCGGCCATCGCCTTCGCGGTGTAGACCGGGTCGAGAATCAGCCCTTCGGTCCGCGCCAAGAACTCGATCGCCTCGTCGCCCTGCGCCGATGGGACGCCGTAACCGGCGCCGACGTATTCGTCCAACACCGTCACGTCCTCGCTCAGTTGCGCGCCTAGCGCCTCTCCGACGCCGCGGATGATCTTGCCGACCTCTTCGGAAATCGAGGCCGACGGATCGTCCGGGCTGACGCCGACGACCTGCGCTTCCCGCCAATCGAAAAGTTGGCAGCCGGCGACAATCCCGGCCTGCGTCCCGCCCGACGAGCTTGAATGAAAGATGTAATCGATGCGCATGTTCATCGCTTCGACTTGCGCTTTCGTCTCCTTGACGGCGCGAACGAAACCGAGCGCGCCGAGAGGAATCGAAGCGCCGATAGGAATTACCGCGACCTTCTTCCCTTCGACTCGCAATTTCTCGGCGACGGATTCGACCGTCGTCGCGCGCTCCTCGCGACTGGCGACGCGGACGGCCTCAGCGCCGAACAATTCATCGACGGCGAGGCTCGCCGGTTTCAATCCTTCATGCGCTACAGCAGCCGAATTCAGAACCAGGACGCAGCGCAATCCGAGCCGCGCGCACATCGCCGCCGTCACACGCGCGTGGTTCGATTTCACGCCGCCGCTGGTGATCACCACTTCGGCGCCGTCGGCCTCGGCCTTGGCCAACACGTATTCGAGCTTGCGAACCTTGTTGCCGCCGAATCCGGGGCCGGTGTAATCGTCGCGTTTGATGAAGACTCGCGGGGCGCCGCCGCCCAGAGCTTCACGGAATCTCGGCGCTTCTTCAATCGGCGTCGGATAGACGCCGTAATTCAAATGCGGCATCGCATTGAAGCGCTCTATCGCCCGCTCAATTCTCGATAGTTCCATTGCCACAGCCATTTTCCAGGATCATTGTTGGTTTGAATGAGCGAAGTCATTTTACCTATTTGCGCTACGATTGCCGAATCATTTGCGCAAACGGCCGAGCCACTTGCAATGTGGCGGCGATTGGTTATAAATGACCGAGTCTATTCCCCTTGCGTAAAAGCCCCGAGGCCAAAGCGCCTCTCAACCAATATCGAAGGGAGAATTATGCGTCGAATCGGATTCTCACTCCTCTCTTTAATCATTCCTCTCCTAACAATCATTTGCTCCCCCGCTGTCGCGCAGACCTCCCCAGACGATCAGGTTCTGAAAACGCGAACCGACCTGGTGAACGTCGGCATTCTGGCCCGGCAGAAGAAGACCGGACGCATCGTCACTAATCTGACCAAAAATGATTTCACCATTTTCGAGGACGGCGTCCAGCAAACGGTCTCCTACTTCAGCCAGGAGAGGCTCCCGCTCTCGATCGTCCTGCTCGTGGACCGCGCCGGATGCATCAACTCCTTCAACGACCAGATTCGCGCGGCGACGATCAAGGCGCTCGGCGACCTGAAGCCGGAAGATGAGGTCGCGATTATGACCTTTTCAAACAAGGTCGCGCTGGCTCAACCGTTCACGCGCGACTCCAAGTTGATCGCCGACAAGATCATGGCCGTCGAGCGGCAGCATCATAGCGAACAGCATTACTTCAACGCCGGCATGTACGAGGCCGCGAACTATATGAGCAAGGCCGCCAATCCGGCGGGCCGGCGGGCGATCATCGTCTTGACCAGCCTGGAGGCGAGCATAGATTTTTCAAGGGTATCGGAGAAGAATGCGCTCGAAGCCGTGCTGGAATCGGGCGCGATCGTTTCGGGAGTCCTGGTCAAGACCGTCGGCGCGCGCATCGAGCAGGGCATTCGCGGTAAACCGACCAGCCTCCTGCGCCATCTCGGTCTGCGGTCGGGCAGCCTGAAAATGTTCGTCGAAGAGACTGGCGGCGAATTGATCAGCGCCGAGCCGGAGAAGATGGATGACACGCTCACTCGTATGGTCGGCAATATCGCGGAGAGTTATTCACTCGCCTACCTGCCGACAAATTCGACCCGCGACGGCAAGCGGCGAAAAATCCGCGTGGAGTTGTCGCCAGATGTCGAGAAGCGCGAGGGGCAGACGGCGCTGATCACGCGCCGCAGTTACATCATGCCTAAAGACGCTAACTGAAGCCTGTGCACAAATCAGGTCGGCGGAGCCTTTGGAGTGCGGTTGCTCGGAACCGCTTTGGTAGTCCACTTCGATACTTTGGCAGTTATGCGAAGGAATCCTACTCGCGTCTCTTGTCCCTGGAGTCTGTAAAATCCGGAGATGACTACCAAAGCGGTTCCGAGCAACCGCACTCCAAAGGCTGCCGCCATTTGGGGACCTGCTATTCAGAGGTTTGGCAATCTTTTGAAATCTCACCAGTAGAAGTGAAGCCCCATCGGCTTCCGCCAATGGGATTGCGTGATTCTTTCAGGTTGTAACCTCAGTTTTTCCGCTACGGAGAAAGGAATGCTCAATTGCCTTCCGCCGTCACGGCCTTGCTCTTCTCCACCTTGTTCCAATCCGGCGGCTCGACGCCGAGCAGGTGATGGACGAAGAAGTCGTTTCGTTTCCTCTCGCCGTAAATCCCGCCCGGCCCGTGCCCCCCGCCAGGGATGACGAGCAGGTCGAAGGTCTTGTTGGCCTTGATCAGCGCGTTGACCACCTGCATCGTCGAGGCCGGGTCGACGTTGGTGTCCAGCTCGCCGACGACTAACATCAGCTTGCCTTGAAGCCGGCCCGCGTTGTCCACGTTGGAGGCGGCGGCGTATTCGGGGCCGAGCGGCCAGCCCATCCACTGTTCGTTCCACCAGATCTTATCCATGCGGTTGTCGTGACAGCCGCAGGACGAGACGCAGACTTTGTAGAACTCCGGGTGAAAGAGCATCCCGCCGAGCGAGTTCTGCCCGCCGGCCGAATTGCCGTAGATGCCGACGCGGCTGATGTCGTAGTAGGGATACTTCGCGGCCACGGCCTTGTGCCACAGAATGCGGTCGGGGAATCCGGCGTCGCCAAGATTCTTCCAGGCCACGTCGTGGAAGGCTTTTGAACGGTTCGAAATCCGAGTTCGGCCAGCGACTGCATCGGGTTGTAAGCGCTGAACGACTTCGGAACGAACGAGCCTTGCGGCCCCGCGTAGATGTATTCGATCACCGGATACTTCTTCAACGGGTCGAAGTTCGACGGCCGGAAGATGACGCCCCAGACGTCGGTCTTGCCGTCGCGCGCGAGCGATGTGAAGACCTCGGGCGCGCGCCAGCCCGCTTTGACCAACTCCTGAATGTCGCCGCGCTCCGGCTCCGCGATCAGTCTGCGATCAGCCGCGCCGCGCAATTCGGAGATCGGGGCCTGGTCGACGCGCGACCAGGTGTCT
>WNFV01018817.1_pt1 | contig 12596 bp, 10 predicted proteins | sample 5400101 | NCBI WGS metagenome assembly WNFV01 (sample SAMN13153361, study PRJNA577476) | soil metagenome | isolation source: 115 cm soil or saprolite under grassland replicate 1 | place: USA:California | collected 2016-06-15
CCGGCGGGCTCGGCGACGGCGGCAGCCAGTTCTTCTTCCAGGGCGGCGGCGGGCTCGGCGGCGCCGCGGAGGCGGGCGACCTGTTCGGCGACGCGCTCAGCTAACCGCTCGCCGCCAGACGCCCGGCCTCGGCGGGGGAGAGGACCGCGGGGCCGACCACCACGGCGGCCGCCGCGCGCAGCGGGACGGCCTCGAAGCCCGGGCCGGCCAGACGCGCGAACGCCTCGGAGGGCAGCAGCTTGATCGCGGTGGCGACCACCAGGGTCGGGAGCCGCGCCGCCAGCTCGCCGGTGCCCGCCGCGTTGAGGAACGCCTCCGGCCCGACGGCGTCGGCCCCGACCAGCCCGACCACGGGCTGCGCCGCCCCGGCAGCCCCGGCGGCGCCGGTGGCGCCAGGGCTCCCGGCGGCGCCGGGCGCGAGGCGGGCGAGGACCCGGTCGACCAGGGAGCTGTGCGACACCGTCGCCACGGCGCCGCGGCCGCCGCCGGCAAGCCGTGGCCGCAGCCACGCGGCGGCGGCGTCGACGGCCGCGTCGGCGTCGGCGCCCAGGTGGGCGCGCAGCGCGGCGAGGGCGGCGTGGGGGCCCGGGCCGCGGGCCGCCCTCGCCAGGTGCCAGACCGGCGCCATGGCCGGCTGGCCGGCGAGCAGCGTCGCCACCGCCGCCTCCAGTCGCCGCGGGTCGCCGGCGACCTCCAGCAGGCCGTCGAGCGCCCGGGCGGCCACCTCGGTCGCACCGCCCCGCCGGTCGGCGGCGGCCTCCCTGACGGCCGCCGGCAGCAGTCCTTCGTCCATGCTCGCGGTAGGCTACGCCCGCCAACCTTTCAGGCGCCCCCCAGCGCCCCCGGCCGGGAGCCAGCGCATGAGCAGACGCGCCCTCATCGCCCTTGTCGTCCTCGCCGTGCTGGCGACGGCCGGTGGTGTCGCCGGCGGCCTGGTGCTGGCCCGCGCCCCGGAACCGGCGACCGCAGCCGCCGCCCCGACCACCACCGCCGCGCCGACCACCGTCGACACCCTGGAGCCGGCCTCCTCCAGCTCCACGACGGCGTCGTCGACCAGCACCACCACCACCGGGATCAGCGTCCAGGCCCGGCTCGTGCGGCGCCTGGAAGACGGGCTGGTCGTCGGCTACGACGCCTCCCAGCCGGTCACCGCCGTGCTCGCCTGGGGCTTCGGGGGCCCGAGCGGGAACGAGGTCCCCTTCCCCGGTCCGTCCGCCCAGGGGTCGGTCAAGCTCACCCTGGCCAAGACCACCAGGACGATCTCGATGCGGGTGATCGGGCGCACGGCCGACGGCCGTGAGGGCGTCAGCGGGACCCTCACCGCCCGGCGGCTGGTCCGCCGGGTCGTGCTGGAGGTGCGGTCCCTGCAGCTCGACATCCCCAACGGGACCGCCGGCATCGCCACCGGCTTCCTCGGCACCACCTACACCCCGCTGGGGCCCGGCCTGCGCGGCCCCACGGCCGTCTCCGAGCCGTACGCGTTCCCGTCGGTCGCGCTGGCCGCGGGAGCGACCGGGTCGCCGCTGGCGCTCCGCTTCTTCCACCAGGTCCAGCCCGACCCGCAGCGGACCCGGGTGGTGAACCTGGCGATCTCCTACCCCAACTCCGGGACCTCCACGATCCTGACCAGGGACGTCACCGCCATCGGGATCACCGTCCACCTCAGGTTGAGGTTGACGGTGACGCGTTCCTGACGGGTTGGCAACGGTATGCGAACATCGGGGCGATGGCTCCAGGCAGCGACGACGAACCCCCGGGCAGCGGGCCCGCGACCCTGGCGGCGCTGCTGCGCGGGCTGCGGCAGCGGGCGCTCCTGACCCAGGAGGAGCTCGCCAGGCGCTCCGGGCTGAGCGTCCGCACCATCCGTGGCCTCGAGCTGGGCGGCATCCGCCGTCCCCGCAGCGGCTCGGTGCGCCTGCTCGCCGACGCGCTGCAGCTCAGCGGCCGCGACCGGGAGGCGCTGGTGGAGGCCGCGCGCGGCGAGCCGGCCCGGCGGGCGGTCCCGCCGCCGGCCAGCCGCCCGCCGGCTCCCGTGCCGCCGGCCAGCCGCCCGCGGCGCGGCGCGCGGCGCCTGGCAGGCCGGGTGCCCTGGTGGGCGTGGCCGGTCGCCCTGCTGGCGCCGCTGGCCGTGCTGCTCGTCCCGACCGTGGCGACGGCGCCCGACCGAGGCGACGGGGCCCCCGCCGGCGCCCCGGCGCGGCCGCCGTCCGAGCTGCGGCCGCTCCCCGAGCGCATCCGGGCCGCCGGCAGGATCGTCGTCAGCTCCCAGGACGCGCTCGCCCCGATCGTGTTCGTCGACCCGCGCAGCGGGCGGTTCCGTGGCCTCGACCACGACCTGGCCCAGGCGATGGGCCAGCGGCTGGGCGTGGAGTTCCAGTTCAGGAAGGTGGACTTCACCCACTCGTTCCGGGACATGCGAGCGGGCCGCTCCGACATCGCCATGTCGGTGTTCAGGGACGTCAACCGCGCCCCCGACCTGGACTACGTCGACTACCTCGACCCGGGCACCGCGTTCCTGGTCCGCAAGGGGAACCCGCTGCGGATCCGCTCCCGCGACGACCTCTGCGGCAGGACGGTGGCTCGCCCGCTGACCACCCCCGCCGAGGCGCTCCTGCGCCAGAGCCAGCGGTGCGTCGCCCGCGGCCGCGCGAAGATCACCCTCATGACCTGCCCGACGATCCCCGACCCACGATCGCCGGTCCGTGGCCAGGTGATCCAGCGACGGTGCCCCGCAACGCCCGAGCCGCTGCGACGGGTGCAGGAGCTGGTCAGGGACCGCGGGGCCGACGCGGCCATGCTGGACCTGCCGCTGGCCAAGCACGCCATGACGGCCCCGGGCGCCGGCCGGCACCTGGAGATCGCCCCGCCGCAGATCGACGCCGGCCCGTACGGGATCGTCTTCCGGAAGGCCGACCGCCAGCTCAGGGACGCGGTGCGGTCGGCCCTGCAGGCCATCGTCGCCGACGGCACCTACGCCAGGATCCTGGCGAAATGGGGCCTCGCCGGCCGGGCGCTGCCGCCCGCCCCCGCGGGCGGCGGGTCCTGAGCGCGGCCGCGCCTACAATCGGGTGAGCCGCTCGTCCGGCCAACGGAGGACGCCGATGCCCGAGAACCTCGAGGAGCAGCGCAAGCGCTGGCGGGAGCAGTATGCGGCGATTGGGGAGCGCGACGCCGACTTCACCACCTTGTCCGGCGAGGAGGTCGCGCCCCTGTACAGCCCGCTGGACCGCGCCGGCGAGGACGTGGCGGGGCGTATCGGCTTCCCCGGCCAGTACCCGTACACCCGCGGGGTGTACCCGTCGATGTACCGGGGGCGGCCGTGGACGATCCGGCAGTTCTCCGGGTTCGGCAACGCCCGTGAGACCAACGAGCGCTACAAGTACCTGATGGGGCAGGGCGGCGGCGGGCTGTCAGTCGCGTTCGACATGCCGACGCTGATGGGACGCGACTCCGACGACCCGCGCTCCCTCGGCGAGGTCGGCCACTGCGGGGTCGCCGTCGACTCGGTGGCCGACATGGAGGTCCTGTTCGAGGGGCTGCCGCTGGACGAGCTGACCACCTCGATGACGATCTCCGGCCCGGCGCCGATGCTGTTCGCCATGTACCTGGTCGCGGCCGAGCGCCAGGGGGCGGACATCGCCAAGCTGGACGGCACCCTGCAGACCGACATCCTCAAGGAGTACATCGCCCAGAAGGAGTGGCTGTTCCCGCCGGAGCCGCACCTGCGGCTGATCGGCGACCTGTTCGAGTTCTGCGCCGCCGAGGTGCCCAAGTACCACCCGATCTCCGTCTCCGGCTACCACATCCGCGAGGCCGGGGCGACCGCCGCCCAGGAGCTGGCCTTCACCCTGGCCGACGGGTTCGCCTACGTCGAGCTGGGACAGCGCCGCGGCCTCGACGTCGACGTGCTCGGGCCGCAGCTGTCGTTCTTCTTCGACGCGCACGTCGACTTCTTCGAGGAGATCGGCAAGTTCCGTGCGGCCCGCCGGATCTGGGCGCGCTGGCTGCGGGAGCGCTACGGCGCCAGCACCGACAAGGCCTGCCAGCTCCGGTTCCACACCCAGACCGCCGGGGTCTCGCTGACCGGCCAGCAGCCGGACAACAACGTCGTCCGCACCGCCCTGGAGGCCCTCTCGGCCGTGCTCGGCGGCACCCAGTCGCTGCACACCAACGCGCTGGACGAGGTGTTCGCGCTGCCGACCGAGCGGGCGGCGGCGATCGCGATGCGCACCCAGCAGGTGATCGCCGAGGAGACCGGCGTTGCCAGCGTCATCGACCCGCTCGGCGGCTCCTGGTACGTCGAGCACATGACCGACCTGATAGAGCGGCGGGCGGAGGAGATCTTCGAGCGCATCGACGCCTTCGGCGAGGGGCGCATGCTGGAGGGCGTGCTCGCCGGCATCGAGCAGGGCTGGTTCCAGCAGCAGATGGCCGACGCCGCCTTCCGCTACCAGCAGCAGCTCGAGAAGGGCGAGAAGGTGATCGTCGGGGTCAACAAGTACGTCACCGCCGACGACCAGCCGCTGGAGATCCTGCGCATCTCGGCCGAGGTCGAGCACCAGCAGCGGGCCGAGCTGGCCAGGCGTCGCGCCGCCCGCGACCAGGGGAAGGTCGATGCCGCCCTCGCCGAGCTGGAGCGGGCGGCCGCCACCGACGAGAACCTCGTCCCGCGGCTGGTCGACGCCGCCCGGGTCGAGGCGACCGTCGGCGAGATGGCCGGCGCGCTGAAGCGGGTGTGGGGGGAGTACACCGAGCCGCCCAGGTTCTGAGCCTGGGCGGCTCCGGCCGACCCCGAACGGTCAGGTGGTGACGACGCTGTTCACGCCGCCGACGCCGTTCTCCTCATAGCCATGCGCGGCGTCGTCGTCGTGCCAGCGGCCCGCCTCGTCCAGGTAGCGGAAGGCGAACCGGCGCTGCGCGGGCAGCGTGACGGCCACGCTGCGGGTGCCGTTGCTGCGCGGCCGCAGCGGGTGCGCGAACGGGTCCCAGTCGTTGAAGTCGCCGACCACCGACACCTTGCCGGTGACCGCGTCGCTGGGGAGGATGAAGTTGACCTTGACCTGCTCCTTGCCCTTGACCGGGCTCTGCTTGATCACGTGCCGCGCTCCTTGCGGTCGGTGCTGACACAACACGACCGAGTCGGTACGACGCGCCCTATCGGACACTCGGGCAGACCCGGTCGTTGCCCACAGTAGACCATGTCGTGCAGACACGCGGCGTGCTTGAGCGTCTCGGTAGAATTCCGCGCCGAGCCGAGTGGAAGGACCACCGATGGGAGAGTTCGTACGCCTGGACGTCGACGAGGACAGCCGGGTCGGCACGATCCGGCTCGACCGGCCGCCGGTGAACGCGCTCAACGCGCAGGTCCAGCAGGAGCTGGGGGAGGCCGCCAGGCAGGCGAGCCTGGACGACCGGGTCGGCGCGGTGGTGCTGTGGGGCGGCGAGCGCGTCTTCGCGGCCGGCGCCGACATCAAGGAGATGGACGGCCGCACGTTCGCGGAGATCTCCGCCCGCACCGCCGACCTCCAGGGCGCCTTCACCGCCCTGGCGCGCATCCCCAAGGTGGTGATCGCGGCGGTCACCGGCTACGCGCTCGGCGGCGGCTGCGAGCTGGCGCTCACCGCCGACTTCCGCTTCGCCGCCGAGGACGCCAAGCTCGGCCAGCCCGAGATCCTGCTGGGGATCATCCCGGGCGCCGGCGGCACCCAGCGGCTGCCCCGCCTGGTCGGGCCGGCGAAGGCCAAGGAGATGATCTACTCCGGCCGCTTCTACGGCGCCGCCGAGTGCCACGCGATGGGCCTGGTCGACGAGGTCCACCCGGCCGGCGAGGTCTACGCCAGGGCCCGCGAGGCCGCCGGCCGCTACGCCAAGGGCCCTGGCCTGGCCCTGCGCGCGGCCAAGCAGGCCATCGACAACGGCCTGGACGTCGGCATCGACGCCGGTCTGCTGCTGGAGCGGCACGCCTTCCAGTCGCTGTTCGCCACCGAGGACGCCGCCGAGGGCATGGCCGCGTTCGTCGCCAAGGGCCCCGGCAAGGCCGCCTTCCGCGGCCGCTAACCCGGCGCGGCGCGCAGCGCCGCGGCGGCGCGGTCGGGGTCGACCACGTTGATCACGATGCCGGTGCCGAGCTCGAACCCGCCGAAGGTGGTGAACCGGGGCAGCAGGTGCAGGTGCCAGTGGAAGTCGTCCACGCCGGGCGGGGCGGTGTGCAGCACCAGGTTGTAGGGCGCGCGGGCGCCGGCCGCGTCCCGCAGGCGCCCAAGCAGCCCGCGCAGCGCGGCGGCCAGCGCGGCGTCGCCGTCCTGGAGGTTGGCCTGGTGGCGCTCTGGCAGCAGCAGGGCCTCGAACGGGACCGACGACGCCCACGGGCAGACCGTGAGCAGCCCACCGGCCCGCTCGACGACCCGGGGGCCGTCGCGCTCGGCGGCCACCATCGCGCAGGCCGCGCAGCCGTCCCCGGCCAGCCGGTCCAGCTCGGCCGCGACGCGCTCTGGCCGGCCGGCGGTGGCGAACACCTGGCTGTGCGGGTGCTCCAGGGAGGCGCCGGCGGTCCGGCCCTGGTTCACGATCACCATCACCGCCCCGAACGGCCCGTCCGCGTGCGCCGCCAGCCGCCGCCGCCAGGCGGCCACCACGCCGGCGACCGCCGGCTGCGGCAGGTCCGCGAGGGTGGCGGCGTGGTCGGGGTTGTGGACGACGACCTCGTGGAGGCCGGCCGTCGGCGCCGCCCGGTACAGCCCGCCGTTGCGGGCCGGAGGGGTCCGGGGAACCCCAGGTGGGGTCAGATGCTCGTTCCCCGGGCAGAACGGGCAGCCGAGCGGGCCGCGGACCGGGCCTTCGTCGGCGAGGAACGCCTCGGGGCGAGCCGCCCTGCCGGCGGTGATGGCGACCCACCCGCCGCTGAGCGGGTCCTGACGCAGCTCGCCGGGGGCGTGCGGCTGGGCCGGGGGCGGCAAGGGGACCAGGGAGCCCTGGCCGCCCTGCCGGCGACGTGGTCGGCGGCTCATGGGCCGGGAGCCTACAACGGCCCCGCCGGCAGGGAGGGCGGCGGCCGCGGCGGCCTCCCGCTCGACGGTGCGGCCTACAACGGCCCCGCCGGCAGGGAGGGCGGCGGCCGCGGCGGCCTCCCGCTCGAGGGTGCGGCCGGGGCGACCCGGGGCCAGCCGGGCAGCGGGACGTGCCGAGCCGCCCACCGGCGCGGGGCCCGGCGAGCGGCTCGCTGTGGTGCGGGCTCAGGCGGTGGTGAACGACCAGGCGCGGGTGCGGAGCCTCGTCCACGGTCCGCCCGCCGTCGCCTGCACGTACCCGGAGACCCACACGTGGTACACGGTGCCGCCGGCCAGCGGCGCCGTTGCGGCCAGCATCGCGGCGTTGGCCGGGAGCCGGCTGTCCACCGCGGAGCGCGGCAGCCTCGACGCCGCGCTCCGCGAGGCGACGGCGGTGCGGACGGCCACCGGGGTGTGGCTCGCGCCCCGGGAGAAGGCGATGCCCGTCACCTTCAGCGCGTGGTACCCGTCGGCCTGGAGGGTGACCACGTAGCCGACCGTGGCGGCCGCGCCGGGGAACGGCGTCGGGCGCTCCTGGAAGCGGTCGAACGAGCGCGGCACGCGGGTCTGGCCGGGAGCCGGGTAGACGGTGATCCGCTTGGCGCGGTCCTTCCAGGTGGCGGCCATCTCGAGGACCTCGGCGGAGTAGCTGCGGCCGCCGGCCACCCGCGAGCGGGCGGCGCAGCCGACGTGGCGGGTGTTGGCGTCCAGCAGCGGGAACCGGTGGTAGGGGGCGTCGACCCAGCTCTGCACGCCGTCCAGGGCGCCGGCGCCGATGCCGGTGGCGGTCACGACGTCCTCGTACTGGGCGCGCCACGCGCCGGCCTTCAGGCCCGCCGCCTTGGTGCGGTCCCACGGGTTGACGCCGGTGTAGCCGAGCGCGCGCAGCGAGGGCGTCTCCTGGTGGGCGGTGGCGTCGGGGCCGAACGGGCCGCGGTCGGGGAGCCGCCGCACCTGGGCGTCGTCGCCCGGGTCGACCTTCACCCGGTAGGCGGCGTGGCTGGCGGCCGCCCTGGCGAGCGCCGGCAGCGTCCTGGAGGACGCCCGCGGCAGGCCGGCGCGGACCCGGACCGCGTTGAGCCTGGCGTAGCAGTCGGCGGCGGTCTCCGCCTCGGCGGGCGAGGACGGCGTCAGCGCGACCACCGCGGCCGTGGCGAGCGCGACGAAACCGAGCAGGTGACGCAGTGTGGACCCCCATCTGGCGTGGTGACGACGACTGCTGCAAGGATGCGGTTCCGCGCGTCGGCCCCGATAGGCGCGGAAGGCCTCACTTGCGGTGCCAAAGGTCCCTGGGCGGGTAGGACTATGGTCCCGGTGGACAGCGCGCCGGATTGCGGCATCATGGGCGGCGGCCCGGACGAGCGGTCCCGGTCTCGCCATCCTTGGAGGCAGCGTTGAAGATCCTGGTCACCGTCAAGCGCGTGCCGGACACGGCCGCGGAGAAGCGGCTCGACCCCGCCGACAAGACGCTCGACCGCGAGTCGGTCGAGACGATCCTGAACCCGGTCGACGAGTACGCGGTCGAGGAGGCCCTGCGGCTCAAGGAGCAGGCCGGCGGGGAGGTCGTGGTGCTCTGCATGGGGCCGGCGTCGGCGCTGGCCACGGTCCGCAAGGCGCTGTCGATGGGCCCCGACGCGGCGGTGCACGTCCACGACGACGCCCTGCACGGCTCCTGCGCCCTCAACACCGCCAAGGTCCTGGACGCGGCCATCCGGCAGGTCGAGCCCGACATCGTGCTCTGCGGCTCGGAGTCGACCGACGCGCGCACCTCGCTGGTGCCCAGCGCGCTGGCCGAGTACCTGGGCTGGCCCGGCCTGATCGGCGCCAAGCAGCTCGAGGTCGACGGCACCACCATCCGCATCCACCGCGAGACCGACGCCGGCTACGACGTGGTCGAGGCCGACGGCCCGGCGGTGGTCAGCGTGGTCAAGGGGATCAACGAGCCCCGCTACCCGTCGTTCAAGGGGATCATGGCGGCCAAGTCCAAGCCGGTGACCGAGTACACCCTCGCCGACCTGGGTATCGACCCCGGGGAGGTGGGTGCGGCGGGGGCCACCACCGAGGTGGTGGACTTCGCCGCACGGCCCCCGCGGCAGGCCGGTGTGCAGGTCAAGGACCCGGGCGACGGCACCGCCGGCGCGGAGCTGGCCGACTTCCTGGCCAGCCACAAGTTCATCTGAGAGGAGGCTGACGCGATATGGCCGCGGTGCTGGTGCTGGTGGAGCACGACGACGGCGCCACCAAGAAGGTCACCTACGAGATGCTCAACAAGGCGCGCAGCCTCGGCGAGCCGGTCGCCGTGTTCGTCGGCGAGGGCCTCGACGGCGCCCAGGAGGGGCTCGCCCGCCACGGCGCGACCGCCATCTTCGCCGCCACCGGCGAGGGCTGGACCAACCAGCTCGGCGAGCCGCTCACCGACGCCCTCGAGGCGGCCGCCGACCGCACCGAGCCGGCCGCGGTGCTGGTCGCGGCCACCCCGGGCGGCAAGGACGCCGGCGCCCGGCTGGCCGCCCGCAAGGGCTGGGGCATGCTGGCCGACGTCGTCGACCTGGACGGCGACCTGGTCGCCACCCAGAACGTCTTCGGCGGGGCGACCACCGTGCGGGCCCGGGTCCGGACCGGCACGCCGGTGCTCGCGGTCAAGCCGAACTCCTTCCCGGTCGAGGAGGCCCCGGCCGAGCCCGAGCGCCACGAGGTCGGCGCCGCCCGCACGGCGGGGTCCGACAACTCGCGCGTCACCGACCACGTGGTCCAGGAGCAGGGCGGCCGGCCCGACGTCGCCGAGGCCGAGATCGTCGTCTCCGGCGGCCGCGGCCTCCAGGACCCCTCGAACTTCGCGCTGGTCGAGGCGCTGGCCGACGCGCTCGGCGCGGCGGTCGGCGCGAGCCGGGCCGCGGTCGACGCCGGCTGGTACCCCCACCAGCACCAGGTCGGGCAGACCGGCAAGACCGTCTCCCCCCAGCTCTACGTGGCCGTCGGCATCTCCGGGGCGATCCAGCACCGTGCCGGCATGCAGACGTCCAAGACGATCGTGGCCATCAACAAGGACGCCGACGCGCCGATCTTCGCCATCTCCGACTTCGGCGTGGTCGGCGACCTGTTCAAGGTCGTGCCTCGGCTGACTGACGAGGTCACCAAGCGGAAGGGTTGATGAGCGGCAGCCTGACACCCCCCCAGCCAGGCCGCGCCCGGAGGCGCGCCGACCGCCCGACCGCCGCCAGGGCGGCGCGGGCCAGCGTCCGCGCCGCCGGCCGCGGCCTCGCGCTGCTGGCCGGCGAGCCGGGGCGCCGCTGGCGTCGGCACCAGGCACGGGTCGCCCTCGGAGCGGCGGTCGCCGGGCGGCTCGCGGGCCACCCGGCCCCCACCTTCCTGGCCTCGCCGCTGGCCGCCCACCGGGCGGCCCAGCTCCGGCTGGCCTCCACCGAGGTCCCGTCCCGGAACCGACGGGCCTCGGGAGCATCGCCCGGGGACGGCCCGCGGGCCAACCGCTCGGCGCGCCACGACCGGGACGTGGCGGCCGAGGCGGAGCGCCTGCTGCTGATCGTCATCCAGTTCCTGCCCCGCCTGGCCGCCCTGGCGCGGCTGCGGGCGGCCGACGCGCGCCTCGGCGCCTGGGCGGCCGGCCTGGTCGACCTGCCCGACCCGGCGGTGGTGGAGGCGCGCGAGCGGCTCGCGGCCGCCCAGCTCCACGCGGCCGAGGCCGGCGCCGCCATGACGGCCAGCCGGCGCGAGGCGCTGGCGGCCGCCGGGACGGCGGTGACCCTCACGGGCGAGGCGCTGGCCGACGTCGCGGGCTGGCTCGGCCGCGGGCTGCGGGGCGGGGCGAGCATGCTGTGGGCCTGGCTGGTCTCGGTGGCCGTCGCCGGCCGGCGCGCGGCGCGCGGCACGGTGGCCGGCCTGGCCGCCTTCCTGGCCGGCGCCGCCGCGGCCGTCCTGGCCGCCGGCAACGGCGCGGCCGCCTGGATCGACGGCCGGGTCGCCCGCCGCCGAGCTCGGTCGCGCCGCCCCCACCCGCGCCGCCGCACCCACACCGACCCTCGCCGCGAGGAGGCCTCCCGACCCACCGGGGCACCCCTTCGGGGTTCCCCGGACCCCCCCGGCCGGCCCACCGCGGCGCCCCCTCAAGGTTCCCCCGACCCCTCCGGGGCACCGCCCGCCGGCGCCCGCAACGGGCGCGTCGAGGGGGCGGGGGTCCCGGTGGGAGGCGACGACCAGGGGGAGGCCACCGAGCCGTGGTGGCTCCCCTCGCACCTGGACGACCCGGTCGGGGACGGCCCGAGCGGTCCCGGCCGCGGGGCCCGGCGGCGCGCCAGCGCCCACCGGCGCCCGGTCGACCGCGACCCGGTGGTGGCCGGCCTGGCGGCGGTCCTCGGGCGGACCGCCAGGCGCCTCGGCCGCGTGGTCGCCGCGCTGGCCGCCCCGCCGGACCGTCGCCGACCCGGCTGGCTGCCGTTCTTCCGCCCGGTCGCGGTCGCGCTCGCCCTGGCCCTGGTCGCCGGCACGGCGGCCGCCTTCCCGACCGGGATGCTGGTCGCCGGGTCGGTCAAGTTGGCCACCGCCGGCCTGCCCGACCTCGACGAGCTCAAGCCGCTGCGCCAGCCGGAGCGGACCCAGATCTACGACCGCAACGGCGGCCTGATCGAGGTCCTCCACGACGAGCAGGACCGCATCGTGGTGCCGCTGGAGCGGATGTCCGAGCGGCTCCAGCAGGCGGTGATCGCCGCCGAGGACGCCCGCTTCTACGAGCACGGCGGCGTCGACGACCGCGGCATCCTGCGGGCCGCGCTCACCAACGTGCTCAAGGGGGACGTGACCCAGGGCGGCAGCACCATCACCCAGCAGCTCGTCCGCAACGCCTATCCCGACCTGCGCGCGCGCACCCTGGACCGGAAGATCAAGGAGGCCGCCCTCGCCGCCCAGCTCGAACGGAAGTTCAGCAAGCGGCAGATCCTCGAGGCCTACCTGAACCGCGTCTACTTCGGCGCCGGCTACTACGGCGTCGAGACGGCGAGCTGGGGCTACTTCCGCAAGCACGCCAGCGAGGTCTCCCTGGCGCAGGCCGCCTCGCTGGCCGCGATCATCCGCGAGCCGGAGACCGCCAACCCGCGCCAGGACCCGGAGCGGGCCAGGTCGCTGCGCGACTCGGTGCTGACCCGCATGGCCGACCTCGGGATGGTGCCCGCCGCCGACGCCGCCAAGGCCAGGGAGCGGCCCTTGAAAGTCTTGCCGCCGCGCAACATCGGCGGCCGCTATCCCTGGTTCGTCGACGGGCTGCGCCGCCAGCTCGAGCAGGACCCGCGGCTCGGCAAGACCCGCGAGCAGCGCGTGCGCCGGCTGTTCGAGGGCGGCCTGCGCATCCGCACCACCCTGGACCGTGACCTGCAGAGTTTCGCCGAGGATGCGGTGCGCAACCACGTGCCGCCGGGGGGCCAGCAGCAGATCGCGCTGATCGCCATCGACCCCCGCAACGGCGCCGTCCGGGCGGTGGTCGGCGGCCAGAACTACAGGGAGAACAAGTACAACGTCGCCGTCCAGGGCCGCGGCCGCCAG
>WNFV01007500.1_pt1 | contig 12587 bp, 12 predicted proteins | sample 5400101 | NCBI WGS metagenome assembly WNFV01 (sample SAMN13153361, study PRJNA577476) | soil metagenome | isolation source: 115 cm soil or saprolite under grassland replicate 1 | place: USA:California | collected 2016-06-15
ATTTCCCGTTCTTGCTCACGGCGATCTGGCCACCGTAGTCGTAGACGAACTGCATGGACGCGTACCAGTTCTTGCCGGCGAAGTAGAAGGCAGAGAAGTCACGGTCCTTTCCGAACTTCTTCATCAGCTTCTTTCCGCCTGCGACGAACTGCGCCAGAGTCTTCGGGGTGCCCTTGATCCCGGCCTGGCGGTAGTAGTCCTTCCGATAGATGACTGCCCGTGCACCCGCGTAGTACGGGACGCAGTACAGCTTGCCGCTGAACGAGCACGAGCCCTTCAACGCGCCCAGCCACGTCTTCGAATTGGGGAAGCTCTTCGCCTGCAGGGGGGCAAAGGCACCTGCGGCCATGTACTTCGTCGTTTCCGTGTTCCCCATTTCGATGACATCCGGCGCATTCCCGCCCGCAATGGCTGCATCGAACTTCGTTAGATGTGTCGGCCACTGCTGGTACTGGACCTCGACGTCGACGCCAGGATGCTTGGCCTGGAAGGCCTTCGTGGCCGCCGCTACTGCCTCCGGCCAGCCGTTCTTGGCATCGTCCTGCAGCCAGACGACGATCTTGTCGGCCTGGGCCCTCGAGGTGCCGCCGCTCGCGGTGGATGCCGCGACGGCAAGCATGGCGGCGAGGACGGCCGCCACGAGAAATCGAGCTTTCATGTCGCCTCCCAGGAGCTTCGGGGCGCCACCATGGCTCCCCGATTGGTTTAGACCACCAACCACGAGCGGGAGATTGGCATAGACCACTAGCGGTGTCAAGGTGGGGAATTCCGCGCTGCTTGCGAGGTAGTGGTCTTGACCATATGCCGACTGCTGTGCTTCCATAGGAGCAGATGAGCAAACAGGTCTTGACCAGGCAGCGGGTGCTCGAGCTGATCGATCAGCTCCAGGTCGGCCAGGCGATCCCGTCCGAACGCCGGCTCAGCACCGAGCTCGGCGTCTCGCGGCTCACCCTGCGGGCGGCGCTGGACGATCTCGTGCGGGACGGCTACCTGGAGCGCCGGCACGGCAGCGGCACCTTCGTCAGCGAGCCGAAGATCGCCCAGCAGCTCACCTTGACGTCCTTCAGCGAGGACATGCGCCGACGCGGAATGGTCGCCGGGAGCCGGACGATCGAGCTGAAGGAGATCCATGCAGGCGCAGCGGTCGGGCGCGCCCTCATGGTCTCCCCCGACGCACGCGTCGTGTTGATCCGCCGCCTGCGCCTCGCCGACGGCGAGCCGATGGCGCTCGAGACCCTTCACGTGCCCGCCGCCCTCGTTCCGGGCTTGACGCGCGAGGCGCTCGAGAACGCGTCCTTCTACGAGCTGCTCGAGAAGCAGTACGAGGTCGTGATCGAGAGCGGCGTCCAGTCGATTGAGCCGACGGTGACGAACGAGGAGGAGTCAGAACTGCTCGGCGTGCCGCTGCACTCGCCGGCGTTCCTGTTCGAGCGAACGAGCCGCACCGCGGAGGGTCAGACAGTGGAGTTCGTGCGCTCGCTCTACCGCGGTGACCGCTACAGGCTCGTTGCGGAGCTGTCGCAACGGCGTGACCGGCCGGCTGTCGTTCCGGTGCTCGCGGCCGCGGCCGCCGCCGAGCGCGACGGCCCATGAAGCGCGCGGGCGTCTCCTACTTCGGTGTCCGCATCCTCCGTCACGTCCGTCGCGATCTAGAAGACATCGCCGCGCGCGGCTACACGGCGGTGTTGCACACGTTCTCGGAGAACGACCTCGCGTACTACCGGGGGACGATGGCCGAGATCGTCGCGGCCTCGCACGAGCTCGGGCTCGAAGTCCAGATGTGTCCCTGGGGCCTGGGCCGGACGTTCGGCGGCGAGGCTGAGAGCCGCTGGGTGACGTTCCATCCGGAGGCGTGCCAGGTGCTCGACGACGGGCGCCGCGTCGCGACCGGCTGTCTCAACAATCCTGCGTATCGCGCCTTCTGCAGGGAGTGGGCCGACGCGGCGCTCGAAGCGGGAACCGACTACGTCTTCTGGGACGAGCCGCACTGGACCGTGCCCGAGCATGTTGGCGCGGCGCCCGAACGGTGGGCGTGCTGCTGTGACGCCTGTCGCGAACGGTCAGGCCTCAATCTCCAGGGTCTGACCCTGGATGTGCCGGAAGTGCAACGTTTTCGTGAACGATCTCTCGTCGATTTCCTCGGTGAGATGACGGCGCACGTCGCGGCGCGGGGCGGCAGGAACACCGTCTGCCTGCTCCCGCTGACGGAAGGCGCCCAGGGGATCAGTGACTGGAACCCAGTCGCGGCCCTTCCTGCCCTCGACGTCTTCGCCACGGATCCGTACTGGAAGAACTTCGACGAGCCGGCGGGGTCGTTCGTCGGGCGCTTCGCGACGCTACTCGCCGAGACCGCCGCGTGGAACAACGTCGAGCCACAGCTCTGGCTGCCGAGCTTCGGCCTGATGCGCGACGACATCCCCGACCTCGAGGCCGCGGTTGCCGCGACGCGCGCTGCGGGGATCGAGGACGTCTGGACCTGGGGCTACGAGGCATGTGGCCATATGACCCACCTCGCCACACCCGACTCGCCGCTCGTCTGGGAAGCCGTCACGAAGGCGCTCACCGGCGACGTCGCGACGACGGAGCGCGAACGTCTCGACCTGCGCGACCTCGACCTGCGGCCCACTGCGGAGCTCGTGCGCCTGATCAACGATGAAGACCGCACGGTCGCAGATGCCGTCGGCGTCGCGGCCCACGCAATCGCCGCCACGATCGACGCGATCGTCGAACGACTCGCGCGCGGTGGTCGCCTCGTCTACGTCGGCGCCGGAACGTCCGGCCGGATCGCCGCCGCCGACGCCGCCGAGTCCGGCCCGACCTTCTCGACCGACCAGATCGTCGCCGTCACAACCGAGTCCGAGGCGCAAGAGGACGACGCTGCGGCGGGCGCCGCCGCGCTGACGGTGACTGTGCAGGATGTCGTCCTCGGCGTCAGCGCGAGCGGCCGCACCCCGTACACGCTCGGTGCGATCGAAGCGGCGGCCCGCGCAGGAGCGCTGACCGTGGCCGTGGCCTGCGTCCGCAACTCGGAGCTCGGCCGCAAGGCCGACCTCGTGATCGAGCTCGAGGTCGGCCCGGAGGTCATCGCCGGCTCGACACGCATGAAAGCCGGGACGGCGCAGAAGCTCGTCCTGAACACGATCTCGACGATCGCGATGGTGCGGCTCGGCAAGACGTTCGGGAACCTGATGGTCGACGTCCAGGCGTCGAACGAGAAGCTTCGGGAACGCGCACGCCGGGCGGTGGCGATCGCCACGGCCGCGTCCGAGTCCGAGGTCGCCGCGGCGATCGTGGCTGCCGAGGGCGATGCGAAGGTCGCGATCGTCTCCTTGCTGGCGGGGGTCGACGCGCAGACGGCCCGCTCGCGACTCAACGCGGCGCGCGGGGTGATCCGTGAGGCGGTGGGAGATGTCGTGGGTTGAGGCGGAGCTTCGGGAGCAGCCCGCGGCACTCGAGCGCTTCCTGGCCGCCGAATCGGCGCAGGCTCCCGAGATCGTCCGCGGCCTCCTCCGCGAGGACGTTCGCTATCTGCTGATCGTCTCACGAGGGAGCTCCAGCAACGTCGCGCGCTACATGCAGTACCTGTTCGGCACGGTCAGCCGCCTCCCGGTCGCGTTTGCCACGCCCTCGCTGTACACGGTGTACGACGCTCCGCCCGAGCTCGGCCCGGCGGCTGCGATCGGCATCTCGCAGTCCGGCGCGTCGCCCGACGTCGTCGCCGTGCTGGCGGAGGCGCGGCGCCAGAACCGTCCGACCCTCGCCATCACGAATGACCCGAGCTCACCGCTCGCGCGCACCGCGGACTGGATCCTGCCACTGCATGCCGGCGAAGAGCGCGCGGTCGCCGCGACGAAGACGTATCTGAACTCCATCGCCGCGGTCGCGCTGCTGTCGACCGCCGACGATTCGCAGCGGCTGAGCGACCTGCATGCGATGCCCCTCCGCGTCTCGGAGCAGATCGATCGTGCGCTGACTGCGTCTGACGGACTCGAGCCGGAAGTCGAAGGCGGCAGCGTGATCGCGCGCGGCGTCAACTACGGGACAGCGTTCGAGATCGCCCTGAAGATCCGCGAGCTCTCGGGAGCGCAGTTCGAGGCGTTCTCGTCCGCAGATCTCCTGCACGGACCGATCGCCGCGCTCAAATCCGGCCGTCCGGCGATCGTGATCGCGCCGTCGGGACGAACGCTGACGAGCATGCGGGCCGCCGTCGACAAGGTCCGCGAGCGCGGCTCTGAGGTGATTGCGGTCAGCGACGACGAGGACTTTCTCGCCGCCGCCGACACCGCGTTCCCGCTCGTGCCCGGCGTTCCCGAGTGGTTGACCCCGCTGCTGACCGTCGTACCCGGTCAGGTTGCGGCGGTTCGTCTCGCCAGGCGACGCGGCGCCGATGTCGACAGCCCTGCCGGGCTGACGAAGATCACGTTGACGCGCTGAAAACCGGCTAGTCGCGCCAGGCCCAGGGATCGACGTAGACGTCGTCGATCTGGACCGAGCCGCTCAGCTCTGTGAACTTCAGCTGGATCGATGACACGCCGACCAGCCCGAGCAGCGAGTCGAGATTCAGGATCGAGGGACCCGGCTGCCAGCTCGACCCCGGCGAGAGGTCCGCGATCTGCACGATACCGAGCACCGAGCCGAGCAGATTCCTCAGCACGACCTGCACGCGCACCTTCCCGCCGTCGCCGCTCCGGACGAAGAAGCGCAGCGTCGTCGAGGTCGTGCCCATGCAGAGTTTCGGCGTGTACGCCGAGTTGCCCGTGGAGAGCAAGAGGGAGTAGCGGTCGTACTTGGAGTGCACGAAATAGGACTCGTTCCCCGAAACGACGCGCGCTCCTGAGAGCGACCAACCCGTGCCGCCGCTCTCGAGTCCGCCGTTCGCACCGAACGTGTAGCTGCGGTAGTCCCCGAACTGAGCGAAGGGCTGCGACGCCGTGCCGCAGTCGTTGCTCAGGCCGAGCAGCGAGCCGCTCGCGCCGGCAGTCGGAGCGCTGATCGCGACCGCCGCGAGAGCGACGAGGCCGACGATGAACATGAGACGTGCCGCAGGACGACGTGCCACAGTTTCCTCCTCCACAGATCCTTGAAAGCCGCTCACGCATCCTCGTCAGTCGCCCTTTTGGCGCATCACCCTGCCGGGGTATCTGAATCCCTCGTCTCAGGGATCCTTCCGCGCGCGCGCGCGTCAAGAGGAGAAGGCGGGGTGCCGATTTCGGCTGAATGACCACTGCGGCTCCGTCCGTGAGCGCGGAGCTCGATCCTGAAGTCCAGAAACACGTCGAGCAATCGCGGGCCCGCGCCTCCGAGCGTCTGCGCCTGCGTGCCCGCCGCGGAGCGCTCGCCGTGGTTGCGAGCTTCGCCGGAGCCGTCGGACTGCTCGTCGCGCTGGCTCCTTCCGATCGAAGCCCGTCGATCCTGACCGTGGCAGTGCTCGTCGGGGCCTACGCGCTGGGCTCCAGAGTGGAGTTCGAGGTGAGGACGGCACTCGCCCTCCCGACCCAGCTCATCCTCGTTCCGATGCTGTTCCTCCTGCCGATCGGCTACGTCCCCCTCTTCGTCGCGGCCGGCCTCTTGCTCGGCCGTGTTCCCGATTTCGTGAGCCGCCGGGTGCCCCTGGATCGTGCCTTGTACGTCCCGCTCAACGCGTGGCATTCCCTCGGCCCGGTCATCGTGCTCGCGCTCGCCGGAGGGGGCCCACCGAGGCTCGATCGCTGGCCGCTCTACCTGGGTGCGCTCATCGCTCAGTTCGGCGTCGAGTTCGCGTGCGCAGCGCCCTTCGACTGGTACGTGAACGGCGTCGCGCCGACGTCGCAGCTGCCCTTCATGGGTTGGGCCGTCCTGGTCGACACCGCTTTGGCGCCGATCGGGCTGGCGGTCGCCATCGCCGCCGACGGGCACCCCGCGGCAGTCCTACTCGTCCTGCCGTTGCTTGGGCTACTCGCGGAGTTCGCGCGTGAGCGACGGGCGCGCATTGACCACGCGCTCGAGCTCAGCCACGCCTATCGCGGCACCGCGCTACTGCTCGGCGATGTCGTCGAGGCGGACGATGCGTATACCGGCAGCCACAGTCGCGACGTCGTGTCGCTCGTCCTCGACGTCTGCGATCGCCTGGAGCTGAACGCCCGCGACCGTCGCGACGCCGAGTTTGCGGCGCTCCTGCACGACGTGGGGAAGATCAAGATCCCCGGGGAGATCATCAACAAGCCCGGCAAGCTGACGGCCGAGGAGCGCGCCGTGATCGAGACCCACACGGTCGAGGGCGAGAAGCTCCTCTCGCAGGTCGGCGGGTTGCTCGGAAGCGTCGGGCGCATCGTGCGCTCCTGCCACGAGGACTGGGACGGCACCGGCTACCCCGATGGACTCGTCGCCGAGCAGATTCCACGCGTCGCCCGCATCATCCGCGCCTGCGACGCCTTCTCCGCCATGACCACCGATCGTCCCTATCGCAAGGCGATGCCGGTCGAGGAGGCCGTCGCCGAGCTACACCGCTGTGCGCGCACCGACTTCGATCCCGAGGTCGTCGAAGCGCTCGCCGACGCGCTCGCGCGCTAGACGTTCCGCCGGTACAGCAGGAATCCGAGCGGGGCGAGGACACCCAGCGCGAGGTAGGGCGCGAGGTCGATCCGGCGATGCTCGCGCGCGTCCGAGACCTTCGGTCCCGTTCCGAGCAGCGACCGCGCCGCTTCGGCGGCTGCATCGACGTTCTCACCCTCGATCGCAACCCCGTGCGTGGCCTCGGCGAGTCGAGCGATCGTCCGGCCGCTCGTCGGATCCTCCTGGTACGCCGGTTCGGGCTTACCGTTCGGCAGATACACGTGCTCGCCCCGGCGCCAGAGATGGACGTACACCGTCTCCACCACCGGAGGCCCGCGGAAGAGCGCCCCGATGCTCGCGTCAATGAACGGCGTGCTCTCGCCGTCGGTGAACAGCACGAGCAGTCGGTGGCGCGCCTGTCGCGGATAGAAGTTGTCGAGGGCGACGCGCGTGAGCGCACTCAGCGTCGTCACGACGGTGTTGGAGCCGTCGCTGGGAGGCGGACGCTCGACTCCGACAGCCTTCTCCAGCGTGGCTGCGAACGCTTCGCGGTCGGCGCTCGGGAAGAGATGGGGAAGAACGCGGTCCGTCATCGTCGCGAGCCCCACGCGAAACTCGGGCAGACGATTGCGCAGCTGCATGACGAACGTCCGCTCCCGCTCGAAGCGCGTGGGAGCGCCCGGTCCGGAGGACGCGAGCATGGACCGGGAGGTATCGATCACGAAGAACACGGCAGCGTCGCTCCTCACCTCGTGCGCCGACCGGTTGACGAGCGTGGGTTGGGTTGCCGCCAGACCGAGCAGCGCCGCGATCGATACGAGCGCTGTCACGACGGCCGAGCGCGAAGCGGCACGCGTCGACGGCAGGCCGAGGACGTGGACGACTCGGCGCCGGTTGCGCTCGGCAGCGACGTATGCGATCAGCGGCACGACGACCGCGAGAGCGACGAGCCCGCCGAGCGGACTCAGGAACCGCACTCAGTACCCCCGCCCGGGCTCCGCGACAGCGGCCCGTCCCCCAGGTTGCCCGGGGCGCTCGGTGCCCTTCGGCAGCTGGTCCTCCCCGCTCTTGAGCTCGTAGAGCGCGTACTCGAGGTTGAATCGTGCGTCGGCATTCGAGTCGTCGAGCGCGATTGCGTCCTGGAAGCTCGCGATTGCGTTGTGAAGGAAGGTCGTCGCGAGGGTGGAGTCGCGCACCGCCAGCGAGAGGTTGAGCACCCCGAGCAGGTTCTCCGCCTGCGACTGCCGGGTGCGGTCGCTTCCCGTCTGACTGACGTTTGCCAGCGCGACCTGCGCCTGAGCCCGCAGCGCCTCGATCGACCTCGTGCTCAGGTTCTCGAGCGGCCGTCCGAGCCGGAAGAGTCGGACCGCCTTCCGGTACTGGACGTCGTCGTCGATCCCGAGCACGCTTCGCGCGAATCCAAACGGTGCGAGCTCGCTCGGCCGCCAGAGGTCCGCCGGAAGTGGGCTCGCCGCGAAGCGAAGATCGTCTGTCGCCATCCGCTTCCCCCAGCCGCGCGCGTCCGCGGCGAGCAGCAGCATGAACGCGGCCGCTGCGAGACACACAACCGCACCGACGGGACGCACGACGCGGCTCATGCCGGGGCCTCCTGGGGACGACCGAGCTCGATGCGGCCGCAGAAGAACTCGTTCGCGGCGAGCGCTGCGAGAAGCAGGAACGCCGGAATGACGAGCCAGGTCGGCGACGCGGCCTCGAAACGCTGCCTGGTCTCGACGTGGCGATTCAAGGCGACGCTCGCCGATGAGACGAACGCGCCCTTCCCGAGAAACTGCTGGAAGAAGCGGAGCGGACCAGAGTCGGGATGCAGCGGGAACACACGCAGGTCGACGAGGGCGGAACGCCGCAGCTCGGTCAGCGAGCCGGCCAGCGCCGGCAGGTCGGTGTCGGCGGTATCGAGATCACTGATGAGCAGGATCGTTCCCCGGCGCACGTGGTCACGCCGGAGGAGGTGCCGCGCGAGCCCCAGCGCTTCGGAGATCTTCGTTCCGCCCGAGAACGAGCTGTCCCAGGGCGTTCGCGGAAAGCGCGGGCCCGTATCGAGTGCGTTGGCACCGCCCTTGCTCGGGGTGTAGAAGCGGACAAAGGAACGCAGCTCCACGCCGTGCGTACCGGGCGGGAGTAGCTCGTAGGCGATGTCGGAGAACGTGACGAGGCCGATCGGCGCGTCATCGTCCGCGAAGCTCCGGAAGAGCGCCGCAATGTCCTGATATCCCGACAGGTAGACGCTCTTCGACTGGTCGAGCACGAGGATCGTGGTCGTGTCTCGAGGCAGGAACGACAGCGCGCGCACTTCCAGTCGTGCGGCTCGCCAGATCGCGACGGCCGCCAGCACGAGCAGGGCTGCCAGCAGGCCGAGCCGGACCGCCGTCGTCCGGAGCAACGGGCGGTGAAGGCCATCCAAATCCGCGAGAGGAATCGCAGGCCGCCGGCGCGCGGTCGGAAGCCGGCGTACGAACGCGGCGAGCCGGTTCTCAGGCACCGTGTCCATTCGACCTCCGCTCGATCAGCTCGCGAACGTCGACGGCGAGCGCGGTGGTGAGCGCCGGCTCTGGTGGATCCGGCTGCGACCAGGCGAGCGCCCGCGCGGACTCGGCGAGCTTCGTCTCGCCGCCTCGCGCGAGCTCCGACCCGAGCAGCTCGAGCGCTTTACGCTCGCGCTCCTCCAGCCCCGACGCGCGCGCGCTCTCGACGACGGCCAGCGCCCGCTCGAGCGGCCCTGGCTCGCCGCGCCGCCGCAGGAACGTCGCCTCCGGCAGGTAGGGCCGCAACAGCAGCCCCGCGCCGGCGACCAGGAGCAGTGCGCCGGCGATCGCGAGCCAGAAGACGCTGTCCGGCCGCAGCGAATACGAGGCCGGCGCGAGCTCCGAGTCGACGCGCCAGGGCGGTAAGGGTTGCTTGCTGACTTTGTTCGGGTTCTGACCGAAAGGCGTGACTCCGCGCGCGCGAGCTGCGAGGTCGGCCGGATCGATCCGCGAGAAGGCCAGCATCACGGGCCACTCGTGCGTGATCGGCGCGACCGGCTCTCGCTGAGACTTGCCGCGGTACACGAGCCGCGCCGGCTCAACGTGAATGCGCCGGATCGCGCCGACGCCCGCAGCGCACGCCGGATCGACGCAGCGCAGATCCATGCGATACACGAGCTGCGTGTAGTGCCCGACGTCACGTCGAGTCCGTGAAAGCGGTCCGATCCGTTTGTAGGGCTTGAAGTGCGTCTCGAGCCGGAGCATGTTCGGATCGACCCGCCGCCGGTCTATCGTCGCGTCGACCCGGACGTGGACGGTGTCGCCGAACAGGTGCGTCCTCGGGAACAGCGACCACGTCGCCGAGAACGACTGTCCGGGCGGCAGCGATCCCGCGGTCGACGGCTGTTCGTGGCCGCTGAGCGTGACGACGAGCAGGACGGCGACGATCGCCGCAACGAGAATCCCCGCTGCGGCAGCCGGCAGCCACCGGTCGAGCGCGTTCCTCACAGCGTAGCCCGCCAGTGGAGTCGCTTCTCGGACCACCAGGTGAACGCTTCGAGAATCGTGTCCGGGCGCGCGGACGAGAGGATCACCGGCTCCATGTCGAGGAAGTGGAACGTGTCGAGCACGCGCCGCCAGCGCGTCTCGTTCTCCTCTCGCCGCTCGGCGGCCTCTCGCCGTGTCAGCCAAAGGTAGGAAGCGTTGCCGGTGCGCGGATCGAGCACGGGCACGGACGCGCCGCTGATATCGGGAAAGCTCTGCTCCCAGACCGGGTCCTGGACGACGACCGGAACGACGTCCCAGCGCCGCTCGAGTGCCTGCAACCAGACGTCCTCTGAAGGCATGACGATGAAGTCGGAGACGACGAACACGAAGCTGCCGGTCGGCAGCGAGGGCCGCAACGTGAACAGATGCTGGAAGGCCCGGGCGAGGTTGGCCTCCGGAGCCTGAAACGGCCGCTGCTGCTCGAGACGCCACTCCTCGTGCTGGCTGCGCGGAGGCCGCCAGAAGACCTCACCGTCCGCGAGGTCCAGGTAGCCGCCGAGGCCGCGGACGGCGGTGGTCGAGTCGGCGATCATCAGCGTCGCCGTGCGCACCGCCTTCGGCTTCGAGAGCCAGGGAAGCCAGTCGGGGAAGAGGGACATCTCCGGCCGCCGGTCGCAGACGACCACGGTGCGCGGCGCCTCGTCGGCAAACCGCTCCCGCACGATGAACTCGTCCGCGTCACGCGCCGCCGAGAGCCGGGCCGATGCGTTCCAGTCGATCGCATCCATGTCGTCACCCGGGCGGTACGGACGCGACCCGGCAACGTCCGATCCCGTGCCGCGCCGGGCGCTGCGCATCCCCCCGAACGAGAGCCCGATCAGCCGCCGGCGCGGCTCGAGCGGAAAGGTGAGGTCGGCGGCCGGCAACCTCTACCCGCGCCGGGCGCCGAGCGCGAACACCCCTGCGTCAGGATCCGCCACCGGCGGTGGCGCGTGCTCGAGGCAGGTGTCGCGGAAACGGCCGGCGGCGACCTCCCAGCTGCTGCGCCTGGCCTCGGCGAGGAATGCCGGGCGGAAGACCATGCGGTGCATCAGGACCGGCAGGAAGAGCTGGTCGACGTCGTCCGGAACGACGTAGCTTCGATCGCTCAGGAGCGCCCAGCCTCGCGCCGCCCGCTCAAGCGCCAGGCTGCCGCGCACCGACGAGCCGATCGCGACCGACTCGTGCTCCCTCGTCGCGCGGACGAGATCGACGATCCAGCGCTTGATCAACTCGTCGACGTAGACGCCCTGGGACGCCTTCCTCAATTCCTGGACGTCCTCCACGGTGACCACGGGCTCGAGCAGCCGCAGCGGATGGCCGTGGCGCTGCTCGTCGAGGATGCGTCGCTCGTCGTCGGCGCCCGGATACCCGAGGGTGGTTCGCAGGAGAAAGCGGTCGAGCTGCGCTTCCGGCAACGGGAAGGTTCCCTCGTATTCGATCGGGTTGTCCGTTGCGAGCAGGAAGAACGGGTCTGGCAGCACGCGCGTCTCGCCGTCGACGGTCACCTGCTGCTCCGCCATTGCCTCGAGCAGCGCCGACTGCGTCTTCGGCATCGCGCGGTTGATCTCGTCCACGAGCACGACGTTGGCGAAGATCGGCCCGGCCTTGAACTCGAAGTCGCGATCCTTCTGGTTGAAGATCGAGAGGCCGGTGACGTCGGTCGGCTGGAGATCAGGCGTGCACTGGATTCGCGAAGGTGTCGCGCCTTCTATCGATTGCGCGATGGCGCGTGCGAGCACCGTCTTCGCGGTTCCCGGTACGTCCTCGAACAGGACGTGCCCGCCTGCGATCAGGGCCGCGACGACGAGCTTGACCTTCTCACGCTTGCCGTAGACGACCGACTCGATGTTGTCCAGGAACCGTTCCGCCACGGCGGCTGCCCGCATGAAGCGATCGGACTCCTCTACGCGAGCCACCTTGGTCGGTTCCATCTCCCTCCCTGGATTGTAGGCACTGCCGGCGCCGCGTTCATTAGACGGCCCTGGGAACGGCATTGTTAGGAATGAGTATGCCTTCGTCCGTCAGGGCTCCTCGAGGAGGCGTTCGATGTCGGCTCGAAGCATCCGCGCAGCGTCCTCGAATCCGAGCCGTTCGTAGAGCGCTCTCGCCTTCTCGTTCGGCGTGTCGACGCTGAGGACGACGTACCGCTTCCCCTCCTCGCGCAGGGCGGCCGCGATCGCGTACATCAGCGCTTGCGCAACGCCTTTGCGGCGAGCTCCGGGCCGGATGTAGAGGCCGAAGACGTAGCCGAAGTCCGGACTCGTGGTGTTGGCATAGACGGTTCCGATGAGCGTTTCTCCATCCACGGCCACGAGCGCGACGTGGTCGGTGACGAACGACGCGTCGAAGGGCGAGCCGGGGTAGGGCGTGAACGTGATTTCGGCACTGGACTCGTCCCAGAGAACCCGCATCGGCTCCAGGTCGGTTTCCGTCGCACGCCGGATCTCCACAAAACCCCTTAGCTCGCCTCGGCGGACGGCCAGGACACTACAGTTCTGTCGTGGAAAGGACGCTGCCCTGGGCCTGGTACGCGGACCCCGACGT
>WNFV01022582.1_pt1 | contig 12586 bp, 16 predicted proteins | sample 5400101 | NCBI WGS metagenome assembly WNFV01 (sample SAMN13153361, study PRJNA577476) | soil metagenome | isolation source: 115 cm soil or saprolite under grassland replicate 1 | place: USA:California | collected 2016-06-15
CATCAGCCACCACACTGACCATATCCTGGATTTGTTTGGCTTGCTATGAATTTATGGTCTCCTCACCGATAATCTTTGTCTCCACTGCCCCTAAACGGTTGTCCAGATTACCAATGACCAAACCAAGACGGCTTAATTCCTCGTCGAGGCGACCATTCAGGATATCCACTTTCCTTCGGAGTTGCTGGGCAGCTTCAAAAATCTCTGCAACCTGCCTGTCGGCGGGAGACATGGACGCATTGATCTCGTCCAGAATTTCCTTCGGGAAAGTTTCAGAGCGATACAGCAGCCAAAGCGAGTGTGCAAGATCGCGTTGAGAGAAAATAAGCCTTTCCCGTAGTTCTTCTCGTACTTTTAACACCTGAATCATACCCAGCCAGAGATGCAGGACGTGGATATCCAGAAACCAGACTTCCTGTTTTCTTGTACTGTCGCGATAGGGTGTGTCTATCACAATTGGCACGCAGCGATCCCCGATTGCTGGATGCTCCTGCAATCTACGCCTTTGACTAGCCGGATCAAGCCCCAGATGCTCACACATATGGTCCAAACGGATATACCAATGGCCATCATCGGCCATGTGGACTTCAATCATCGTGCCATAAAACTGAAACGGAAAGCTATTGGTGATTTCTGCCATGATGTGCTCCTTGTTTTATATTTTCGGAGATGGAAAGTCGTACGACTTTCCATCTTTTATTCTAGTTTTTCAACAGCAGGGGTGGTCGATGGACCGTCCACTGCAAAATACGGCTAAGATCGCAAGAACAACGCCTGCGCGGTTGAGCCATTAGAGAAGCACTTTCTTGGGATCGTCGAATTTTCTGAGGTCATCGTTTTAGAACATTTGTGCGATAATGAATATATTGGCATTGACATCCGTAAAGCAGAACTAACCTGGCGAGCGGACCATTACGAACTATGCCTGACCATCGATACTGGAATGGTAAATCCACCCCCGAAAGAGAGTGGTCAGGTAGCAGGTGTGGACTTGGGTGAAGTCAACATTGCCGCAGTTATCACAGAGGCAGGAGATGCTTTGGTTGTTAGTGGTCGTGCATTGCGCTCGGTCAAACGACTTCGCAACAAGCGCCATGCCGCACTGGACGCTCTGATCTCTCACTGCAAACCAGGATCGAAACGGCATCGCAGGCTGAAGAAAAGTAAAGCCAAAGCTAGCGCGAAGATGTATTGTCAACAGAGAGACATCCTGCACAAAGCCAGCCGTCAGGCGGTTGAGTTCTGCCAGGCAAATGATGTGAAGTCGATTGTGGTCGGGGATGTGCGGGATATACAAGATGGCGTTGATCTTGGGACACAAACCAGAAGGTCAGCCAATGGCCACATGGTCAGTTTGTGAAGTACATTGCCTACAAATCCGCAGGGTATGGGATGCGAACTGGCTATATTCCAGAAGACTATTCGACACGTACATGCAGTTGTTGTAGGTTGATAAAGAACAGTGCACCACGAGGACGGGTTTATGTCTGTCCTGGCTGTGGTGCTGTGATCCATCGAGATGCTAATGGAGCAAGCAATATCTGTTCCCGCGCCCGATATGGATCGTATGGGTTTGTTCAAGTGCAAACCATGATGTATCTCCGACCACTTGGACGGAGTAGAGCTTCGGACACAAGCCAACGTTGCTAACGAAAGTTTGAAACCCATAGGCTTTAGCTATGGGAGTGTCATCGCCGGAGTCCATGCCCATACCTTCTAGTGTGAATTATCAATACCAGCACAAGCCAATCATGGTATTTCCTGTCGCCATGAATAGTCCAGACAGAAACCAGCCAGCAATGCCACAGATGGCAAGCGCCGGGTACGAGAGCAACGAGTCGGCTGCTTGGGTTTAAGGTAGCAAAAGATAGACGGGCCGATGGTGTAATGACACATCAACGATCAAAGCTTGAGCCAACGGTTTGCGAATTCACCGCTTGTGCGGAAATCACTTTCAGGAAGAACGATCTGCCAGGTGATCAGGTATGGATCGCGGAATTCAAGGCTATCAGGTCTATCTTTACTGATTTGCGTATCCCCGGCAATCGAGCTCGAACCTTGGCGATCTCCTCTATTGGCATCTTGAGGCCTATGAGATAAATTTGCCCCGCTGGCCCAATACCTCTAAACAATCCCAAACCAAAGTCATCCTTTCGAAGAAAGACCATACCGAGCTCGATGCCAGCCGCTTCTGCCTCACCCCAACCCTTGTCGAAGGGAAGCGTATACCACTGTCATTCCGCAAGTTCAGTCTCACGTCCGACTAGCTCCATGTCAAATATCGATCGGTAATAGCGTTCAGCTGATCGTAGATCGGGGACAAACAAGGCGATATGTCTCACAGAACTATTCATTTTTACCTCTGACGGAATTATTGGTGGATATCCAACCATGTGTTAGTAAAGCTCCATATTGAATGGGATCCGAACCGGCTCTTTCACTTGGCCGGACCTTCCACTAGCGGCAAGTTGTGTAAATACGCGTACATTGCCATCAGTTCTTCATCGGTGGTAGCGGCGCGTACCGTCGGCCAGGGCATGCGAGGCTCCGAAAACCCGCTGGGTAGTGTGAGCATTGGCACCGTCCCTCCGCCGGGCAGTTTGCCAGTGTTGAAGAAGGTCATGAATTGGTCTTCAGTCCACTTCGGCACAATCAGGGTGAGATTTGGGCCGGGCTGGCCATTGTCCAACTTGCCTTGAAGTTGGTCGCCGTGGCAAAACCGGCACCCGAGAATATCCACCATGTACTTGCCATATTCCGCCGTTCCAGGTTGGGGCGCGGTCACGCTGCCCTCCGGTTGCTGCGCGGTCCGAAAATCAGACAGATTGAGGAAGAGCGCGCCGAGCAGGTTAAATTTATTGTTGGGGGTGGGTCCGCCGGTAGCAGGCTGCGAACGCAAGTAGGCGACCAGGGCCTGCACATCATCATCGCTCAGATTCCGGAAAGTCTCTGCCGGCATAACGAGTAGTGAGCGGCCATTTTTGTGCACCCCCTCCCGGATGGCACGAATGACCTCACCGTCGGTCCAGTCGGTGATGTTGCCGGAGGGTGTGAGGTTGGGTGCGTAGAGCGTGCCCAAGGGCGGAAAAGGAAACTTCGCCGCCATGTCAGTCCCAGAGAGCGGGAGTTGGCTGTCCGTTGCGTGGCAGTTCACGCACATGTGAGCCAGTTGCTCGCCGCGAGCGATTTGTGCGGCAGTCCCCGTCACTTGGACGTTGGCGATCGGGTTGTCGAACCGCTCGTTTAGCTTGTAAAAGCCAACCAGTGCCAATACAAGCAGAGCGGTTGATATCAAGGTCAGCAGCCCGGCGATGATCACACCACCCCATTTCAGCATGGCGTTTTTCAACTTCCAGGCGCGAGTAGTCAGGTACCCGAACAAGGTAATCAGAACAATGATAATGAAAACACCTACAATATCAAACATTGAAAATCTCCTTAGTTGATTGGAACGGTTGGCACATCTTTTGTTTCCTGGTTCAAGGACCTGACGGTGGTGGAACGAGGCCAAGCTGCTGCATTATGCCCATCGTATCGACCTCAGCCCAGTGTTCGACGACCTTGCCATCCACGATCCGGTTGATGTCGATAAAAGACCACTTCACGCGCTTGCCAGTTGGCGGTGCGCCCATGAACATCCCTTGATGGGTTCCTTCACAGGTCATCCGGTCAACGACTTTATCTCCCTCGGCAATGATGTCCTGGATTGTCGCGTGCAGATCAGGGAAAGCTGCGAACATCATATTGAAAAATAATCGCGTGCCCTGGATTCCCGGTGGCATTCCTGGACGAACAGCATGGTCGACAAAGCTGGGACTGAAATGGGCGAAGGCAGCATCCAGGTCTCTTGCATTGGTCAATTCAGTGTATTTACGAACGATGGACTTGTTTTGCTCGATTGACATGCTCACTCTTTCCTTTAATTAATCAGCAGATAATTTTGGAATCAGGAATGGTACTTTTTGTTTATATTGTTTGTAGGAATCGCCAAAACGAAGTTCCAGCTCAAGTTCTTCAAAGAATTTGAGGAAGAAAAGATGAGCAGGAATAATTCCCAAAAGGACATACAACGTTAAAAGCGTTGAGCCTGAAATGAGAGCTACGCCAAGAGCGAATAAATAATATCCGAGTGACATTGGATTGCGGGTGTACTTGTAAATATCTTGTTCAACTATTCGCTTTGTCAGGCGGAATGCATTCGCTCCGCTTCCCAAAGCACGTAGTGATTTATTGAAGACCCCAAGGAAATATAAGCCTGGTATCGCTAAAAGTATGCCAGTGATGAGAAAGAAAGGTTTCAATGGCAGTGGATCTAAACCAACAAGTTCATCAAGGTGTGTGAAACCCGGGTAAAAGAAGCTAATAGAAATCGGTGTGCCCAACCCAGCAAAGAATAAAAAGTGCATAATGCGGCTGGATTTTTCGGCATTCACTTTGGACAGATGCCTTTTCAGCCATAGCGTCAAAATCACCCCTTCCAAAAAAAGACCAAAAGACCTAATAAACCCAAGTAGAGCACGACCATTTGACATCTCCTTCAATCACAAAGCTTGTGGCACTGAAACATAATTTGACAAACGTGAGGCTCTGCCCAACAACTTGTTATCTGGCCTGAGAATAGAAGTCCCGCATTGTAAAAAGTAATCCCAACACGCATATGGCAGCGACCCCATAGTAATAAATCGCTATGCTGGGGACGGTGGCTGCGATGAGGAGAGCCAATCCGGGGAGCGTCCAAGTGACAACCCATGCCCATTTTTCGCCCCGACGGAACGCAGTATAGATGGCGATGAAAGCGTAGAGGTTGGCGGCCGCCAAGCCGGCGAACAGGACGCGTTCATCCATAAAAAAGAATATCAAGCCAAAGTGACCCAGGGTCATTAAGGCGGCAATGACAAGCAAGATGATCCATCCCATCTTGAAGTGTGAATTTTGGCCGAAACTGACATTTGCTGACATGGTAACTCTCCTTTGTTAATCTGAATTCTGACAGAAACGCTCCGATTTGTCATGGGTGTGCGTACCTATCTGCACACCTATTTCGCGCTGTTGGGTAAACCAAAAAATCGGCTGTTCAGAGTTGAACAACCGCCCGAGTGGACGATCTGCGCTCGATTCGTAAAGCCAAGTTTGGAGAGGATGTTTGCCATATGATGTTCGACGGTCCGTTTGCTGAGAACCAGTTCATCTGCGATTTCGCCATTAGACAGACCGCGCGCGATCAGGGTCACGACTTCGCGCTCGCGCTCAGTCAATGCCTGTATTGGCTCGAGTCCTTTCTGTAAGGGCTTCGGCGGGCCAAATGGCAGGTTGAGGGCGTACTCAATAGCCTGCTCCATGGATAAGATGCGCCCTTTTGCCTGCTCTGCCTCGAATTCGGCGTCGCTCAACCTGGCACGCGCCAATCCGATGTAATGTTCATATTCGAGCTTTTCCAGCGCCCACAAGCTCGCAGGGTCTCCTCCTCTACCGTTTGCAACAGCCGCCGCATATAAGCAAGCGCTCTCGGCCGCCAATCCGGTCTTCGAGGCCAGGGCGGCAAAGCCTCGCAAACCCTCTAGAATACCTTCTCGATTGTTCTGTGCACGCTGTGCTTCTAAACTTTCATAAAACAGAGCATGGGCTCGTTCAAGGTCACCTTGATACAAGCAAACATAGGCCAGGTTATGCAGCGTGGATGGCATTTCCTTCGCCGCGCCAAGTTCACGCAAGATAGACAGACTTTCCTCGTACACGGAGCGCGCCTGAACGACCTCTCGTTCACTACGGGCAAGATCACCCATATAGTTAAGTGTGAGTGCAATCCGAGACTTGTCGCCGGCTGCACGGGCCAGGACCATACTTTCTTCGAGCAGTGATTGAGCCGTATCGTGTTTACCTAGCGCGATGGCCGTTTCACCATGTAACATGATCGCGATGCCCAGCGAAACCAGGTCATCCAGCTCACGGTACACTTCGACGATTCGCTCGCCTATTGCATAGGTTGTTTGATAGTCACCTGCCGCCCTTGCTCCAGAAGCTACACCAATCAGCGCGACGGCGAGTAGCGGTTTGCCCTCCTCGCCAGCGGCCTCACACAAGGCAACTGCTTCCTGCCCACGAGCCGTTGCTGTAACAGCGTCGCCAAGGAAACTAGCCATGGTGGACGAATAAGTCAGGGCGTTCACATGTACCGCCAGTGGAACATTATCGTCTGTTTGATGCAGAAATTGCTCGTACCAAGTGTACGCTTCTCGAATATAAGCGCGTGTCTGCCAGAACGAGTAAAGGGCAGTTCCGATCCGCATTCCCGCCTCGATGCGCCCCTGTTCCAATGCCCAGGCCAGCGCCGCACGAATATTGTCGTTCTCAGTTTCCAGCCAGTCCAACCACAAATGCTGATACTGCTCATGCAATTTAGGGGCAACTTCCTCAGTCAACCGTAACCAGCACTCCAGGTAGTGGTCATGTGCGGAATCCCATTTCCCCGAAGCTCTGAGCTTTTCCTGCGCGTATTGGCGTATCGTCACTAACAGGCGATAGCGCGCCTCGCTGCCCTGCAGCGTCTCTGCTACAACCAGCGACTTGCTGACCAGGGATGACAACAAATCCAGAACGTCTTCATGTTGGATCTCACCCCAGGCACACACTGGCTCAGCTGTGCTGAGGGTGAAGCCGGCGGTAAAAAGTGTGAGCCGCTGCAACAGGAGTCGTTCCGAAGAGGACAACTGGTCATAGCTCCAGTCAATGGCAGCCCGCAGAGTGCGATGCCGCTCATCTGCGCGCGTTGATGAGACTAGCAGATCAAGGCGACGGTCAAGACGTTCTTGAATCTGGATAGAGATCTGGGCTTCTGGAAGCTCCAACGGTAATACCGGGTAGAGCGTTTCGCCGATCACGCCGAGTGGTTCGCGACTGGTCGCCAGGACGCTTATATTAGGGCAGCCTGCGAATGCTTCGACCAGCTGTGCACAGGCTTCCAACAAATGTTCACAGTTATCGAGCATCAGTAACATTTGTCTGTCACGGAGTGACTCCAGCAGCGTGTCCATCAAGGGGACCGCAGGCTGTTCAACCACGTTCAATACTTTTGCAACGGCCTGAGGGATCAATGTCGAATCCGGGAGTCGCGCTAATTCAACCCAATAAACACCGTCCATATATTGGTTGTTGAGATCTGCCGCCACGCGAAGAGCCAGGCGCGTTTTGCCACATCCACCTGCGCCGGTGAGCGTGACGAGGTGGGAGATGACAACCAAATCCTTGACCTCTCTCAATTCGCGCTCACGACCAATAAAACTTGTCAACTGTACCGGCAAATTAGTGAATGTCATCCAGCTCCACTCAAACCTTAATTATGCCGCGCCATCGGGCTTCATCATATCAAAGTGATGCTGCTACGTTATTGGGATGTCTTCGGTATGGGTAAAAAGGAAGCAGTTGTTGCCAAGGCAAATTCAGACTTCACGGTCTATCCTGTTATACCTCAATTAGATTAAGGAGGAGAGGTGTTCAGCTGTTGACGATCACCCACCATGGTGATTTTTTCTAAAAATATCTTAATAAGAATCTCTTCAAAATCAAGTGTTTAGGCGTTACTGAGAAGGAAAAACTTGTCCAATTATGTTCATCCCTGTTCCCGAAAATTCAAGGAATACTATTTAAGTGACCACGCTCTCCTATGTCTAGGACAGCGTGATTTTCTGTGTAAGCTTTTCTTTGACGAGCTTTACTAATGGGCAAAACCAGCCGTGCAGTCACCAAAAATTGTGTTCCATTGCACCAACTTAGTGAACGCGATATTCGCGAAGGCTTGGGCGGTTGCAGTGGTCACAGAGCGATGATACGGCCCCTATCAAACAAAGGAACAGATATCAAATTGAGGAAGGGCAAGTCGTCACGCCTGTTCAGGTTTGAATCTAATGTAACCGCCAATGAGTTGTGGCTTGATGTTTAATGCGATCCGGGAACCCACAATCTGCATCATACGTTCAAGGACCGGATCAGCCGGCTTACCGTAAATCTCGAAGCCAAGGATTTCCACATACTCATATGCCTTTTTCGCCAATTCGTCCACGCCTCTCATGTGCAACTCCATTGCCTCTGCATCTGGGAAGATGTGGATGATACTCAGTTCCGAGCCCTCCTCATTGAGGTACGCGAGATGGGCAATCGTACTGGGTTTGTCCGCCTGTGCCTGTTCTGCAACCTGCCGGTAATATTGCTTATACCCTTCGAGCTTGCCCTCCTTGACTCGTTGATTGCTGATGAAGACAATCGGCTCAGACATTTCGATTTCCTTTCTCGAAGAATTGCTAGTGGCTCAGTCTATTCACTCCAAAGCGGAAGACCGTGTGAATCCGCTGATGTGTTGCGGCATGGCCGTTACGAAGGTGCCAGGCGGTAATCCCGCCCTAATCATCTCACGGGCGTGAGTCAGTTCCACTCCAGCCAGATAGGATGTATACCCGGAGATGTCCGCGAGGATAAGATAACCATGTTGAGTTTCCCGGTTCATCCTTGCTCGAAGCGGATATAGCCGCCCGCGGATTGGGGCATGCTTTGGAGGGTAATCTCCGATCCATCAGGTGGTCTCAGCAGCGCTAGGACCTGGTCGCTTGGCATTCCATAGACTTCTCGGCGAGTAGGCTCGATGAATTCAAAGGCAGCCTTCGCTCTTTCGTCCACTCCTGCCACGTGCCGGTCAAATGAATCCGCGTCAGGGAATACGTGAATGATGCTCAACTCTGTTCCCTCCTCATTGAGGTATTGGAGAAAAGCAACCGTGCCGGGTTTGTTTGTCTTGATCTGTTCCGTTACCTTTTGGTTAAGTTGCATTAAGCTGTCAAGCCTGCCTTCCTTGACCCTGAAGTGGCTGATGTAAACAATTGGCTTGGACATAATTGTTTTCCTTTCTCACTCGAACAGCAAAGCTAGCCAAGAATACGAACTGGATCGGCAAGCCGAAGCAGATTGAACACTTCATTAAACAGACAGTAGGTGACCCGGCTGCCACAGCCATTTTGCAAAATGGCTTTAGGTCTAAGACTCGACCAGTTGCTTGATGTTTTTGATGCTTTTCTGTATTCCGCTGGTCATCATGCTCTCCATCGACTCATCCATATCGGGAATCTCAACGCTGATTGTGAGAGTGGCTTGGTCGTCACTTACAACCTCGAATGTAGTCCTTCCGCGCATTTATCCAGCGACAGAAGTCCCTGCTTGAGAAATGTTTTCAGGGTGAAATGCCGTGGGATGCAAACATCCAGGAAAAAATGCTGATCGAATTGATTCAACACGATCATGAAAAGAATAGCGGATTGCAGTCTTACCTGCACAACATGATGCAAGTGATGGATTTCGATGCCAGGCGCCGAGGTGGATTGACTTCGCTGGTTGAGTTGAACGAGTACACGCGCTGGCTGGCGATTGCAGTGACTGATAAATTGCATCATTTCATCGAGCATGGTGAATTCGCGCCTCATGATGAGACGCGTTATCTGGCTGTCTCTGGAGCACATATCGTGCACATGCTGAGGGATACATTCGATGATGTGCAGGCAGGGTACTACAACATCCCGCGCGAGGTGCTTGAAGCGAATCACATTGGAGCACAGGATGTGCAGAATGACGCGTATCGTGCCTGGGTGAAGAGCCGGGTGCAGTTGGCGCGGGAATACTTTGAGGCGGGTAGAAGTTACTTTGCCCACGTCCAGAATCCGCGTTGTCGTCTGGCATGTTTCGCCTATATCGCCCGCTTTGATTGGCTGCTGGATACGCTTGAAAGGGAAGGCTACTGCCTGCGCCCTCAATATGATGAAAGAAAACACCTCAGAACTGGATTGCGAATGAGCTGGCTTGCCCTTTCATCCACGATCAATTTGCCAGGGTCTGGCGATCTCTATCGGCCGGTCGCCTCGCAACGGCCAGGGAAACTATGAAACCAAAATCAGTAATTGTCATCGGCGCGGGCATCGGTGGGATCACAGCAGCAATCCATCTTGCCAAACACAGGCTGCATGTTACAGTCGTGGAAAAGAACCAGCGCCCCGGCGGGCGCTGCGACCGCTTTAGCCGTGAGGGTCATCATTTTGACACCGGACCCACTCTTTTTGTAATGCCTCTGTTGTACGAAGCAGAATTTCGCGCCCTGGGAACATCCATGCACGAACAGCTCGAACTTCAGCGCGTCGACCCAACCTATCATCTGGTCTTCGATAATGGCAGTCAGCTCGCGCTCACTTCCGATATGCAATCCATGCACGAGCAACTTGAGTCGATCCAGCCAGGAAGTTTCCAGGGTCTTCTGCGTTACTTACAAGAAGGTGAACAACATTACCAGTTGGTTTTGGGAAAACTGGTGAACCGCGATTTTCGCAAAGCCTCCGATGTCCTCAGCATCCAGAATCTGGCTCTGCTCTTTCGCCTCAAGCCGCTCGTCAAGCATTATCGAAACATGTCAGCCTTCTTTGATGAGCCGCGCTTGAAAGCTACTTTTACCTTTCAGGATATTTACACAGGATTGAGTCCATTTGAAGCGCCAGCCACTTTTTCGATGATGCCTTACACGGAATTGGCGCATGGCGTCTGGTATCCCAAAGGTGGCATGTATAGGGTGGTCGAGACCCTTACGGATCTTGCCCGCGAGGCTGGCGTGGAATTCCTCTTCAACTCGGCGGTGCAACAAATTAATACGAATGCAACGCATACTCATGGCGTTCTTCTTGCAGAGGGACTACGCCTCGATGCGGATGTGGTCCTTGCCAATGCGGATCTACCCTATGTTTATCAAGATCTGCTTCCGCAGGACAGAATGTCCAAGGCTTTGTCGCGCAAGCAATTCTCCTGTTCCGCCATCAGTTTTTTCTGGGGAGTGGATAAGACGTATGAATCACTTGGACCTCATACTCTTTTCCTGGCGGACGATTACCGCGAGAACTTCAAACGCATCGACCGAGATCTCGGCCTGCATGATAATCCCAGTCTTTATGTCCACGCTCCAGCGCGGCTCGACCATTCCATGCTCCGCGCGGCCAAGATACTCTGACTGCGATCGTCCCGGTCGGACACATGAGCAAAGACGGTGATCAGAATTGGGGTGAGCTTCGAGACGAGGCGCGTCAACACGTATTTCGCCGACTGCAGACTCTCGGCATTACCGACCTTGAATCACATATCAAGTTCGAAGAGACGTATACCCCACTCTCATGGCGCAAACGATATAACCTGATGAAAGGCTCAACACATGGGCTTGCTCATACGTTGACTCAAATGGCTTCCTTTCGACCATCCAACAGACATCCGCGTTATGAAAATCTATATTTTGTGGGAGCCAGCACACATCCTGGCACTGGAATGCCCACCACCATGGTTTCCGGTCGCCTGGTATCCGAACGAATCAGGGATGATCTCAAACTACAAAAGGATAGATGAGAATGAAAAATATTCCTGCGTTGCATCTCGAATTGATTGATGGACCCTATGCTGTGGCATTGACCACGGTCATGCCAGATGGTCAGCCGCAAACGACGCCTGTCTGGTGTAACCGCAAGGATGACTGTATCTTCATCAATGTGATGAAGGGCTTTCGTAAAGAAAAGAATATGCGCTTGAACCCGAAGGTCTCACTGCTGGTGTACGATCCAAAGAATCCTATGCACAATATCGAAATTCGCGGTTGTGTGATCGAGATGACGGAAGACGGGGCGGTGGAACATAATGATGAACTTGCCCGGCTTTATTTGGGGAAAGCGGATGCAAAATTCTTTGGCGAGGCGATCCCGGCGGAATGGCAGATGCGATATACATCGGTGCGTGTCAAGATATCCCCGACCCATATTCGGGTGGAAAGTTGAGGAGGAATGCAAGTGACCATACCAAACACACATCTTGATTTATTCCAGAGGCCAGTTCATGGCGTGCTAACCACCATGATGCCTGACGGTATGCCGCAATCGAGCATTGTCTGGGTTGAAGTACGCGGACAAGTTCAAGAAATGACACGGGATCGCGCCGAGGTTCACGCTGATAAATTAACACAACGTTATTGTCCCGGCAAACATTATTTCTACGGCGACATTTATCCGCCCGAACAAAAGGAAAAAGAAACGCGAGTGATCGTCAAGATTGAACCCATTAAAGTTTCGCTGGATGCAGTTTTCAGATAGATGGCATATTTCTATAAGAAGGGAACGACCTAAATGAACGACAGCGCCAATTGCTAACCACCAGGTAGTTCTCGCCGGGCAAAGCATCCGCAAGTTCAACCCGAGTGAAATAGAAAATTTGGTTGATAAAAGCTTTAAGGATCAAAATATGATTTTGCATGAGGGATCCATGATGTTGAAAAAAATCTTTGTTCTTTGGTTGGCAGCCGTTCTGCTTTGTGGGACGGCCTACACTTCAACCTCAGAGCTGCCAGAGTCCGTTACCTCTGACGCGATTGCTGACATTATCGAACAATACCGTGCGGAAATTCCTCAGCGCATGCAGCAGGAAAATGTGCCTGGACTGGCAATTGCTGTCGTCGATGATCATAATATCTTATGGGCTGAGGGCTTTGGTTACACCGATTGGAATCGCCGAACACCAATTACTCCAGATACTC
>WNFV01017141.1_pt1 | contig 12583 bp, 11 predicted proteins | sample 5400101 | NCBI WGS metagenome assembly WNFV01 (sample SAMN13153361, study PRJNA577476) | soil metagenome | isolation source: 115 cm soil or saprolite under grassland replicate 1 | place: USA:California | collected 2016-06-15
CGGCTAATCCCTTGCTCTATCTGTACGTCGAATGATGTTGGGGGAAATCGACACGTCGAACATTTTTTTTGGGTAGCGCGACTACGCGCTCGAAACGCCGATCCGCCGCAGGACCCGGGGGCAGATTCTTGACCGGCAAAGCGCTTTGCTCCTGCAACACCCTGTATTCGGCTCCGCGCCCTGCTCATTGCGCTAAGCAGGAACTTGTCCAGTTCGGCCGGCGACCGAGTCGCGCGCACATGCAGCAGCGCCTGCGCCAGCGTGTTGGCGCCTCCCCAAACGGTGATCTAAAGCGGGCGCGGATCGGGACGGTCTACAGCGCGGATGATGGCTTCGGCGCCGGGCGACATCTTGTCGGGACCGACGGCCGCCATGCCGTAAGCAGGCTGCCCAGACCACACCAGAGCATCCAGCTCGGACGCTTCAGGCCAACCCGAAGCATGCTTGAGCAGGTTTGACCGCGCCTCGCCATAGGCCGCGATCAGCTTTCGCATGATGTCGGGTTGAACTTTGTTTTTCTGCCACGTAGAAGTGGCGCCGATCAAAGCTTCCAGGTCTAGCTCGTTGGAATACAGCAGCAGGCGGACGAAAGACATCTGGTCGTCAGGTTCGTAGCCCATATCGCTCAGCGCCACGACGCGCGGCTTTCCGACAAATTCATCCACATAACCGGGCTGCAAAAGCTGGACGCCGGCGCCTCCAGTGGTTGTGAACAATAGCCCCGTGGTCAGCGCAAAAATCAGTGGGAGCAATTTTGTGTTCATTCGACCTCCCCAGATGGGAACCTCCGAGCGGAACGCGCTCGAGCTTTGGCAGCCTCTTCTTCACGGTTTCTCGGAGGCGCGTTCGTCTCAAGCGCGTTCAGCAGTTTTCTGGAGACTGCCTCGATCTCATCAACGGCTGTGTTGAAGCCGCTCAACTTTCTCACGAATTGTAATGAGGCCGCGCGTATCTCTTCGTCCGTCACAGGCGGTTCGAAGTTGAAGAGCGTCTTGATGTTCCTACACATAAACGTTATCTCGATTTTTCCGCCGGCGCCCAAATAGATGAAGCGTCTGCAAATTAAGGTTGAATACGGTCAGCTACATGAAATGGCGGCAGCCTTTGGAGTGCGGGCGCTCGGGACCGCTTTGGTAGTCCACTTCGATACTCTGGCAATGATGGAAAGGAAGCCCACTGCATCGCTTGCCCCATTAGCCTGTAGAATCCGCAGATGACTACCAAAGCAGTCCCGAGCGCCCGCACTCCAAAGGCTCCGCCGATCTTATCTATGCACACACTTCAAATAGATAGCTCCGGCTTTAAACGGGGCAGGCAATTATGACGGGTAACGTGGTCACGTCGGCAGGCGTCCCTTGAGGAACCGCCCCGTATGCGATCGCTTGCAAGCGGCGATCTCTTCCGGCGCGCCGGTCGCCACTACTTCGCCTCCCGCGTGTCCGCCTTCAGGCCCGAGATCGATCACGTGGTCGGCGGTCTTGATCACGTCCAGGTGGTGCTCGATTACGATCACCGTATGCCCGGCGTCCACCAGCCGATTCAAAGAAGCCAGCAGCCGCTCGACGTCCGCGAGGTGCAATCCCGTCGTCGGCTCGTAGCCCCAGGTCGTCGAGCACTTGTATCTTCCTGCCGATAGCCGCCTCGGCGGCGAAAAAGGTCACGCCTTCTTCAACGGACATGTTGAGAATGTCGTCAATGGTCTTGCCGCGCAGCGTGACTTCGAGCGTCTCGATGTTGAAGCGCGCGCCTTTGCACGCGCCGCAGATCACTTCCACGTCGGGCATGAAATAAAGTTGCGTGGTGATCACGCCTTCGCCCTGGCACTCCTCGCAGCGTCCGCCCTTGACGTTGAAGCTGAACCGCCCCGCCTTGTAGCCTCGCTCCACCGACAGAGGCGTGCGCGTGAACAGGTCGCGGATGTTGTCGTAAAAGCCGATGTAGGTAGCTGGATTCGACCGGCTGTTCCGCCCGATCGGAGATTGATCGATGTTGACGACCTTATGAACATTCTCCATGCCGTCAACGCCGTCGTGGTCGCCCGGCAGCGCGCGAGTGTCCTCCAGCCGCTTCCACAGCGCCTTGTAGAGAATCTCGTTGACCAGCGTGCTCTTGCCCGACCCCGATGCGCCGGTGACCGCGACGAGCATGCCGAGCGGGAACGTCACGTCAATAGCCTTGAGGTTGTTTTCGCGGGCGCCTCGCGCCACGAGCGCCTTGCCATCGCCTTTGCGCCGTCGCTTCGGCGTCGCAATCGAACGCTTGCCCGAAAGGAACTGCCCCGTCGGCGACGCTTCGCAGGCGAGCACGTCGTCAAGCCTGCCCTGCACAACCACATTGCCGCCGTGGACTCCCGGCCCCGGCCCCATCTCAACGACGTGGTCGGCGGAGCGGATGGTGTCCTCGTCGTGCTCGACGACGATCACCGTATTGCCTATGTCGCGCAGCCGTTCGAGCGTCGCGATCATTTTCACGTTGTCCTTCGGGTGCAGTCCGATGCTCGGCTCGTCGAGGACGTAGAGCATTCCCATCAGTCCAGAACCGATCTGCGTTGACAGGCGGATCCGCTGCGACTCGCCTCCCGAAAGCGTGCCCGAACGGCGATTGAAGTTTAGATAGTCAAGCCCGATGCCCAGCAGCAGATCCAGCCGCCCACGGATTTCATTCAACACCTGCCGGCCCGCATCGGCGCCGCGCCCCACAGGTCTAATCGCGCCGAGGAAGGCGTGCAACTCGTCGAAATTCATCTGGCCGATCTCGTATATGTTTTTGCCGGCAATGGTAAACAGCAGCCGGGTCGCGCGAAGCCGCGCGCCGTTGCAATCGGGGCAGGTAAGCTCAACCATCACCTTGTCCAGCCAGGCCTCGACACCGGAACTCGCTTCACCTCGCTGTCTGTATCCGCGGTAATAACGCTCGATTCGACGCGCGATCCCCTGGAAGCCCACCTCCTTCCCTTCCCAATCGTCACGCTTCACTTTCGCTTCTGGAGGCGTCACGGTCGGGATTTTCTTCTCGACGCCGTAGAGGATCGCGTTGCGCGCCGCCTCAGGCAGGCTCTCCCACGGCTCTTCGAGCGAGAACCGCAGAGCCTTTGCGAGGCTGTACATTATTCGGCCGTCCCAGGTGTCGGGGTTGTACTTGAACGCCTCGCGCACGAAGCATCCGCCGATGACGCTCCGCTTCGGGTCGGGGATGAGCAACTCCGGATGAGTGAGCTTGTCAACTCCGAGTCCGCCGCAGGTCCGGCACGCGCTCTCCGGAAGGTTGAAGACGAAGTATTCGGGCGAGATGTCGCCGTAAACAAGGTGATGCGTCGCGCTGCACGAGGCTCTGTAAAACCGCTCCACCTCCGCTTTGCTCGCGCCTTTCACGGCGTGGACCTGCATCAGCCCGTCGCCTACCAACAGCGTCGCGGCGATCCCGGCCTTGATCGCCTTCTCGTGTTTCCGGCTGACCACAAACCGATCCACTACCGCGTCCATGTCGCGGACCTGCTCCTCGTTGAGTTCGAGCTGCTCGGAGATGTCCACCGGCTTGCCGTCAATGATCAATCGCCTGCAGCCCTTCTTCCTCAATTCGGTGAAGACGAAATCTAACTCTTCGCCGTAGACCTTGAAGACCGGCGCGCGCAACTCGATATCTGCGCCTTCCGGCAGCGACAAAATCGCTTCGAGAATCTGGTTCGATGTTCTGATAGGCGCCGGCTCTCCGGTTCGCGGGCAGTGGGCTTCAGAGATGGTCGCGAACAGCAGGTTCAGATAACTGGCGATGTCGGTCATCGTGCCGACGGTCGAGCGCGGGTTGTTGGCGACGGTTTTCTGCTCGATCGAAATTACCGGAGAGAGGCCGAAGATGAAATCCACGTCGGGCTTGGCCACCTGGGCGATGAAGCGCTTGGCGAAGCTCGACAGCGACTCCATATAACGCCGCTGCCCTTCGGCGTAGATCGTGTCAAACGCCAGCGACGATTTGCCAGAACCGGAAAGCCCGGTGACGACGATCAGGCTGTCGCGCGGGATTTCCAGCGAGATGTTCCTGAGGTTGTGGACGCGCGCGCCCTGCACTGCGATCGTCGTGCGGGCGGCCTTTACCCCTTGCCCATTTCCTCCTCGGGAGGCGGAGTGCGTTTTCTTACCACGCCGCTTCACTGTCGAATTAGAAGCCATCCCCTAGTTCCCTCGTGTAAGTATGAAGCCCATGTGTGTCAGGGAGCGCAACCTGGGTACGCATCGCTTCCAGCGTGCAGTCTCGGCGAAAGACGTATTGATCGGAATCAAACGCCCATGAAGCCGCTTTGCTTGTTTTGATAGTCTATTGCTTATGAGCCTGTGCCCCCGGCTCCAAGCGCGCTCCGGTCTCCCATGCGCCTACCATCCGAGACTGCACGCTGGAAGCGATGCGTACCCAGGCTTCAGCGATACCCGGCGGCCTGCAACTCAAAGAGTTGCGCATAGCGTCCTTGCGCCGCGAGTAATTCCTCATGCGTTCCCAACTCCGTAACCCGCCCGTCGGCGATCACTGCGATGCGGTCGGCGATGCGCACTGTCGAGAACCGGTGCGAGATCACGATGCCGATGCGCCCTTTGAGGTTCTCCTTCAGTTCGGCAAAGATCGCCGCCTCCGCCTCCGGGTCGAGTGAGGAAGTCGGCTCGTCCAGAATCCAGATGTCGGCGTCGCGGTACATAAGCCGGGCCAGCGCGAGGCGCTGCCACTCGCCTCCCGAGAGGTCGTGCCCGCCCTCGAAGAGTCTTCCCACCTTGGAATCGAGGCCGTTAGGCATCTTCTTCACCAACCATTCGCTGCGAGCGTCTTGCAGAGCCTCCATCACTCGTTCGTCATCGACCTTGACGTCGGGGCGGCCCATCACGACGTTTTCGCGGACTGTCAATTCGTAACTCGCGTAGTCCTGAAACAACACTCCGATCCGGCTGCGCAGCGCTTCAGGGTCCAGATCCTTCAAATCGACGCCACCCACGCGCACCGACCCTTGATCCGGGTCGTAGAAACGAAGCAGCAGCTTGACGAGCGTGCTCTTCCCGGCCCCGTTCTCGCCGACGAGCGCGATCAGTTCGCCACCGAGTATGCGCAAACTCAATCCCGCGAGAGCAGGCTCGGTTCCGCCGGGGTACGAAAATGTAATGTTGTTGAACTCGATACCTTCGGTAAATCGGTTCGGCGCGGGCCGAGGCTCGACCGGCGCGGGGACTAGCGGCTCGATGGCCAAAAATGAAAAGTAGTCGTCGAGAAAAGCGGTGTGCTGATCGACAGCCACGAACGTGCTCGAAACCTGTCCGAGCGTACCCGCGACCGAAGTGAAGGCGCCGATCACCAGCACGACACCGCCGGCATTAATGGCGCCTGAAATTCCCTGAACGGCTACAAACGCATAGGCGAGCGCGAGGGCCGTGCCGGTCACGAGGCCGCTCAGCATCGAGATGCGCGTGCCCGACCGGAACATCTGTTCCCTTTGTTTGAAAAGCCCCTCGGACAGGTCGCGATGCCTTCCGAGCAGGTAGTCGGCCAGCACGTACGCCCTGATCTCCTTTGTGGCGCCGGGCTTTGCAAGCAGGTCGCCCAAATACTGGCGCTCCCGCTCTTCCGGCGTCTCTTTATAGAAAAACTCGTAAAGACGCAAAGTCATGCGACGCTCGAGGGCGAGCGAAAGCGCCGCCGCCGCCAGCGCGAGAATGACCAGCAGGTAGTGCAGGCTCGCGAGGAGCGTCGCCATCAAAGCTATCGTCACAATGTTGCCCGACAGTCCCAGGATGGACCAGGTGAGGTCTCCGGGCCTCCAGGAGACTTCACGCTTGGCGCGCGCCAGACGGTCGTGCCAGTCGGAGTTGTCGAAGTGTCCGATGTCGACCTTCGAAGCCTGAGCCAGCAACCGCCGCTCCGCTTCCAACTCAACACGCCGGACGAACAGATTTCTGCCGTAGCCCATGTACGCGCCCACCGCCCGCTGCGCCCCGGCGGCAATCCATAAGCCGATTACGATGGGCAGCAGGTCCTGGAGGCCGAGCGACTGCGCGCGAGCCTCGGCGATTCGGTTGACGAGACTGGCCCCCAGGAAGACGGCGATGGGAGGCATCGTCGCGCTCATCATCCCCAGCAAGGAATAGCGGATCAGCGAACGCGGCGAGGCCGCCCACGCCAGAGCCATACCTTGTCTCAGATTCTTCCTCACCCTGCGGGCGCGACCCTTCTTCGCGGGGGACTCGGGCGCAGGCTCCGCCGTCGTCTTACTGTCCATCCGAAGGTCCCTCCATGTAGAAAAACGCCAGTTCCTGCGCTTCGATGTTGCTCTTCTTTGTTAGGCGGACGGGCGTAGAAGCTTTGCCGATCAGCCCCTGGTCGGCCAGGTACTCGCATCCCGTGGTCACGCCTTCCACGTCGAAGTTCCGCTTGAAATAATCTTCGATCTCGCTGCAGGAGCGGGCTTCGCCGACCTCGCGCAGATGTTCAATCACTAACCCGAAGAGCGCCGTCGCGCGTTCCGCCACATAACGGTCAATCACGCCGAGCGCCGTCTGTACGCTCTTCCGCGTCTTTTTGGCGTTGAGCAAGTCGGAATAAATCATTTTGAAGAACACCGGGTTCAATTTCATCGCCTGCGGAATCACCTCGCGGTCGGCCAACAGGCGAGCGCCTATCACCTCGATCCGCGCCAGCGGGGTCGCCGCGTAGAGAATCCACAGCGCCGTGTAGTCGAGGTCGCCGCGGGTGACGAAAAATTTGTGCGCCTTGTAGATCGCCGGCAGCGCGGCCGTCGCCGCGCGCAGGAGCTGAACCTGCAGGTCGCGCTCGCCCATTTCGCTCAGCCTCTCGCAGAGATCGGCTATCGTCTGATCGTGTGTGTAGAGCAGCCGTCCCTTGGCCAGGAACGAATGCATGAACGAGTTGTGGATCGAGCCTTCGACCACCTTGCGGAACTCCGCGCGCGGCATGAGGAACGCGTGAACGTTTACCCCGTCCGCGTACAGCGACAGGCCGGATCGCGGCGCCTTCTTGTCGTCGATCGTCACGAGCACGAGGTCGATGTCGGACTTTGCCCAAACAGTGTCGTGCGACAGGCTGCCGCAGAGTATGGCCGCGAGGATCGTAGTGTCCTCTTTCACCTGCTCGACAAGCGCATCGAGCGCTTCAGTAAATTTTTGCTGGATTTGCTCGTTCCCCATGTGTGGTATTTGAAAATGGCGAAGAGACGCTGACCAAACATAAGTATCGTACTCGTCAGATTAATCCGTAGAGTTCTAAATCGAACCAGACGACATGGGTACGGTACCGGGAGCGGTAGCGACCGGGCGCCCATCGAAACGCCCTCTCAGCAAGGCGCCCGGTCGCTACCGCTCCCGGTACTGTACCGCAGCGTCATTACGTTTTGTCTTGAGGTCTGCCATAGGGCCTCTAATAGGCCGGAAGTAGAGCGCACTCAATATAAGCAGGCTAAAGGAGTTGTTACACATCCAGACGATCCTCATATGGCGTCACCTCTCCATGCTCGATGAATCGCCTGAGCAGTCTGAGGTACATAGCCCAGCAATAGCACGAAACATGGTAATGTTCGTTCGCCTCGGGCCAGCCCAAGTGATGAAACCGCACTTGAGTCACGCCATCTTTTTCGTCTAAATGAAAGCCCACGCGCGTTTCCAGCCAGTCTTCCTGAGCGCTGGTCACCCTGAATTCAAACTCGATGTCCGGAACACATCGAGATACCACCGCGCGCCAATCGTATTCTTGGCCAAACCAGAGTTCGTATTCCGCCCCTTCCACGGGTTTTCCCGCCGAGCGCTTTGTCCACCAGGCGTCGAGACCGTCCGGCGTTGAGATTGCTTGAAACACCTTCTGACGCGATGCTTTGATCGGAAAGTGATGAATTATATCGGCCATCATTCCTCCTTCATTGCCGGGCCTTACTTTCTCTTATCCGGCGGAAAGGTCTTGAGGATGTGCTTGACGGAACCCTTGATGAGTTTCTTGAGTGTCGGCAGGTGAACATCCGAGAGCCGCTTGATGTAGACGCATGCCTTACCACACGAATGTTTGCCGAGCTGAGCCATCAGGTCGTCGTAGCCTTCGAAGCCAGGCCAGATGTAGAGAGTGATATTCTGTTTGCGTGGGGAAAATGCGGCCAGCATCCAATCGTTCTCGCGACCGCTGCCGTATTTGTAGCGAAAACTGCCGAAACCAACAATGCTGGAACCCCACATCTGCGGCTTGGCCTTCGTGGCTTTCTGCATGATGTCTGCTATCGCCCAGCAGTCTTTGCGGACCTGTTCGTCTTTGATGGCGTCGAGAAAGTCGCCGACGGACGCGTCATTGCGCTTTGTCTTAAGTTCAGCCATAGAAACCTCCATTCTCAACTTTGCCGTTCGCCAAGACAGTAACAAAGGCCGTCCGGGGCCACGACGAAAAAGACTTTCCAAGAAGTGTCCCCGTGTCGATCAATTCGGAAGTCCGCTTCTTCCTTTTCTAAACCATTCGACTTCAATTCCGCGAAGGCGGTTTCGACGTCGTCCACCTCGAAGAAACATCCTTCCTGCGTCGGATCGCCTCCGTTCTCGTCTTGTCGTGATACGACGCGGAAGCCGAACACTTTTTCGTAGTACGGAATCGCCGCGTCGACGTTCTGAACCGGAAGGTTCATGGCGTCGTCGGCGTAGGGCGATGCGTTTCTGAATACTGCTTTCATCGTCGCCTCCTGTAGACGATAAGGACGTTCATTTCACAAGACGCCAACTCCCGGCCCACTCCTTGAGGACGCGAGCCATCTCGACGAACACATCTTCATCGCTCTTGCGAGAGCGTTTGAGAATGCGGAAGCCGTGGTCGGCGGTGTCCAGAAGGTGGAGTGTTGCGTGTTTGCCGAGTTTTTTGCAGACGGGTTGTAGAAGGTCGAGGTTCGCCATCTCGTCGCGCGTGCCGCTGAGAAAGAGCATCGGGACCGTGACCGCGCTGAGATGGTCCGCGCGCTTCGTGTCAGGCTTGCCAGGCTGATGCAACGCGCCGAAGGAGTGGCCACCAGCCAGAAGGCGCAGGTCGGGGGCGGCCTTGTGCGCCGCCGCGACCGCTGAGCGAACGGTCGCTGTGCAGACCCCCTGCGAGTCGCGTCCCGCTCCGTGCTCCATGTAAGGAAAGTTATAGCGAAAGGTTGCGATCCCTGCTTCGGCCATCCGCTCCGCAACGGTCTGGAGTGTGGAATGCCGCATGTTCGTGCTGGCTCCATGGCCGAGGACAAGCATATGGCTCGCGTCGGCAGGTCGAATCAGCAAGGCGGAGACTTCTCCCTTTTCCGGTGTGGCAAGGATTTTCATCTCTTTTGTTTTGTGAGCCATCTTGAGGTCTCCTCAGAAAATAACCACGTAGGCGCCGAATTTATTCGTCACGTTATTGTCACGTGACGAATAAATTCGGCGCCTACGTGGCGCGTTTTCATTGTTTCACGACATGAAGGCTCCACAGTATTGCTTACTGGCCAGACTGGGCGCCAGATTCTTGCCTCTCAAGGATGTCGTCTCGTTTATAGCACAGTTGTTCAACCCATCAAACGATAAAATTCGGCGGATTACCTATTTCATTTTCAAGGCGACGAAGGTCATATCATCATCCGCGGCTTTGCCGGCCGCCCAGTCTTCGCCCGTTTGCAGCAAGCGGTCGATGACGGCCTGCGGCGCGGCATGCGCATTGGCCAGCAACGACTCTTTGCTGCGGTCGTAGCCGAACATTTCGCCCGCCGCGTTGAACCGTTCGGGCAAACCGTCGCTAAGCAGACGCGCAATGGTTTGCCAGCTGAAAGTCAGTTCCCGGCCGTCACGCTCGACGGTCATCGCATAGCGCGAGCCCGGCGGCAGGCGGTATTCGTCACCGAGCGCATCCGCGTGCTCCGCCACCTTCACGCCATTGATAGCGATAATTTTGTCGCCCGGGCGCAAATCTTTCGCCGGACTTTGCGTGTCTATGCGGGTAATGTGAAACCTGCCGTACGAACCTGAACCGTGCCAGCCCCGATCGCTGCCGGGCGGGTAAAACCAGATGTAGAAGCTCGCAGCGCAATAGACCGACAGCAAGGCGAAGAAGGCGACGCCGAAAATGAGCCGAACCTGTTTGCTTGTCATAGGCTAAACATATTAACCCTCACTTTCGCGCCGCCGCCAGCGCGTCGCGGATCGCCTTGATGACGAGTTCCGGCTCATCGATTTGGACGTGATGGCCGCTGTGTTCGGCAATGATCAGCTTCCCGTTTCGCGACATCGCCGCCATGGCCGCATGCTCCCGCCTGTGCTCCGCTTCGAAGGCCTTCCCGTCGGAACCCTCTTCTTCCGACTTTCCACGGGTCAGGACGATCAGGGGCATGTCGCCGAGCGGATGTTCGCTCTTCGCCCGCTCGGCCCGCAAACCCGCGAGCTCTTCGTGCTCGAACGGGTTGACGGCGGCGGCGACGTGCCCCACCTGCGCGAGCGCCCAGGCGCGCATAAGCTGCGCGTCGGGCGGCAGCTTGTCGCGTGGAGGTTCGTTCGGGCTCTGCGCGAGCTTCTGTGCGCCGGCCTTCATTTGGCTTAAGGCGTCCGGCGGAATGTCGCTCACTCGTAATGGGCCGGAGACCTTCACCGCCGGAATTGGCGCCCCCTTCACGAGGTCCGCCGAACGCGCCAGTTTGCCATCGAGCAACATGCGCCACGGATTGTCGGCGCCCGCCTCGACGAGAACCATTCCGGCGACGTCCGCCGGATAAGTTGAAGCATAGAGACGAACCAGCCAGCCGCCGTAGGAATGACCCACAAGCACAAGGGGCGGTTTCACGGCGCCTTTGTCGAGTAACGTGTGAAGCTCATAGACGATCTGGCGCAGGGTGCGCGGGTGTGGACCGAGATCGCTCCACCCATCGCCTGCGCGGTCGTAGGAGCAGACGCGCGCGAATTTGGAGACGTCCGGTTGGACCAGGCTCCACTCCACCGAGAAATCGCCGACGCCCGCTTCGAGGATCACGGTCGGTTGTGAAGCGCGGGCTTCGCCTGTGCAATTTAGATGCAGTCGCCACCCGCCGACATCAACGAGCTTGCCGGGCGGAGGAAAAGGAGGAGGCGCAGCTTGATCCTGAGCCACAACGTTTGTGGCCGAGAGCGCGAACGACACTAGCGCCATCACCCACGCCAGCGCCGCCGAAGACGAAGACGTAAGAGGTTTCATTACTTCCCGGAATCGAGATGCCAGCCGGCATTGACCAATTCATTTCCACGGCGGACAAAGATTTCCGTACCGCGGCCGCTCATCGTCGCGCGTTTCCCCTTCACTTCGGTTTCACAGAGGTAGGTAGTGTAAACGATGATGGCGGGACCGTATATCTGCATTTCTGTTTTCGGGAACTCCAGTCTCATCAATTTCCCGTCGCCGTCGGCAAATCTTTTCGCTCCGGCGAGGATCGCCGCCTTGTTAGACCATTCGCTCGAACCATCGTCGATGGCGATCGCCTCGTCCGGAATCAGTCTTTCCAATGCGGCCCGATCATTGGTGAAATAGGCTTTCCAAACGGCTTCTCGCGCGGCTAATACTTCTTCGCGAATCTGCGGCGTTACGGTCGCCGGCTTTGATATCTGTTCCAGACGCCAGTCAGGATCGATCACCGTATGAGACGCGGCCTGAATCCAGCTCCCTTTCCGTTTGGCGTAGACGTCCATTATGCGGAATCGCCGCATCGTGACTGTAGCGCCGCCGATGTTCCTTTCGAAGTCTCCGAAAAATGAAGCCACCGCCAACTCGGGGCCATAAAAATGTACGTCGAAGTTACCGACCCGATAGCGCGTGCCGGCGGGGAAGTAAGGAATCGTTTTTGGCGCGTCGGCGGGTCTCGGCCACTCGATGCCGTTGGCCCTCATGTATTCGTCAATGCCTTTGATCGGAACGCGAGAGCCTTCCAGAAACCCTCGCCAATCATCCGAATGCGTCTTATGAATCTTGCCAATGTCGCCGTCGATAAACGCCTGGAAGATGCTCTCTATGTGCGCGCGGATGGCCGCCGCATCAGCCGCGCGATCTTCCTGGGTTTCTACAGTCACAGCTTTTGCGACGGGGCCGGCGGCAGGCCTAACGGCCGCGAATAGGGCGACGCCAAGAATGAACGACAAGAGAGAAAAGATTGAAATCCGCAGAATCATCGTCGTAACCTCCCGAAGTCAGATATTGAGGCTTTGATCGTCGTTTCGGTCATAGGCGGAAGACTGTAGAAATCATCCACTCTTATTTTCCTCTCCTACATTTTCCTGTTTCGGTTTTGACAACAGGAAAATGTAGGAGAGGAAAATAAGGATCGATAGTTCCTCAAATCGTTCACTGTGGCTGAAAGGACGATCGGCGCCACGTACTCTAAGTCGTGGGCAGTTTCACGACAACTATGAATACGCGAGCGGCGTGTCCGCTGACGCGAACGGTCGTCAATCATACGAGCGTACATCGCCGCTCTTGCCTCCAGGTTCCGCCTGCAATACTTTGACCGGGTGCGAATCTCTCAAGGTCTTCAACCCCGACTTCTTCGACCATGGATGCTGGTTTCGGCCGCCTGGATTCTGCCCGCCGGGTTCGCCGCCATCAA
>WNFV01030006.1_pt1 | contig 12583 bp, 12 predicted proteins | sample 5400101 | NCBI WGS metagenome assembly WNFV01 (sample SAMN13153361, study PRJNA577476) | soil metagenome | isolation source: 115 cm soil or saprolite under grassland replicate 1 | place: USA:California | collected 2016-06-15
TCGTAGTAGTGGACGCGACCCCGCATCACGACCACCGGAACGCCCTCCAGGGTCCCCGAGACCAGCTGCCCGCTGTGGCCTGGAACGGTCGAGACCGCGAAGTGGGGGATCTCTGGGTACGGCACGACGACGGCATCGGCGACCTCGTCCGCGAGTGGCCCGAGCCCGGAGCCAAGGATGATGCCGAGCTTGGGAAGCGTCTGCAGGCGGCCGCGCAGACTCGAGGCCGCTTCGCGCACGCGATACGCTAGCGATGGAACACTCATCCGAGTAGGCATTCGCGAGTAGGGAGTCGCGAGTGAGGAGCAACGCGTCGAACGCGCTCGTCACTCGCCACTGGCTACTCGCTGCTCGTTGTTCAGCGTCGGCTAGCTGCGGTGAGGGTCCTGGTCCGTCCGATCTTGACCTGCGTGTAGATCTGGGTGGTGGAGATGTTGGCGTGGCCGAGCAGCTCGCGCAGGCGAGGTAGGGTAAAGCCATCGCTCAGGCGGTGAGTCGCGAAGGAGTGGCGGAGTGTGTGCGGTGTCACCTCAGCGCGAACCCCACTGTCTCGTGCGACTGACTTCATGATAAGCCAGAAACCCTGGCGAGTGAGTCGCTGGCCGCGATGATTCAAGAACAGGGCTGGCTGGGGTAGGCCTGACCGCAGCAGCGCTGGCCGCCCGCGGTCCAGGTAATCCTGGAGCGCCGCCCAGGCCCGTTCGTCCACGGGCAGTTGGCGCGCTCGAGCGCCTCGACCAATGCAGCGAACGGTCTGGCCCGCTGCAGATGAGCAAATCCACATCGCCAACGGAGATCGCTCTAGGGAGCGGCTTCTTCACTTCGGGCGAGCCCAGCTCGGCCGTGGGGTTGTGGGAGATCACTCCCTGGCGAAGCAGGAACTGAAACAGGGACTTGACGGCCGCCATCTTTCGGGCGATGGTGGCCGCGGAGTAGCCCTTGTCCACGCGCAGATTCAAGAAGAAGCCTGCCACGGTCTCGCGGGACAGCTCGGACTGGCCGACCTGCCCGTTGCCGCTGCCAGTCAGATGGTGGACGCCGTTGCCAAGTGGGCCGGCGTGGCGACTGCTCAGATACGCCTCGAACTGGCGGAGATCGTTCTTGTACGCGGCCAGGGTGTTGGGGGACAGCCGACGTTCGGCAGCCAGAAACTCGAGGAACTCCTCGATCTTCTGTTTCATGGCCCGCCTCCTCAGCGTTCTGGCCAGGCTAGACGCCCGACCAGAACTCGTTGTGAGTGTAACACAGGAAATTTCGACTCATCGCGGGTAGGCGATCAGGGCCGGCGACCCGGCGTGGCGCGGCTGGGGGGACGACCGCGGCCAAGCTGACGCTGACCCTGGCGCGCCAGCTCTGGCGACCATTTCCAGACGTTGTAGTAGTGCGGCCGGCGATACTCCGGCGGCCCTTCCACGAAAAACCCAGGGATGCTGTCCAGAATCTCGTTCCAGACCTCGGAGTCGCGGCGAACCACGGCCGTGGCCGCCAGCGGCGAGAGTGAACGCAGAAGCTCGCTCAGGAGATGCTTGACGATCCCAGCGTGAGGCGCCTCGCCCACGGACCCGACATCGCGAAGCGTCAACGTGTCGTCCACCCGCATGTGCCACTCGACGAATCCGCCGAGGACCCATGCCTTCTCGCGGGGGTCGTAGCGTTCGAGCAAGAGCAGCTCGTCGCGCTGCTGGGCTGTCCGCAGGCTGCCGCTCCGAGTTCGACCGTCGGGATGCGCCAGGCTGACCTTCATCGCCGCCTGCAGCGGCTTGAGGTCTTCCGGCTCGGCGGAACGTATCCGAAAGGCGAGCTCGTCCACGCGGCCGCATCCACTGCCCGGGTATTTCGACCCAGGTGGAGAATAGGGTAGCGATTGCGCTCCAGGTGGGCAAGCTGGCCAATTCGCTCAGCCCCGAACGGCGTCGTTCGCGTACAGCCACTTCAAGAAGATGAGCTGGCCGACCTGCCTGGCGGTGAAGCCGGACGACTCGAGCGCGTAGCGCCACTTGTACAGAGTCAAGCGGCGGACATCCTCTGACGTGAGCGGGTGTCGAGTGGCGGCCCGAGGCGCCGGGCGCGATTGACCAATTGAGCGGCGTGGGGCCGGACGATGATCTGTCATAGGCTGGTCTCCCTGAACGCAAGGGGCGACGGCCGGGACGGGGGCACGCACTTCTGAAACCTGCCCCGACCGCCGCCGCTTGTCCATCCTCCTGACACGGGGGGTCTTTTTGGCACACCCCCGAGGGCTGGCCAAGCCGCGCGACTGCCAGACTGCCTCCCCACGGCCTGGTCGCGGCACACGCGAGACTCCTCACCCCCCTGTCTCACGCGACAGCGGCCGCACCGCGAACGAGCCAAAGCTCGGCGTTGACCTGGGCACGCCAGCGACGGCTAGGCGGAAACGGCTCAGCCGAGACGGCACGGCCTGAATGACGCGCCTGCTGGCTCCCTTGAGGCCGCTATCTTACGTCTGGGAGCGTTACAACGACGTCTCGGGGCCTGGCGATTCTGTCACGAAAACATAACGAGTGGGCAGTGAGCAGTGGGCAGTGAGCAGTGCACGCACTTGGCCGCTGCCTACTGCCCACTGGCTACTGGCTACTGGCTACTGGCTGGTGGCCGGCTCGGTTTCGGGCAGCTTGTTAAGGGTGTAGCCGATGCCCGGGCGAGTGGTGACGAAGCGCGGATTGCTGGGGTCGAGCTCGATCTTACCGCGCAAACGGGCAATGTTGACTCGCAGCAGGTGGGCCTCATCCTTGTATTCGGGCCCCCAGACCTTGGTCAGCAGGTCAGCCTGGGTGACCACGCGGCCGGCATTGCGCGCCAAGAAACTCACTATCCTGAACTCCGTAGGCGTCAGATTGACCTGCTGGCCGCTGACGCGCGCGACTTGTTGCGCGAAGTCCACCTCCAGCTCGCCGCCTTGTCCTCCTCTGCCTCGCGAGCAGTCAGGATGATGATCGGCACGGTCGAGAACTCGCGCACCCGGCGACAGACGTCGCGGCCGTCCATGCCAGGCATCATGATGTCCAGCAGCAGCAGGTCTAGCTCCTCGGCCTCGGCCATTTTGAGCGCGTTGTGGCCGTCCATGGCGGTCAGCACGCGGTAGCCGTTCAGCTCCAAGTTGCGCTGGACCAGCTTGAGCAGGCGCGGATCGTCATCCGCTACCAGCACCGAAGTCTTGCGGGTCGTATTCATCGATCCTCCATCTCGTTCAAGCCGTCAGCTGTCAGCCGTCAGCTGTCAGCCTTCAGCTGTCAGCCTTCAGCTATCAGCTATCGCCTGCACGTGCTGACGGCTGACTGCTGACCGCTGATCGCTCGTAAAGTGGCAGCGTGAAGAAGAAGGTGCTGCCCTTGCCCAGCCGACTCTCTGCCCAGATCTTGCCTCCGTGCGCCTCGACCAGGCGCTGGCAGATGGCCAGGCCGAGGCCAGTCCCTCCCACTCGCTTCGAGATCTCGCCCTCCACTCGGTGAAAGCGGTCGAAGACTCGGTTCAGGTCACGCGTTGGGATGCCCACCCCCTGGTCGGTCACACTCACGACCAGCGTGTCGCCCTGGACCTGCCCCCCGACCACGATCTCGCCGCCGTCGGGCGAGTACTTGACCGCATTCTCCAGGAGGTTCGTGGCGACCTGCGCGATGCGGCGCGGGTCAGCCTCCACGAGCTGATCACAGCTCCAGGCCATCATGATCCGGTGTCGGTCGGTCAGCCGTTGGACCCGCTGGGCACAGGATTCGACGACCTCGGCCATCTGGATCGGCTCGCGGTCCATCTTCAGAACGCCCGCCTCCAGGCGCGACATGTCGAGCAGGTTTCGGATCATCTCGTCCAGTCGATCGCTCTCACTGTCGATGGTCTCCAGGAACTCGCGGGTCTCGGCGCGACTGAGCACCCTGTCGTGCTCGAGCAGCGTGGTCGCGTAGCCCTTGATCGAGCTGAGGGGGGTGCGCAGCTCGTGGGAGACGGTTGAGAGCAGCTCGGTCTTGAGCCGATCGATCTTCTTGAGTGCAGCGACTTCGCGGGCGTGCTCCGCGAGCTGGAGGTTGTTGATTGCTAGCGCGACGTGGTTGGCCAGGACCACGACGATCCGCTCGTCCGCGTCGCTGAAGGGACGTTCGGCCCGCTCCAACTCGACCACGCCAATCGCGCCATCCTTGAGCGGCAGCGGGATAGCCATCAGCGCCGGAGGAGGCACGATGTGCACCGAGCGCTCAGGAGAGCGGCCGTCCGCCGGCTGCTCGTCAATTAGCATCGAGTCGCCCGGCCCGCTTCGTGCGGGATGCCCGGACCGAAAGGCCAGACTGGCCAGCGACGAGGGCAGCAGCCCTGGCGGCCGGCCGGCCCGGGGCACGGTGCTGCCGCGCAGTCCGTTTCCTCCGGTCGGCGCCCGGACCCGCTCGTCCGTCACTACCGGCCGAAGGACCGGCGAGTTTGCCTCGCACAGCAGGACCGAGGCCCGATCGTAGCCGATCCGCTCGCGGATGATTTCGAGTAGGCGCTGACCGATCTCTTCCGGAGTGACCACGGTGTTGGCCGCGTTCGCGATCTCGTACAGCGCCTTGGTCTCTTCGAGCTGGCTGCGGACCTCGCCGTACAGACGCGCGCTCTCGAGCGCAACCACGGCCTGGGCGGCCAACAGCTCGGCCTTGGCGAGATCTCGGCCCTGGAAGGCCTCGGGGTGGCGCGAGCTACCAAATATGATTGCGCCGATGGTCTCGCGGTGGCGGACGAGTGGCACGGCCAGCAGGCATTGCTGGCGCAGCATGACGGTGAGGCGCGGGTTGCTCTGCCGGGCCGTGGCGGCATGCTGGACGATCTCGGGCGCCTGCGTGCGCACGACTCTGGCGGTGAGGGAGATCGGATCATTCAGCGACAGTCGCCTGTCTTGTAAGATGTCGCGGCGGACGCCGGCCGACTCAACCAGGCGCAGCTCACCAGCCTCCTGGTCGACCAGCCACACCACGGCCGAGTCAGCGCGCAGGGCGGCACGACCCTGGCGGCAGACTAAATCCATGACGCGCTCCATCTCCAGGCTAGCCTGGAGGTTGAGCGCCAGTCCGAGGTCTCGCAGGCGCTCTTCAGCGTAGCCGGCCGTCTCCAGGCGCCGCAGCAGCCAGCCGTTCTCGGCAAGACTGAGGATCAAGCGGATTACCAGCAGCACAGACAGACCGAGCGTCCCGACGAACAGCTCCGTCTTGGGAGCGTTTTCGGACAGGAGCTGCGCGGCGAGCGCCAAGCACACCAGGCCCCCGGCCGCCGTGGCTGGTACCAGCCGGAGTCGGCTGTCGTCGCGGGCGTCTCCCTCGGGCGGGCTGTGAGCCAGCTCGGCGTCGGGCGCGAGGGCCACGACCAGCCCGCCCAGTGCGACTCCGGCGAGCCCGACGGTCCAGAAAGGCTGGCCCAGCCCGAGCTGCCAGCCCGGCAGGTGGAGCAGTCGCCCGGCGTGGAGGGCGGCACCGGCCGCGACAGCCAGTGTCCCCCATGCCAGCAGTCCCTGGGGTGACGCTGGGCGCGCCAACGCCGTTCGTCTGGTGACCCAGACCATGGCGTAGGCTGTGGCGACGTACGCGGACAGGTACAGCAGACCGCCCGGCGTGAGCGACTCTTCGCGCGGACCCAGGACGTCGGTGTGAATCGTGATCAGCAGGCCCATGACGGGCGGCGCCAGGCTCAGGATCGCGACGTCGAGCAGGAGCTTCGCCCGCCGCGGGTTCACCCGCTCGCCATCCAGGCGGGCTAGCGCAGCGACCAGGAAGAACACGACGGCCGCCACGAAGCCAGCGTCATCGCGGCCGAACGCCGCTGGCCCGGCTGCCGGGTCGAAGCTCTGGTAGCCGCGTGCCAGCATGCCGACCAGGATCAAGGCCGCCGCCGCGCCGGCCAGCAGCCAGGTGAGGCGAGTTCGCGCGCGCGCTGCGTGCGCGGCGCAGACGCCGGCCATGGCCGCGCCGAGCGCGACCACCAGGCAGGCGCCCCAGGCGATCGGCCGAAGGCCTGGCAAGAGCGCCAGGAGCGCTTCCAGCCCCAGCACGACGGCGATGGCGACGCCAACGACCAGGCCGGCCCTTGGCTGCGCCGAGGCTCGCCCGGCCGCCAGGCGGTCCGCGGCAATCGCCTGGACCGGAAGATGGGCGGACTCGCGCGCCAAGCGTGCCGGCGGGCTACCCTTGGCGCGGAGATCGGCGATGCCCGTTGGGACGAGTGGGCGAACGCGCCCGGCGACGCCACGGCGGCCGCGCCGCGCCGGGGCGTGCGCCACGCTCACGACGTGCACCTGCGAGGCCAGCGTCCCCCCAGATCGAACAGCACGTGCCATGGTACGGCCGAAGGCCGACAACAGGCAAGAGGTTTGGCCCGCCATTTCGGGCGCTTTTCGGGAACGGTCGGGGGTCTGGGCCCGAGGCCAGCGGCCAGGCTTCAGGGAATTGGAGCACTCGCCTCTGACTCCCGACCCCTGACCCCTCTAGAAGACGGGAATGATATCCGTCGGGTCGACGTCGGTCACTTCGTGACCACTGATTCCGACCTCGGGCATCGCCGGGAACGCGATCCCGTAGCGTTCGACGACCGCCTTGACCTTGAACATCGCCTGGCGCCAGACCTCACGCTTGACGTCGAGAGTGGCCACCCCTAGTCCAGCCTGGCGAGCGATCGATTCCAGCTCACGATGGGTCGCCAGGAACTCGGGCGGTAACTGCCAGAACTGCTCCGGCGGCTCGTACAGGATCATCGACAGGAAGACGAAGCCGGCTCGAAGCTGCTTAGTGATCATGGCCTTCTCGTCGTCGGACAGGCTGGGGAACGACTTCTCGAGCATGGCCAGGCAGATGGCCATGTGGCGGGCCTCGTCTTTGCCGACGTTGCGCAGGGCGTGCTGGAAGACGGGATGGGTTGCCTGCTTGCTCATCGTGTGAAAGAGCGTTGTCGCCGCGACCTCGCCCATCATGAAACTGGAGAAGAGGACCGACAGCGGGTATTTGTTCAGCGCCTGGCTGTAGCCTTTCCAGTAGCGGGCCCCGTTGTAGTACAGCCAGCGCAGGTTCCTGAGTGCCAGAGCCTCCAGCTCGGTCTCCGGCTCCCAGCCCTCGGTTGGCGTGGCCGACCAGAGTCGGCTCACCGTCCGTTGGCAGACCTCCTCGTGGTTGACCTCGTCGCGCGTGATCGAGAAGAACGCCTTGCGGACCGGGTCCTCCTCATGGTGCTCGTACGAGTGGATCATCGCTTTGGCGAAAACAGGCGGGCCCGAGCCGTCGAAATTCGCCAGCACGGCGTACCAGTACATCACGGCCAGGCGCTGCTCTCGCGTGAAGTCGAGCGGGTCTAGCTCGGCCCAGGGCAGGTCGGCCGGATTCCAGACCTCGCGCTTGGCGCGCTCGTACAAGCTGGCAAGCTTGCCCTCCTGGTCGCCGTGCCACTCCATGGGGTAGATGTTCGGCTGGTCGATCGACGGGACGTCGGCGAGGAGATCCCGAACGAGCTGGCGGATGTTCTCGTGCTGCGTAACCACGATCGGTACCCAACGTAGAGGCGGACCCACGTGTCCGCCCTGGGGCGCGCACACGGTGCGCGCCTACAATCATACTGGCTACTGATTACTGACTACTTCGGTCAGGACCGTTCCCGGTGCGGGCTCAGCCGCCGCGCGCGCGAATTCCACGGCGTCCGTCACCTCGGCCGCGGCGCGAGCTTGTAGCTCGGGGGCCCGTTCGGCGGCTAGCTCCTCCGCGGGCCTCGAGTCCGCCACCTGGTTCGTGTGCTGGCCCAGGCGAGCTACACGCGCCTCGACGAGAGTTGGACCCTGGCCGCGCCGGGCTCGCTCGAGAGCTGCGCAAGTGGCCGCGTACACCGCCAGGGCGTCGGCCCCGTCAACCGCCTCAGCCGGTATGCCGTAGCCCGATGCTCGCGCGGCAACGCTCGGGACGGGCGACTGTGATCGGAACGGGACAGTGATCGCGAGGCCGTTGTTCTCGCAAAAGACGACGACCGGCAGCTTGTGGATCGCGGCGTAGCTCACACCCTCGTGAAAGTCGCCCTTGCTGACGGCGCCATCGCCAAAGTAGACGATCGTGACGTCGTCCTCACCCCGCAATTTGCTCGCGAGGGCCACGCCAACGGCGTGCGGGATCTGCGTCGCGACAGAGCCCGAGATGGTCATCAACGCCAGCGCTCGCTTCGCCCAGTGGCCAGGCAGATTCCGGCCCCCCGACGACGGACTGTCGGCCCGCCTGAAGTGATCCAGCATCAACTCACGGGCCGTCATCCCGCGAGCGTAGGCCGCAGCGAGGCTCCGATAGAACAGAAATACTTTGTCGCGCGGACGCAGCGCCCAGATGCTGGCCGCCTGGGCCGCCTCATGCCCGTCGCTCGGGATCGCCACGTCAAAAGCGCCTTGCGTCGCGAGCCCCAAACATTGCTTGCTGAGCAGGCGCGAGACGAGCATCGCGTAGTACAGGTCAGTGGCGGACCGATCGGACAATCCAAGCGGCCGATGCGGGGCCGATGATGGCCTCTGCGCGACGCGGCTGGCGGCAGGGGCGGAGGTCGAGCTGGTCTGAATCGTGCGGAGGTCTGGTCCTTCAACTGGCGGCCGCTCGATCAAGCTTTTCATCGGCTCTCCATCCCAAAACGGAGACACTGCAGGCCCGATGCCAAGCGTAAGAGATTGGCATCAGGCATGGCATATTTGGCAATTCTAAAGTTAGAATTCCGAGATTCGTCGGAAGAGTAGGCGGCGATGGTGAAAGATCTTCGCCAACTAGCGCCCGTCCGACCGCGCGCGCCGAAGGGTCGTCGGCCGTATGAGCCGGACCCGCTGGATCAACGTATTCTGGCCATGCTTCGCGACGATGGTCGGGCCCCGCTGGCCGCCATCGCGCGGGCCCTGCACTTGAGCCATCCAGCGGTCCATGAACGGCTCCAACGCCTGACCAAGGCGGGCTACATTCTGGGCTACCACGCCGACCTCGATTACGCGAAGCTGGGCCTGGGCTTGACGGCTTACGTCGGCGTGCAGATCCAACAGGCTGAGGCGACACGCTCTCGGATGGCCGAGGCCTTACGCCAGATGCCGGAGGTTGAGACGATGGCCTGGCTGACCGGCGACTTCGACGTCTTACTACGGGTCCACACGAGGGACCCGGCCCACCTCCAGGACGTCATCTTCCGCATCATCAATGCGGGCGATGGCCGCGTGCGAAGTCGGACGATGGTCGTAATGTCAGTCCCGTTCAGAAAGCCAGGCCCAGCCTTCGAGGCCATCCCGGACGCAGGCCCAACGGCCTGATTCGAACGCCCGCGGTTCCAGCCGCAAGGAGCTCAACATGGGAATGGTGGACACGCATTGTCACGCTTCGCCCGTCTGGTACGAGCCGGTCGAGAGCTTGCTTCACCAGATGGACCGCAATGATGTCGAGCGGGCCGTCCTGATCCAGATCAGAGGCCAGACCAACAACCGGTACCAATTCGAGTGCGTCGAGCGTTACCCTGACCGCTTGGTCTCGGTGGTCGTCGTGGGTTCGGACGGGCCAGATGCGCCCCGGGAATTGGAACGGCTGGCCGAGCGAGGCGCGCGCGGAGTTCGCCTCTGGGCCGACACGCGCTCGCCGGGCGACGATTCGCTCGCCATCTGGAGAAAGGCGGCCGAGCTGGGCCTGCCGGTCAGCTGTGGGGGCACGAGTCGAGAATTCGCCTCAACCGAGTTCGCGGAGCTGGTCGAGGCGCTCCCAAACCTGACGCTGATCGTGGAGCATCTAGGCTCGGTCGGCACACCCGATGGCGAGGTGGCCCCGTACGAAGTCCGTCAGAGAGTGTTCTCGCTGGCTCGTTATCCGAACGTTTTCATCAAGGTCCACGGTCTGGGCGAGTTCGCCAAGCGGGCGATGCCCGTCACGGAGCCTTTTCCGTTTGAGACGCCGATACCGCCGCTACTCGAGCTGGCGTACGAAGCGTTTGGACCGAAGCGGATGATGTGGGGCAGCGACTACCCACCTGTCAGCCGGCGTGAGGGCTATCGAAACGCGCTGCGCTTGACCATGGATCAGCTCGCCACAAAGAGCCAGGCCGACCGCGATCTGATCTTCGGCGGCGTCGCCTCCGCGGTCTTTCGGTTGCCTTAGCGAGAGCCGGGCGCGGCAGTCGCAACGTGTGAGAGGGAGTGGATGATGGACGACGCTCAACTGGTCCAGCGGTGCATCGAGCTGGCGCGAGCAGCGGCGCAGCGCGGAAACGCGCCGTTCAGGTCTCTGATCGTCCGGGAGGGCAGGGTGGTGGCCGAGGGTGAGAACAGCGTCAACACGGACCTCGACCCGACCGCTCACGCTGAGGTCGTTGCCATCCGCAACGCATGTCGAGCCATCGGGCGCCTGGACCTGTCGGGCTGTTCTTTGTACACCAGCTGTGAGCCCTGCTGGATCTGCTCGACTGCGATCCGCGAGACACACATCTCGCGGGTGGTCTTCGCCGCGCCAGGCCCGACGATTGGTGGCTATTCGTCCCCTCACCCGATCCTGCGCGAGGAGGGGATCGCGCGCTTCGGCCCGCCGCCAGTCGTGGTTGCCGGGGTGCTCGCCGATCGCTCGGAGGCATTGTTCGCAGAGGTCGGCTGGCCACGGACCAGTGCCGGGCTCCCGGCTGATTGAAGCCGTTAACTTCCCGCGAGAGCGCGGAGCGGGATGGCGACCCAGTCCGGGCGGTTGTCCAGCTCGTACTCAAGCTCGTAGACCGCCTTCTCCAGCTCGAGGGCGGCCAGCACGCTTCGGACCCCAGCGCGCGAGCGCGGCAGGAAGGTCGCGCCGGCCGACCGGGCCTTCCCAAGATAGGCGTCGAGGAAGGCTCGGCGGGCCCGGCGCTCCCATGTGCGCAGGCGCGAACCGAAAGCAGCCCGCGGCGAGGAACCAGTAGAGAGTGGCCGTTCTCGGGCCGCGACGGCGGCCGCGTAGCTAAGGGAGCGCAGCATTCCCGCCACATCCTTGAGCGGTGTGTGGCGGGCGCGCCGCTCGGCGATCGGGCGGAGCGGCTCGCCCTCAAAGTCGATGACGACCCAGCTGTCGGCCGTCTTGAGGACCTGGCCAAGGTGATAGTCGCCGTGGTGGCGGGTTTTAGTCAATGTTCCGTCCGCCAGCCACATCAGCCCGTCGACCGTGTCCCGCAAGTGCGGCAAGGTCGGGATCATGTCCAGGCCGCGCATCGCTTCGGGATGCGCGGCGAAATGCTGGTCGAGTCGGATGAGCATTCGCTTCACGCGGCCCGCTATGGCGCGCTCCCATTCCAAAACGTCCTCTCGCGTGATCGGCGTCGGCGCGAAATCCGCCACGTGCGGTGCCGAGGCGAACGCGAGGTGAAGGTCTGCCGTGACATGTCCTAGATCCGTGGTGCTGGCCAGATAGCCGCTAGCCAGCCCGGCGGTCGCTTCCTCTCCAGACGACAAGCGCTCCAACTCGCGCAGCGTATGGCTCCATCCGTCGCCTTCATTGGCGACGAAGTCCTGGAGCACGCCGAGCGCGAGGCGGCCGCCATCCGGAGCTCGGTACTCGATGACGCCGGCGAGCTCGGGGACGTGCGTGAAGTCGGTGTGGTTAGTAAGAAACGCCAGCACCTCGAGCTCGGGATTCGGCCCCTCCTGCAGCCGCCGAAACGCTTTGAGGATGAACTTCTGATCGAAGAACACCGAGGAGTTACTCTGCTCGGCGGTCGAGAATCGAACGCTCACAGACCGGTGGTGGGCGGCGAATCCCGCCAGTCGAGAGCGCGGACGGAAGAGGATTTGGCCGCCCAGCTCGGTCGTCAGCTCAGGGCCGCGAGCGAGCGTCGCCAGCATGGAGCGGCAGAAGCCAGGATCGGTCAACGCGTCGACGACGACCGACTCGCCGGTCCGGGCGATGGCGGCGCCGCCAGCTGCCCGGTCGCCCGCGGCCGCCAGCAGCGGGACGAAGTACCGTTCGTGATCGCCGTCGACATAGACGACGTCGATCATCGCCAGCAGCGCAGCCTCGACGTCGTCGAGACTCGCGTGGTCGGCGATGGCGGTCGATGCGATCGGGCGGCCCTTCCCGCCGAACCAGCGCTGTCCGGCCAGGAAATCGGGCAGGCTGGCGCAGACCCGGGGCAGCTCGTCAAGGAGCGTTCCGGTCGCCGTCACGATGCTGCTCCGCGCGACCTCCAAGGGCGAGTGAGGATACAAGAAGGCCTGGGAGAAGGCTCACCTAGCGAGTGCTTCAGACTCCGGCCGCTCCAGACGAAACCAGTAGAAGGTGTGCGGGCCGAGCGTTAAGAAATACGGTAGCTCGCCGATGGGCGGGAAGCGCGTCTCGCCGAACAGCTCGATCGGAACCCACCCGCGGTACTGGCTCAGGTCGAGCTCGACTGGCTGACTGAAGCGCGACAAGTTGTTGACGATCAGCAGGGTCTCGTCGCCATATCGCCTGATGTAGGCCAGGACACGGGCGTTGGCCGGGGCGAGGAACTCGATGCAGCCGCGGCCAAAGGCGTGATAACGCTTGCGAATGTGGATCAGACGGCGGACCCAATGGAGCAGGGAGGTAGGAGTTCGCAGCTGCGCTTCGACGTTTATAGCCTGGTAGCCGTAGAC
>WNFV01016439.1_pt1 | contig 12582 bp, 12 predicted proteins | sample 5400101 | NCBI WGS metagenome assembly WNFV01 (sample SAMN13153361, study PRJNA577476) | soil metagenome | isolation source: 115 cm soil or saprolite under grassland replicate 1 | place: USA:California | collected 2016-06-15
ACGCGCAGCGTCGCTTCCTTCACCGCCGACCACCCCGAGTTGTCGAAGAGAACCGTGAAGATCGGCAGCTTGTATTGCTTCGAGACCGCGTACACCGAGGAGGGATTGCCGAAATAGAAGCCGCCGTCGCCGACCATCTGCACCACCGTCGCCTGGGGCTTCGCGAGCTTGATCCCCAGCGCCGTTCCCGACGAGCTGCCCAGGCCCCCGCCCGCGAAACCGATCGAGGAACCCGGCGTGGTGCGCATGATCTGGTTGTTGACGACGGGCCCGTTGCGGATGCCTTCGTTGACGACGATGGCATCGTCGCCGATCGCCTTGGAAATTTCGGCGCAGAGGTAATGCGGGTTGATCGCGCCGCTCTTTCCTTTGTCGGCGGCCTGCTTCGCGAGAGCCGAACGCCGCTCGCTGCCCTCGCCCCGCATCGCTTCGACGCGCTTCGCCGCCGCGTCGCGAAACGCGGGCGTCGCTTTCGTCTTCAGTGCTTCCAACAACTGCTTCAGGATCAGCACGCTGTCGCCCTGAACGCGCGCGTTCGAGGCGAAGCCCCAGATCGGGAAGCATTCCTTCACGACGTCCACGTCGATGTGCGCCCACCAGGTCTGCGGGTTCTCCTGGGTGTGCTTCGGGATCCAGGGCACGTCCACGTCGACGAGCAGCCCGACGTCGGCCTCGGCGATCGCGGGCGTCATGCCGGCGAAGCAAGGCGAGGCGCGCGAGATGTTGAGATAGAGCGGGCTCGCCTCGAACACCCGGATTCCCGCCGCGCGCGCGATCTCCTCGATCAGCGCCGGCGCCCCGAGGTTGCGCCCCGCGTAGGAGGTCACCATCACGGGGTGCTTCGCCCAAAGGAGCTTGTCCGCGATCTGCGCGACTGCGGCCGTATCGGCCGCGCCGGCGGACACCGCGCCGTAGCGCTCCCCGGGGAACGGCCGCATCGCAGCCTCGTCCCAGGTCTGGGTAAGCGTCTCGCGCGGCAGCATCAGGTAAACGGGGCCCATCGGATCGCTGTGCGCGACCGTGTGCGCGCGGCGCAGCGTTTCCTTCGTCATCACGCCCGAGGGCAGCGTCCATTCCCACTTCGCGTACGGGCGCACGATCCCCGCCTGGTCGAACGGCTCCTGGATGAAGTGCACGTAGTTGTCGCGGGAGCCCGGCAATTCTCCGCGCACCGTATAAGGCGCCTTGCCCGCCATGAGCACGAGCGGCAGCCGCCCGCGGCGCGCGTTGTGCATCGCCATCGCGGAATTGGCCGTGCCCGCGTCCACGTGCACCATCACCGCCTGCCCGCGGCCGGTCGCCATGGCGAAGCCCGCCGCCATGTGCATCGCCGTGTTCTCGTGCGGGCAGTTCACAACCTTGGGATAGTGCCACCCCGATTTTTTCCAGCGCGCCATTTCCTCGATCAGCGGCGCGTGGTCCGTGCCGAAGTTGGAGAACAGATACTCGATCCCGATGTCGTTCAGGCCGTCGAGAAAATAGTGCGCGGTCGAATGGAGCTTGACCCGGGGCGCCTTGTCCATGCTGCGGTCCTTTTCCCTGCCCGAAATGCCTTCTACCCGGGCTTCGCGCCTACGTCACCTTGTACACGTCATCGCCCTCGCGCGCGTGCTCGGTCACCTTCAAGCCGATCTCCTGCCTCTTGCCGGCTTCGGTGACGGGCTGGTGCTCGATCTGCATGGATTCGACGCGCTGGCGGAAGTCGCTGGTGTGGCCGAGGATGCGGATCGTGTCGCCCACGCGCAGGCCGCCCGATTCGAGACGTATCGCCGCGACGGAAAGATGGCCGTAGTAGTGGGTCACGAAACCCACCCGCTCTTCGCCCGGCAAAGGGCCGCGCGGCGCCACCGGAGGGGCCGCCGGCCGCGGGCTGGGCGCAGGGCGTGCCGCGGGTTGTTTCTTCGGCGCCGCGCGTCGCGCCGCCGGCTTCCTCGCCGGGGCCTTTTTCTTCAGGACGAGCTTCTTGCCGGTTGCCGGCTTCCTCGCCGGCGCTTTCTTGCGTTTGACTTTGGCTTTCTTCTTTGCGGCAGCCATGGTGCCCTCCGTCAGGTATGCGGGTAGGACAATCCTAATCGTCTGGACCGAACATATCAACGCGCGCGCCGGGAATCAATCCAGCAGGTGGGCGATGGAGTTCGCGTAGTAGCGCAGGAGCGGCAGCTCCTTCTCCCGCGCGAGGTAGATCCCTTCGACCTCGTCGACGAGGTGCCGCATGAGCAGCATCCGCAGGCCCACGTCGAGCGCATAGTCGAGATCGCGCCGCGGCACGTAGACGCGCGCTGCGGAGCGGTCGAGCCGCTCGATCAGCCGCCCGACCTCGGCCTTCAGTTCGAGCGCGGAGAGCCTGCGCTCGGGATTGCACACGAACACCGTCGCCATCAGCGGCACCGGCACCACCGGCACCACCTGCCCCACCGAGCGCATGAGGTGCTCGCCCAGCGCCGCCGTCTCGCGCCTGCGCTCCTCGCCCGACAGCCGCTGGAAATCCACGCCGCGCTCCCGGCAGTAGGCGCGCATCGAGACCGGCGAGCCGAAATTGACGCAGGCGTAGCCGAAGCGGTGCCACTCGCTCTTCAGCATCAATCTCAGGTTGCGCGCGGCGAAAGCGAGCGCGTTCCACAGCGCCTTCACGCGGCCGACTCGCGGCGCGTCCGCATCGAGCGCGCGCAGGAGGCTGCGGTCCTCGAGCACGCGGTCGTAGTTGATCCCGAGCGGCACGAACACGAGGTCGCGCTCGCCCTCGATGCGGAAGCCGCGCATCATGTAGTCGATCACCCCGAGCTTGGGCTCCCTCAAGCGCCCGTCGCGCGTGAGGCCCCCTTCCGGGAAGACCGCCTGCGGGACGCCGGCCTCGGTCGCCATCGCGATGTAGCGCTCGAGCACCCGCCGGTAGAGCTCGTCCTTCGAGTCGCGGCGCACGAAGTAGGCGCCCATGGCGCGGACGAGCGCCGAGAGCGGCCAGATGCGCGCCCATTCGCCCACGGCGTAGGAGAGCGCCACCTGATCCGCTGCGAGATAGGCGGCGAGGACGTAGTCCATGTTGGAGCGGTGGTTCATTACGAACACCACGGTCGCGTCGGACCCGACCTTCGCGATGCCCTCCGAATCGACGTACCCGAGCCGCACGCGGTACAGCGACCGCGCGATCCAACGCCCGATCCAGTAGCCGATGCGGAAGTAGAGGTAGGCGTTGAACGCCGGGACGATCTCGCGCGCGTAGCGCTCGACCCTGCGCAGCGCGGCGGGCAGGCTGATGTCCTTGTCCCGCGCGTACTGCTCGGCGGCAGCCTGCACCCTGGGGTCGGCGAGCAGGCTGTGGATGAGCGCCTGGCGCTTGGTGCGCTGGAAGGGCCGGATGCCGATGCGCAGGCGCTCGCCCAGCTCGTCGATCACCCGGTTCGCGGGATGCGTCACCAAGAAGCGCAGCGCGGGCGCCAGCACGTGCTCGTAGAGCGCCCAGACGGCGAGCGCCGCCATGAGGACGAGCAGCCAGGCCGGAACCGCGACACCTTCGTTCATCGCCTTGTCTCGTCCGACAGGAGCTCGCTCACGGCCGCCTCCACGTGCAGCCGGGCGGTGTCGAGCAGCGTCATGCCGATGTCGATCGCGTCGCGCAACAACAAAGGCAGCTCGGTGCCGCCGAGGATCAGCGCTTCGATGCCGTGCTCCCTTTTCATGCGCCGGGCGATGGTGACGTAGCGCTCGCGCGTTGCCGCCAGAACGACCCCGTTGACCAGTTCGTTCAGATAGGTGTCGTGGATGAATTCCTGGTCGCCGGAATCGGGAATCGCGACGGCTATCCCTTCGCGCGCGAAGACTTTCTGGTAGAAGCCGCCCTGCATGGTGAAACGAGTACCGAAAAGACCGACGCGCTTCAGCCTGCGCTCGGCTGCCGCCCTGCACGCGATCTCGACGATGCTGATGAGCGGGATGGGCGAGGCGCGCCGGATCTCGTCGAACACGATGTGCGGCGTGTTGGAGGACAACAGTCCGTGCGTCGCGCCGGCCCGGGCGAGGCGGCGGATTTCCTCGAGCATGTACGCCGCCAAGCCCGCCAGGTCGTTCGAGGTGACGAGCTTCAGGACTTTTGCCAGGTCGATGCTGTTGATGAGGACGGGAGGATAACCCCCGTCCGGCCTGCGCTCCCGATAGGTCGAGATGAAAAGCCGGTAGTAATCGATCGTGGATTCCGGACCGATGCCGCCGACGATGCCGATCAGTTTCATTCAAACGATCGGCGTCGGGTCCGGCCTTACGCGGGCTTCGCGCCGGCGCGTGTCCTGTCGAGCACCGTCATCGCCGAAGCGACGACGCTCGCAACGTCGGCGAGGTTCGAAGGAACGATCATGGTGTTGTTGGTCTTGGCGAGATTGCCGAAGGCGCCGATATAGAGCTCGGCCACCTTGAGGTTCGCAGCCTGCAGGCCGCCTTCCTTGCCGATCGCCTCGGCGACGACGTTTACCGCCGCGGCGGTCGCATCCGCGACGAGGCGCAGCGCGGTCGCCTCGCCTTGCGCCTTGTTGATCGCCGACTGCTTCTGTCCTTCGGAGGTGAGGATCGCCGCCTGCTTCTCGCCCTCGGCGAGGTTGATCTCCTGCTGCTTCTCGCCCTCGGACTTGGCGATCAGCGCGCGCTTCTCGCGCTCGGCGGTGATCTGCGCCTGCATCGCGCGCAGGATCGCCTCGGGCGGGGTGAGGTTCTTCACCTCGTAGCGCAGCACTTTCACGCCCCAGGAGCGGCCGGCCTCGTCGAGCACCGCGACGATCGAGCGGTTGATCACGTCGCGGCTCTGCAGCGACTGGTCGAGCTCCATCTTGCCGACCTCGGAGCGCAGGGTGGTCTGTGAGAGCTGCACGATCGCGGTGACGTAGTCGGACGTCCCGTATGAAGCCAGGCGCGGATCGGTCACCTGATAGTAGATGAGGCCGTCCACCGCGAGCTGGGTGTTGTCCTTGGTGATGCACACCTGCTCGGCGACGTCGAGCGGCACTTCCTTCAACGAGTGCCGGTAGGCGACGCGATCGATGAACGGGATGATGACGTTCAGCCCCGGCTCGAGCACCTGGTGGAATTTGCCGAGCCGCTCGACCACCCAGGCGCTCTGCTGCGGCACCACGCGCACGCCCTCGATGACGAACACCACCGCCAGCGCGATGATGGCGAAAGGGATCCAAAGCGGACGGAGCGGCTCGTAACCATAGATGAGGATCGTGGCGATGAGAACGGCGATTATCTTGAAAAGCATGCTGCCTCCCGCTGAACGTGAGATTTCTTCCGTTCCGCCGCGTGCGCGAGATCAGGCGGGCCGCGTCTTGGAAACTTTGAGGGTGCTGCCATCGACTGAAGTGATATAGAGAATTTCGCCGGGCTCGCCCGAGGCGTCGCCCGCGACCTGCGCGTCCCACAGCGCGTCGCGGTATTTCACGCGCGCGTGGCCGGCGCCCTTGTTGACCCAGGAGTCGAAGGCGGCCGGCTGGCCAACGTCGAGCCCCCGCATACGCTTCGGCGCCATCTTTTTCTTGTACTGATTCACCCAGATCACTCCGGCGACGGCAACGATCGCCGCGCCTATCGCCTGCCAGACGAACCCGCCGCTCGCATAGCCGACTCCCGCGCCGACCAGGGCCGCGATGCCGAGGACGAGCAGGTAGAAGGTACCCGTCACCAGCTCGGCGATGACGAGGATGAAGGCGGCGATCAGCCAGGCGAGGGAAAGGTCCATGGGCGCTGCGGAGATTGTTGTTCTCGGCGACTATCCTACTCTAGGGCCGCTCCCGCCACACGGCCCGCCGGCCCAGCAAGCGTCAAAAATTTTATCCTGCAGCGCGATACCAGCGCCGCAGCAGTGGGACGGAAACCACCGTCAGGGTCAGAATCCCCAGGGAGCCCGCGATCGGCCGCTCGAAGAACGCGAATATCCGCCCGTCCGCCTTGATCATGGAGCTGATGAAGTTCTCCTCCAGCATGGCGCCGAGCACCATGCCCAGGATCGCCGGCGCGACCGGGAAGCCGTTCTCTTCCATGACGTAGGCGACCAGACCGAAGGCGAGCATCAGCACCACGCCGAAGATCGAATTGTTGATGGCGAACGAACCGACCACGCAGAAAAGCAGGATCACCGGCATCAGCACTTCGCGCGGCGCGCGCAGCATCTGCTTGGCGCTCTTGATCGCCGCGATTCCGAGCGGCAGCATCAGCAGGTTGGCGAGGATGAACACGAGAAAGATGGCGTAGATCGAGGCGGCGTTGTTCATGAAGATCGTCGGCCCCGGGTTCAGCCCCTTGATGTACAGCACGCCGATCACGATCGCGGTGATCGAATCGCCCGGGATGCCGAACACCAGCGCCGGGATCCACGCGCCTGCGAGCGCGCTGTTGTTGGAGGCGCCGGCCTCGATGATGCCCTCGATGTGGCCGGTGCCGAACTTTTCGGGCTCCTTGGAGAAGCGCTTCGACATCGCATACGACATCCACGCCGCGATGTCGGCGCCCGCGCCGGGCAGCGCGCCGATCGCGGTGCCGAGCACGCTGCCGCGCAGCGTCTGTATGGGATAGCGCTTCGTGAGCGTCCACATGCCGCGGAACACATTGCCGATCTTCGTCTGCGCCATTTCCCAGGGCTCGTCGATCGAGCCGATATTGCGGATGATTTCCGACACCGCGAACATGCCGATCATGATCGGGATCAGCGTGAAGCCGCCGGCGAGCTCGGCGTTGCCGAAGGTGAAGCGCGGGAACCCGGCCGGATTGTCGAGGCCGATCGCCGAGACGAGCAGGCCGAACAGGAGCGACACGATGCCTTTCAGCGGATTGGCGTGGGCGAGGAACACCGCGCTGAAAAGTCCGAGCACCACCAGCCAGAAGTACTCGAACGACGAGAACTTGAGCGCCACCTCGGCGAGCGCGGGCGCCGCCGCGATCAATACCGCGGTGCCGAAGAGCCCGCCGATGACCGAGAACACCAGCCCCGCGCCGAGCGCGAGCTCGCCCTGGCCTTTCTTCGTCAGCGCGTACGCTTCATCGGTATAGGCGGCCGACGCGGGCGTTCCCGGCATCCGCAGCAGGCAGCTCGGGATGTCGCCCGCGAAGATCGCCATCGCGGTCGCCGTGACGATCGACGCGATCGCGGGAACCGGCGGCATGAAGAAGGTGACCGGCACGAGGAGCGCCGTCGCCATCGTCGCGGTGAGCCCCGGCACCGCCCCCACGAAGAGACCAAAGGCCGCCGACGCGAGGATGACCCAAAGCACGTACGGGTCGAAGACCAGCGCGAAGGCTTGACCTAGAACGCCCATCGCTCGAGCACGCCCCAAGGCAGCGGCACGCGCAGCACCTTGTAAAACGCCAAATGGATGACCAAAGTACTGAGAATCGATACCGCAGCGGTCAGACGCCAAGAGGCGCCGAGCGCGCGCATCCACGCCGCGAGGATCAGGATCGCGGTGATGTGAAAGCCGAGCGCGTCCGCGAGCAGGATGTAGGCGACGAGACCCGCCAGGATCGCGGCAACCGCGCGGCGCGGGCGCCGCCGCTGCATCCACCCCGGCATCGCGAAGAGCGGCGCACGTTCACGCAAGCCGGCGCGAACGAGAAGCGCGCCGCAGATTGCGAGACCGATGGCGATCAGCCCGGGAAACCAGGCCGGGCCGAATTTCTGGCCCGGCATGGCGGGAAACCCCTGGATATGCCAGAGAATGACCGCGGCGAGTGCGACCAGCGCCGCGCCGGTCAAGGCGTCGTTGATTTTTATTTTGCCAACCCTACTGCCTTGAGCGCGGCTCCGAGGTTCGCGTCCGACGCGGCCATGAACTTGGCGGTTTCCTGGGGATCGGCCCAGACCACGCCGAAGCCGCGGCTCGCCATGAAGTCCTTGTACTCCTTCGAGTCATAGACCTTCTTCAGGGCGGTAACGAGGGTACGCTGCGCGTCGGCGGGAATTCCCTTCGGGGCGGCAATCACACGCCAGGCTGCGATCTGCCAGTTGGTGCCGAGCTCCTGCTTGAGCGTCGGCAGGCCCGGGTAAAGCGCGGGCGGGCTTGCATCCATGATGGCGAGCGCGCGCACCTTGCCCGCGTCGATCATCGAGCGCGCCTCGGGAATGGAGCAGGGCACGACGTCGACGCCGCCGGCGACCATGTCCTGCAACCCGGGCGCGGCGCCGTTGGACGGCACCCACGGCAGCGCATTCGGATCGATTCCCTGGTCCTTGAGGAGCCCGGCGATGGCGAGATGCCAGATGCCGCCCTGGCCGGTGCCGGAGGCCTTCATCTTGCCCGGGTTCGACTTGATGGCCTGCAGCAGATCCTTCATCGATTTATACGGCGAATCCACGCGCACGTTGACGCCCGCAGGATCCGCATTCACCAGCCCGATGGGCGTGTAGTCGGTGTGCCTGAGCTGCGTGAGACCCACGTGGTGCATCATCGTGATCTCGACCGTGATCAGGCCGAGCGTGTAGCCGTCGGGCGCCGAAGACGCGATCGCCTGATGGCCGACCACGCCCGAGCCGCCGGTGCGGTTCACTACGTTCACCGGCTGCTTGAGCTCCCTCTCCAGCAGGCTTCCGATGATGCGCGCCGTCGCATCGGTGCCGCCGCCCGCGCCCCAGGGCACGATGAGCTGGATCGGGCGCTGTGGATACTGGGCAAAAGCAGACGATGCGGCGAACAGAAATGCCGCGAGCAGTAGTTTTCGCATGACCCCTCCTCCGTTCAGGTACAAGGCTTAGCTCCCGCAAACCGGCAGCATCAGCGCCTGGAGCACGTCGCTCGTCGCGCGGTTCTGCACGAATGCGGCCACCCCAAGGTTCTTCGCGTTGGCGCCGCGCAGGAGCGGCAGCGCGCGCTTCTCCTCGAGCTTCGCGCCCTCGCCGAAGCCGATCGGGCCGATCCACTCGCGCACCACGAAATCGTGCTCGAGCCGCTTGCCGCGGTTCTCTCCGGCGGCCACGTCGCTCGCGAGCCTGTTCTCGTAGGCGGCCAGATATACCGCGGCGTTCTTTTGCTCGGCCGGATCGATGAGCATCGCGGAAAGCTCGGCGTGGATCGCCTCGGGCGCCACCGCGCGGATCGCGAGCGCGATCCTTGCGCGCGCCGGGCGGGAATTGATGCGCATCACCTGCCCGGCGAATTCGCCGCCCGACCAGCGGCGGAAGTCCTGCCCCTGCAGCAGCACCTGCGGGGTGTAGACGATCACCGGGCGCTTCATCTGGGCGAGCTTGCGCTGCCGCACGGAGAATTCCCCCTTCGCGAACGGGTCCTTCCAGCCGATGTAGTCCCAGTAATCGACGTGGAGCGCAAGCGGCACCACCTGATCGGGCCGGAAGCCCTGGGCGAAGAGCGAGGACAACCAATGGTCCGCGGCAGGGCAGCTGTCGCAGCCTTCAGACGTATACAGCTCGACCAGCGCGGTCGTGTGCGTCCCGCTGTAGGTCGAGCACGCCGGATCGGCGGCGTGCGCGGCGCTGGCGAGGACGGCTGCGATCGCGGCGAGGGCGTGTTTCGATTTCATCCTTGTTTTCCGTCGGCGGGAAGGGGCGCTTCCTCAACGGCGCATGGTACACGCAACCGCGGCGGCGGACCATTGCGCACATCTCGACGCCTCTCGTCTTGGGCGCTCTGAAGGATCTGTACGGCATTCAGGCCGCCTTCTACGCGCTGGGCGTCTTTGCATTCCTGTTTTCGTTCGCCCTCCCTCCGGTCCACCGCTGGTCGCTCGCCGGCGGAAAGCCGAGCTGAGTGCGAGCGCTGCGCTTTCCCGGCTCCCGAAGTCCGGTAAACTAAGCGCTTCGCCTTCGTGGAGCCCAAGCGTGAACACGATCTACAAGTGGATGGGAATCGTCCTTGCCGGCGGCATCGCGCTCATGGTGATCGAATATCACTTCGCGAAAAAGAAAAAGGAAGGCTTCACCCCGACCGACAAGAAGCGCGTCGTCGGCATTTTCTGGCTCACGATCTTCTTCAGCCTGCTGGTCGGCGGATTGATCTGGATGTCGCCGGACTGAGCGGATGAGGGTGTCTCTGGGGGTGCTCGATCAATCCCCCGTCATCAGCGGACACAGTCCCGCTAGAGCGATCGCTGAAACCGTCTCGCTCGCACGGCTCGCCGAAGAGCTCGGCTACCGCCGCTACTGGCTCGCCGAGCACCACGCCATCGCGGCGCTCGCCGATCCCAGCCCCGAGATTCTCGTCTCCCGCGTCGCCAGCGCCACCTCGCGAATTCGCGTCGGAACGGGCGGCGTGCTGCTGCCCTATTACAGCCCGCTGAAGATCGCCGAGCAGTTCCGCATGCTCGAAGCCCTGTTCCCCGGGCGCATCGATCTCGGCATCGGCCGCGCGCCGGGCGGGGACCCGCGCACTGCGCTCGCCTTGGCGGACGGCGACTACCCGGGCGCGGAGCACATGCCGCAGCAGGTCCAGGACCTGATCGGCTTTCTCGACCGGACGCTGCCCGCGGGCCATCCGTACGTCAAGGTCAAGGCCCAGCCCGCGGGAGACACTTCGCCCGAAATATGGCTGCTCGGCTCCTCGGATTACGGCGGCGCGCTCGCCGCGCAGCTCGGCCTGCGCTTCGCGTTCGCGCATTTCATCAGCGCGTTCGGAGGCGAAGCCGTGGCGCGCGCCTACCGCGATCAGTACCAGGCTTCGGAGCGCGAGCCCCAACCCCGTTCGCTCGTCTGCGTCTTCGTGATCTGCGCAAAGACCCGGGAGGAGGCCGAACGCCTCGCCGGGAGCATCGATCTTCGCCGCCTGCACATGGCGAAAGGCATAGACGCGCCCGTGCCGACGCTCGAGGAAGCGAAGGGCTACCGCTACTCTCTCCAGGAGCGCGCCTACATCGAGCAGCAGCGCTCGCGCCTGGTGCACGGCGATCCGGGAGAGGTGCGCGAGAAGCTGCTGCAGCTGAAGGAAAAGTTCGCCGCCGACGAGCTGATGGTCATCACCATCACCGGCGACTACGAGAGCCGGCGAACTTCGTACCGCCTCGTCGCGGAGGCGTTTGCCTAACGGTCGCGCCCCGGCCACTCGGTCCGATTGCGGCCGGATCGCTTGGCCGCGTAGAGCGCGGCATCCGCCTGCGCAAGCAGCTCCCAGGGATTCGCCGCCCGTTCCAGCTCAACCAGCCCGAGCGAAACGGTCACCTGGGGCAGCAGGCGCCCATCGTATTCGAACGCTGTGCAGGCGATTGCCTCGCGCAGCCGCTCCGCGGCGCTGATGGCGCCCGGCAGCGAAGTCTGGGGGAAGATCAGCGCGAACTCCTCGCCGCCGATGCGGGCCGCGAAGTCGGCCGGCCTCAACTTGCCGCGAACGAGCCGTCCGACCTGCACCAGCACGGCGTCCCCGGCGGCGTGCCCGAAGGCGTCGTTGACGCCCTTGAAATGGTCGACGTCCATCATTGCGAGGCACAGCGGCTCGGACGCGTGGAGGTGGCGCTGGACGATGCGGGGCAGCGTCTGGTCGAGCCAGCGCCGGTTGCGGAAGCCGGTGAGAGCGTCGCTGAGGGCTGCCTGCTCGAATTGCCGGCGCAGGTCGATGTTCGTCTGCACGGCGTCGCTGTTCGAGCGCATTCGCTTTGCCAGACGGATCAGCAACCCGACGGAGAACTCGTGCGACGACTCGGCGAGCCACCAGAAGGTCTCTTCGTCCAGCACGAGGAGCTGCGTCGGCTCTTCCGCCGAGACCGTCGCAGTCGCGGCGCTGCCCGCGAGCAGCGACAGCTCCCCGACGGTCTCGCCCCGGTTTATGTACGCGAGCGGCGAGCTTCCGTCATCCAATTCCACACGCAGCAGGCCCGAGATCACGACATAGACGCGCAGATTCGGCTCACCCCGCCGGAGCAGGCGCTGGCCCGCTCCGAGCTGCAGCAGCCGGGCGCGCGGCACGAGCGCGTCGAGGATCTCGTCGCCGGTTCCCTGCAGCGCCTGAAGATCGCGCAGCACTGCGACGCTCACCCCTGACGCCTGATCGCGGGCGGACTCCCCGCGCGCGGCAGGCGGCCCGGGTGGCGGCGGTTTGCCTGCGAAGCTCACCTGGAGGGTCGAGGTACCTAGAAGAGGTGCACCGCGGTCGGCCAGAAGAAGCCGATCAGGCTGAACGCCACGCCGATCGCGCCCAAGCCGTAAGCGATCCAGAGCAGCGCCGCGACTCCGGTGATGATCTGGGCCGAGGCGAGCACGATCGCGATCTGCACGGCGGCGGAGGCGATCTCGTAATTGTGGTAGGCCGCCATCGCGCGGTCGCGCTTTTTCTCCATCTCCTTCGCACGCGCCATGAGCTCCTTGCGGCCTTCGTTCGTCTCCGGCTCGGACTGGTAGCGCTCGGCGGTCTTCTTCCAACTCTCGATCTGCTTCTTCACGCCTTCCGGCGCCTTCTTCCCGAACTGCGCTTCCATCTCCTCGGCGGCAGTGCGCACGGTCGTCTGGCGGATGGTCTTCGCCTGGAAGAAGGCCCACAGGTTCGAAGCCTCGATGTGGCTGGCGAGCGCGCTCGTTTGCGACCCCTTGCCGAGAGTCTCGGCGAAGGCGAGGACCAAGGCGAGCACGGCGATAAAGAGGGCGACCTTCTTGTTGGAGGGATCGACGTG
>WNFV01011766.1_pt1 | contig 12580 bp, 10 predicted proteins | sample 5400101 | NCBI WGS metagenome assembly WNFV01 (sample SAMN13153361, study PRJNA577476) | soil metagenome | isolation source: 115 cm soil or saprolite under grassland replicate 1 | place: USA:California | collected 2016-06-15
GCGTAATTTACCTGCTCGCTCACAGTTGGCACCGCACGGTTGATTTCGCCATCAATCCAAACTGTAGAGCTATCCGGCGGATCTCCGCCGGAACCGATTACGGCCCCGGAATGAGCTTCGATCTTTGCGCGCACTTCTCTGCTGGTTGTTTGCTCCAACCACGTCTTAACTTGATACCACGCTTTGTGCTCTTCTTTGAGACCCTGGCCCCAGAGGATCGAATCACCCAGAACCAACAAGTTCAGCGGCCGTTCAGCAGTTGTGACATTCTGCGCGTAAAGAGAGGAAGATAAAAGGATGCTTACCGCCGCTACGGCGACGAGTGAATGCCTGGCGAAATGCGTGCTAAGTTTCATTCAAGGGACTCGCGAGGATTCTAGCAGATTTGCAATCTTCTGTTTTCAATTTCGATCTTCTAATTCTGGTTATCGAGCGCTGAGTTCGTTGATGAAGTCTTCAAGCAGGTTTAGCGAAATCCTTAGCCGATAATCTCGGGTCGAACGTAGGTCGTCAATCGGAGAAATCTCGCTGGCGAGGGCCGCGCGCGCGGCGGCTATCGAATCGATTGTCCGGTTGCGCAAGGCATTCTCAGTCTGAACGCAGCGGAGAGGAATCGGCGCAATGCTGCCGAGTGCAATTCTCACGGTTTCGATCTTATCGCCGGCCATCGATCCCACCGCCGCGAAACAGACTTTCGAAATCGCCTGCGCCTTTCGAGTGCCGACTTTGTGATAGTAGTGCATCAACTGATTCGTCGCCCGCGGCAATCGAATGGTTCGCAAAAGTTCGTCGGGCCGAATGTCCATCTGCTTGTAACCGGTGTGGAATTTGAAATAGGGAATTCGTCGCTCGCCATCCTTCGAGACCAACTCAAGCTCGGCGTCGTAAGCCAGCAATGCCGGTGGCGAATCTGCTGCCGGTGAAGCATTGACGATATTGCCGCCGAGCGTGCCCCGGTTCTGGATTGCAATGCCGCCGGTCTCTTTCGCGGCCTGACAAAGCATTGGAAACTCCGTCCGCAGGATCTCGTGACTCTGAACTTCGGTGTAAGTAGTCAGCGCGCCCAGCGAGACACAAGTGTCAGTCACTTCGATCCCGCGAAGCTCCGGCAACTTCCAAATGTTGATGTAATTCTTGTGCGGCAGCTTGCCGGCTTCGAGCAGCACCATCAGATCCGTGCCGCCCGCGAAAGGTTTCCAGGTACCACTATCAGAAGCGATCATGGTCAAAGCTTCGGACAACGACTGAGGCGTCACGAGTTGATATGCTGGAATGAACGCACGCATGGCGAATACCTATCGGCTCCGTCTCCATTCGGGATACTTTCCCGGGTTTGTTTTGCCGATAGTTATTTCGCCAATGGCGTCTCGCATCATTGTGGCCAATCTCTCAGCGTCTCCCAGACCGCAGGCGAGCCGTAACCGCTGCGGCCGACATGTCAACTCTGATTTCTTTTCTCATGTCTGATTCCATCCTGTGTGGCAAAGGTGGGACTCCTTATTTTTTGAGCAAGTTTCTTGGACACATAAATCCCGTAGGGATGAAATGTTTATAGGTACACGTCTGCTTACACTTACAGCTCCGTAGGAGCGCAATATATATCGCGGCTTCAGTTTTGCTCCTACGGAGCTTCTGTGGGTTGTGATCGCTGTAGCTATAAACATTCTGCTCCTACGGAGCTAACGACGCTTGGTTACGGCTCTGCCTCGACTGTGAAGTCCGCGTTAATGAACCGAGACGTTTCCATTGATCTTACTTAGCGAAGTTCTCTTTTCCGTAGTCATGAAGAAAACAATCGAGATCTTTCCATCTGGGCTTCCCTAAATCCTTGTAAAAACTCACGAACACCTCGAGAACTTCTTTGAACCGCCGATAGTCCTTGAGGTCACCTAGCGGTTCAGGAGAGAAGCTGTCCTGCTTTTGATATGCTCTCAAAATCTTATCTACAATGCTGTCATAGATGGGATATGAAGAAGGTTGGTGAAAGCTACAGTATTTCGTCGCGAACGAATAGTTTCTCCGCTTCTTTTCTTTGCCGTCTCCCTTCCCTTTGATAGTCATAATGGCAATTCGATCGACTAATTGAGGATCACCCTGCTGGAGGCGAGCATCGATGTCCAACTCAAGAATGTGTTTCGCCACAATGCTTATTGCTCTAATCTGGGTATAGTACAGAGTGTTGATAACGATGCTCTTCAGCAGCACTGCTTTGTAGTCTTTGTTATCAGGAAATATCTTGAACAGTTCTTTTATCGCATCTTCGTCCGCGCTGTTTTTCGCGTCGAACCGCCTTCGGTACTCTTCAACGAGTTCCTTGGTTGGTCTCTCAAGTCGCATTTATTTTTGGCAGGCGTGAACGACCGATTCAAAAATCTTCATGTGTCCCGTACAGCGACAGAGATTTCCGGCGAGCCCGTTGCGAATGTCTGCGTCGCTCGGCTGCGGATGTTTCTCGAGCAGACTAACGGCGGCCATCACCATTCCCGGCGTGCAAATGCCACATTGTGCCCCGCCGCATTCGATAAAAGCTTGCTGCACCGCGTGCAATTGATCTCCATTCGCGACACCTTCGATCGTTCTAATCTTCGCACCTTCAACCTGCGCGACCGGCACGAGACAGCTATTGACAATCTGGCCATCGATCATCACCGAGCAAGCCCCGCATTCGCCTTCACCGCAACCTTCTTTCGTGCCCGTCAACTGCAACTGCTCGCGCAACACATCCAGCAGACGCTCCATCGGATAAACGTCGAGCTTGTGTAAGTCATCATTGACGGAAAAAGTTATTTCCGCCTTGGCGGCATGAGATGTGTCAATCATTAAAGCGTTACCTATGATCCGGGGCCAACATAAAACGAGCCGTTATTATCAATCCGGAGCAGCTAGAATCCTAAGCCACCCTATTAAGTATATCTGTAACCGTCTGTCACGTAAGAATCAATTGTGATCACGGATTACGGCATAAATAATCATCAAGCGAATCACGATAACGCTCGTCTCGAATTCGATCCTTTACCGAAGCGACGCCGAATATCTTATCAAAATGGCAAAGAAGACAGCGTGCTCGGCGACAGCCAAGAGCTGTCTGCTTGCGAAAGCGCCCAACCTGAAACTCACAGACGCAATTCACTTCCAACACCCACACCAAACCCCGACGCCAACGCCGACCCCAAATGTCGTTCAATTCAGTGCGTCAAACTACAACGTCCAGGAAGATTGCACCACGGTTACGATTACTGTGAATCGCATCGGTAACACTTCCGGCGCGGCGAGCGTTGACTATTCGACCGCAGACGTCACCGCCATTGAGCGCGGAGACTAAACACTGACGTTCATGCTGACGATTCAGTAGAGTTTGATGATTGAAGATCAAGCTCCCTCTATCGCTGGTGGGTTCTGAATAGTTGACGGCGCGCTTCGCAGATAGCTAAGATTCTAGTTGCCCGGAGGAAGTCTCTCCCTCATCGCCTTTGAATCCCGATTCTCCTCGATTCCCGACCAAGAACGATCATAGTCATGAAAGAGTTCTTACGTTCCAGGCAACACTTGACGGGCGGAAGCGCGCGTTTCGGCTTTACGCATTTTGGCAAGTGGCAAGGTCGCTTCCGAATCGAGTTTCTCGCATCACTTCTGCTGGGTCTGCTCGGCCTGACCTTGATCGCGAGCCCGAGCTTTTATGGGCCAACAGCGGATGCGCAATCCGGCAAGACTCGCTATCAACAGTACCTCGCGCAAATCTTTACCAATCACGAGGACGTTCAGCTTGATTCACGCACCGCTGCGGAAGGAGTGAAGCGCACCGGCCATTTGTCGGTGCAGACGCCGGCGCATGACTTTGAAATCGATTTGACGCTAAACGATTTGCGCGCGCGAAATTATCGCGCCGAAGAAGTTGCCGATGGCGCTACGCGCGGAGTCGAAATGCCGGCGCCCGACACTTATAAAGGAAAAGTCTCCGGGATGCCGGACAGCGACGCGCGATTTTCTATTGACGACGACAAGCTCGAAGGAATGATTATTACTCGGAATGAATCCTATTTCATCGAGCCGGCCCGGAAATATTCTGCCGCGGCGCAATCTTCGGACTACTTGCTCTATCAAGCTTCTGATGTGCGACCCGACATACGCAAGACATGTGGGACGCTCGATCAAGAGATTAACCGTGAAGCGAAGGAGTTCATTTCAAGCGCATTCGTGGGAGTCACACCGGAAGTCTTTTCGCCATTCAAGGTTGTTGAGATCGCAACCGAGGCTGACTTTGAATACGTCTCGGCTCTCGGAGGCTCAAGCGCCGCGAATAACGACATCCTCGGCATCATGAATGCGGTCCAGGGGATTTACCAACGGGACATAGGGCTGACATTCACGGTTGCGTTTCAACACACGTGGGCGACCGCGAACGATCCTTATAGTGCGAGCGGCGATGCTGTGGCTGCGATCAATGAATTCACAAATTACTGGAACGCAAACTTCGCCAACCAGCCTCGCGATGTCGCGCATTTGTGGACAGGCAGAAATCTGGGAGGCCCGGCGGGTATTGCCTGGCAGGGAGTGGTTTGTCGCGATGGCGCGCACTCGTACGGACTTTCGGACTTGGAAACAATGGCGCCGTTTCGCGTCGGTATCCCGGCCCACGAGGTCGGGCACAACTTTAATGCCAGCCACTGCGACGGTCAGGCTGGTTGCGACACAACTATCATGCTCGCGGTGCAAGACCCTTCCAACACGCTTACCTTCTGTCCGTTCTCAGTAAATGAGATCACTGCTTATGTGAACGCTACAGCTAGCTGTTTGAGTGTGGCAGCCGCAGGTAATCCGATTGACCAACCGGACTTTTTTGTAAAGCAGCACTACCTGGACTTTTTGAATCGTCAGGCTGATTCGAGCGGGCTGGCATATTGGACCAATCAGATAACTTCTTGCGGCGGCGATCAGCAATGCATTCAAATGAAGCGGATCAATGTCTCGGCTGCTTTCTTCCTGTCGATTGAATTTCAACAGACTGGTTATCTCGTCGAGCGCATTTACAAAACGGCTTACGCCGATGGCAGCGGCAGTTCGACGAACAACGGTTCTCATCAAGTTTCAGTTCCAATAGTGCGCTTCAACGAATTTCTGCCGGACACTCAACAGATCGGACTAGGCGTTGTAGTTGGTCAAGCGGGTTGGGAGACGGTTTTGGAGAGTAACAAGCAGGCCTTCACTACGCAGTTTGTTCAGCGATCGCGATTCACAAACACGTATCCGGCGACGATGCTTCCGACTATTTTCGTCGATACTTTGAATCGAAACGCCGGCAGTCCGTTATCAACTACGGAACTCACGCAGTTGGAACTTCAATATGCAACCGGGCAAAAGAATCGCGCGCAAGTGTTGCGGCAGATTGCTGAACATCCCAACCTCGTCAACGCGGAGTTCAATCGAGCGTTTGTGTTGATGCAATACCTCGGTTACCTGCGTCGCAATCCCAACGATGCTCCTGATTCAGATTACACCGGCTTTGATTTCTGGCTAATGAAGTTGAATCAATTCAATGGCAACTTCGCCAATGCCGAGATGATCAAAGCGTTCATTAACTCGACAGAGTATAGACAGAGGTTTGGGCCGTGAGCGTGTGATCGGACCGCTCTTGTTTCCACACCTGACGGGGCTTTGAGATATGCTAAGAGCAGTGTCAGAACCGCCCGCGGTAGCAGGCGGTTAACTGCACGCCTTTGATTACATCTAAGAAATGATTTCAATCAGATCAAGCCGCATTCTGTTAATCCTGCTGGTTGCGTGCAGCTTCATTGCGCCGGCATCGTCTTCCCACTCGCAACCGCGACAAGACATCGAACGGAGAATCAACGCACTACTCGCGCGAATGACGCTCGAAGAGAAGTTCGGACAGCTTCAACAACTCGACGGTGGAGGCAATGAAAACTCTCGGCCCGAGCATCGCGATCTGGTGCGTAAAGGCTTGCTCGGCTCCACGCTAAACGTGCGCGGCGCGCAAAGAACTAACGAGCTTCAGCGAATCGCAGTCGAAGAGTCGCGTCTGAAAATTCCTTTGGTGTTCGGATTCGATGTCATTCATGGCTATCGCACGATCCTGCCCGTGCCGCTGGCCGAAACCAGCAGTTGGGATCCCGCGGCCGCCGAGAAATCTGCGGCTATCGCCGCCGCCGAAGCGAGATCGGCCGGCGTGCATTGGACATTTGCGCCAATGGTCGATATTGCGCGCGACGCGCGTTGGGGCCGCATCGTCGAGGGATCGGGCGAGGATCCGTATCTGGGTGCAGCCATGGCCCGCGCTCGCGTGCGAGGATTTCAGGGACATGACTACAGCGCCTCGGATAAAGTTCTCGCTTGCGCCAAACATTGGGTGGCGTATGGAGCAGCTGAGGCAGGTCGCGACTACAACATGACCGATATGTCCGAAAGGACTTTGCGCGAGATTTACTTTCCGCCATTCAAAGCCGCGGTTAATGAAGGCGTCGGCACATTGATGAGCGCATTCAACAATCTTAACGGTGTGCCCGCTTCGGCGAATCCTTTCACCTTGACTCAAGTATTGCGCGGCGAATGGAAGTTCGACGGTTTCGTTGTCAGCGATTACACCGCCGTCCAGGAACTAATCAATCACGGACTGGCCGCGAATGAAAAAGAGGCCGCGCAATTGGCTTTAAATGCAGGCGTTGACATGGAAATGGTGAGCCGTAATTTCAACAAATTCGGCCCCGATCTTTTGCGGAGCGGCCAATTGTCCCAGGCTACGATCGACGAAGCCGTGCGACGCATTCTGCGCATCAAGTTCCGGCTGGGTCTGTTCGAGCATCCTTATGTAGATGAAGCGCGCGAGCGTTCTGTAATCCTGAGTCCCGCAAATGTCGCAGCAGCGCGTGAGCTTGCGGCACGTTCAATGGTGCTACTGAAGAACGAACATGAGACTTTGCCGCTCAGCAAGGACGTAAGGTCGATCGCTTTGATTGGGCCGCTCGCTGACAACCAGCAGGATTTGATCGGCCCGTGGTCGGGTGACGGTCACGCCAACGATGCCGTGACTTTATTAGCTGGTATCAAAGCCAGGCTTCCTTCGTCAACCAAGATTAATTACGCCAAAGGCTGTGACATCGACAGCAGTTCCACGGACGGATTCGACGAAGCCGTGCGCGCCGCCCAAGACTCGGAGGTAATAATCATTGCCGTCGGAGAGTCGGCTGCCATGAGCGGCGAGGCATCTTCGCGTAGCTCGCTCGATTTGCCGGGACGACAGTTGGATCTGATCAAAGCGCTACATGCGACCGGGAAGCCGATCGTTGTCGTGCTTATGAACGGCCGGCCACTGACCATCAACTGGATTGCCGAGAACACTCCGGCGATTCTTGAAACGTGGTTTGCCGGAACGCAAGCCGGGAACGCGATTGCGGACGTGCTGTTCGGCGACGTAAACCCCGGCGGCAAGCTGCCCGTAACATTTCCGCGGAGCGCCGGCCAGGAGCCGCTCTACTACAATCACATGAATACGGGCCGGCCACCGGATGCGAACAGTAAATGGACATCGAAATATTTGGACGTGCCGTGGACGCCGCTTTTTCCTTTCGGTTATGGACTGAGCTACACACAATTTCGGTTGTCGAATCTGCAAATGAGCGCGACGCGCGTACGACCCGATGGCCGGCTTACGGTGAGCGTAGAAGTAGAGAATACCGGCAAGCGCGTTGGCGATGAAGTCGTGCAGCTTTATATCCGCGACGTCGCCGCCAGTGTGACTCGACCAATTAAAGAACTGAAAGGTTTTCAACGCATCACGCTGCGGCCCGGAGAGAAACGACGCGTCGAGTTCGCGCTCACGGCTGAAAATCTGGGCTTTTACAATCGCGCGATGCATTTCGTCGTAGAACCGGGTGAATTCAAGGTGATGGTCGGAATCAGTTCGGCGGACGAACATGAATTAGCGGCGAGCGTCGAGGTTCAGAAGTAGAAGCTGATAACATTCCCCGAAAAGTCAGCGCCGAACCGCAAAGCGGTTGCGCCCTCCAGCCCAGGGTTGCCGCTTCGGCAACCCTGGGTAAAGTTTCGTAAATTATCGAACCGCAAGGCGGTTGCGCCCGTTTTTTGATTCGTCAAGGAGATGGACGCAACCGCCTTGCGGTTGAATAATTGCTCTTCATTCGCGACCCAGGGTAGCCGAAGCGGCAACCTGGGCTGGATGGCGTAACCGCTTTGCGGTTAAAACCAGGCGAAGCCGCAGTTCAGGCTTTGATCTGAGGCAAGGTATCGTTAGAGAGTCAGCAGTCGGAATAAATAATGCCGAAGCAGAGCTTTTTTTTCTTCTTCCTTATTGCTTACGCACGGGCTTCTGACATCGTATCGAAATAATCATTTCAACGAGCGACGAAAAATTCGAAAGCCCCAACTGTCGAGCGTCAGCGTGGGCAACGCTACTGGACGCGTCCTGGCGGCGCGCGCCGGTGGCGGGGCATCCGGCGGCAACGGGGGTTGAATGTCAGGGGTGATATCCACAAAAGAAGTTCCATTGGCGGCTTCCACGAATCCGGCGAACGGCCGGTTTGAGAAATTGATTGCCACGAGAATTTCTTCATCCTTCGATCTGCGCAGATAAGTGACGACGCGTGATTCGTCTGAATTGCGCAACCATTCGAGCGAACCACGGCGCAAGGCCTCACTCGATCGACGCAACGCGGACACCTGATGATAGAAGCGCGGAAACTCAGGACGGCGCTCGGCGTTTCCCCAAAAGATTGGCAGCTTTTCAAACAAAGCCGGCGCTCCGGATTCGGTCGTATCTCCTGCCTCCATTCCGTTGTAAATCAACGGCACACCGTCGAGTGCGAACATCATCGCGGAGGCCGCGAGCGCACCCGGTTCCCCGAAACGCGCAATCGCGCGCCGCTCATCGTGATTGTCCGAAAAGCGCATATGCAATGCGCCTCGCGGCCAATCTTTGAATTCCTTCTCCCAGGCTTCACGCAAATCAGAAGCGGGCGCGCGTCCCTGCAAGACATCTGTCAGCGCGCTGTGCAACGGCCACGAATAGTCGAGCTCGAATGCTTTAACTTCCAAATCCGGCTTGTGCCCTTCAGCCAGCATAAGAATATCCGGCTTGATCTTATCCAGTTCAACTCGTGCCTTCTCCCAGAAATCCGTCGGCACATCCTCCGCAACGTCACAGCGAAAACCGTCCAGATCGAATTCGCGAATCCAGTACTTGAGCATCTCAGTCATGTATTCGCGCAGTTTCGGATTGGCGTAATTAAGCTTCGCCACGTCGTACCAATCGTGCGGATAAGTAATCTTTCCGCTGGCGTCGTGCTCATAAAAATCCGGCCACTTCATCATCACGCTGTCCCACGATCAGCCGCTTCAAATCTTCTTTGCTGCCGTAGTCAGGATTGATCGCATAATAATCGCGAACCGCATAAGGACTGCCGATCGTTCCTTTCTTCTTTTCCTGACCGATGGGGTGAATCGGCATCAGCCAGAGTATCGTTACGCCGAGATCTTTCAGCCGATCAAGTTGAGCAGTGATCCCGTTGAAGTTTCCTGCCGGCGAAAAATCACGTGGATAGATTTCGTAGATGACGCCATCGCGGACCCAATCATGTGCGAGTCGGGCGGACTGTTTTGAAAAATCGGGCGAGGCGGCAGTTTGAGAGAAAGAGATTCTAACGGGAAGGCCGAGCGCCGCGCACAGCAGCGTTACGACCCAAATGATAGACCGACGGGATCTCGATTTCATGATCTTCACGATGCTATCGCCGGCCGTCGCAAAACACCGTGCCCACGCGTTGAATATGCTCTATTAGTTCAGGTTCACCAATACTGTCCAGGATAGACAGGTCTATGGTGTATGGCAGAAGCAGGTCATCCAGATCGTCCAGGATTTTATAGACGACGTTCAGCGTCAGATCCGCGCCCCCGCGCAACGCCAGGTCGATGTCAGAGCCGTTCTTAAAGTTTCCTTTGGCGCGCGAACCGTAGAGTATTGCCTGCTCTACCTCCGGATAACCGCTCAGGACGTCGCAGATTTTCTGGACGGCGCTCTCTGGCAGGCCATACTTCATTGCTGCGCCTCCTGTCTTAGCTGTTCCAACTTGAGTCGGAGGGCTTCGAACTCCGCGACGTAAGTGTCGCGAATGGCAGAAACGATTTGGGCCGCGGTCGCTTCATCATAGGTGTGCGAAGTCAGGTTCCGGCTGTTAATCATGTCCATCCAGGCCTGGCCGTTTTGAATTAATTCGGCCTTGAAGGCAGCGCGCGTGGCGTCCTTTGAGCCATATAAATTTTGGACGCCGCGGCCTTCGAGAAAGTCTTTCAGCGTATTCCAAGCCAACTCATGGGTAAATTCGAAGGCCTGAATCAAGCCCTGTTCTTCCAGTTTCGACAACGGACGCTCTTGGGCCAGCGCCACAGCTTCGCTCAATTGCAAAAGCGCCGTGTTGAAATGGTTGAATCGCTGAATCCAGCGGGTATCTTCGGTGCTCATCGAGATTTTGACCGGCTCATTCTACTGCGATTTTGATTCACTTTTCATCAATCAAAGCCGTGCTGGGCACTGGTTGCGCCGATTCCTGCACGAGAATCGGCTCGGCCTCATCGCCGCGGATTACGTCTCGCTCGGGCACATCTCGATCGCCCCCATCCTCAACGCGCAGCACTAACAACGCGGCGATCAGCATAAACACACCTCCCGTCATCACCATGTACATCGGCGCGTTGTGATTGTCGGCGCCAAAGACGGCCCGGATAATCGGGCCGAACGTAAGCGCTTGAGTGATTTCAGGAATGACAATGAAGAAATTGAATACGCCCATGTAAATGCCGATGCGCGCGGGTGGCAAAGCGCCCGAGAGAATCGCGTAAGGCATCGAGAGAATCGAGGCCCACGCGATGCCGACTCCGACCATTGTTAGCAGCAGTAGCCACTTATCATGAATCAGATAGACAGAAAGAAGACCCACGCCTCCACAGACAAGTGAGATGGCATGCACAGTTTTGCGGCTGGTGATGGCCGCGACCTTTGCCAGCGCAAACGCGATGACGAACGTGACGATCGAATAGACAGCGAAACAAATCCCGCCCCATTCGCCGCCCAGTGGAAAGCGCGCGTCCTGCGGACTGGTCGCACCGAATACGTGATAGGAGGTCATCAATCCAAAGAATAGCCACATGCAGAACAGGCCGAGCCAGGTGAATAACTGCACGACCGCAAGCTGTCTCATGGTCGCCGGCATTTCGCCAATGGCTGAAAATATTTCCTTGATGAGCGCGGCTACGACAGCAATGATTCCCTTGTGTTCACTGCGCTTTCGCTCGAACTCAGCCATGTCTTCGGGTGGATACTCTTTCGTCGTAAAAACCGTCCACAGCACCGCAAGTAGAAACGCACCCGCGCCGATCTTGAATGAATATTGAACAGTCAGCGGAATGCCGCTTGAGGTTCGACCGGTTACGCCTCCATACCTGAAGATATAAGGCAATGCATTTGCCAACGTCGCGCCAACGCCTATAAAGAAACTCTGCATCACGAACCCAACGGTGCGCTGATCCGGATTCAGCTTGTCAGCAACGAACGCGCGGAACGGCTCCATGCTGATGTTGATACTGGCATCCAAAACCCAAAGCAGACTCGCTGCCATGCGCACGCCAGTCGAGTCAGGCATTACAAACAATGCCACGCTTGAGAGAATCGCGCCGACCAGGAAATACGGACGGCGACGGCCCAGCCAGTTCCACGTGCGATCGCTCATCGCGCCGATGATCGGCTGCACAATTAAGCCCGTCACCGGCCCGGCTAACCACAGAAATGGAATGTCGGATTCCTTGGCGCCGAGATAGCTGTAGATGGCGCTCATGTTGGCGAGTTGAAGTCCCCAGCCAAACTGAATGCCGAGGAAGCCGAAGCTCATGTTCGAGATTTGCGAGAAACTCAGACGTGGTTTATTCATAGAGTTCCCTTTCGCTATCTGGCGTCAGTAACATCCATTTTCGTTGCAACCCGTCCGCGGCGCTCACAAAAGCGCGCAATCTAAACGGAAACGTCATCATTTAGCCGTCAGGATCGCCGACGAATGTGCCGGAATGTCCAGCTTGATCGTTCTCTTTGTCACATGCGGGTCCCTCGCGTTGCCAAGCCGATCCACCAAAGTCGAACCTTCCGGAAATCTCGTATCAGCAACATTGAATTCAATCATCGCGGCTTTCGTGTCGTTGTTGAAGGCGACAATCACGGAGGTATTGGTGGTGCTGCGCGCGTAAACATATTGATGTTCAGTCGCCAACAGGTTGACTAAATTGCCACGCCGCAAAGGTTCCAATTCGGCGCGCAATCTTCCCAAAAGTTTTTGATGCTCAAAAACAGATTGCTGTCTTGTATTGCGAGTGTGAAAGGCGTCAATGCCGTCGGCGGGAAAGCCGCCGGGAAAATCGCGTCGATTGTCAGGATCGTCACCGCCGGCCATGGCGATCTCATCGCCATAATAAAGTTGAGGCGTGCCGCGCATCGTCATGATCAGAGTTTGCGCCATCTTCAATCCCTCGATCGTCGCGTTCGGCTCGTTCATGAATCGTTTCAGAT
>WNFV01007504.1_pt1 | contig 12575 bp, 12 predicted proteins | sample 5400101 | NCBI WGS metagenome assembly WNFV01 (sample SAMN13153361, study PRJNA577476) | soil metagenome | isolation source: 115 cm soil or saprolite under grassland replicate 1 | place: USA:California | collected 2016-06-15
AGCCGGAGTTCACCCAGCTCGACATCGAGATGAGCTTCGTCGACCAGGACGACATCATCGCGCTGTCCGAACAGATCCTGGCCGCGCTGTGGAACCTCGCCGGGCACGAGATCAGCACACCGATCCCGCGGATCACGTACGCCGAGGCGATGCGCCGGTTCGGCACCGACAAGCCGGACCTGCGGCTCGACCTCGAGCTGGTCGAGTGCACCGAGTACTTCAAGGACACGCCGTTCCGGGTGTTCCAGGCCGAGTACGTCGGCGCCGTGGTGATGCCGGGCGGCGCGGACCAGCCGCGCAAACAGCTGGACGCCTGGCAGGAGTGGGCCAAGCAGCGCGGCGCCCGCGGACTGGCCTACGTGCTGGTCGGCGACGACGGTGAGCTCGGCGGCCCGGTCGCCAAGAACCTGTCCGAGGACGAGCGCGCCGGCCTGGCCAAGCACGTCGGCGCCTCGCCCGGTGACTGCGTGTTCTTCGCCGCCGGCCTGCCGAAGCCGTCCCGGGCGCTGCTCGGCGCGGCCCGCCTGGAGATCGGCCGCCGGCAGGGCCTGATCGACGAGTCGGCCTGGGAGTTCGTCTGGGTCGTGGACGCGCCGCTGTTCGAGCCCGCGTCGGAGGCGACCGCGCACGGCGACGTCGCCGTCGGGTCCGGTGCCTGGACCGCCGTGCACCACGCCTTCACCTCGCCGAAGCCGGAGTCGATGGACACCTTCGACACCGACCCGGCCTCGGCGCTGGCCTACGCGTACGACATCGTCTGCAACGGCAACGAGATCGGCGGTGGCTCGATCCGTATCCACCGCGAGGACGTGCAGAAGCGGGTCTTCGCGGTGATGGGGCTGTCCGAGGAGGAGGCGACCGAGAAGTTCGGCTTCCTCCTGGAGGCGTTCAAGTACGGCGCCCCGCCGCACGGCGGGATCGCGTTCGGCTGGGACCGGATCACGGCACTGCTGGCCGGCACAGAGTCGATCCGCGACGTGATCGCCTTCCCGAAGTCCGGCGGTGGCTTCGACCCGCTGACCGCCGCGCCCGCCCCGATCACCCCGGAGCAGCGCAAGGAAGCCGGCGTCGACGCCGTCCCGGAGCCGAAGGCCTGAATTTCTCGGCGAAGAGATCGCGCCACCGGCCTTGACGGCGGCATGCCCCGCGCCTACACCGGAGGCAGGGGTGGGGAGGGGGTGATTTTTCGATGAGGAAGCACATCTGTCGTGCCACCGCGATGGTTCTCGTGACCGGCGGTCTGTTCACGGTGGCGGCGCAGGCGTTCGCCGACCCGACTCCGCCGACGAACGGCGGCAACGGCGCCGGCCAGAGCGGCCAGTGCACCGGCCCGGCCGACCAGCGGCCGGCGTCCTGCAAGAGCCCGTGACGCACCCAGCGTCCAGTCGAGGCCCGGGCCCGTGCAAGGGTCCGGGCCTTCCGTCGGCGACGTCACCTACAGTCGGGACATGCCGCGCCAGTCACCGGTCCCGATAGACCTGCTGCCGCACCTGCGGCGGGCCCGGGATGTTGCCGACCGCAACTATGCCGAGCCGCTCGACCTGGCAGCGCTGGCGGCCGCCGCGGGGGTGTCGAAGTACCACTTCCTGCGGTGTTTCGCGGCCGAGTACGGCGAGACGCCGATGCAGTACCTGTCGAGGCGCCGGATCGAGCGGGCCACGGACCTGCTCCGGGCGACGAACCTGACGGTGACCGAGGTGTGCAACCTGGTCGGGTTCAGCAGCCTCGGCTCGTTCAGCACGCGGTTCCGGGAGCTGGTCGGGATGAGCCCGTCGGAGTACCAGCGCACCCAGTCCGGCGGCCCGCACATCCCCGGCTGCTACATCTTCATGATCGGCCTCCAGCCACCACCCACCGCCAACCCGCACTGACCCGCCGCCGGCGGCATGGACGAGCGAATCGGGGCCGGACAGTCGGGTCCACGGGGCGGGTGACTGCGCAATTCAGGAGAAGCGTTCTGTGCGGACCGCGGCCTAGCGTCGTACCCGAAGGAAACGACGAAAGGAACGATCATGGGAATCCAGAACGTCTCGCTGTTCGGGGTGTGGGTCGACGACATCGACGAGGCGCGCGACTTCTACGTGGACAAGCTCGGGTTCGAGGTGCGCGAGGACGTGACGATGGGGGACTACCGCTGGCTCACCGTCGGGCACCCGGACCAGCCGGACCTCAAGGTCAACCTGCAGGTACCGGGACCGCCGCTGGACGACGAGTCCGCCGGCTACGTCAGGCGGATGCTCGGCAAGGGCGCCCAGGGAGCCGGCGGGCTGAACGTGGACGACTGCCGCAAGACGTACGAGGAGCTGACCGCGAAGGGCGTCGAGTTCGTCTCCGAGCCGGCCGACCGTCCGTACGGCGTGGAGGCCGTGATGCGCGACAACTCCGGCAACTGGTGGGTCCTGCTCGAGCCCAAGCCCTACACCCCCGAAGACCCCACCTGACCCCAATCCCGTTCATCGGGCCCTTGTGACCCGGCGTGTCGGCACTCGTCGGGCCCTTGCGACCAAGCGGACAAGGGCCCGACGGGTCTGCCGTCACCAGGTGTGGGCGACGTCGACGACGATGCGGGAGCCGGTGCCGGGGCCGGCCAGGGTGAAGACCCGGAACGGGAGCCGGGCGCGGACGCCGAGGCCGATGGTCGTGTAGCCCTCGAACGAGCCCGCCCAGGCGACCTGGCGGAACGTGCGGTAGCCGGTGACGTTCACCAGTTCGCGCGGGTTGGCCGGGCTGTACGTCGACCGGCCCGTCGCCGGGTCGTACGCCGGCGCGGTCAGCACGATCCGCAGCTTCGCCCCGCCGCGCAGCGGTACGACGGCGCCGGACGCGTCGGCGTACATGGTCCGCACGTAGCCGACCCGGTACCCGGCCGGCCGGCCGTTGAGGTCGAACACCAGCCGGTCGAAGCAGTCGTGCCGCCCGGCGCGGATGTTCGTCAGCGACGCCGTCGTCTTACGCGTCGATGCCTCGGGCAACGACCACCAGCGGGTCGGGCAGGCCGTGGCGCCTGCTGCGGTGGTGGTGCCTGCCGCGGTGGATGCGACCAGGCCGGTCGCGGAGATCGCGGCGGTCGCCAGCACGGCGACCACTGAACGGATGTGGTTCATGTCGTCCCCCTCTCGGAACACCGCTCACACGCGGGACGGGCGCCGCCGGTTGACGTGTCGGCCGAGGAATCCCGGCCGTGGTCGGAAGGGACCGATGAGTGACGACACGCCGGGTCACAAGGGCCCGATGAACGGAGAAACCGGGTTGCGGAGGTGGGAGAGGATGTGGGGGTGACGGGTGAAGAGTTGTTGAGGGTTTTTCACGAGCAGGTCCGGGTGGCGGACCGGGACGTCGTGCCGGGGTGGCTGAGCGAGCGGGTCGGGAAGGTGTACCGGTCGTACAACGAGGGCGACACCGATGTTCAGGGGTTCGTCGAGGCGCCGTCGGGGCTGGACGACCCGGACGCGGAGATCGCGGCGCAGCGGGAGTTCTTCGCCGCGCGCGGCCAGGCAGTGGAGTGGAAGACCTACGGGTACGACGAGCCGGCGGACCTGCCGGACCGGCTCGTCGCGGCCGGGTTCGTCGCCGAGGAGCCGGAGTCGCTGATCCTCGGTGAGGTGGCGCGGATCGTGGAGCAGCCGCTGAGCCTGCCGTCGAAGGTGCGGATCCGCGACGTTGGCAGCAGGGAGGACTTCCAGCGGATCGGCGAGCTCCAGCAGGCCGTCTGGGGCAAGGACGCCGGACAGTTCACGACCAAGCTGTACGACGAGCTGCTGGCGGACCCCGACCGGCTGGAGGTCTCGCTGGTCGAGGAGGCCTGGGGTGGCCCGGCGCTGACCGCGGCGTGGGTCCGGTACCACCCGGGCACCGACTTCGCCAGCCTGTGGGGCGGCGCGACCCGGCCGGAGTGGCGGCGGCAAGGGCTGTACCGGGCGCTGCTGCGGCACCGTGCGCTGAAGGCGGCCGGCCGCGGGTACAAGTACCTGCGCGTAGACGCGTCGGAGGACTCGCGCCCGATCCTGGAGCGGGTCGGCCTGCTCAAGGTCGCCACCACCACGCCGTACGTGTACACCCCGTAGGCGTCCTCTAGTGTTCGGGGCGACGGGAACCACCGACTAGCACAGGACGTTGCCCAGGACATGGCCAGACTGACCGACCGGATCCGCCGGGTGCTGCAGAAGCCCGGCACCATCGACATCCGCCCGTACGAGCGCATGGTGGAGCGGGTCGGCGCCCGTGCCGAGGCGGTCGGGAAGCTGTCCGACGACGAGCTGCGCGACGCCGCGGCGACGCTGCGGACCGGCGAGGCGTTCACCGACAACGAGCTGGTCGAGCTGCTGGCGGTGGCGCGGGAGGCGGCCGAGCGGGCGATCGGCGAGCGGCCGTTCGACTGCCAGCTGGTCGGCGCGCTCGCGCTGCTGCAGGGCCGCGTGATCGAGATGGCCACCGGTGAGGGCAAGACGCTGGCCGGTGCCATCGCGGCCGCCGGCTACGTGCTCAGCGGGCGGCGGGTGCAGGTCATGGCCGTCAACGACTACCTGGCCAACCGCGACGCGGAGTGGATGGGCCCGCTGTACGACGTGCTCGGTGTGACCGTCTCCCACGTCGGGCAGGCCTCGACGCCGGACGAGCGGCGGGAGGCCTACGCGGCCGAGGTCTGCTACGCGCCGGTCAGCGAGGTCGGGTTCGACGTGCTGCGGGACCGGCTGGCCGCTGACGCGGCCGACCGGGTGACCGCGACGCCGGATGTGGCGCTGGTCGACGAGGCGGACTCGGTGCTGATCGACGAGGCCCGGGTGCCGCTGGTGCTGGCGGGTGCCGCGGCGGGGGAGGAGATGGACGACGACATCGTCCAGCTGGTCCGCGAGCTGCGCGCCGGGGTCGACTACGAGGTCGACCCGGACGGGCGCAGCGTCGCGCTCACCGACGCCGGCACCGACCACGTCGAGGAACGGCTCGGCGGCATCGACCTCTACGAGGCCGAGCACCTGGAGCGGCTGACCCAGGTCAACCTGGCGCTGCACGCCGACGCGCTGCTGAAGCGGGACGTGGACTACCTGGTCCGTGACGGCAAGGTGCACCTGGTCAACACCAACCGCGGCCGGATCGCCCGGCTGCAGCGCTGGCCGGACGGGTTGCAGGCCGCCGTCGAGGCCAAGGAGGCGCTCGCCGCCAGTGAAAGCGGTGAGGTGCTCGACAGCATCACCGTGCAGGCGCTGGTGTCGTCGTACAAGACCGTCTGCGGCATGACCGGCACCGCGGTGGTGGTCGGGGAGGCGCTGCAGGAGTTCTACGGCGTCGAGGTCGCGGTGATCCCGCCGAACAAGCCCTGCGTGCGGGTGGACCACCCGGACCGGCTCTACCTCACGGTCGAGGACAAGGTGGAGGCGCTCGTCGAGCACATCACCGAGGTGCACGAGACCGGGCGGCCGATCCTGGTCGGCACGCACAGCGTGGACGAGTCCGAGCAGCTCAGCGAGAAGCTCACTGCGGCGGAGATCGAGCACGTCGTGCTGAACGCGAAGAACGACGCCGAGGAGGCCGCGATCGTCGCCGAGGCCGGCGTGCCGGGCACGGTGACGGTGTCGACGCAGATGGCCGGCCGCGGTACCGACATCCGGCTCGGCGGGCGCGACCAGCACGACCGGGACAAGGCCGTGGAGCTGGACGGCCTCTACGTGATCGGGACCGGGCGGCACCCGTCGAGCCGGCTGGACGACCAGCTGCGCGGCCGGGCCGGGCGGCAGGGCGACCCGGGCGGGTCGGTGTTCTTCGCCAGCCTCGGTGACGAGCTGATCACCCGGTACTCGGTGACCACCGGGCTGCGGCCGAACCCCGACGACGACGGCCGGCTGCACGACCGCAAGTCGCACGCGCACCTCGAGCACGCGCAGCGGGTCGCGGACGGCGCGAACGTCGAGATCCACCGCAACACCTGGAGTTACGCCCGCCTCACCGGGCAGCAGCGCGCGATCCTGCTCGCCACCCGGGAGAAGGTGCTCACCGGCGATCTCGCCGCGACCGAGCTCGCCGACCGCCGCAAGGAGCGGTACGACGAGCTGGTCGATGCCCACGGCGAGGAGGCCGTGAGTGCGGTCGCGCGCCAGATCGCGTTGTACCACCTGGACAGCGGCTGGACCGACCACCTGGCGGTGCTCGCCGACCTGCGCGAGGGCATCCACCTGCGGTCGCTGTCCGGTGGCATCGTGCACGAGAAGCCGATCGACGAGTTCAACCGCAACGCGATCGCGTCCTTCGACACCCTGGTCGAGGACGCCTGGACCGCCGCCGCGGAGTCCTTCGACACCGCGCAGATCGGCCCCGACGGCCTGGACGCCGAGGCCTCCGGCGTGGCCCGCCCGACCGCCACCTGGACCTACCTCGTCAACGACAACCCGTTCGGCACCGACGCCGACCGCATCCTCGGCCGCCTCCGCCAAGCCATCAAGAAGACCCCCTAGGCGTTCATTCGTCGCATCTCGTGGTCCCTGTGGACAACGCCGCCATGTGACCGCTCGCGTGCACCTGACCGGTTGTCCACAGGGACCACGAGATGCGACGAATGAACGCAAGGGTGGGGCCCGTTAGGCTCGCGGGGTGAGTGACGGGTTGTTCGATCTGCCGGGGATGCCGGGGCCGGCCGCGCCCAGGGGTGGCGGGAGTCTGGCGGATGCGGACCATACGGCGGCGCCGCTGGCGGTGCGGATGCGGCCGCGCACCCTGGACGAGATCGTCGGGCAGCAGCACCTGCTGACGCCGGGATCGCCGCTGCGGCGGCTGGTCGAGGGGGACCAGCCGATGTCCGTGCTGCTGTGGGGCCCGCCCGGGACGGGCAAGACGACGATCGCGGCGGTGGTGTCGCACCAGACCAGCCGGCGGTTCGTCGAGCTGTCGGCGGTGACCGCGGGTGTGAAGGACGTGCGGCAGGTGATCGACTCGGCGCGGCGCGAGCTGACGCACCGGTCGATCGAGACGGTGCTGTTCATCGACGAGGTGCACCGGTTCAGCAAGACCCAGCAGGACGCGCTGCTGCCGGCGGTGGAGAACCGTTGGGTGACGCTGATCGGCGCGACCACGGAGAACCCGTACTTCTCCGTGATCTCCCCGCTGCTGTCCCGCTCGCTGCTGCTCACCCTGGAGTCGCTGACCGACGACGACATCGCCGTCCTGGTGGACCGCGCGCTGGCCGACGCGCGCGGCCTCGCGGGGGAGTACACCCTCCCCGGTGACGCCCGCGACCACCTGCTGCGGATGGCCGGCGGCGACGCCCGCCGCGCGCTCACCTACCTCGAGGCCGGCGCCGGCGGGGCGAAGGCGGCCGGCGGTACGACGATCGACCTGCCCACGCTCGAGTCGGCCGTCGACACCGCGGCCGTGCGGTACGACCGGGACGGCGACCAGCACTACGACGTCACCAGCGCGCTGATCAAGTCGATCCGCGGCTCGGACGTGGACGCTGCACTGCACTACCTGGCGCGGATGGTCGAGGCCGGCGAGGACGCGCGGTTCATCGCCCGCCGGCTGGTGATCCTGGCCAGCGAGGACATCGGCATGGCCGACTCGTCGGCGCTCTCGACCGCGGTGGCCGCCGCGGAGGCGGTGCAGCTGATCGGCATGCCGGAGGCGCAGATCAACCTCGCGCACGCGGTGATCGCGTTGTCGCTGGCGCCGAAGTCCAACGCCGTCATCACCGCGCTCGGCGCGGCGTCGGCCGACGTCAAGGCCGGGAAGGTCGGGCCGGTGCCGGCGCACCTGCGCGACGCGCACTACGCGGGCGCGAAGAAGATCGGGCACGGTACGACGTACTCCTACGCGCACGATGACCCACGTGGCGTGGTCCCGCAGCAGTACGCGCCGGACGTCGTGGCGGACGCCGAGTACTACGAACCCACCCGGCACGGCGCCGAGGCTCGGTACGCCGACCGCCTCGCCCAGCTCCGCGCCATCCTCCGCGGCCGCACGGCCCGGCCCGATTGACCGCCAGACCCGACGGCACGGGACCTACGCCCTGCGGCGGTGCATGAGCGCGGGTCGGCCCACGCTCATGCAGCCGCGCCGCCCTAGCCGGCGACAAGCGCCGCGAGCTTGTCGAAGGCGGCGATCCAGCCGGCCTCGGCGTGGTCGCGGCCCTGTGGGTACGGCCCGTCGGTGAGCGTCATGCGCGTCTTGGCGCCGTGGTCGTGGAACTCCACGCGCGTGATCGTGGGCTCGTGCATGCCCACTTCCGGCATCGGGTCCGAGCGCAGGACGATCAGTTCCGGCTCGACGACCTCGACGATGTCGTAACCGACCGCGAACTCGCCGCCACCGTCGCGCTGGACCATCGTGAGCTCGTAGCGCCCGCCGGCGCGCAGGTCGATGCGGATCCGCTCGCGCGGCGTGTCGAAGTGCTCGGGGCCGTACCACGCCGCCACCTCGTCGGGGTCGGTCCAGGCCTTGAACACACGCTCGCGCGGCGCGTCGAAGACGCGGGTGATCAGGACCTCCTGATCGGTGGCCGCCACGGGGGTCGAGTCAGTCATCTTGCTCTCCTTTCCGGCGCAGGTGCGCAGCGAGTCGGTCCATCCGTGCCTCCCAGGTCTGCTTGCGCGACTGCATCCACTCCAGCGCCTCGTCGAGCGGATCGGCCTGCAGCCGGCTGGGCCGCCACTGAGCCTCCCGGCCGCGGACGATCAGTCCCGCGCGCTCGAGCACCTTCAGGTGGCGCGAGATCGCCGGCAGGCTCACCGGGAACGGCTCCGCCAGCTCGTTCACCGTCGCCTCGCCCTTGGCGAGACGGGTCAGGATCGAGCGGCGCGTCGGATCGGCGAGCGCGGCGAAGGTGAGGCTGAGCTGGTCGGCAGGCATTTAACACTCCTGTTAATTAACGAACCCATTAAATACGACCGGCCTCCGGAATGCAACGAGGGGAGCGTCATCCACAGGCGCCGAGCTCCCCGGCAGCTGGACGCCGTTCACCCGTGCCGCGACACCCTGCGCCGAACCCGGCCGGTGGCCGAGCGCGCTGTCACCCCGCGGTGCCATGACGGTTGCGATGCACCCACCTGGACAGCGCAACCATCGAAGGGACTTCCGACGCAGGACGCTAGGCTCCGGACGCGGCCGGGAACGTGCGCGCGGTAGGGTCGGACGACCCCGCCCTGGCAGCCGAGGGAGTTACGAGGAAGGTGCATCGTTCATGAGCGTGGGTGAAGTCGCCGGGTTGATCGCGGCCTGCGCGTTGCTCATGCTGGTCGGGCTGCTGGCCTATCCGATCGTGAAGCTCGGCAAGGTGCTTGACGAGACCCGGCTGCTGGTCAAGGGCGTCTCGGACTCCAGCGTGCCGCTGATCGGCGAGGTGACCACCACGGTCACCACGACGAACGCACAGCTGGCGAAGGTCGACACCATCACCGAGAACGCCAGCACCGTGACCACCAACGCCGCCGCGCTGATGTCGCTGTTCTCCGCGACCGCGGGCGGGCCGCTGGTGAAGGCGGCCGCGTTCTCGTACGGCGTGCGCCGGGCGATCGCGAAGAGCCACCGGCACGACGTCGAGCGCCGGGTGCGCGAGGAGATGAAGGCCGAGCGCAAGGCGGCCAAGCGCGGTGGCGTGAAGTGAGGCGGCTGATCTGGTTCGTCATCGGGACGCTGGCTGGCATCTGGCTGGTCACTAGGCTGAAGAAGAAGGCGCAGGTCCTGACCCCGCAGGGCGTGCAGAACTCGGTGGACAAGCTCGCCGGCGCGGTCCGGCACTTCGGTGACGAGGTGCGGGCGGGCATGGACCAGCGGGAGGCCGAGCTGCGGGAGGCTCTCGGACTCGACACCACCACTGATCGTGAGGACTACCGGTAACACCATGGAAACCGCTGAGATCCGTCGCAGGTTCCTGAAGTTCTTCACCGACCGCGACCACGCGGCGGTGCCGAGCGCACCCCTGCTGTTTGACGACCCGAACCTGCTGTTCGTGAACGCCGGCATGGTGCCGTTCGTGCCGTACTTCGTCGGTCAGCAGACCGCGCCGTTCCGGCGGGCGACCAGCGTGCAGAAATGTGTCCGGACCCTCGACATCGAGGAGGTCGGCAAGACCACGCGGCACGGCACGTTCTTCCAGATGAACGGCAACTTCTCGTTCGGGGACTACTTCAAGGAGCAGGCGATCGAGTTCGCCTGGGACCTGGTCACGTCGTCGCAGTACGCCGGCGGCCTCGGGTTCGACCCGAACCGGATCTGGGTGACCGTGCTGCACACCGACGACGAGTCGGCCGACCTGTGGCGCAAGATCGCCGGGCTGCCGGAGGAGCGGATCCAGCGCCGCGGGCTGAAGGACAACTACTGGCACATGGGCATCCCCGGACCGGGCGGCCCGTGCAGCGAGATCTACGTCGACCGCGGCCCGGCGTACGGGCCGGACGGCGGCCCCGTGGTGGACGAGGACCGGTTCCTGGAGATCTGGAACCTGGTCTTCATGCAGGAGCAGCTGTCCGCGGTGCGCGCGAAGGACGACTTCGACACCATCGGCGAGCTGCCGCGCAAGAACATCGACACCGGCATGGGCCTGGAGCGGGTCGCCTACCTGCTGCAGGGCGTCGACAACCTGTACGAGATCGACGAGGTCTTCCCGGTCATCGACAAGGCCTCGGAGATCAGCCGGCGCCGCTACGGTGCGGGCGGCACCCAGGGCCACATCGACGACATCCGGTTCCGCGTCGTCGCGGACCACGTGCGCAGCGCGCTGATGCTGATCGGCGACGGCGTGAAGCCCGGCAACGAGGCCCGCGGCTACGTGCTGCGCCGCCTGATCCGCCGGGTGGTGCGATCGATGCGGCTGCTCGGCGTCGAGGACAACACGCTGCCGGAGCTGCTGCCGGTCAGCATGGACCGGATGCGCACGTCGTACCCCGAGCTGGAGACCGACTGGGCGCGGATCAGCCAGATCGCGTACGCCGAGGAGGAGGCGTTCCGCGAGACGCTCAAGTCCGGCACCCAGATCTTCGAGAACGCCGCGCTGCAGACCAAGGCCCAGGGCAGCACTGTGCTCGCGGGCGACAAGGCGTTCCAGCTGCACGACACCTACGGCTTCCCGATCGACCTGACGCTGGAGATGGCCGCCGAGGCCGGGCTGCAGGTCGACGAGGGCGAGTTCCGCCGGCTGATGGCCCAGCAGCGCGAGCGCGCCAAGCGGGACGCGAAGCAGAAGAAGGCCAAGCACGCCGACCTGTCGGCGTACCGGACGCTGGCCGACCGGCTCGGCCGCCCGGTCGAGTTCACCGGTTACGACGAGGTGGTCTCCGACGCGACCGTGCGCGGTCTGCTCGGCGCGAACGGCACGCTGAGCGCGGCGACGGCGGGAGACGAGGTCGAGCTGGTACTGGACCGGACCCCGTTCTACGCCGAGGGCGGTGGCCAGCTGGCGGACCAGGGCCTGATCGAGCTCGGCGGCGCCCGGGTGCAGGTGCTCGACGTGCAGTCGCCGATCAACGGGCTCGTCGTGCACACGGCCCGGATCCTGGACGGCGAGGTCACCGTCGGCGACCCCGCGCACGCCGTGGTCGACGTGGAGCGGCGCAAGTCGATCTCGCGCTCGCACACCGCGACCCACATGGTCCACAAGGCGATCCGCGAGGCGCTCGGCGAGACCGCCACCCAGGCCGGTAGCGAGAACTCGCCGGGCCGGTTCCGGTTCGACTTCTCCGCCACCGGCTCGGTGCCGGTCAGTGTGCTGCAGGACGTCGAGGCGAAGGTCAACGACCTCGTGCTGGCCGACCTGGCCGTCGAGGCCGAGGTGATGAGCCAGGAGCAGGCCCGCGCGGCCGGCGCGATGGCGCTGTTCGGGGAGAAGTACGGTGACCAGGTCCGGGTGATCTCGGTCGGCGACTGGGCCCGGGAGCTGTGCGGTGGCACGCACGCGCACCGGTCCGGCCAGCTCGGCGTGATCAAGCTGCTCGGCGAGTCCTCGATCGGTTCCGGGGTGCGACGGGTGGAGGCGCTGGTCGGCGCCGACGCCTACAGGTTCCTGGCCCGCGAGCACGTGCTGGTCGCGCAGCTGTCGGAGGCGCTGAAGGCGCGGCCGGAGGAGCTGCCGGACCGGGTCGCGGACCTGGTCGACCGGCTGCGCGGCGCGGAGAAGGAGATCGAGAAGATCCGCGCCGGCCAGGTGCTCGCGGTCGCGGGCGAGCTGGCCGCGAACCCGCGCGACGTGTACGGCGTGCGCCTGGTCGCGCACCGGACGCCGGACGGCGTCGGCGGCGCCGACCTGCGCAAGCTGGCGCTGGACGTCCGCGGCCGGATGCCGGCCGACCAGCCGGTCGTGGTCGCCATCGTCGGCGTCGCGGACGGCAAGCCCGGCGTCGTGGTCGCGCTCAACGACACCGCCCGCGCGTGGCGGCTCAAGGCCGGTGACCTGGTCCGGGTCGCCGCGGAGGCGCTCGGCGGCCGCGGCGGCGGCAAGGACGACGTCGCGCAGGGCGGTGGCACCGACCCGAGCGGAGTCGACCAGGCCCTGGCCACGGTCGAGCACGCGATCGCCCGCCAGATCACCGGCGGCTGATGCGAAGCGGCGTCCGGTTGGGCCTGGACATCGGCGACGCGCGGATCGGGGTGGCCGCGAG
>WNFV01007943.1_pt1 | contig 12575 bp, 10 predicted proteins | sample 5400101 | NCBI WGS metagenome assembly WNFV01 (sample SAMN13153361, study PRJNA577476) | soil metagenome | isolation source: 115 cm soil or saprolite under grassland replicate 1 | place: USA:California | collected 2016-06-15
GCGACGACGGCCTCGTGGACATGGACCGCGCCTTTCGGCGCGCCAGTGGTTCCGCTGGTGAAGTGCAGCAAAGCGATGTCTTCTGGATCGGTCGGTTCGATCGTGAACTGATCGCTCGCTTCGCCCATCAACTGATGGAATTCGAGCGCGCCGGGCGTGTTCGCCCCGGTTTCGCCCACGAGCAACACGTGTTCGAGCGAAGGCAGTTCATTGCGAATCTTCGCTACCTTGCGCTGGTAGAGCGATTCGGTGGTCACCAGGACCTTCGCGCCGCCGATGTTAACTCGCGCTTTGATCGGCTCGGGGCCGAATGCGGAGAAGAGCGGGCAAAAGACGCTGCGATTTTTGAGCGCGCCCAGAGCGGTGACGTAAAGCTCGGGAACGCGTCCCATCAGCGCGTAGACCCGGTCGCCCTTGCCCACGCCCAGACGCCCGAGCGCATTGGCGAAGCGGTTGGTAAGGTCGCGCAGTTGCGCGAAGTTGAAATCTCTGACCGAGCCGTCTTTGCCCAACCACCTGATGGCCGCCTTGTCGCGGAGCGAGCCCGCGGCATGGCGGTCAACCGCTTCGTGCGCGATGTTGAGGCCTCCGCCGTCAGGCAGACCGTCAAGCTCGCTTCGCGCCTCTTCCCAGGAGAAAGCCGCCCCCTGGGCGACGATTTGATGATTGGTTCCCACAGCATCTCACACCTCCGAAAATTCGCCCGCGAATATCGAAGCGTTGCAACTATCAAGCCAATCGGGAAAGTCGCTTCTCACGCATCCCTCTGCGCAAAATTACTCACTTACTGAGCAAAAGCGCGCAGTTTCAAACCAGTCAAAACGGCTAATGGCGTTTTCAGCCTTCATTGTTGTAAGAAACCCGGTCGGCACGCTTATTGCGATTCTTCAAATAGAATAACGATCTCAGAAAATCTCGTGCCAGATATTTTCGTTCGCTTGTGATTATCAGGAGGGGTGAGGGGCCGATTATGGACTTCGTGCCGAATCAACAGGAAACACAATTCGCTCATGCGCAGGCATACGGGCCGGCGCATTGGGCCAGCCTGGAGCCTGAAGCGGCGATGACCGCGCTCGGCTCACGCCGCTTTGGATTGAGTAAGGCCGAGGTCGCCGAGCGGCTGGCGCGCTACGGAGGCAATACCCTTCCGCGACTTCAGCGGCGGTCCTGGTATCTTGAGCTGGCTGCGAACTTCATCCATCTCTTCGCTCTGCTGCTCTGGGCGGGGGCCGGGCTGGCCTGGATCGCCGGGATGCCGCAACTCGCCTGGGCCATCATCGCGGTCATCCTTATCAACGGACTATTCAGTTTCTGGCAGGAGTATCAGGCCGAGCGCGCCGCCGAAGCCCTCGAGGCCTTGCTCCCGCGCCAGGTCACGGTGCGGCGCGACGGCCAACCGCAGCTCGTCCCGACCAGCGAGATTGCTCCGGGCGATATGCTTCTGCTAAGCGAGGGCGAGGCCACGCCTGCCGACGCGAGATTGATCAGCGCCGCAGGGGTGCGCCTCGACGTTTCATCGCTGACTGGCGAATCGAGACCCATCACACGCACAGTCGAGAGCGTTGGCGCGGCTCCGGACGCGGGGGCCGCGACGCTGTCCAACCTGGTCTTTGCCGGAACGACGGTGGCGAGTGGGCGTGGCGAAGCCGTGGTCTTCGCCACGGGCGCTAACACCGAATTTGGCCGGATCGCCCAACTCACACAGTCGCAGGACGAGAGACCAAGCCCGCTCCAGCGGGAACTCAAACACGTGACACGATTCGTTACTATCCTGGCCGTGGGGCTGGGAATCGCGTTCTTCGTCATCGGCGTGAAGTTGGGCGGATTGTCGCCGGCTTCGGGATTTCTCTTCGCAATCGGAATCATCGTTGCGAATGTCCCAGAGGGGCTGTTGCCCACGCTCACGCTGGCGCTGGCGCTCGGAGTGAAGCGAATGGCGCGTCGCCGTGCGCTAGTCAAGAGACTCTCAGCCGTTGAAACGCTGGGCGCTACCACCATAATCCTCACCGACAAGACCGGCACGCTGACCGAGAACGAGATGACGGCGCGTGAGCTTTGGGCCGGCGGCGCGAACTATCAATTGAGCGGAGTCGGTTATGAACCGGTCGGAGAGTTGTCGCGCGGAGGCGGCGCGGAGAATGACCCGGCGGCGGTCACGGATATGCTCCGCGCCGCCGCACTCTGTTGTGACGCGCACCTAGTCCCTCCACAAAACGACCAACGACGGTGGACGGCGATAGGCGACCCGACAGAAGCGGCGATCCTGACGGCTGCGGCAAAGCTCGGTCTCTCGCAGGAGAAGCTGGCAGTGTGGCCGCGACTGGCCGAGCTTCCGTTCGATTCCACGCGCAAGCGGATGACCACCATCCAGCGGATTGATGGCGCAGCGGTCGCTTGCGTCAAAGGAGCGCCCGGCGAAATCTTCGCAAGGTGCGCCGCGATTCGGCTTCGCAGCGGCGCGGCGCCGTTCGACGAGGAGTGGCGACAGCGGGCCGAAACCGCTCATGACGAGCTGGCGCGCCGCGGATTGCGAATGCTCGCGGTCGCGACCCGCAGTGTCGATCCGAATTCGCAGGCGTACGACGGCTGGCGCGTAGAGGATGTCGAACGCGAACTGACTTTGCTCGGACTGGTCGCGATGAAGGACCCTCCGCGACCGGAAGTGGCCTCGGCGATCGCGGCCTGTCGCCAGGCGGGCGTGCGTGTGATGATGGTCACGGGCGATCATGGTTTGACCGCAGCAGCCATTGGCAGCGAGATCGGCTTGTTCGACGGCGACGCGAGAGTCGTCACCGGCGTTGAGCTTGATTCCCTCGATGACGAGCGGTTGGCGACGCTGCTCGACACGAAGGGTGTGATCTTTGCGCGCGTTACGCCCGAGCATAAGCTGCGGTTGGTCGAAGCCTGCCAGCGAAAGGGCGATGTGGTCGCCGTCACCGGAGACGGCGTCAATGATGCGCCCGCGCTCAAGCGCGCGGACATCGGAGTGGCGATGGGGATCACGGGAACCGACGTGGCGCGCGAGGCTGCGGACATGGTTCTCGCCGACGACAACTTTGCGAGCATCGTCGCCGCGATCGAGGAGGGCCGAGCCGTCTATGACAACGTCCGCAAATTCGTGACCTACATCTTCGCGAGCAATGCGGCGGAGCTTGTTCCCTTCATCGTTTTCATACTCTTTCGGATTCCGCTTCCGCTGACGGTGATGCAGATTCTGGCGGTAGACTTGGGAACCGATTTGCTGCCGGCGCTGGCGCTAGGCGCCGAAGCTCCTGAACCCGATGTGATGCGGCGTCCTCCGCGTTCGCGGCGCGAGCGTTTGCTCAACTTGCCGACGTTGCTGCGCGCCTACGGCTGGCTCGGAATGATCGAGGCCGCTCTATCGCTCGGCGGCTTCTTCTTCGCTTACTGGCTCACGGGCTGGCGCCGGGGCGAGCCGATGGCCGGGAGCGGTTTTGTCTACGCGACGGCGACGACGATGACGCTGGCCGGCATTGTGGCCTGCCAGGTAGGAGCCGCCTTCGCTTGCCGCAGCGACCATCAGGCGAGCTGGCGGCTCGGCTTTGGAAGCAATCGCCTGCTGCTCATCGGAATCGCAGCGGAGATAGCGCTGTTGCTCTCGTTGACCTACGCGCCGCCGCTGCAATCGGTGTTCGGCCTGGCGCCGCTGGGAATCGAGCACTGGGTCTTGCTCGTCGCATTCGGCCCGCTGCTGTTTGTTTGCGAGGAGGGCCGCAAAGCGGTTTGGATGCGGTTTTCACAGGTGGCGCGCCAGAACCCACGGCGGCTGAATTCTGAACGGCCGGTCGATTGACATTAATTCTATTTTTCTGCCCCATCATCGCCTACCTGATGGGAATCTTGATCCTTCTGAACTCGGCGCGACTCGTGTCTATCTCCTTCCGGAAGAGAAGTCTTGGGCCATCCCTAACCTCAAGGAGGGTTTTCCCCAAGTATTTTTGCGGGTCCTTGTCTTGGAAGCGAAAGTTTCCATCCCGGTCGGTTTGAAGGACTCGTTTCGGGCTCTTCACCAACTGCGGCGGGATCAGTTGCACAGTTAAAGCCGGAATGCCTCTTCTCGTCATCTCATTGTAGACGATGCCTTCGACAATCACCTCCCTAGGCGGAGGAGGCTGTCCCATCGTTCGCGACCCGACGAGCAACATGGCGATTGAGATAGCGATGAGAGAGAGGCAGCGCCTTTTCATGACAGTATCCCTTTCCTAATCAGTTAGAAAACGGTTCGTATCCGGCAGGTGGCGGCTGGTCCAGACGAGACGATTCAAGTGGCGTGTAAGCGCTCCTGTTCATGGGCAGGCCGCTGGTATCGTTTGTGGGGAATGCGATCTCATTCATCCGCAGTGTGGCCACTTTCAACAACTTATCGCGTGGAATCCGCGCCGTTGTGAAGGTGTTGCAGACCGTTGTGCAGATGAGCACATAGTCGTCCATATCGTTATAGACTGGCACTCGCAAAGTATATTCGCCCACATTCTCGAGTGCGGTTAGTAATGAGCCCAAGCCGTGCGAGCGGTTGTTGCATATTGACCCCTGGCAATGAAGTTAACAGAACTGGCCATTTGATATCCGCCTTCTTATGGTTCTCCTCTCATTCGCCGACTCACCCATTAGAATTTTGGCGGATTTTGTGCGAATCGTTTTCGCCGTCCAAGGGGGCGCACGCTCGAAAGTTTATTGCTTTGTCTTTATCGGAGTAGGTCTCACCAGGTCGCCCAGGCTCAGTATCGAGCGACCATCCGTAATGATGGTTTGAATTCCAGGTGCGATCTTTTGAACATACTCGTATTGAATCAACGCGGGGTTGCGGGAAAGCGCCTCGCCCCGCAACCGTATTGATGCGGCGTCCCCTTCTGCGGCGATAATTTTCCGTTCTTTTTCAATCCGTTCCTTCTCGAGTTCGTATTTCTTGCGTTCAGCTTCTTGCTGTGCAATCTGTTTCTGTTCGATTGCGCTCTTGAACTCACTCGAAAAGTCGACATTGCGCACGAGCAAGGTGTCCAAGATCACGTTGCTCTTTTCAAACAAGGAGCGTAATTCGTTGGCGACTTCGTTTTGAATCTCCATTCGCTTTGCGCCATAAACATCGATCACGGTGTATTTCGAAACCGAAGTGCGTGTAACGCTACGCCCGGCTGGCCGGACGATCTTGGCTTCGTAGTCGGGCCCGATCAATCGATGCAGTTCGACGATCTTGTTTGGATCGGGGTGATAGAGGATCGAGATGTCCACATCAACCTGTTGGCCATCACTAGTAAGCGATCGCACCGAATCATCCTCTCTGACCTGACCTTCGTTGGTCATTTTGCTCATCGTATAGGTCTGGGTCCGCACGTCGTAAATTGTGGCCGATTGTGTAAACGGCAAGAGCAGTGTTAATCCCTCCCCACGCCCACTCAATCCGCCTGTGAGATTGTTAAAAACAACGGCGCGATGGCCCGCAGGCACGATCTTGAATGCGTTGAAGAGCATGATCAACGCGATAAAGCCGATCGCAAGGAACGTTACAAGCCACAACTTGCCACGGACGGAAGACAGTGACTTCTTTCCAAAATTCTTCAAATTGGGAAACTCGCTGGCCATAGAACCTCCATGTAGATTGCTTACTTTCAGTAGCTCGGCGTGACCTCGCGTTTATCAATCTTCTATCCTGGCCTCCAAGATCGAATTTTCATCTACGGAGGTTCAGTCATGAATTCAACTCAGAACCTGCATATTCTGTGTCTTGCGCTGATAACTTCGGCAAGCATTGTGCCACGAGGTTCGACCGTCAATTTATTGAACTTTGAGAGGTAGAGAGCGTCCGAATGGGTGAATTCACGAGATTGAGCGCAAAGGCGCCCATTGCGCTGCGTGATTACGCGCAGTTCTATTTCGGCCCAGATCAACTGCAACCGCGGGGCCCGGTCTTCGAGTTCTTCCAGTGACTACTCCGCCAGCTAAAGCAAGGCGGCTTCGTTAGGCACGCTCGCCCTAAGTGGGCCACGTTCCGCTTAACAGGCTCAGTCCGAGCCTCAGGATTTCTAAAGCAGACGCATGATCACGGGGAACCGACAATCCGCAAATCTCACAGTGATGCCATCTTTGGCTCAGTGTCTTCGGATTCGGCGCTCCGCACACGCATCTCTGCGACGTTCCACGAGGATCAACCTGCACCAGCGCACGACCAGCTTCTGCCGCTTTGTACATGAGCTTTGTGGTGAAAGCCGTCCATCCGGCGTCATTAACAGACTTGGCCAGCATTCCACCAGCCAGGCCCTTCACGTTCAACTTTTCAATCACTATCAACCCGAACATCACAACCAGCGTCCGAGCTACCTTGTGCGCGAAATCCGCTCGCTGGTTGCGCACATGCGCGTGGGCGCGCTGCAAGTCTCGAACGGCTTTCTTTCGGTTATTACTACCGCGTTTACGGCGGGCAACCTTGCGTTGCGCTCGTCGAAGTTTGGACTGCGCTTCTTTGTAGTATCTGGGGTTTTCAATCTCGCTTCCGTCCGACAGAGTGGCAAAGGCAGTCAGTCCCACATCAAGACCGACTTTTTCGGCCGAAGCAGGCAAAGGTTTCGGCTCACATTCGACGCTGAACACAGCATACCACCTTCCGGCCTCGCGCTTTACGGTGACGGTTTTGATCCTGCCCTCGATTGGCCGATGCAGCTTAACCTTGACAACGCCTACGCCCTGCAATCTCAATTTGCCGTTGTCGAGCATTTTGCATCCGTCGCCGTAACTGGGGAAGGTCATGCTGTCATAGCGGCTGACGGGGCGGAATCGAGGATAACCTGGCGTCTGGCCGTTCTGTACGCGACCAAAGAACGCATTGAAAGCCTTATCAACGCGACGCAATACGTCCTGGCAACAAGAGAAGTTGGCAAGAGCCAAATCGTCAGCGGCGCGAATCTCTTTCAACTGATTGGCCTGATCGCAATAGCTGATCGATATGTGAGAGATGCGATAAGCGTCGCGACGCTCCTGAACGGCGGCGTTGTAGAGGCGGCAGGCCTCAGCCAACTGGCCATCCAACGCGGCAATTTGAGCAGCGGTCGGGTAGAGCCTGTATTTGAAATTCTTCTTGACTACAATCCGGTCCGCCATTGCGGGTCATATTTCTGTCGTGATGCTGCATTGTTCAGGCTCGTCACAGTGTTCCGGCATTGTTTTGAGCTGTTTCTATGGTATTACAAGTGTTTCACGAATGAAAGAGGTCTTGAGAGGGGATCGGCTCGAAGACTCGCCGATGCGAAATTCCCCTGTCGGCTATAAGCCGACAGTCCCCTTTCGCAAAACTTATGGCGATCATCATCGATGATCTGATCAGCAGCGGGACGACGCTGGCGCGCGCGGCCGAGAACTGCCGGGCGCGAGGCGCAACGTGTTGATGGACATCAAGCTGCGCAATCCGAAGATGAACAACGTCTATCTTGAACTGGGCAGCTTCTTCAACGTCCTGGCCATCATTGATCCGACAATGGCCATGCGCGGGAGGGGCAAAAACTTGAAGTGTTACGGGGCGGATCACATTGTCTTGGGTACGGACTGTCTGTAGTTGGGATCGCCGCAATAGGCGATTGACGCCTTCACGCGGTTCAAGATCAACGACGAGTTATTAACTTTCATCCGGCGGGTTGTCCGGTCTGTCGTGGCCCGATGCGATATGGACGCATCATCTCATTGTCCTCGTGCTCGACGATGTGGCAGTGCCATACGAACTGACCACCTGCGATAGGGAATGTCATCCGCACCCTGGTGACCTCGCCAGGATAAGCGATGACGGTGTCCTTGTAGCCGTTCTCCCATGGCTCGGGCGGCCTTGGGGCGTGGATTGGCAGCCCGGTCTTCTTATCAAGGCGCTGGCGATTGACCACTTCGAAGAGCAGCTCATGGATGTGAATGGGATGGGCATCGACCGTGAAGTTGTAGATCTCCCACGTCTCGCTCGCGCCCGGATCGGGATTTTCTGTCACCGGGTCCCCCCACTTCAGCGGCGCCAACCCGGCCGGAAGACCGACCGCAGGGTCGAACGCGGCGAGGCGAACTTCCACCGGGATGGGTGGCGCCGGGGGCGCAGCCGTATGCTGGAGCAGGGCCACTGTACGCGTGACGCCGCCTCCGGGGATGGGCGGCGCAGCGGGCATGATGAGCTTGGCCGGTGGCGTCGAAGGGTCGGCGGCGCCAGCAAGCGGCACGTTCACGTTGAACTGCATGACCAGGCCGGTCGTTTGCGGATCGGCGGGACGGAACCCCCCGCCCGCAAACGGGGCATCTGGACCGCGGTTGATCATCGTCACTTTCTTGCCGAACTTGACCTGCGAGAAGTCCACGATGATGTCGGCCCGTTCGGCTGGCGACATCAGGATTTCCTTGAGCGGCGCCGGCGCCCTGAGGAAGCCGCCCTCGTTCCCGATCTGCCATAGCTGGACATCGGGGTCGCTGAAACTAAGGATCAGGAAACGCGACTGGCAGCCGTTGAGCAGCCGGAACCGATAGCGCCGCGGCTCGACGTTGAGGAACGGCCACGTTTTGCCGTTGACGACCATGTGGTTCCCGAAAAACTCGGGGTTCCAGATCGGCGATACGTCAGTAGACGGAATGTAGGGGCCGACGAAGCCATCGAAGAAGGCCCGGCTGTTCGGGTAGAAGAGCCCACCGCTGGCGTCAAAGGAGCGATCCTGGATGGCCAAAGGGATCTCGTAATAGGTCGTACCGGGCGCATCACCCAATTGCGGGGCGGGGCCAGGCAAGACTGCAGGGGCGCTGCCCGCCACCGTCGGGTTATCGGCAGGAGCGGCGCTGCGGATGATATAGAAGCCAGCCAGACCGGCGTACACGTTCAGCCGTGTCAGACCCAACGTGTGATCATGGTACCAGGCGGTCGAAGGCCGTTGGCTATTCGGATACTTAAAGGTGGCCGTACCTGGCGTCCAGGCGAGCCCCGATTTGGCTTTGAAGAAGTCATACCAGGCGCCGACAATGGCAAAACCGGCAGGAATGTTGCCGGCGGCAGGAAGGTACCATGCCTCAGCGTACCCGTCTGACCAGTCGTCCACACCTCCCATTCCGTGAACATGGGTTACGAACGGAACTGGGCCTTTGTATGGGCCCGGCGTCTTTGCGAAGCTAGGGCGAGTGTCTCGTCCAACGACTCCACCGGGCGGGTTTGCCCAGTGTAGCGTCTGGTCGACTGGCAACAAGTGGGGCAGGAAGTTGTTGGATCCATCGACAAGCCCATTGATCCAGGTGATCGTCGTCGGGTTGCCACGATCGGCCTCAATCGTAAAGGCCGGATAGCTCAGTGTCCCCGCCAGGTTGTTGGCCGCTCCGTAGCCCCACACCGTCGTTAGCGGTAGCCCAGTCGGCAAGATCTGTTGCGAGAATTGTTTGACGGCAATGCTGTACTTGTCCGTAACTCCGGTGTTCGGCATCGCTGGCGGAATGACCAGCGGCGTGATGAACTTCGGGACTGCCTTGGGATCAAGCGCGCCGCCCGGAATCCGGGCAATGGCCACGGCCTCCATCGATTCTGTCGACCGCGCATAGAAGGTGTCGCCGCGCCAGAAGAAGGTAACGCCGGAACCGGCGGCCATACCAGATTTGAGAAAGTCTCGTCGTGTTAGCATTGTTTCCCCAGCTAGTTATACGCTCTAATCCGGTAACATCAGATCGCCATTGCAGTAACACACTTCCTGGCGGGGAATTGCTGACTTTGCATATATTCCTTCATAAAGCAGGGTAAAGTTGGCGCCGGCCTCATCTATAACCTTTCGATGCTCTTCAGTTAGTTTCTTGGGTTCTTTTGCTATTTTTAGGTTCCCTCGCAGCAATTTGGTTATAGGTTTTTGACCGCCACCCTCCACTTTACGTCTGGAAAAGTGTCATTTTTCAGAATCTGATTCTACGCCATGCAACCATTGCGCCTTTCGCGACTTTTCTCGGCCCGGCTCAGAAAGGAATATCTCTCATTGCTTCCACTGGTACGAATACCGCCGACAATCGCCGCAGGAATGAAGAAGAGCCGCGAAGTGTTCCGTCGAGATGAAGGCTTCAACCACAGATCTACGGGATTAAGGAGGCGTATGATTATGTCTATCGCTGCCCGAATGTAGTGTAGATGGAGTGTGCAAGGGCAAATCGTTGCAAATGACACAGAAAAGTTAATAACATGCTCTAAGTCTTATCGGCGGGTCACATTTAATTGGCTTCGCGTTCGCAGCAATAGCGCTCAATCTACGCCACGCTGCGGTTCCGATTGAAGTCGGCTCTCGCATTCCCGTTTCTCTGATGCGCTATCACGCCTTCTCCACTGGCGTATATTGGGGCTTGCGGGAGCCCTATAGATGCTTATTGCAGAGTTATGATCACGGCCCATTACAAAACCGCACTTACCGCATTCATATACACGAATCGCAAGCGGCATCTTTTACTGATGATTCGCGCTTGCATCGGATCTCATCGCTCTTTGCGCAACAAAAAAGACGGGTAACGAGGCGAGTTGCACGGCGACAGAAAAAGCGATCAGGAGAGGAAGTGATCGCTCGTAGAGTAATCCCGCTGTCACGCTGCCGACCAACCAGCCGCCGCCGTACCCTAAGTAAAATAGCCCGAACGCCAGATTCCGTCTGCCCTCCGGCAGAACACCGGCAATGATCGCTTTGAGCAGCGTGTCCTGCGTCGCGTACCCGATTCCCCACAACATCATTCCAAAGAGCGCCACAAAGAAGCCCCCCAGGAAGACGAACGGCGAGAAGATGGCGGAGAGAAAGACGGCGGAGAGGACGATCGGCATCCCGATTCGATCAAACAGCCTGCCGAGAATCAGGCTTGCGATCACACCCATCCCGGTCGACAGCGCCAGGAAGAGCGGTATCCAATATTGAGTGACGACCCCCTTGCTCGAAAGGTGATAGGAGATCAGTTCAAAGCTCATCAGGCCTGCCGCGAAACACGACCCCGCCAGCATGTATAGCCAATATGATTTTGTGAACCCTCCCGCCTGCGCCGTCCGACCGGTCTCGAGCCGGGAAGGGACTGGGAAGACAACGCGGGCGACTATCAGGGCGGCCAGAGCCGACAGTGCGGAAATGAGCAGCAGCGCGTATCCGGTTCTGTAGCCCCCTTTCACGAACAAGACTAACGCGATCAGCAGAGGCCCGACTGTCGCGCCGGTCTCGTCGAGCGCAGTGTTCACCGCGTACACCCACCCTCTTCCCAGGCTGCCCGTTGTGTACGAGAGCATTGATTCGACGGTCGGCTTGCGGATCGCCCGTCCGACGCGTTCGGCCAGAACGAGGCCTGCCGCGACCGGCCAGGAGCCGGCGAGCGCCATGGCCGGGACGGCGAGCAGATTGACGCTGTACCCGATGAACGTGACCAGCCAGTACCTCCCCCTCTTATCACTGACATATCCGGAGACGGAGCGCAGGCTGTAGCCGAGGAACTCGCCCAAGCCCGCGATGATGCTGATGGCGGCGGCGCTGGCTCCGAGCGTCCCGAGGAACGGTCCGTTGATACTCGCGCCGCCTTCATAGGTCATATCGGCAAAGAGGTTGACGACGCCCATCGTCAGCACGAACCGAAAAGCATGCGAGGCAGCGCGGGCGGACTGATGCTTTCGTGGGAGCCGTTCGATTTCGGTTTACGCAAATCGAACGTCGAACTGGCGCGGGCGATTAGCAGGCAGGTGAACGCGAACGAGGCCGTAACACGACTCGACGTGAGTGCGGCGGCGGCCGACGCCTTCCTGACCATGCTCGCCGCCGAACAGACCGTCGAGGCCGCGCAGGCCAACGTCGAACGCGCCGAAACACTCGCCAGGGCCGTTCGCGCGCTGGTCAAGAATCAACTGCGGCCCGGCGTCGACGCCTCGCGGGCGGACGCCGAAGTCGCCGCCGCGAAAAATCAGTTGATTCAAGCTGAGCAGAACGTGGAACTGGCTCGGGCGGATCTGGCCGAAGCGGTCGGGCAAGCCGGGGCGAACATCACGATTGAACCTGGCCCACTGCTCGAACTGCCGCCCGCGCCGCCTCCGCCCGAAGTTAATTTCGCTTTGCACCCTCTCGCGATCGCGCAGACTGCGGCGGTCTCGACCGCGCGGTCACGCGAGAAGGTTCTCGACCATTCGTACTTCCCCCGCTTCAACTGGCAGACCTCCGTTTTCGGCAGGGGCTCCGGAGCAAAGCTAGACGGCACGTTCGACAATTCCAACGGCAGGTTTCCGAACACGTTCAACTGGGTGACGGGTTTGACCGTCAGCTTTCCGGCCTTGGACATTTTCGGCCTTCGCGCCCGCCGCAAAGCCGAGACGAACAACGTCGCCGCCGAACAGGCGCGTTACGACCAGGTGATCAACACGCTCAAAACGCAGGACGCCCGCGCCCGCGCGCTGGTGGATTCCGCCCGCCGCATCGCCGAGAACACGCAGGTCCAGGTCAGAGCCGCGCAGGAGACTCTGACGAGCGCGCGGGCGCGTTACGATCACGGTCTCGCGAACATCACCGAAATGGCCGACGCGCAACGACTGCTGGCGCAGGCCGAGTTCGAAGACTCTGTCTCCAAACTCG
>WNFV01007505.1_pt1 | contig 12574 bp, 11 predicted proteins | sample 5400101 | NCBI WGS metagenome assembly WNFV01 (sample SAMN13153361, study PRJNA577476) | soil metagenome | isolation source: 115 cm soil or saprolite under grassland replicate 1 | place: USA:California | collected 2016-06-15
CTCACTTCCGGCGCGGACGTGGTGCTGATCTCCGCGCCCACAGCGTTATCTGCGCCTGTGGGTGTGCGCGTAGTTTGCGCGCAGAGCGCCGAGGATATGCTTAATGCCGTTCTGGCAGAATGCAGAGACGCCGATGCGCTCGTCATGGCTGCAGCCGTAGCGGACTTCCGGCCGAAGAACATTGCCAAAGACAAAATGAAAAAACAGGACGGAATCCCTCAGGTCGAGCTCGAGGCCGCGCCGGATATTTTAAAGACGGTAGCAGGCAAACGATCGAGTATGAAGCGGCTGCGTGTCGTCGTAGGATTCGCCGCCGAGAGCCGCGATCTTCTCAAAAATGCTTCTGAAAAGTTAGAATCGAAAGGTCTGGATTTTATCGCTGCCAACGATATTTCCGCTCAGGATGCAGGTTTTGGGGCAGATACCAACCGAGTCACGCTTTTGTTTACTGGTGAAAGAAAAGAACCTTTGCCGCTGATGAGCAAGTCCGAAGTGGCCGAGAGAATTATCGAACATATTTCAGACTTGCTGGAGTAATCATGCGCGTTTTGGTCATATCGGATATTCATGCAAACCAGACTGCTCTCGAAGCTGTGCTCAATGATGCCGGTAAAGTAGATGAAACATGGTGCCTAGGTGATCTGGTAGGTTATGGGCCTGATCCGAACGCGGTTGTGGAGCGCATACGTGAAATTCCGAGCCTTGTTTGCCTGCTTGGTAACCATGATGTGGCTGTCATCGGTAAGATGCCCTTTGAAACCTTCAATGGGGATGCACGCCGTTCACTGGAACGTCATGAGAAAGTACTGACGTCTAGTAATAGGGAATTCTTGCGTTCCCTGCCACAATATACTAAAGTGCGCGGCGAGGCTACTATTGCACATGGCAGTCCACGTGACCCGTTGTGGGAATACATTTTGAATACTCTTTCGGCGCGCTTGAATTTTGACTATTTCGATACACCGTGGTGTTTTGTAGGACATTCGCACATCCAGTCAATGTTCCAATTCAATGGAGACAACGACCGCGTGACGTCGGAAACTGTCAAACCTGGTGTAGTCATCCAACTGCACCCTAAGTTGATCTTAAATCCTGGCTCGGTTGGCCAGCCGCGTGACCGTGACCCGCGCGCCGCGTATGCGATTTATGATACCGTAGCGCGTACGTGGGAACCCCGCCGTGTGGAATACAACATTCCTGAAGTGCAGAAGCGCATCCGTGAGTTTGGCCTGCCGGAGAAACACGCTTTGAGGATCGCTGAGGGATGGTAGTTAGTTTTTAGTTCGATAGTTCTTAGTTTAGTAGTAGTGGGGCAATGATGATTGGTGGGAGTCGTAGATAATTTCTATTTGGTGTGGAACTTTTTTTAATGAGTGGCGTCCTTCTGGTGAAGTTACCAGTTTTTCTACCAAGGAGAAGTGACTATGAAGAAAGCCACATTATTTATTATTGTCGTTGCTGCCCTTATTCTGGCTGCTTGTGGAGCTGCCGCGACACAGGCGCCTGCCTTTGATTCTCGGTCTGGTGTGCCTGCTCAACAACCTCCTGCAGAGGGCTATTCACAAGAGATGCCTCTTCCTGCCGCACCTACACTTGCTCCTGCGGCTACAGCTATGCCTTCGAATATGGGCGGAGGAGGCAACGTAAGCGCTGCCAATGTTGAGCGTGTTGTTATCCAGAATGCGGACCTGACCGTTGTTGTTCCCGACGTCGAAAAACGGATGAAAGAAATCGAAGCCATGGCAAAGAAGATGAACGGGTTCGTCGTCTCGTCTAATCTCTACCAATCGTATGCCCGCAATAACATACAGGTGCCGGAAGCAACGGTTGTCATCCGTGTGCCTGCTGAAAAGCTGGATGAAGTCTTGGATTTGATCAAAAAGGACGCGGTCGAAGTCCAAAATGAGAATCGCTCAGGTGAAGATGTAACCAACCAATATGTGGACTTACAGTCACAGTTGAAAGCCAAACAAGCTGCAGAAGAGCAACTGCTCAAAATTATGCAGAATGCCGAGAAGACCGAAGATGTGTTAGCAGTCTATCAGCAATTGCAAATGATCCAAAGTGATATTGAAGTGCTAAAGGGGCAGATCAAATATTATGATGAAGCTTCCGCATTCTCTGCTGTTAGCGTCCATCTGATTGCCGAAGAGACCGTCCAACCGATTGAGGTTGCTGGCTGGAAGCCGCAAGGCGTGGCGCGGGATGCCATTCAAGATTTGGTCCGTTTCATGCAGAATTTTGCTGATTTCATGATTGGTTTCTTCCTGCGTGATCTGTGGGAGCTGTTGCTGATTGCATTACCATTCTATATAGTCTTCCTGATTGGTCGTGCTGTCTATCGCAGAATCCGTGCAAGCAGGCCAAAGAAAGAAATAGCACCTCCACCTGTAGAAACACAATAATTCTTTATATTCCAACTTCGGAAGTCTTAGCTGGCCAGACTTCCGAAGTCTTTTTATGTGTATAATTTCGAAAATGGAACAACTGGTCAGAGATGCTCAGCAGCTCTTCAATGTTCACCTGACTGGACGTCAGGTCATGGCGTTGATCAACTACGAGCGCGAGCTATTAGACTGGAATCAAAAATTTAATCTGACCGCAATCCGCGATAAAGAAGCCATCCGCACCAAACATTTTCTGGACTCCTTCTCCTGTGTCCTTGCCTGGAAAGCCAATCCACCGCAGCACCTTGTCGACGTGGGAACCGGCGCAGGTTTTCCAGGCATTCCACTTAAGATCCTTTATCCGAATATGAAGCTAACCCTTGTTGAGTCTGTGGGGAAAAAAGCTATGTTCTGCCATCACATCGTGCGTGTGCTTGGCCTTGAAGGCGTAGATGTGATTCGCTCCCGTGCCGAAGACCTGGGGCAGAAGAAAGAGCATCGCGAATCCTATGACTGGGCGGTGGCGCGTGCAGTCGCAAGTTTAAATATCCTGTGTGAGTATCTTCTGCCGTTGGTCAAAGTGGGCGGGATGATGCTTGCACAAAAAGGCGAAGGCGGACCCGCTGAAGCGCAGTCTGCTGAAACGGCGATGAAACTATTGGGTGGAAAGCTAAAGCAATTGATACCAGTTCACTTGCCTGGTGTCGCGGATGATCGTTATATTGTTGTCGTGAACAAGGTCGCAGCTACGCCGCCGCAATATCCCCGCAAGGCTGGTATGCCTGCGAAACAGCCGCTGTAAATAGCGTAGGGACGGCAGCTGCCGTCCCTACGCTAACAATTCGCCTCATCTAAGATCGTGATCTTATCTTCCTTATTCGGGATAATGCACAAAAATTCAAACGGCTCTTTGCCGATATTTTCATAGTAATGTATAGCGCCTTCGGGGATAAAGACCACGTCGCCTTGTTTCACTTCGTAAACATCTTCGCCAATTCCAATTCTTGCCTGACCGCGTAACACATACTGTTCATGCTCCACTGTGTTAGTGTGGCGCGGCATTCCACCGCCGGGTTGCATTGAAAATTTGCGCAAGGCAAAGTTCGGTCCCTCTTGTGAAGAAATCAAGACCTGGATAGTTGTGTCTTTACCAGCCGAAACGTTTTTGGCTTGTACATCATGCGTGTGTTTGACAGACATAGTATCTCCTTACAGAAATAATTATAATCTTTCAACCTCAATCGCGGGATTTATTCAATCTTGGTACAATTCTCAGTATGTTCAGAAAAGTGATTAAACTTCTTTGGCGCCTCATTTTGGGCTTTAGCCTGTTCGGCCTGCTTGCTCTTTTCATCCCACGACTGATAACCAGCCTCTATGCGTCTGTGCGCACTTTCACTGCAGAAACCGCACCAACAGATCGTGTGGTAATTGTCTTTGGCGCAGGATTGCGCCGCGATGGCACACCTACCGCTATCCTGCGCGACCGTGTGGAAACCGCCGCCCATCTTTTCAAAGACGGAAAAGTGGAAAAACTCTTAATGAGTGGCGATAATCGCTTTGTAGAATACAATGAACCGGAGGCGATGCGTCAATACGCGCTCAACCTCGGGGTCCCGGATGAAGCGATTGTCCTCGATTACGCGGGAAGGCGCACATATGATACATGTTATCGAGCAAAGGCAATCTTTGGAGTAAAGTCCGCCATTTTAGTCACCCAGGATTTTCACTTACCGCGTGCTTTGTTCCTGTGCAACACACTAGGACTTGAAGCGGTCGGCGTGAAAGCTGATAATTTCTATTACCTCAAGCGATTACGTCTCTATTGGAACGTGCGTGAACTGCTCGCCACCGTCGGGGCATTTATGGATGTGTACGTTAATAAGCCACTGCCAGTGTTGGGTGAGCCAGAACATATTTTTGCAATAAAACGCTAAAACAAAGAGTCGACGACTCCCGTGGACTGTTCGTCCCGCGGCCTGGCGGCCACGACAGGCAGAACAGGCCGTCGTCACTTGCAAAGTCTGGCCTCAAAGGGATGCTTCGCGAAGACTTTGCAATCCTAGGAGAAACGATGACCCGCGACGAAGCCCTTTCCCTTGTTCGTGAATTTGTAAAGAATGAAAACCTCGTGAAGCACATGCTTTCTGTGGAGGCGGCTATGCGTTTCTACGCTGAGAAATTCGGCGAAGATGTGGAAGCATGGGGTTTGTTGGGATTAATTCATGATTTTGATTGGGAAATCCATCCCACGCTCGAAGAGCATCCGGTTAAAGGGGCCCAGATCTTGCGTGAGCGTGGCATTGATGAAGATATTATTCAAGACATTTTGAGTCACGGAGTGGGGACAGGTGTACCGCGCGACACCTTGCGCCGTAAAGGCTTATACGCGTGTGATGAAATTACGGGGTTAATTACCGCGGTTGCGCTCGTTCGTCCGTCGCGTTCCTTGTTAGATTTGGAGGCTTCTTCCGTGAAGAAGAAATGGAAAGATAAAGCTTTCGCCGCCGGGACAGACCGCGAAGAGATGGCACAAGCCGCAGAAGACTTCGGCGTGGAGTTGTGGGAGCATTGTGGAAATGTAATTCTTGCGATGCGAAGGATCGCTCCGGAATTGGGGTTGGTTGGAAATATTCAGTAATTGATAATAGATGCTTCATGAGCCGGAGAGTTCTCATCCTGGTTTCTTTGTTGTTGATCGCAAGCACCGCCTGTAACCGCCCCTTGCGCAAGAACTTTGTCTCAACTGCCACATTGCCTCAAAATAAAGGTCCGGCTCAAACTGGATCATTTGATGGAGAACTGACATCCAACGGTGTATCTCGCCATTTTCGTCTTCATGTGCCGCAGGATTATCAGGCAGATACTTCGTTTCCTCTGATTGTCAACTTCCACGGGTATGGTTCTAATTCGCTGGAAGAAGAGAAACTAACCGGTATGTCTGTCAAAGCGGACACAGCCGGATTCATTGTTGTTTATCCGGATGGTTTGAATAACGCGTGGAATGACGGCCCAGGCGCAAATGGGAAAGCTGATCTGCAATTCATTCGCGATTTGATTTCCTATATTGAGAGTCAATACAACATTGATCCGAAAAGGATTTACGCCACGGGCATCTCAAACGGTGGCGGCATGACCAATCGCCTCGGTTGTGATATGGCAGACCTCATCGCTGCAATCGCGCCTGATTCCGGTGCCTATAACTTATGGGAAAATTGCTCACCTTCACGCCCCATGCCTGTACTGGCATTTCATGGTCTGAACGATAACGTTGTTCCATATGAAGGCGGAAATCAGCGCATCATGGAGCCTCCCATTGAAGATTGGGCCGCGTCCTGGGCAAGACGAAATGGATGTTCTTCAACGCCGGAAACAACCAATCCCGAAGAGGATGTAACTGTTAGAACCTGGTCAAATTGCCAGGATCACGCGGATGTAATCCTCTATGCTTTAGCCAATCACGGTCATTCCTGGCCTGGTTCCCTTACTATGCCAAGGTCAATCACATCCCAAGCAGTCAACGCGACCGATGTGATATGGGATTTTTTTGTGGCCCACCCCATGCCTTGAACCTTTGTGTCGCAGCTTCCTTGCTTATTCGCCGAATACAAACAAATCGCTGATGGACTTGCGGTTGATATTGCGATGGATAGCGGCGGCAAAGATCGGCGCAACAGATAGCACAGTTAGTTTTGGATGACGTTTCTCTTCCGGGATATGCACTGTATCGGTAGTGATAATTTCACTGATCTGAGGAATAGCAACCAGCCTCTCCTGCCCGCCATGGGTGAACACTCCATGTGTACAAACCACCAGAATTTCCTCAACACCTTCTTCAATCAAAACGCGGCTTAGTTCATAAACAGATCCGCCTGTGGCGATTTCATCATCGTAAATCAATGCGCGTTTGTGACCTTTGATCTGATCTCCTACGATCCCACTGATCCTTACTTCCGAATCTAAAATGCGCTCTTTATTCCCCGCAGCGATGGGAAGTCCGAGGCTGTTCGCGAAACGCGCAGCAGACTTTGCCATCCCAATATCTGGTGAAACAACGATGGACCCACTCAAATCGCGTTCCGAGAGATATTTTCCGAAGACCGGCCGGCTAGTCAGGGGATCTGTTGGGATGCCGAAGAAACCATGAACCTGCGGAGAATGGAACATCATGCCCATCACATGCGTGGCTCCCGCAGTTTCGAGCAGATCTGCCACCAAGCGAGCAGTGATAGAAATACGGGGCGCATCTTTCTTATCTGATCGACCAAAAGAGAAATAAGGAATAATAGCGTGAACTTCAGAGGCTGCCGCGCCGCGCGCGATATCGAGCATCATTAATAATTCCACAAGATGATCGTTGACCGGCTGGGAAAGCGATTGTACGATATACACGCGCCGAGATCGTACACTGGCACCAAGCTGGATATACAAGTTGTCATTGCTGAAGCGGTTGATATGTGTCTCTTCGAGCGGCACACCAAGTTCAGATGCGATATATTGCGCCAATGGCCGGTTTGAACTTCCGCTGAAAAAACGAACTTCCTCCGCGAGGATTGAGCTCTCAGTCATATTCTATCCTTATAACAATATTTTATTTTACCGTCAACCATACTCCCACCATTACAATAAGCAATCCTATGACCCGCGTTGGGTCTAATGACCTTTCGGCTGCACCAAGCATTCCGAAATGATCTAAAATTGTCCCTACTAAAATTTGGCCAGCTACAATTGTTGTAATGGATGCCGCGACACCAATGCGCGGGATCATATAACTAATCGCACCAATCACTACAAGGCCAAAGATCCCAGCACCAAGCGCATACCAGGGGACGCTTCGCCAGTTCCCAAGTTTTCCTCCACCGTAGATCAAAAGCGGAACCAGTGCCATGATTGCGCCACCAATATGAATAATGAATACGCTTTCCATCACTCCAAGGCGCTGACTGATCATACTAGCAAGTGGACTTTGCAATCCAACTGCCACACCTCCTGCCAAACCAACAAGAATAATAAAAATAACCGTTTCCATGCTTTATCCTTTGCTGACAAGTTTGCATTGCGTACGGAGATGATACCTGATTTTGCAATCCCCCTACTAGGCCTAGCTAATTGGTCACTCGCTTATAAAAGATTTGTTTCGCGGCTTCTGTAAAGATTACATAGAGGATGGTGATCACCAAGAGCAGCGCCATGACCTGAAAGGACAACGGCACGAAGCCCAACACCGCACTGAACGGCAGGTAAGGAATCGCCAGAGTAAGGAGTGAAACAATGAGGGTCGAAATCCAAAGCCAGCGTCCTGGCTTGCTCTGATAAAAAGGTCTGCGGGTGCGGACAACCATAGCTACCAACAATTCGGTTAATAAGGATTCTACAAACCAGCCACTACGGAATTGTTCTGGTGTTGTCCGGAACAGGAAAAGCAATGTACCAAAAGTTAGAAAATCAAAAAAAGAACTTACCAGACCGAAGACAATCATGAAGTTTCGAATGAACTTTACATCCCAACGATGAGGCTTTTCAACCCATTCGGGATCGACGTTATCGCTGGCAATGGTGATAGCTGGAAAATCGGATAAAAAGTTGTTGAGCAGGATTTGCTTGGCAAGCAGCGGCAGGAACGGAAGGAATAAGGACGCGCCCGCCATACTGAACATATTGCCAAAGTTCGCACTGGTCGTCGTGAATACATATTTGAGCGAATTGGCAAATGTAACGCGTCCTTCCACAATGCCGCGGCGCAGGACATCGAGACCCTTCTCCAGTAAAACAAAGTCAGCCGCCTCACGTGCCACATCCATAGCCCCCTCGACAGAGATGCCCACATCTGCATCGTGCAAGGCAGGAGCGTCATTGATGCCATCCCCCATATAGCCAACAACATGTCCTGCCTTTTGCAGGGCGCGAATAATTCTTTCTTTTTGGTTAGGGTCTACTTCAACGAAGAGGTTGGCATGTTCGGCGCGATGCCATAACGCTTCATCGCGTAAAGTATTAAGCTCCTTACCTGTAATAATGCCTTCCACGCCGAGCCCAACAATTCTTGCAACGTGGGCAGCCACGCGCCGGTTATCACCTGTAATAATCTTGAGATGCACGCCAAGTTTTGCCAATCCCTCTATCGTTTGTTGCACGTCCTTCTTGGGAGGATCAAAAAATAATAGAAAGCCCATAAAAGTTAAGTCGCGTTCATCTTCCCGTGTGTATGCGGCTTGCGAATGGACAGATCTGACCGCTACGCCCAGCACGCGAAAACCCTGTTCACTCCATTCCTCAAACTGTTTTTGGATGTGCGCTTGCTCTTCATTGTCTAATGGACCATCTACATCCCCTCGATGAATATGAGTGCAAATTTCAAGGACGTTATCCAGCGCACCTTTGGTGACCAATAATGGCTCTTGATCGTTTTCCTGAACGATAATGCTCAAACATTTGCGCACGAAGTCATAGGGAATTTCATTCTTTTTTACGACATGACTGAGATCAAGCTTGCGAGTCGCAGTGATCGCTTCGTCGAGCGGATTTGATAACCCCGTTTGGAAATACGCGTTCAGATAGGCATAACGGAATACTTCCTCAGAAGGTTTGCCGTCAACATCCATTGAATTATCCAAATGAACGACACCTTCTGTAAGCGTGCCGGTCTTGTCGGTACATAGCACGTCCATGCTACCGAAATTTTCAATTGCATTTAATTGCCGCACGATGACACCCCGCTTGGCCATTTCACGCGCGCCTTTTGAAAGGTTGATGGTGATAATGGCGGGTAACAGTTCGGGAGAAATACCAACAGCCAAGGCAATTGCGAATAAAAGGGAATCAATTGGCGGCTTGGCTGAGACGATGTTCATCGCAAAGACAACTAGAATGAGCACAACCATGACCTGGGTCAGCATCAGGCCGAAGTGACGAATGCCACGTTCGAATTCTGTCTCAGGCGGGCGGAGATTCAGGCGATCGGCGATCTGACCGTAAGCAGTCCCCGTCCCTGTCTGTGTGGTGAGAACTTTGGCCGTGCCACTTCGCACGGTTGTGCCCATAAAGACAGAATTGATTCGTTCGGCCAGGCTCGCTTCTGAAGCAACTGTCCCCGTTCGCTTCTCGACCGGAAATGTCTCACCCGTTAAAACGGCCTGATTGACGAAGAGATCTTTCTCTTCGAGTACCAGACCATCGGCAGGAATCAAGCTGCCAGCGGATAGCAGTAAAACATCACCGGGCACAACCTCCTCGGCGGGGATGGATTGAGACTTTCCATCGCGCAATACGGTTACTTTGTGCACCAACCGGGCGCGCAATTGTTCAACGGCATTCGAGGCGGAATATTCCTGGACAAAAGTAATAATTGCGCTGCCCACTACAATGAGCAGGATAACCACTGCATCGGTATACTCTTTGGCAAATGCAGATACAACTGTTGCAAATAATAGAATTAATACTAGTGGACTTTTAAACTGATTTAGGAATAATCCCCAGGCTGTAGCGCGCTTGCGCGCCTTCAAGGTATTTGGCCCCACTGCTTGCAAACGCTTCTGCGCTTCAGAACTACTCAGCCCTTGCGGTGTGGAATGTAGAGCTGCCAACACTTGGTCAGCGGGCTGACTCCAATAGTCCTCTGGTTGAGTAAATAGCTCGGGCATCGGTTATAAATAATGATTTTGAGTTCGACAACTATATAGATCATTATACTCAACCGCACTACCTTTCTCCACAAGAATGCCTAAAATGGAGATATTGATTATGTCACCCCGCTTATAGATCCTCCGCTCGAATCGGGGTATGGCGAATCCGTTTTCCTGTCGCGGCATAGATCGCGTTGACCACTGCAGGGACAATCGGCGGCACGCCCATTTCACCGAGTCCCTGCGGGGCGCGCTCACTGGGCACAACATACACGTCCACCTCAGGCATCTCGTTGAGCTGGAGCAACGGGTAATCGTGGAAGTTGCTCTGCTGGACTCGCCCATTCGCGTGCGTGATCTCACCTTTAAGAATGGATGTCAAACTGTAAACAATGCTGCCTTCCACCTGTTGCACAACCATATCCGGATTGATGACCTTGCCGCAGTTAATGGCACACACCACTTTATGCACACGTACCGCGCCATCGTTTACGGAGACTTCGGCCACCATTACCACCATGGATTTATGATAGATCTGACTGCCAATGCCGCGTCCATGTCCCTCGGGTAGCGGCGTGCCCCAATTCGCTTTGGTCGCGGCCAGCTGGATTACCTCCCGCAGTGGATTGTCCTCCGTTAACATCTCCATACGGAGTTCATAGGGATCTTTTTTTAATTTTGTCGCAATCTCATCCAGAAAACATTCGTTGGCAAAGGCATTGGGCGCGCTGATCACGCCGCGCCATGGTCCGGTCGGCACGGGTGTACTGACCAGATAAGATCTTGAGACATTGTCTTCTACGTCATACAAAACCATCAGGCCTTCATCCAAGACATCTTTACCCTCTTGATATGCAATGCCATTGATGCCTGGTGCAGCGATGTAATGTCGCCACAATTTGAGCTTGCCAGTTTCGTCCCAGCCGGCCTTCATCCAGTGCCGCGTGATCTGCCGGTAAAAATCATGTTGGATGTCATCGTCGCGTGTCCATACTACTTGCACAGGACTGCCAATCGCCTTCGAGACCTCTGCCGCCTCCGTTGCATAATCCACTTCCAACCTGCGACCAAAACCACCGCCCAACAGCGTCACATGCACATCAGTTGGCAGGCCGGTCTTTCTCTGCACAAAAATTTGCACATCCTGAGGGTTTTGAGTTGGCGCCCAGATTTCACACCGATCCAAGCGCACATCCGCCACACAATTGACAGGTTCCATTGTCGCGTGCGCCAGGAACGGTGTTTCGTAGACTGCCTCGAGCGTGGTCAGTGCACTAGGCTGTTCATTTGCGATATCCTTTTCCATTGCATCCGCCAACTGCTGACGAATAGAGTCAGTAGATAACCCTGCATTTGGACCTTCATTCCATTGGATATCCAACGCGGCGCGGCCCTGGATCGCGGCCCAGGTATTTTCCGCCACGACGGCAACGCCTCTTTCTATGCTGACAACTGCGTGCACACCTGGTACCGCCTCGGCCCTGATAGAGTCTAAGCTGGCGACGCTACCTCCCTGAACGGGACAACGCGCGATGGTCGCGAACAACATCCCAGGCAGGCGCACATCTAATCCATAGATCGCCTTTCCAGTCACAATATCTAGACCATCAATGCGCGGCGTGGATGTTCCGATTAGCTTGAACTGTGAGGGATCTTTCGTCCGCGCCTTGCTCGTCAGTTTCAAGTCTTTTGCCACGCGGATGAGTTCACCATAGCCGAGTTTCTTTCCACTCGCCGTGTGAATGACTGTCCCAGCTTCGGCTTTACATTCGGATGGTTTCATACCCCATGTTTGCGCGGCGGCTGCAATAAGCATCTCACGCGCCATCGCGCCTGCTTCACGCAATGGTTTGTAATTGATCGCGATACTTCCACTCCCGCTTGTAATTTGATTCAACTCCTTGACCGCGTCCATCTGCTCAACATGGATGCTAGACCAATCTGCTTCAAGTTCCTCAGAAAGAATCATTGCCAGCGAGGTGCGGACTCCCTGTCCCATTTCGGAACGATGGATAGTGAGAGTAATGTTTCCTTGGGGATCAATTTTGATAAATAAATTAGGTTGGAATGGCGATTCATCTGGCGTGGGAGTGTCAGTTGGGGTGGGAGTGAGTACAGGAGGTTCAGTCGCCTCGGGAGGTGCGCAGGCCTCGAGGTACGCGCCAATCAATAATGCACCGCCCGCAGTGAATGAAACCTTGAGAAAATCTCGTCGCGAGATCATAGCCTAGCCTCCCTCGGCCGCACGATGAATCGCGCGACGAATCCGCAGGTACGTGCCACAGCGGCAGAGATTGTCCTTGAAAGCCTCATCAATTTCAGCGTCGGAGGGATGCGGGTTTTTATCCAGCAAAGCGACCGTAGTCATGATTTTCCCCGGCTGGCAATATCCGCATTGGGGAACTGCTTCTGCAAGCCAAGCCTGCTGCACCGCGTGTTGACCGTCCACCGAAAGTCCCTCAATTGTAGTGATGACGTGATCTATACTCTCAGAAACCGGGGTAAGGCATGAGCGGACCGCTTCGCCATCCATAAGAACGATGCAGGCGGTGCACATCCCAATGC
>WNFV01010127.1_pt1 | contig 12572 bp, 9 predicted proteins | sample 5400101 | NCBI WGS metagenome assembly WNFV01 (sample SAMN13153361, study PRJNA577476) | soil metagenome | isolation source: 115 cm soil or saprolite under grassland replicate 1 | place: USA:California | collected 2016-06-15
CCTGGAATCCTCCCGCTTCGCGCCAGGAGCCGCGTCCGTACGCGGAACTGCGCGCGGCATCCGCCTTTTCCTTTCTCGACGGTTCCTCGCTTCCGGAAGACCTCGTCGAGGAGGCGGCGAACCGCGGTCTCCCGGCGGTCGCTCTCGTCGATACGAACGGGGTCTACGGCGCGCCGAGGTTCTATAAGGCTGCTCAGGCTGCCGGGCTGAAAGCTCTCGTCGGGGCGGAAGTGATCGTCGCAGACGGTCGTCCCGTGGGCAGCCCGGGATCTCTCCCGAAAGCGCAGGGGATTCCTCGCTTCGCTCGGAATGACGGGGGGGGCTTCGCTCGGAATGACGGGGGGAGCTCCGCTCGGAATGACAGAAGAAATCGCCTTACGCTCCTCGTCGAGAACCGAACGGGCTACAAAAACCTCTGCCGGCTGATCACCGCCGGCGCCCTCGGTCACGCCAAGGGGGAGGGGCGCGTCTCGTGGGAGGACGTCGCCGCGCACGCGGAAGGCCTGCATTGCCTGACGGGCGGCGAGGAGAGTCCCACCGGGCGCGCACTCGCGCGAAGTGGCCCCGACGCCGCGCGCGAGCTCCTCGAAAGACTCGCCGCGATCTTTCCCGGCCGCCTCTCGGTCGAGCTCCAGCGGCATCACCTTCGCGACGAGGAGCACGGCAACCGCGCGCTCGTCGATCTCGCCCTCCGGCTGAAGCTCCCCCTGGTCGCGACGAACGGAGTTCGCTACGCCCGCGCGCGCGACAAGGACCTCCACGACGTGATGACCGCGTTGCGCCACAAGACCGATCTCGACAAAGCGGGAGCCCTCCTCGCCGCGCAGCGGGAGCGGCACTTCCGGGGCGCAGCCGAGATGTCGGAGCTTTTCGCGGACCTGCCGCGGGCGCCGGATGCCGCGTGGGAGCTTTCTCAGAAGCTCGACTTCACGCTCGCCGACCTCGGATACCGTTTCCCCGACTACCCGCTTCCCGCCGGAGAGACTCCCGCTTCCTTCCTGCGCAAGATCACGTGGAACGGCGCGCGCACGCGGTTCCGGCCGCTCACGGCGCGCGCGCAGGCGCAGATCGCGAAAGAGCTGGACCTGATCGAAAAGCTCGATCTCGCCGGCTACTTCCTGATCGTCTGGGACATCGTCCAGTTCTGCGGGGAGCAGAAGATCCTCGTCCAGGGGCGCGGCTCCGCCGCGAACAGCGCCGTGTGTTATGCCCTCTCGATCACCGCGGTCGACCCGGTGAAGATGGAGCTCCTCTTCGAGCGCTTCCTGTCGGAGGAGCGCGGCGAGTGGCCCGACATCGACCTCGATCTTCCCTCCGGTGCGGAGCGCGAGAAGGTCATCCAGCACGTCTACGAGAAGTACGGCGCGCGCGGAGCGGGCATGACGGCAAACGTAATCACGTACCGCGACCGGATGGCGGCGCGCGAGGTGGGCAAGGCGCTCGGATACTCCCCCGAGCAGGTGGACCGGCTCTCGAAACAGCTCGGAAGCTGGAACTTCGGCGAGATCCGGGAGCCGATCGAGGAGCTCGGCAGCGAAATCGCGGCGGCTGGGCTCGATCCGCGCGATGTCCGCTCGCGTCACTTCATGCGGCTCTGGCTCGACATCCAGAACCGACCGCGCCATCTCGGCCAGCACTCGGGCGGGATGGTCATCGCGGCGGGGCGGCTGGACGAAGTCGTCCCGCTCGAGCCCGCATCGATGCCGGGGCGGGTCGTGGTGCAGTGGGACAAGGATGACTGCGCGGACATGGGGATAGTCAAGGTGGATCTGCTCGGCCTCGGGATGCTCGCGGCGCTCGAAGAGGCGATCCCGATGATCCGGACGCACGAGAAGATCGAGGTGGACCTCGCGCACCTTCCGCCGGACGACCCCGCGATCTACAAGATGCTGAACGAGGCGGACACGGTCGGCCTCTTCCAGGTCGAGAGCCGCGCGCAGATGGCGTCGCTACCGCGCCACGGACCGAAGACCTTTTACGACATCGTCGTGCAGGTCGCGATCATCCGGCCGGGCCCGATCGTCGGCGGAATGGTGCACCCGTTCTTCGACCGGAGGCGAGGGCTCGCGCCGGTCGAGTACCCGCACCCGTGCCTCGAGCCGATCCTGAAGCGCACGCTCGGAGTCCCGCTCTTTCAGGAGCAGCTCCTGCGGATCGCGATGGTCGCGGCGGGTTTCACCGGCGGCGAGGCGGAGGAGCTGCGGCGTGCGATGGGATTCAAACGCTCCCAGGAGCGGATGTCGGCGATCGAGGAGAAGCTGCGGCGGGGTATGAGCGAGCGCGGGATCGAAGGCGCGGCGCAGGAGCAGATCGTGAAATCCATCACCTCGTTCGCGCTCTACGGTTTCCCCGAATCGCACGCGGCGTCGTTCGCGCTGATCGCGTACGCGAGCGCTTATCTCAAGGCGCACCATCCGGCCGCGTTCTATGCCTCGATCCTGAACGCGTGGCCGATGGGCTTCTACCATCCCGCGACGCTCGTGAAGGACGCGCAACGGCACGGGACGCCGGTCCGGCCGATCGACGTCGCGCGCTCCGGCTGGACGTGCCGCTGGGAGGAGGGGGCGGTGCGGCTCGGTTTGCGTTTCGTGCAGGGCCTGAAGGAGACGACTGGACAAAGAATCGAAGCCGAGCAGGGGAAGGCACCGTTCGCCGGCGCCGACGACCTCGCGCGGCGGTGCGCGCTCCACGAGGACGAGCTCGTTCGCCTCGCGTACGCGGGCGCGCTCGCTTCGTTCGGCCGGACGCGGCGCGGCGCGCTCTGGCAGGTCGCGAAAGTCGCGCGGCCGTCCGGGCCTCTCTTCGCCGGAATGGCGACCGAAGATCCGTCGCCGCTGCCCGACATGACGCCGCGGGAGGAGACGGCCGCCGACTACAAATCCACACAGATGACGACCGGGCCGCATTTGATCGAGCACCTGCGCGGAGAGTTCCGCCGCAAGGGAGTCCTCTCCGCGGCGGAGCTCACGCGGCTGCCGCACGGCGCGCTCGTCCGGGCGGGCGGGGCGGTCATCGTGCGCCAGCGTCCCGGCACCGCGAAGGGATTCGTCTTCCTGACGCTCGAAGACGAAACCGGGATGTGCCAGGCGATCGTCCGGCCCGACCTCTTCCACGAGTACCGGTCGGTCATCGTCGGGTCGGGCACGCTCGTCGTCGAGGGACGTCTTCAGAAGTTGGACGGCACGCTCTCGGTCAAGGGGGAGCGGTTCTGGGGGATCCAACAGTTAGAGGAAGTCCCGAGCCACGACTTCCACTGACGACGATCGAGAGATGACTAACTCCTGAACTGGGAGATCGCGAGGAGTACCATCGCGGCGCCGCCGAACACGAGCGACCCCCACCAAACACCGCGGCTGCGGGTCAGAGCCGCCACCGCGCCGAGCGCGATCGAGACCTGGAAGAGGGCGACCGCATTGGCAAAGCCGTGATGGCGGTGGAGCAGCTCGTCCGCCTCTCTGGACTTCTCGTCTCGCTCTTTCTCCTTCTTCCGCGCCTCTCTTTCGATACCGGCCTGTTCCGCGACGTAGCGGTTCTCTTTTGCGGCGAAGTCGGGGGGAGGCTCTTTCCCGCTCGCGAGGTAGGCGCTGCGCGCCGCTTCGGCCACGGCAGACTTGATCCCCTTGGCCTGGTAGTAGGCCCACTGGTCCGAAGCTTCCGCCTGGAGACGCGAAGCCTCGGTCTTCAGGACGAGCGCGTGATTGACCGTGGCCCCGGCTCGCAGCGCGGCGATTGCCGCTAGGGCAGCCAACACCGCAGTCGTCAGAGCGATTCTCTTCAGGAACGTTCCGCCGTGCCCTTCCAGCTCTTCACGAATCGTTTCGTGGAGGCGTTCGGTCTCGATCTCGGGCCCTTCCGGCATCTCTCCTCCTGCCGCGACCGTCGACGCCGCGAGCTTGTCACGACTCGCCTCTACGAAACTTTTCGTTTACCGCTTCGTAATGGTCTTGCGTGAAGGCGGTCCCGCTTCTTCTCGCGCTCGTCCTACCCGTACCCGCGTCCCCTTCGATCGGCTCGTTGAGGGCGACGATTCTTCCTCAATGTCGTGCGCGTTCCAGCTCTGAGAAGCGCTGACCTCAGAAACCGAAGAGCCGCGGAGCGAAGGTAGTGCCGAATCGTGCAGAACCCTCTTGATCGCGAGCACGTAAAAAGAGGAAGCGTGCGTTTCGCGGCAGGCCTGATCGTTCTGATCGTTCTCCTCGTCTGCTCGGCCGCGCTTTCGGCGCAATCCGACCTCCCCCCGATCGTAGTCCACCGAACGACCGGACCGATCCGAATCGACGGTGATCTATCGGATCCCGGATGGAAGGGTGCGGCGGTGATCGATCGATTCTGGGAGACCCAGCCCGGAGACAACACGCCGCCGAAGGTCGCGACCTTCGCCTACGTCGCCTACGACGAAAGATACCTGTACATCGGGATCGACGCACGGGACCCGGAGCCGGCGAGAATCCGAGCGCCCTACGTCGACCGGGACCAGGTCATTGGAACCGACGACAACATCGCTGTTTTTCTGGACACCCGCAACGACCGGAAATCGGCGGTCGAGCTCCGAGTGAACCCCCGAGGGATCCAGGGGGACGCGAGCTGGAACGATGCGACATTCACGGAGGATTTCTCGCCGGACTATTTCTACGACACGGCAGCTCGGATTACTGACTCCGGCTGGACGGCGGAATACCGGATCCCGTTCTCGTCGCTGCGATATCCCAAGGGGGACCCGCAGACGTGGGGAATCCAGGTCTGGCGCAACTACCCGCGCGATAACCGCTATTTCATCCACTCGAACCCGGTACCGCGGGGCTCGAACTGCGGGCTCTGTCACATCCGCACCATTACGGGATTGACGGGACTGCCGCAAGGCGGTCATCTGATCGTCGCTCCTTACGCAACGGGGACGGAAACCGGACGGCCGCGCGACCCGAGCGCCGACCGTCCCGACTTCGTAAACGAGCCGATCGAAGGGGACGGCGGCCTCGACGTGAAATGGACGCCCGGGTCGAACCACGCGATCGACGCTACCCTGAATCCCGACTTCTCGCAGGTCGAGGCGGACGTCGCGCAGATCGCGGTCAACCAGCGTTTCGCGCTCTTCTTCCCGGAGAAGCGGCCCTTCTTCCTGGAAGGCGTCGACCTGTTCGAGACGCCAATCCAGGCGGTCTACACACGCACGATCCAGTCGCCGCGATGGGGACTGCGCGCGACCGGAAAGCTCGGTGAGACGGCCTACACGCTCCTCGCCACAGAAGACCGCGGGGGAGGCCTCGTGATCCTGCCAGGCCCGGACTTCTCACTTTTCGCGCCCCAGGATTTCCGTTCGATCGCCGCGATCGGACGCGTCCGTCACAACTTCGGCAGCTCCTTCGCGGGACTTCTCGTCACGGATCGGGAGGTGCGCGCCGGGGGGCACAATCGCTTGTTCGGGCCGGACCTCGAGTGGCGACCGGACCCGAGCAATCGGATCACCGCCCAATTCCTCTGGAGCGACACCCGGACTCCGAACCGGCCGGATCTCGCGGAGGAGTGGGACGGGCGATCCCTCTCCGGCGGCGCGGCCGATCTGCGATGGGCCTACACCGAGCGCGCGCCGGAGGGGTTCCTCCACTACCGCGAGCTCGGCCACGGATTCCGTGCGGACGACGGGTTCATTCCTCAGGTCGGTTTGCGGCTGGGCGAGGCCTACGCCGCCTGGAAGTTCTTCCCTGAGGGCTTCCTGACTTTCATCCGGCCCCAGATCAATTCTAGGTACTCGGAGACTCGCGAGGGTTTCCTGATCGATCGCAACACAGCGCCCGGCATCGTCTTTCAGGGCAAGCGGAACCTTTTCGGGGACGTGGAGCTGAACGTGGGCGCCGCGCGGATCGGCGGAACGGTCTTTCAAAGAACAAACCTGTTCTTCCTCTTTCAGGTCGATCCATCCCGCCGGCTTTCCCGCGTCGAGATCGACGGAAACGTCGGGGAGGAGTTCGACTTCGAGAACGGACGCGTGGGCGACGGTGTCCGGCTTTCCGCGGCCATCACCGTGAAGCCCACCGATCACCTCGCCCTCGAGCTGATCGGGAACCGCCAGACCCTCGACGTCAAAGGCGACGACGGCCGCGAGAGACGCCTTTTTACTGCACAGATCGGCCGGGTCAAGGCGACCTATACCTTCTCGGCCCGCGCATTCCTGCGGCTCATCGGACAGAGGGTCGAGACCGATCGGGAGCCATCGCTCTATCGCTTCGAAGTGCCGCGAAAGAGCGGCGGGTTCGACGGGTCCGCGCTCTTTGCTTACAAGCTCAACTGGCAGACGGTGCTCTTCATCGGCTATGGGGACAACCGAACGCTTCGCGCCAACGGTGACCTCATCGCCGCCGGCAGGCAGGTCTTCCTGAAGGTCTCCTACGCGTTTCAGAGCTGACGGGGTCTGATCGGGGGTCGGATTCCGAAGGAGGTCGGATCCCCCGCGCCCTGGTTCTTGGTCCGGGGTCTCTCAAGTTCGTTGACTCTCCGTCCGGGCACCTGTAGCGTTTCCCAAGCTTTTTGATGTCCGACAAGGCGAGAACCGCTTCCGCTTCCGTAGTTCTGATCGCGAGTCCCATCGCGGGCGTGCGGGCGCAGTGGAACCAGGGGCTGCAGGAGAAGTTCCCGGTCTACGAGGCGGCGGAGAGGTCGACGCTCGAAAAGAGCATGGGAAATCTGAAGCCGGCGATCCTACTGCTCGATCTCGCCCTGCCCGGCCTGGGTGGCGTCGAGGGTGTGCCGGCCGTCCAGCGGACCTCTCCGCTCACGTCGATCATCCTGATGACGAGCACTCCCAACGACCGCGAGGGGCTCGCCGCGTTGAAGGTTGGGGCGAGGGGTTACTGCAGCCACGACATGGATCCGAGTCTGCTGCGCAAGGCAGTCATGGTGGTCGTCAAAGGCGAGATCTGGGTCGCCCGGAACGTCTTCGCTCCATTGCTCGAAGAGCTGACGTCATTAACCGAGCGCCGTCACAAGGAGTTCCCGCCGAACCTTGACACGCGGCTGGACCGGTTGACCCCGAGGGAGCGCGAGATCGCGCAGCTGATCGGCGGCGGGGCGAGCAACAAGGAGATCGCGGGGCGGCTCAATATCACGGAGGCCACGGTGAAAGCGCATTTGACTGCAATCTTTCGGAAGCTCGGGCTTTCCGATCGTCTCGGCCTCGCCCTGTTCGTCACCGAGTACAACCGGGTGACGAGATGAAGCGCGCGGGCTCGACGAAGCGGCGCCGCGAACGGGGAGGGCTGGATTGGGTCAAGAAGAGGCCGATTCCCGTCATCAACGTCTTGATCGCGGACTCGGACAGGAGAAGCCGCGCCGCGTGTCTCCGGGCAGTTCAGTCCGTGCGCGGGGTCCGGGTCGTGGGGGAGGCGGCGACCGGACTCGAAGCAGTCTCCGCAACCGCGAAGTTGAAGCCCCGCGTCGTTCTCCTCGATCTGGAGCTTTCCTCCGAGATCGGCCCGAGCCTGATTGCGGTTCTGCGGCGCAAGAGCGCCCGGACGCGAGTCATCCTCCTGGTGGGTCGCGCCTCGGAGGAGCGAATCTTAGAAGCGCTGTCGCACGGAGCGGTCGGCTGCGTGACGAAGAAGAACATCTCACGCTTCCTTCCGGAAGCGCTCGAGGCAGTCTCTTCGGGAGAAGCGTGGATGTCCCGGAAGCTGATCCCCAAGATCATGGACCGCCTCGCGGACTTCACGGCGCGCGTGGAGGGGCGGGGGTAAGAGTCCCGACCCGCCCGATCGCTCGAGAGAGCCAGGGCGAAGAGAGGTGACGGAGTCGCTCCCGGCCGGGCGATTTCCGTTTTACGATCCGATCCGTTGAAACGCGAGCTCGTCCGGGGCATCGGGTGGCTCGACGCCACGGCGCTCGTGGTCGGCTCGATGATCGGCTCCGGGATCTTCATCGTCTCGGCGAAGAGCTCGCGAGTATTGGGCTCCGGCGGCTGGCTCCTGGCCGCCTGGGCGATCGCCGGAATGCTCACGATGATCGCCGCGCTCTGCTGCTCCGAGCTCGCCGCGATGATGCCGAAGGCGGGCGGCCAGTACGTCTTCTTCCGGGAAGCTTACGGGCCGATGTTCGGCTTTCTCTTCGGCTGGACGATGTTCCTCGTGATCCAGACGGGAACGATCGCCGCCGTCGCCGTCGCCTTCGCGAAGTTCCTCGGGGTTCTGTGGCCGGCGATCTCGGAAGCGAAGACGCGGATCGGTCCCTTGTCCGTCTCCGCCGCCCAGGGCGTCGGCGTCGCCGTGATCGCGCTACTGACGGCGTCGAACGCGACGGGTTTGAAGACCGGCACCGTGACTCAGAACGTCTTCACCCTGGCCAAGCTCGCCGCCTTAGTCGCTCTGACGGTCAGCGGACTGCTCTCCGCCGGAGGAAGAGACGCGGCGCTCCATGCAGGCGGACTCTGGAATGCCGTTTCGCCGGACGGACGCACGCTGGCCGGCACGGTGCTCGTTGCCGCTCTCGGCACGGCGATGGTGGGACCGCTCTTCTCGCAGTCGGCGTGGAACAACGTGACCTTCGCCGGCGAAGAGGTCGAGAAGCCGGGGCGCACTCTTCCGCTCGCGCTCCTGGTGGGATGTCTTCTCGTCACGAGCCTGTACGTGCTCGCGAACCTCGCTTATCTGAACGTCCTGCCGCTTGCCGAGATCCGGCACGCGCCGGCCGATCGCGTCGCGACCGCCGCGGCGACCGCACTCTTCGGCCCGGCCGCTGCCGGCGCGATGGCTCTCGCGATCATGGTCTCGACGTTCGGCTGTGTGAACGGGCTCATCCTGTCGGGAGCGCGCGTGTCGTTCGCGATGGCGCGCGACGGGCTGTTCTTCCGGCGGTTGGAAAGATTGAACTCGGCCGCCGTTCCCGCCAACGCGCTCTGGGCACAAGCGCTCTGGGCTTCCGTCCTGGCGCTCTCGGGGAGCTACAGCGACCTGCTCGAGTACGTGATCTCGGCCGATATCCTCTTCTACGTCCTCCTCGTCCTCGCGGTGATCGTGCTGCGCCGCAAGCGGCCGAACCTCCCGAGACCCTTCCGGGCGCCGGCGTATCCCTTCCTGCCGATCCTCTACGCGGCGGCCGGCGTGATCCTGATCGCCGTTCTGGTCGCGGGCAACCCGAGAACGACGTGGCCCGGGTACGCGCTCGTGGCGACGGGCGTCCCGGTGTATTTCCTGTGGCGGCGGCGCCGCGTTTCTCCGCGCGTTTCGTGAAGCTCGAGACCCGCGACGTTTCGGAATCCTCCTTCCTCGTGGAGTTTCCCGAAACCTCGGAAGAGGAAGCGAACCGATCCGCGGTCGATCTCGCGGGCCGGCTCATGCGAACGCCGCCACGGGGTCTCCTCGACGCGATCCCCGGCGCGACGACGCTCTTCGTTCTGTTCGAGCCGGGGATCGCCGAACGGGAGAGGCTCGTACGGCGGTTCCGCCGCCTCGCGGAGCAGGCCGGAGCCGCGCCGCCGGAGAGCCGGCGGTTCCGGATCCCGGTCGCGTACGGCGGCGGGAGCGGTCCAGACCTGTACGCCCTCGCACGCGATCGGGGGATTTCCGCCGAGGGGCTCGCCCGGCGGCACGCGGCCTCCGACTACACCGTCGCGTTTCTCGGCTTCTCGCCGGGATTCGCCTATCTCAGGGGACTTCCCCCCGAGCTCTCCGCGCCGCGGCGGGAGAGTCCCCGCACTCGCGTTCCCGCCGGGAGCGTCGCGATCGGCGGCAACTACACCGCGATCTACCCCGCCGAGACCCCGGGAGGCTGGAGACTCATCGGCCGCTCCCCCGTGCGACTCTTCGACGCGACCGCGCATCCACCCGCACTTCTCCGACCGGGCGATCGAGTCTCCTTCGAGGCGGTGACCGAAGCGGACCTTCTCGCTCTGATGGCCGAAAACCGGACGAGAGAGATGTCCGCCGCGCCTGCCGCCGGGGACGCTCTCTTCGAGACGATCACGCCCGGCCTTTTCACCTCCGTCCAGGGAGCGCCGCGCTTCGGACTCGGAGCGAGCGGCGTTGCCGCCGGCGGTGCCATGGACCTCTCCGCACTCGAACGGGGAAACGCGATCGTCGGCAACGCGACCGGCGCGGCGGGGCTCGAGATCACGCTCTCGGGGCCGGAGCTCCTACTTCGGACCGACGCGGTCCTCTGCGTGACGGGAGCGGACCTCGGCGCGCACTGGAACGGCAACGCCGTGCCGCTCGACACGGCCTTACCGGGGAAGGCGGGAGATCGAGTCGCGTTCGGCTACGCGGCCGCCGGGATGCGCGCGTACCTTTGCGTGGAGGGGGGACTCGCGCTGCCTCTGCCCGGCGAGCCGGTCCGACGGCTCGCGCGTTCTCGCCGGGCCGCAGCCGTCGTTCTTTCCGCAACGAGCGGCGGACGTCTTCTTCTCCGCGACCTACCGCGTCTCGCCAGACAGCGACCGCCGGGGAATCCGCCTGGACGGCCCGTCGATCGAGCTCTCGGAGCCGCCCGACATTCCCCCGGAGGGAACGGCGCTCGGCTCCATCCAGGTTCCGGCGAGCGGTCTTCCGATCGTGCTCGGCCCGGACCGGCCGGTCACCGGTGGATACGCGAAGATCGCGACGGTCATCGCCGAGGACTGGCCGCTCCTCACCCAGGCTCCTCCCGGAACTCCCGTGCGGTTCCGGCGAGTCGGTCTCGAGGAAGCCACTCGGGAGTCGCGGTAGTCCGGCTCGGCGTTGGACCTTGGAACTCCGGACCTTGGACTAACATGACTCTGTCGTGAGCGTAGACCTGAACGCCGACGTCGGCGAGGGCATGGACGACGGGACGCTGATGCCCTATGTCACGTCGGCGAACGTCGCGTGCGGGATGCACGCCGGCGACCCCACGACGATGGATCAGACGGTCGATCTCGCGCTTTCCCGCGGCGTGCGTGTCGGGGCGCACCCCGGCTATCCCGACCGCGAGAATTTCGGTCGTGCGGCGATGGAGATGTCGTCCGACGAGATCGAGAATCTCGTCGTCTACCAGGTCGCCGCGCTCCAGGGCTTCGTCCGCTCGCGCGGCGCCCGACTGACGCACGTCAAACCGCACGGCGCCCTCTATCACCGCGGCGCCGAGTTCCCCGACGTGGCGCGAGCCATCGCGGACGGCGTGCGGCGGGTCGGGACGCAGCTCGTCCTGATCGGGGCGGCGGGGTCGATGCTGATCGGCGCCGGCCGCGATGCCGGCCTGCCGGTCGCCGAAGAGGCGTTCGCGGATCGCCGTTACCGTCCGGACGGTACGCTCGTGCCCCGCGGACAGCCCGGCGCCTTGCTGACCGATCCCGAGGAGGCGGCCGAACAGGCCGTGCGTCTCGCACGGGATGGGGTCGTGCTCGCGGAGGACGCGTCGACGATCACCGTCCGGGCAGACACGATCTGCCTCCACGGCGACACTCCGGGCGCCGCAGAGATCGCGAAAAAGATTCACGAGAGATTCCGGACCGCGGGCATTCGGATCGCCCCGCTCGACGTCGCGTTGCTGACCCGGCGCGAGACGGGCGCGGCGTGAGGGAGGATCCCGCAGAGACCGGCGCGGGCGTGCTCGAAGACGCTCCGGATCCGGGGTGGAAAGATCGGATCGCCACGGTCGGGCGCGCGGCACGCGCGCTCGCCGCCACGCGCGTCGAGATCTTCCGCGAGGAGCTCGCGCAGAAGGGATCGCACTTCGGAAAGGCGGCGGCGGGCCTCTCACTCGCCGCTCTGTTCGGCGTGCTCGGTCTCCTGCTCCTGACGGCGCTCGTCGCCGCCGTGCTCGCGAAACTTCTCGGCGGTCCGATCGCCGGACTCACCGCGGCGTTCGTCCTCTACATGGTCATCGGATCGGCTGCAGGCTTCTTCGGGTGGAAGGCGCTCTCGCGCGTCCGTCCCTTCGACTTTCCGGCGACGCGCGACGAGCTTCGACGGGATCTCGAGGCCGTCCGCGAGGAAGGATCCCCGCGCGATCCTCTTCCGGCGGCTGCCGAGACGCCGGCTGCCGAGAAGGCAAGCAAGACCTCCGGGGAGCACGGATCGCGGATCAGCGATCTCGAGGAGCGCTTCCGGGCGGGCTCGGAATGAGAGAAACCAGAAAGACCCGGATCGACGGGCTCCGGCGGCGCGGCGAGTTCGAGCGCGACGTTCTCGCACGCGAGGTCGCGGGCCTGCGCGCGGAGATCGAGCGGACCGGCTCTCGCTGGAAGACGGCCGGCTGGATCGCGGGCGGCCTCGCGGCGGCCTGGACGGTCGGCCACAAGCTCTTCGGAAAGCACTCGCTCTCCGCGAAGCTCTCCCGCCTCGCCTCGGCTGCCTCGATGCTCTTCGGGCTGGGACGAGCGGTCGGCCGGGCACGAAAATTCTGGTAGAAGCTCCCTCTCAGACCGTCATCCACCGGGTTCTTTTTGACCTTTCGCACGGACAGCGCCGCCGGGTCTCCTGACGCTAAGTCCTTTCTTCCAAGTAACATTCGGCTGGCACTGGCATTGCCCTTCCAAACGATGCCGCTGGAGCGGCCGCCCGTATCCCTACGACCGATAAGCCGGGTCCTCCTCCTTCCCGGCAAGCCGTCTCGATTTTCGAGGCGGCTTTTTT
>WNFV01016722.1_pt1 | contig 12572 bp, 14 predicted proteins | sample 5400101 | NCBI WGS metagenome assembly WNFV01 (sample SAMN13153361, study PRJNA577476) | soil metagenome | isolation source: 115 cm soil or saprolite under grassland replicate 1 | place: USA:California | collected 2016-06-15
GCCGTGCACCATCCCGACGCCGAACGTCATGCCGCTCCCGTATGTGGGGAACGGATCGTCCGGCATCGCCGAGATGTGCCGGTGGCGGTGACGGTGCGTCGGTGCGACGGCGGGCGCGGCCGCGCCGACGAGCTCGTGTTGGTGGTCGTGAGCGTGGTCGTGCGGCTCCCCCACCGGGTGCTCGTGCTCGTGCTCGATGACGACCGGCGCCGGACGGCGACACCGCAGGCGCCGGAAGCCGGTGAGCAGCAGCATCCCGCGGCTCGGCATCCGGACGTCGCGCCCGTTGCGCACCCACGACACGATCACGAACACTCCCAACGCGACCAGCGTCACGCCGACGACCCGTTCCATCGCGTCACCGACGGCGTCCGGCAGATGCGCCGACGCCACGATGACCGCGGCGCCGATCGCGAACGCCACCGCCGCGTGCCCGAGCGCGTACAGCGTCGCGAGCGCCATGGAGCGCCGACGGCTCTGCTGCGACGCGGCGATATCGCTCAGGGCCGCGAGGTGGTCCCAGTCGAAGCCGTGACGGAACCCGAGCGCGAACGCGGTCGCGACGAGCCCGATCTCGAGCCCGGTGGTCACGACTCGGTCGTCACACCGGTGCGTACGTCCGACCGGGTCCGACGCGCCCGGCTCTCACCCGGCAGGCACAGCAATCCGAACACGATGCCGGTGACGGCCCACAGCGTCAATGCGCCACCCGCGCTGGCGAGGCGGAATCGCCACACCAGGGTCGCCGGCGCGGTGACGGCATCCGGCGTCCCTGGGAGCACCATGTAGCCGACGGCGACGAGCGCCACCCACGCCAGGGCGACCGTGCTCAACCGCACCGGGTCGGCAACGTCGTGGCGTCGCAACCAGGAGCTCAATCGCACCGCCAGCCACGCCGCTGCGATCGACCACGCGAGGATCGCCACGTACAGCAGCGTGCGCTCGTTGATCGTGGCCGGGTCGCCGACCGACGGCGGGTTGGGCGGGAACTTGGCGAACGGCACGAGGTACACGACGACAAACGCCGTGACGGCCCACACCACCGAGCGCTGCCAATCGTCCCGGCCGGGGAGGCGATGACGGACCGCGGCGAACATCGCCGCGAAGATCACGCCCAGCGCGACGCTGACGACGACCATCCCCAACGCGCCGCCGAACGTCTGGACACCGCGGCTGAACACCTCGTGCCCGCCCCCGCCCCGCGCCTCCTCGAGGCGGATCGCATCGCCGATCGTGCGCTCGCCCACCAGCAGGAGGAACAGCGCGCTCGCCACCCCTCCCGCCAGGCCGGCGAGCGCGCCCCGGCGGATGAAGCTGCCCAGCATCGGGTCTCCTCTCAGTGACAGGGCACGCCGGCGAAGTGCCGTGCGTCGTGGAAGAACTCGTGCAGCTTGCCGGCGGCGCTCCCGATCGCCGCGCCGTTCTCCACCGTGACCAGGTAGACGACGGCGATCAGCAGCGCGACGACCAGCCAGACCCACACCGGGACCTTGACCTTCTCGAGCTCGAGTGCCTCATCCAATGCGCTCACCTCCTCCCGCGTTCTCGTGTACGTGTACCCCACCGTTATGGGGATGGCCATGGTCATGGCCGTGACTGTGCGGGTGCGCGTGGAGCGGCGTCGGCTCCCCGACGTGCTCCTCGTACCCGGGAATGGCGACGCGGTAGATGCAACAGTCGCAGTTCATCCGCGCTTCGCCCTCGACAGCCTCGCGATGCCGCTCGAGCACGAGGCGGGCAATGCGAGGGTCGGCACCGAGGTGGCGGCCGTGCCGCACCGCCACTTCGGGATGATCGGCGCCCCACGCGTCGGCTTGCGTGTGGATGCGGTCGACGAGGATGCCCGTGAACAAGAAGTACGGGACGACGGCCACGGTCGTCGCGCCGAGGCGGCGGCAGCGCTCGAGCGCCTCGGGCACCGACGGCGGCGCCAACGACACGAACGCGGGCTCGACGAATCCGAGCCCGCGAGAGTCCTGGAGGAGCCGGCCGACCTTGTAGAGGTCGGCGTTGGCGTCGGGATCGCTCGAGCCGCGGCCGACGAGCACCACGGCGAGCCGTCCGGCGTCGTCTTCGCCGATCGCCTCGCGGATGCGGTCCTCGGCGCAGGCGAGGACGAGTGGATGGATGCCGAGCGAACAGCCGTAGTCGAAGTGCACGCCCGGATGGCGACGGCGTCCGCGTTCGAGCGCGGCGGGGCCGTCGTTCTTCATGTGCCCGGCACCGAGGAGGACGAGCGGGACGGCGCCGATCGAGGTGACGCCGCGCCCGACGAGCGCGTCGATCGCGGTGTCGAGGTCGGGCTCGGCGAGCTCGATGAACCCGCAGCCGACCTCGACGTCGCCGGCGGCGCGGCGGAGCACGTCGGCGAACTGCCAGTACTCGTCGACGCCGGCCGTCGACCGGCTGCCGTGGCCGATGAGGAGGAGTGCGGGACCTCCGCTCATGTTGTGGTCCTTTCGGGGGTGTGTGCGGCGAGGCGGACGAGCGCGTTGACGGCGGCGGCGGCCACCGCGCTCCCACCCTTCTCGCCGACGTTCGTGATCGCGGGCAGCCGGCTCGCACGCAGGCGGGCCTTCGACTCGGCGGCGCCGACGAAGCCGACCGGCAGGCCGACGACGAGGGCGGGCTCGAAGATGCCGCGGACGGCGAGGTCCACTGCCTCGAAGAGCGCCGTGGGCGCACAGCCGACGACGACGATGGCCCCGGTCGGATGTGCCGCGGCCGCGGCGCGCATCCCGCGCGCCGTGCGGGTCGGCACGGGTTGGTCGGCTTCGTCACGGTCGTCCGCGCCGTCGGCGAGGAAGCAGTCCGTTGCGGCGCCGCTGATGCCGTGTCGGACCATGTCGACGTCGCACACAACGGGCGCGGCCACCCGGAGCGCGCGCACGCCTGCGTCGACTGCGGCGTCGTCGAGGACCATCGTGGTCGCGAACTCCGGGTCGGCGCTGGCGTGGATCACCCGCTCGACGACGGCCCGCGGGCCGGGCGCGAGGTGCGAGAGGTCGACGCGGGTCTCGAGGATTCGGTAGCTCTCGGCCTCGATCGGATGGATCACGCGCGCACCTCTTCGATCGCGTCGCGGGGGCAGATCTCGATACACAGCAGGCAGCCGGTGCAACGATCGTCCACGACGTCGGGGCGACGTGGTGCGGCGACGAGGGCGCGCTCGGGGCAGGTGACGAGGCAGGCGCCGCAGGCCGTGCAGCTCGCGGTCACGGCCACGGTGAGCGCTTTGGCGTCATGTACCCACCTCATAGGTGCCCTATTGACGCCAAAGCGATCCGCGAGCGCGGCGGTCACGACTGGTACCCCCGCGGCGTCACGACGCGTCCGTCGACCACGCGTGTGGTCGACGACCCGACGAGCACACAGCTCGTCATGCCCGCCTCGGCGGGGTCGAGCGAAGCGAGCGTGGTGACGTGGGCGCGCTCGTCCGGACGCGAGGCGTCGGTGACGACGGCGACCGGTGTCTCGGGCGATCGATGCTCGAGCAGGATCCGGCGGGCGGCGTCGAGCTGCCACGTGCGGCGCTGCGACCGCGGGTTGTAGAGCGCGACCGCGAAGTCTGCCGCGGCGGCCGCACGGAGCCGCGTCTCGATCGCCTCCCACGGCGTGAGGAGGTCCGACAGGCTGATCGTGGCGAAGTCGTGGCCGAGCGGCGCGCCCACGGCGGCGGCGGCCGCGAACGCCGCCGTGACGCCGGGCACCGTCTCGATCTCGACGCCGGGCGCGTCGGCGGACGCCTCGAGGGTGATCGAGGCCATCGCGTACACGCCGGGGTCGCCCGAGCACACGAGCGCAACGTCGCGCCCGGCGCCCGCTTCGGCGAGGGCCTGCTTGGCCCGCACGATCTCGTCCCCGATCGGGCTGCGGATCACCTCCTGGTGCGGGCTCAGGAGATCCGCGGCGGCGTCGACGTACGGGGCGTAGCCGATCACGACATGGGCGTGTCGGACGGCTGCTTCCGCGGCCGGGGTCCGGAGGCGCGATGCGCCCGGCCCGAGGCCCACGATGCGCAGCCGGCCGGGCGGGAGGGAACGGCGCGCGATCGCGACGGTTGCGACGTCGTTGGCCTGCTTGCGCACGACGAGCTGCGCGCCCGCTCCGGCGGCGAGCAGGGCCGCCGCCTCGGCGACGCTCGGCGTCCCGACGGCGCGCGCCACGACGTCGCTCGGCGTCGGCACCGCCACGGCTCGCAACACCTCGGCCGTGAACCCTCGCAGCGGCAGTCCGAGCGCCAAGAGGGCGGGTTCCGTTGTCTTCCGGTCGAGCGTGGCAACCTCGGCGACGGATTCGCGCGCGAGCCCGGCCCGGTCGAGAGCGGCGTCGAGCAGCTCGGTGACCGCGGCCGGCGGCGCGCCGGTCGAGGCGCCGACGCCGGCGACGATCGAGGGCGGGTGCAACGTGACGACGCCGGGCTCGGGTGCGACGCGCCGGTCGGTGACGAGAATGCGTTCGGGCGCGTCGCCGCCCGTGAAGTCGCCGGGCAGCGGCCACCCGAGCTCGTTGACGATGCGCGGCGCGCGCCCGTCGAGCATCGCGACTGTCACCCCCGCGACGTCCCCGTCGACGACGAACCCGGGCAGCGTGTCGAGCGCGACACGGCCCGCGCTGTCGGTGGCGGTCGTGAGCACGGGCTCGGCGTCGAGGAGCCCGCCCACGCGCCGGGCAAGCGCGTTGGCACCGCCGTCGTGGCCGCCGACGACGGAGACCACGAACCGGCCGGCCTCGTCGACGCACACCACAGCGGGGTCGGTCCGCTTGTCGCCGAGCAGTGGGGCGACGATCCGCACGGCCGCGCCGGTGGCGAGGAAGAGCACGAAGCCGTCGACCGAGTCCCACCGATCGCGCACGGTCGCCGCCGCCGACCCGTGGACGTGCTCGAACGGGAGATGGCGCGCCCGGGCCTGACCCGCCTCGGTCACCGAGATGCTCAGCACCGGCGCGCTCACGACTCGGGTCCCCAGACGACGAACACCGGGTTCTCGGCCTCGAGTCGGACCCCGCCCCCGAGCGGTTTGCCGCGCGCGACCGAGACCTCCGCCAGGTTGCCAAGACGCTCGTACGCCGCGGTCGCGCTGTCGAGCCTTGCGAACGTTGCGACGACGCGGCCCCCGGGGCGCAACCGCGCCAGCGCCGCGTCGAGGACGGGGGTGCCGCCCCCACCGACGAAGACCCGGTCCGGGTCGGGCAGCGCGTGGAACACGCCGGGCGCCTCACCGTGCACCACCTCGACGGTGACCGCGTGCTCCGCGGCGTTCGCCGCGATGCGACAGACGTCGTCGTCGTGGCGCTCGACCGCGAGCACACGCAGATCCGGCGCCAGCGCGGCGATCTCGATCGCGACGCTGCCGCTCCCTGCGCCGACGTCCCAGACGACGCCCGCCGACCGGAGCGCGAGCTTGCCGAGCGCGACCGCGCGCACCTCTGCCGGCGTCACGAGCCCGTCCCGCGCTGCGAAGCGGCGCTCGGACCGGCCCCACTCGAGCGCGGCGCGGTCGTGTGAAGCGCGGAGCGCGAGGAGCTCGCGGCCGAGCGCCTCGGGCGGCGCGTCCGGCGCGACGAGCACCGCGGCCTTGGGGTGCGCCGCGGCCCGCCGCGCCGCGTCGGCGAGCGGACGCCCGTGTGCCGAGACGACCGCGGCGTCGTCCCAGGGGATACCGAGGCGAGCGAACGCCAGCGAGACGGACGACGGGGCGGGGTGGACGTCGAGACGCTCGGCGCCGAAGCGCTCGGCGAGCACGCGGACGATCCCGAAGAACCCCGGGTCGCCGGAGGCGAGGACGCATACCCCGCCGCGCTCGCGCTCGAGCGCGTCGATCACGTCGGTCACCGGTCCGTCGATCGGCAATGCCCCCGCCCCGAGGGGCGCGAGGGTTCGGAGATGCCGCGGCGCGCCGGCGACGAGGGTCGCGGCTTCGATCGCGGCGCGTGCCTCCTTCCCGACCGGCTCGCCACCGCAGACACCGACCACCGCGATGCGCTCAAGCACGGGCGACCACCGCCTCGCCCGCGAAGTCGACCATCACGACCTCCATCTCGAGCGCGCCGTCGACGTGCTGCCGGCACGCGACCGCCGCCTGCTCGCACAGGATGCGCAGCGGATCGAACGCACCGTGCTCGGCGCACACCTCGAAGAAATGGCGTGCCGTCGCCGTCTCGGTCGCCGCGCGCACTACCGCGGCCGGCGCGCCGGCCGCCCGCGCTGCCGCTCCGAGCACCTCGCCGTCGACCCGGGACCGGTGGAAGTGGGTCATCATCACGCCCGCCGCGAGCTTGGCGATCTTCCCCGCCATGCCGACGAAGACCACGCGCTCCACGCCGGCCGCCACGGCCCGCCGCAACGCGATGCCCGTGAAGTCGCCGACCTCGACGCAGCACACGCCGTCGAGCTCGGGATGCAGACGCATCGCGGCCCGCTCCGAGCGGCTGCCGGTTGCGAGCATCACGGTGCGCTCACCCTGCGCGGCCGCCACGTCGATTTGCTGGACGACCGACGCCCGGTAGGCGGCGGTCGAGAACGGCCGCACGATCCCGGTCGTACCGAGGATCGAGATGCCGCCGACGATGCCGAGGCGCTCATTCGTGGTCTTCTCGGCCATCGCCTCGCCGTCGGGCACCGAGAAGGTCACCACGAGCGGCCGGTCGGTCACCTCGCCGAGCGCAGCGAGGATCATCCGTCGCGGCACCGGGTTGATCGCGGGCGCGCCGACCTTGAGCCCGAGGCCGGGCTTCGTGATCGTGCCGACTCCCGGCCCGGCGTGGAGATCGGTCGTGTGCACACCCGCGCCGGCCCACGATGCGCCGGCGGTGATGCGCGCGCCGTCGGTGCAGTCGGGGTCGTCGCCGGCGTCCTTCACCACGACGCACCGGTCCACGGCTTCCGCCTCGACCGGGAACCACACGCGGCGGCCCGACGGCAAGCCAACGTCGACTTCGGTCGGCACCGTCCCGCTCACGAGGCCGACGGCGGCGGCCTTGGCCGCGGCACTGGCACACGTACCGGTCGTCCAGCCGGCGCGCAGGCCCGTCGTGCGCGCCGCCACCTCGGGCGCGAGGTCGGGCTCACGGGTCGCGGCCGCCTGGCTCACGCCGGCCGTCCGACCGTCGACTCCGGGCGCGACCGGCGCCGGAACATGTGCGCGAACTGAGGCGCGTAGAGATGCGAGCGGGCGGCGGCGCCACGGAGCGCCGGTCCGACCAGCACGAGCACCGTTCGAGTGGCACCGATGGCGTCGAGGTCGGCGGCGAGCCGCCCGACGGTCGTCGTGACCACTTGCTCGTCGGGCCAGGACGCGCGCACGACCACCGCGGCTGGGGTGTCGGCCGTGTATCCGCTCCCGTTGTCGAGCAGCTCCCGTTGCATCTCGGCGGGGCGCGCCGCCGACAAGAAGACCGCCATCGTCGTCCCATGGGCGGCGAACGCGGCGACCGACTCCGCCTTGGACATCGACGCCGACGTGCGCCCGCCCAGGCGCGTGAGCACGACGCTCTGCGCAACCGTCGGGATCGTCAGCTCCCGCCCCAGCGCCGCGGCGGCGGCGCCGAGCGAGCTGACGCCCGGAACGATCTCGAAGTCGCGCTCGTGCGCGACGCACCAGTCGATCTGCTCTTGGATGGCCCCGTAGATCACCGGGTCGCCGGAGTGGAGACGCACGACGCGAGCGTCGGGATGCGCGGCGTAGACGGCGAGGACGTCTTCGAGCGTCATGCCGGCCGAGTCGTGGATCTCGGCGCTCGGGGAGGCGTGGTCGAGGAGCGCCTCGGACACGAGCGACGACGCCCACACCACGACGTCGGCGCCCGCGAGGCGGTCAAAGCCGCGCAGCGTGATCAGGTCGACGGCTCCCGGGCCGGCGCCGACGAACGAGATCACGGCCGGCCCGCCGGTGGGACGAGCACGGTGGCGAGGTAGCTGGCGGGCGCGTCGGCGAGCTCGTCGAGGGGGCCGGCGCGCTCGCCGGGGAGGCCGAGGAGCTCGCCCGCCACCGCGCGGTCGAGCCGACCTGCGGCGGCGAGTCGCTTGGCGATCGCGGGGAGGTGCCGTCCGCCTTTGTACACGGCGACGGCGCGGGACCGGTCGGTGAGCGCAGCGTCGAGCGCGTCGGGGCCGTCGAGCGCGGTGATCAGCGAGAGTGTCTCGGTGCCTTCGAGCACCACGAAGCCGGCACGAGACGCCAGCGCCTGGAACGCCATGATCCCGGCGACCGTCTCGATCGGCGTGGCCGGGCAGAGCGCGCGCACCTCGCGCGCGAGCGACGAGAACGTGCTGTAGATGTTGGGATCGCCGAGGGTCGCGAAGGCGACGCGGTCACCGTGGTCGAGGGCGCCGGCGATCTGCCGGGCCGCGTCGGCATACACCGCCGAGTCGCCGTCGCGGCGCATCTCGATGACGAGCCGGTCGACCTGCACCTCGGGCGCGGCTTCGCGCACGATCGACTCGGCGCGGCCGACGACGTCGAGCCCCAGCGACGGCGCGAACACGCGGTCCGCGTCGCGCAACGCGCGCAGGGCTTCGAGCGTGACGTGCTCGGGATCGCCGGGGCCTACTCCCACCCCGACCAACGCCGGTGCCATCCCATCCCCGTGGGACGATTCTCCCGTCGCCGCAGCCGGTCTCCTGGCTCCCGGATCCTCGCTCGCCCTCGCCTTCCCGGAATCTCCGGTGGCGCATCGAGGGGTCGCTCCCCGGTCACAGTGGCGGGACCGCGCCGGACTCGCACCGGCTTCCCGTACACCGCGGCGCGCGGAGCATACCCGTCGGGTCGGTCGGCGGCGAGGGGTCAGCTCGTAGCGGTCGCGGCGGTCTCGACGAAGCGCTCGGCGAGGTGCGGGTCGGCGGCGAGGTGCAGGTGCAGGTAGCTGGCGAGCAGGAGGGGCGACGCGAACCCGGCGCGTGTCTCACCGTTGTGGCCGGACATGGTCAGCGCGTTTCCTGCGGGCTCGAGGCTCGAGTAGTGGAACTCGTGGCCTCGGAGCTCCGTCCCGGCGGGTGCGAGCGGCGTATCGACGTCTGCGCGCGCGAGCCGGTAGCCGAGCGTGAGCTGCTCGCTCATGTGTCCCTCGGCGTCCAGCGCGCCGCACAGCGCATGATCGTCGAGGGATCTGCTCAGCCACAGCAATCCGCCGCATTCGGCCCACACCACGAGCCCGCCCGCGATCCGCTCGGGCACGTCGGCGAGCAAGGCGCCGTTTGCCGCGAGCTCTTCGACGAACACCTCGGGGAAGCCGCCGCCGGCGTACAGCGCGTCGATGTCTCCCGGCAGCACTGGGTCCTCGCGAGGGTCGAACGGTACGAGCTCGGCGCCAGCCTGTTCGAGCAGCTCCAGGTTGTCCGGGTACGTGAAGCTGAAGGCGGGTCCACCGGCGACACCCACGCGCGCGTGCGCGGTCGGCCGAGCCGTGGGCGCGCTCGGAGTCGAGCGTCTCGGTGCGGACCGTGCGAGGGCCGAGATGGCATCGAGATCGCACGACGCGTCGACGGCGTCGGCGAGCCGTTCGAGCGACGCCTCCACCTCGTCGCGCTGCTCGACGACGGGCACGAGCCCGAGGTGCCGGTCGCGCCAAGCGAGCTCCTCGGCGCGGGCGAGCGCGCCGAGCACCGGGATGCCGAGCGGGGCCAGCGCTTCTCGCAGCATGGCCTCGTGCACCGGACTGCCGACGCGATTGAGCACCACCCCGGCGACCCGCACGGAGGGGTCGAATGTCGAGTACCCGTGTACGAGCGCCGCCACGGAGCCGCTCATCGCCGACGCGTCCACCACCAGCACCACCGGGGCGTCGAGCAGCCGAGCGACGTGCGCCGTGCTCGCCGGGTTCCCGGGCTCGGCCGCCCCGTCGAACAGGCCCATCACGCCCTCGACGACGAGCACGTCGGCGCCGTCCGACGCCTTCGCGGCCAGCGGCGCGATGCGGTCCTCGCCGCAGATCCAGGCGTCGAGGTTGCGGGCGGGCCGGCCCGTGGCGAGGGCGTGGTAGCCGGGATCGATGAAATCGGGGCCCACCTTCGCCGGCGCGACCCGATCACCCCGGCGGCGCAGCGCCGCCATAAGACCGGTCGCGACGGTGGTCTTGCCGATACCCGAGTGCGTGCCGGCGACGACGAGGCGCGGCCCGAGCGCACCCATCAGTACTCGATGCCCTTCTTGCCCTTGATCCCGCGGTCGTACGCGTGCTTGACCTTGCGCATCTCGGTCACGGTGTCGGCCAGCTCGACGAGCTCGTCGGCCGCGTCGCGTCCGGTCATGACGACGTTCGTCCCCTCGGCGCGGTCACGGATGCCGGCCACCACCTCGTCGACCGGCACCCAGCCGTAACTCACCGCGTACGTCAGCTCGTCGAGGATCAGCAGGTCGAAATCACCCGACGCGAGCTTCCCCGCCGCGACTTTCCACGCGTGCTGTCCCTTCGCGGCCGTCTCGTCGAGGTCGGTCGACTCCCACGTGAACCCGTCGCCGAGCGTGTGCCACTCGACGCCGAGGTGGTCGGCGAGCTTGCGCTCGCCCGTCTTCCACTTGCCGCCTTTGACGAACTGGACGACGCCGACGCGCCAGCCCCGTGCCCAGCCGCGCGCCATCACGCCGAACGCGGCCGACGACTTGCCCTTGCCGTGCCCGGTGTTGAGCAGAACGATCGACTCGCCGCGCGCCACGAGCCGCAGGCTAGGCCCCGCGGCGACGGCGGCCTTGCCGACCGTCGTCGCGCGGAGGCGGCGGCTTTGCCGACCGCCGAAGCAGGAGCCGGAGCTTGCGACGGCGACCGAGAAACAGGAGCCCGAGCCTGCGAGGGCGACAATTTCATGACCAAGGCGCGCGGCGCCGGCACTGGCTATGGTGAGCGGCGCAGCGCAGGGAACGCCGGTGTGAGTCCGGGGCTGTCCCGCAACTGTGACCGGGGAGCGAACCCCACCGATGGCCACGGCCCCTCGGGGTTGGAAGGCCGGGGTGAGCGTCGATCCGGAGCCAGGAGACCTGCCTGCCCGAGGATCCTCGGAAAGACGCGGAGACGTCGTGGAACTCCAGCTTCGGTCTCGATCTGAAGCGGGACGCCAGCTCTCGGTGCTGGTCTGGCGGTTCGACCACCCGTTGCGGGTGGCCGCCTCGGCACCGCACGGCGGCGGCCTCGCCACCCGCCGCTGGATCCTGAACGCGCAGGTGCCGCCGTCGTACGCGCGCCGGGATCCCGATCACCATCTCCGGAAGCTCGCGGTGTCGCTGGGCCTGCCCGGGCACGGCGTCGGCATGCTCACCGCCGCCGACGTGCGGTCGTTCGTGACGACGGTCGATGACGGCGTCGAGGTCGTCGCCACCGTCGGTCTCGGCGAACCGGAATGGGCGGCGGTCGCGCCCCGCACCGAGCGGGTCCCGGTCCGCCTGGCCGGCACGATCAACGTCGTCGCGGTGCTGCCCGATCGCCTCTCCGACGCGGCCCTCGTCAACGCCATCGCGACGGCCACCGAGGCCAAGGCGCAGGCCCTGTTCGAGCTCGGCATCGCCGGCACCGGCACCGCGACCGACGCCGTGTGCATCGCGACGCCGGCCGACGGACGCGCCGAGGCGTTCGGGGGCCCGCGGTCACGGTGGGGCTCCCGTCTGGCTCGGGCGGTCCGCGACGCCGTGCGCCTGGGGGCGCCGGGATGATCGTGCTGGTGCTCGGCGGCGCCCGGTCGGGCAAGTCGGCGTACGCCGAGCGCCTCGCCGCGTCGCTCCCGGAGCCGGTGTCGTACATGGCGACGGCGCGGGTCGACGGCGACGCCGACCTCGCGGCGCGGGTCGCCGAGCACCGGGCCCGGCGCCCGGCGTCGTGGACGACGATCGAAACGGGCCCTGATTTGGCGGACGTGCTGGGCGCGACGGCAGGCACCGTCGTGCTCGACGCGCTCGGGCCGTGGGTGGCGGCGGCGCCGGACTTCTCCGTCGACGGCGCCGCGCTCTGCAACGCATTGACCGGACGCGCCGGCGACGCCGTGGTCGTGTCGGAGGAGGTCGGGCTGGGTGTCCACCCGTCGACGGCGGCCGGGCAGCGGTTCCGCGACGCTCTCGGCGAGCTCAACCAGGCCGTGGCAACGATCGCGGACGAGGTTGTGCTCGTCGTGGCCGGCCGCGCGCTGCGCCTCGAGCCGGCCGGCTGATGCGCCGGGCCCTCGCCTTCCTCACCCCATTCCTGGGCGCGGCGGAACCGCGCCCGCAGACACTCGGCTGGTTCCCGGTGGCCGGCGCCGCGCTCGGGCTCGTGCTCGGCGCGGTGTGGTGGGGCGCGGAATGGGCGTGGCCGCCGGCGGTGGCGGCGGCGATCGTCGTGGCCGCCGACCTCGCGTTCACCGGGTTGCTTCACGTCGACGGCCTCGCCGATACGGCCGACGGATTGCTCCCCCACCTCGACCGGAACCGGCGCCTCGAGGTGATGGCGGCGCCCGACGTCGGCGCGTTCGGCGTGGCGACCGTCGGTGCGGTGCTTCTGTTGCGCTGGGTCGCGCTCGCGACGATGGCCCCGTCGCCGCTGCTCCTCGGCGGGTTGTGGTGCGCGTCGCGCACGGCGATGGCGGTCACGGCGCGCACGGTGCCGTACGC
>WNFV01011473.1_pt1 | contig 12570 bp, 7 predicted proteins | sample 5400101 | NCBI WGS metagenome assembly WNFV01 (sample SAMN13153361, study PRJNA577476) | soil metagenome | isolation source: 115 cm soil or saprolite under grassland replicate 1 | place: USA:California | collected 2016-06-15
TGTTTACGAACAAGGGCCACGACGACCTGACGTATCGCAAGGCCAATGGTTTCCTGACCGGCGGACGCGGCGCTCCGATCAGGAACGATCTCATTCACTTCTCGGTCAGTTTCCGCAACGAAGACTTCGAGGCCCTCGGGCCGGATGACGAGAAGCGCAAAGAACTCCTGCGCGAAGCCGCCCGCGAGGCGATGGATGAATTCAGGTCCGATCTGCGCGTAGACGACTGGCGATGGGTCGCGGGCATCCACCTCAACACGCCTTATCCGCACATTCATTTCCTCGGCTTCAAAGAGACCGTCACTGACAGAGGAAAGCCGCGCAGATTGGGAAGAATTCCGAAACGGTTTCTTCCATACCGGGAAGGAAGTCCTGACGGCGCCGGCCGCCCTGTCGAAGGGAAGCTCGGCGAAGCGTTTGTCGCGGCGCTAGACCGCGCGCAACAGCGAGTGGCACCGGAAAGAGGGGGACAAGATATGGCTCGAACTCTATTGTCCAACACGCTCGAATTCGACAGCCCGCTCGTCCATCAAGGGATCGAGTACCGCACGGTGGAGAACTTCTACCAGGCGATGAAGACCCAGAAGGATGATATTGAGACGCGGCGCAAGATCGCAGCCGCCTCTCCGGAAGAGGCCAAGGCGTTGGGCGAGCGAGTGAAGGCACGGCCAGATTGGCCAGAGATTCGCCTTCAGGTGTTGGAGACGGCGCTCAGGCACAAGTTCGCCCCTGGCACAAGGTGGCATGCGCGACTCAGAGCGACGGGCGATATGGATATTCTGGACGGCAGCAAGGAAAATCGCCTCGGCGCCTTGCTGATGAGGCTCCGTGATGGCAGGGAGAGAGTCATCACTTCGGATGATATATTGCTGGAAGCCAACCGGCGCAATCCCTCGCTCGCAGGGCGCGAACTCGTCCAGGAACTCATCCTGCGCGGCCCCGCCCCTGAACCTGTCAGTTCGCCGGAAGCGCTTGGCGATATTCGCGAAGCTCTCAAAGACCGCCAGGCGGACGATCCCTACTACAACTCTCAGCCTGATAAAGCGGATTGGCTGGGAGAGCGTAGCCAGGAGTTGCGCGATCTCTATGAGCGAGGGGCCACGATCAAGGAAAACGTTCTGGTCATTCCCGCCGAAGAGCATGAATTGAACAACCTGACCGCTGACCGCCCGCCGTTCATCAACGAGCGTCGCTACGCCCATCAGGAGATACCTGACCAGCCGGAGAAGGCCGGCGAGTTTTACGAACTCGCCAAAGCGATCGCCGGTAAAACCGCCAACACTAAAACCGAGATCGATTACTTTCGTTACTTCTATAAACAGATCAGGCAGGACGGCGAGGGGCGTTACCTGAAACCCGATCAAAAAGAGGCGCGAGAAGAGGCGCTGGAACGGACGCTTGTCGAGATGCGGTCGCTGGCGGGCGATATGGAGAAGTTGGAGACGCTCGTGAGCGTCGAGGCGCGAAGGGCCGGCGCGGTGGTTTCCCTGGAGCAGGTTCGAGAAGCGGAGTTCAACGCTTCCTATGACGATGAAGATCAGGAACGCTTGGCGGAAGCGCCAGAGATCCAGCCTGATTTCGAGGCCGAAGGAGACGACGAAGAAGCCGTTCCGAACGGCGAGCGTGAAGATGAACATGAGGTCGAAATCGACTCATTTGTGTTCAACACCGCCGCGCGTAAAGTAAGTCTAAGCGACGAGCGATTTCGCTTTCCCGCTGGGCTGACGTTCGAGGACAGAAAAAGCCTCGTCGAAATCCACCTGCCGAATGTAGACGCGAAGATCGAGGCCGGCAGGCGCGAGGCGGCGATCCTCGGCGACATAAATCGGATGGTGGAGGATTGGAACCGGAAGCTTTCAGAAACAGGGGCCGCGCGGCAAAAGTTGTCGGACAAATACGATAGCATCGGATACTTCCTCAAAGCCTACGCGAAAGAACGGCTCAAAGACCCGGAGGCGCGGGCGCTCAACGCCTCCGAAGCGTTTCGGAATGCGCATGAACGGATTACAGAGACTCGCATTCCGGAGGAACTCAATCGAGCAGCCCGCGCGATCCTGAAGGGCGCCGATTTCAGTTGGCGAGAGCGGGCCCTGCTCTTTTTCGGCCGCGCCCCGGCGCATCACACGCGGGAGTTGCGGGAGTTGCGACACTCCTGGGGACTTACCCGCGAGGAGCGGGCCGAATATGTGAAGGCGCTCGGTGAAGGACGGCGGGCGCCGTCGCCTGCTCTCGATAGGTTGCTCGCGGAGCTGGAGGCTCGGACATCAGCGCGGGCGATCAGCCACTATCGAGCCTCGATCCTGAACGATGAGATGCGGAATCCCGGCAAGATCGATCTGCGAGCTATATATGAAAGACTGCCCGCCTATGAGCGGGATTACCTCTACAAGAAGATAGAGGAAAGGGCGGAGGCGCTCGCCGGCAAGCAGCCTTCTCTGCGCGAGTCTGCCCCAGAACTCGGCGCTTACGGCGAATCATTCCATCAATACTCGGAAGCCGTGGCGGAGACCGAACGGCGGTTGCTCGACGAGACGATCCGGCAAAAACAGCCCGCCGATGAAGTCGGAAGAGAAGTTACGCCAGCGGATGGGCTGCTCACGCGCGAAGACAGGCGCCGGATTCGCGCCGTCGCCAGCAACCTTGCCTGGGAGCGGCTCGAACCGCAGCGGATATTTACCGATGACCCGGCGGTAATGAAGCTCCTCTCACTGGACGAAGCTGTCACTCGATTGCGGGATGAAACGCAGCCGCAGGCGCGTGAGGCGGCGCAGCGTCTTGATGAGTTCATCAGGTCGCGCGGCCTCGGCGATGTGATCATCGCGCAAGCGATGGCGGACTGCGCCACGCTCGATTATGAAACGGCGCGCGACTACGGGCGCACATTCCGGTTCAGCGTCCGTGACGAGAGTTTGGCGGCGGACCGCAGAATATCGAGCCTGGATGTCCACCGGCGCGCCGGCGCTCGCGGCGACCGCGCCGCCGATGATCGCGGCGCCGAACGAAAGGATGATCGCGCCGCCATACGTGGTCAGGTGTCCGAAGCGGACATCCGCCGCCACTCGACAACACTTGAGGAGCACGGCAAAAAACTCAACACGCTCGTCGGTGAACTCGGATCCAAAGCAAAAAACGCTCTCGACTCCTACCGGCACGTCCAACGACTCGCCGGAGAAGTGATAGAGAAATACCAGAAGCGCGGGGAGCCTCTTCCGATGCCCTTCGTCAATCGCGAAGACCTCGTCAAAACGCAAGACGAAGTCATCAAACACCGGTTCGCCGGTCACACCGAAAAACTCGAAAGGCTCCGCGTCGCGCTCGCGGAGGAACACGGCCCCCTGGCCGAGATCGACCGTCGCGGCGAACGGCTGAGCGATGCGGCGGCGGTGTTCGGCAGGTATGAGCTTCACCTCGATCCGGCCGCGCGCAGGCAGGCGAGCGCTGAAATTGAGCGCCTCGGCCAGATCAGGCAGGAAATCATCGAGAAGACGAGGGAGCGGCAGACTGAGATGCGCGAGGAAGCGAGCCAGGCGCGCAGACTCCTCGACACGCTCGCCCGCGCCTACTCCCGCGAAACCGCCCTGCGCGAACAATCAGGTCTACAGATGCCCGCCCCCCGATTCACGCGCGAGGAATTGGAACGCGCCGCTGACAACATCGAGACGGTTCGAGACGCGACCCTTTTGCGACAACTGAGCGCCTTCGAGAGGCAATTCAACACCTATGCCGATCCGAAGGAGCGACTCAAGCCGGTTGAAGGCTGGGGCCGCGCTCCGGCCCGCGCGGCCGTGGCGGAGATATTCCACCGCGAGAGCAATGAACGCCTCGCCGCCTTCGAGCAGCGAGGGGAGATACAGCCGCTCCCGATCGAGACCCAGGACGGCCGCCTCATCACTCACAGGTTGGAAGACACCAGGCCGCAATCGCTCATTGAGCAGATCGCCCGCCCGCTCGTCGAGACCGAAGCGCGACGCGAACTGCGCCAGGGCGTCGAGCAGGCTTTCGCTAAATACGAGACCCGCTTGAAAACCGATTTCGAACAGACCCGTTCATATCTTGAGGCGGCGCGGGAGATCGCCTCCGCCCAGGCCGTTGAGCGAAACTTGCGGGCCGGGCACGGACTGCCCGCGCCGGAACCGGCGCTGACGCCGAAGCAGGCGATGGTTATCGAGATCTACGCCGAACGGCAGACCGATCCGAAGGAGAGGGAACATCTTTTGAGCCTGGCGCGAGGGAGCGCCCTGTCTCACTTCGATTCCCACTCGCGTACAAACTCGCCCGAACCGCAGGCGGCGCGCGAAGTCGCGCCCGCCGTCGGGCGCGGGCGCTAAGTGAGATGAACCAGAGAAAGGAAAATGTATGGACACAAGAAACAACAACCGCCCGCTCTCCTCGCAGACGTCGTCGCAGCGCCTTTATGAAGACGACCACGACGAAATATCGAGGATCTGCCGGGAGAGCGGTCGTAAGCCCGCCGAAGAGATCCGAGATCTGGTAAGCGAAGCCCTGAGCGCGCGCCGCAACCCGCAGGCTGGCGTAAACGAGATCATGCAAACACTTCAACAATTGGTCGAACAAAACCGGTTGGCGAACGAGCGATACGAGCGACTCCTCGAAAGATATGAGCAACTGGATGAGCGGAACGCCAGGCTGAAACAGGGGCTGATCCAAAACCTGCGCGAGTTCTACGCGATCCTTCTCGAAACGCTCTCCGCCTCCATCGGCGCGAGGCGTCTGGCCTGGAACTATGTGGCCTATACCGTGCTCAAACAGAGCGGGTCTACCGACGAGCAGATCAAACAGAGATACGAGGCCGAGAAGAAAGCCTGGATCGACGAGAAGGACAATATAGCCAGGGCTCTTGAAGAAGCCATCAAGAAGATGCCGCCTCAGCAATAGCGCGCCGATTGCGCGTTCGATTCAGACACTAAAGCCGCAGCGACCGGCAAAGAGAACAGGAACGAACATGATGCTAAGACTCAATATCAACTCGACAGGCGACGACGGGGAGGTTCGCTCGCGTTTCAAAAACGCATATGAGCGGATCGCGGGCAGCGACGACTATGCGAGAAATCAGAGTAGCCTCCGGCTGATCCAGGTTTGCGTGATCACCATCAGCGCCTGCGCGACCGGGTTCGTCAACGCCTTCGCTCACAGGGAACGCCTGGGATGGGTGGGCGCGAGCCTGTTGGCGATCCTGATCACGGGCTTTGTGGAGAAGTTCTATTTCGCATTACGCCACGGCCTGACGACGATCTACAAATCGAGGAAGCAGCGCTTTTTCGCTAGTCTGAGCCGACGAGTTATACAGATCACCATGATTCTCAACGCGGGAATCCTTTGCGCCTGGGTAGTCGGCGCCGCGCTGCCCGAGTCTTTACGGCTCTACAATCAATGGTCGATCGCCATTCATTTTTCGCTGGCCCTCATCGGAGTTTCGGCAGTGCGTGATTCCGACGCGGTTGTGATTTCCAGAAGTGGATGCGACTTTACAAAAGTCATTGCGACTACACAGAAGAGACCGCGACTGAGATAAAAGTTTCGCGGAATATCGTGAACATGGTCTGTCCTCCCCGCCTCACTCAAGACCAAATTTCAGAAATGAGATCCAAAATGAACCATATCTGAGGGGAACGTTTTCCCTGAATTGCGCAGTCACCGCGGCGGCTTGCTAGAATGCGGGTTGAAAACCATTGATGGAGGCATCATATGTCTGCTCCTAAGCTAACCGAAGCGCTGATCCGGAACTTGGCATCCTCGCAAACATTCAGCCGGGGAGAGGAATATTATAATGCCGGAGCGGTCTCTGATCTGACGCGCCGGGGTAATAGCTTGCGTGCGCAGGTTGAAGGCAGCCGGTATGAACCCTACCAGGTGACGGTTGATATAGATACCGGTGGTGTGATTGGCGCCCGGTGTACCTGCCCCTATGAATTGGGAGGCTATTGTAAGCATGTTGTGGCTGTTTTGCTCGCTTATGTTCGGCAGCCTGACCGTGTGGTTGAGCGTGGTTCGGTCGATGATCTGTTGATCGGACTGCGCCGAGAAGAACTGGTGGACTTGTTAACCAAACTTCTCTCAGCGCATCCACACCTGGCCGATTGGATTGAGGCGCAACTTGCCGCCGAAACAACCTCAAGGCCATTGCAGACCACTGGCGCATCTCGCTCCCGTTCCAGACCAATAGATCCCGCTCCATTTCGGCGGCAAGCGCAAAATATTTTGGGTGGTCTCGGTCGCATGCGCCGTTCAGAAGCCTATTGGGCTACCAGTGGAACGGTTGATGAGATACGGAATTTGCTCAAGCAAGCGCAGCCATTTATAGAAGCCGGCGATGGGCGCAATGCCCTGCTTATTTTAGAGGCTGTGACCGAAGTCTATGTGGACCGCTGGACCGATTTTGATGACTCAGACGGCGAGTTAGGGGAGTTCTTCTCAGACCTCGGCCTGCTGTTTACCGAAGCCATCCTCAGTGTTGATCTCTCACGGGAAGAGCGTAGTGAATGGGCGGACAAATTGACGGACTGGCAGAGGAAAGTGGAAGACTATGGCATTGATGAAGGGTTCGACGTAGCGATCGCCGCCGCCGCGCAAGGTTGGGACTATGGGCCGTTGCAAAACGCTCTGCAAGGACAGATCACCAAGAAAGGCGGTTGGGAAGGAGAAGCGCCCTGGTACGCCGATGATCTGGCGGTGGCGAGGCTCAATGTTCTGGAACGTTTAGGGAGAACGACCGAGTACCTCAATCTGGCTGAGGCCGAAGGACAGATAGACAAGTACGTAACGATGCTGGTAAAGCTGGGTCGCAGCCAGGAAGCAATCGAGTATGGGCTGAAATATTTTGCGACGCCGGATGAAGCGTTGACCTTGGCCACGTCTCTACGCGAGCACGGGTTAACAGTCGATGCGCTCAGAGTCGGCGAGCACGGGCTCACGCTCGAAGGCGAATCCCGCGCCCTTGGACGCTGGGTCCGAGATCTGGCTTCCGGACTCGGCCGACCGGAGGTAGCGCTCAAGGCGGCCCGTAGCGTCTTTGAGCGCGCACTCGCCCTTGAAGACTATCAAGCGGCGCAATCAATCGCCGGCGCAGAGTGGGCTACGATCAAGAGAGAATTGCTTGAAGTGTTGGCTCGTAGCGGCTATGCCTCGGGCAAAATCGATATCTATCTGTATGAAGGAATGATCAATGAAGCCGTCCGGGCAGTGGATCAGAATTCGTATCTCGGCTACGACGCCCTGGAGCGAGTAGTGGATGCCGCCTGCCAGAGTCATCCCGACTGGGTAATCAGCCAGTGCAAGAAACAGGCTGAGCCGATCATGGATAGTGGCAAATCCAAGTACTATCATCATGCGGCGCGCTGGCTGGGAAAAGCGCGCCAGGCCTACCTTGTCTCTGATCGGGAGCGCGAGTGGAAAAAGTACTTGGAAGGCTTGATTGAGAAGCATGCCCGCAAATCTTCTCTACGCCCACAGCTTGAAGCGTTGCGTAAATATTGACCTTTCAATTCCACGCAATGAAGCTATATGGATTCCGATGCGGTAGTTTGGCGCCCCTCAATCCAATTCCTTGCCGCCGTCCAGGATACCCCTAACCGGCGGGCAATTTCAGCAATCCTGTGCCCTTCAACGTAGAGTTGGAATGCCGTCGATCGTTCTTCTCTCGTATGGACGACCTGGGTTGGGTCGAGCACGTACCGCCGCTGACACTGCGTATACCTGAATCTTGGTTTATCGCTCCCTTTCACAATGCCGGCCTTTTGATAGATTGTGGTCTTTCGGCAATACGGGCATTCTCTTTTCTTTCCCATAGTACGAGCCGGCCCCCAGGCGCCGAATCTGATATCACGTAACCCGTCGCTCAGATAGGGCAAAACCTCTTGCCTTGTGGGGGCGTGTCCATTTTTTCGCTGAAGATAATCAATGATGGAGTCGAACTCCTGCTTCGTATAGCAATAGCGGCCTCGGCTCAACTGTTCATACGCCACACAATAAAACCAGTAGGGCAGCGTCTTATTAAAACGTCCCACCTCGGTATAACCAAAGTTGTTGGCCCGGCAGAAAGCCAGAAACTCATTCGGCCAGTCGGCCAATAGCTGCGAGGCCAGATTGAGCAATTTGCGGCGATCATCCACACGCAGCCGCATAAAATTCCAGGAATGTGGTTTCTCCGGCAAGGCAAGTTCCGATGACGACAGACCATAACGCTCAAATGCCCGCTGCTGAATTGAGCGCCGCCCTTTACTTTCCGGACGCAACAACAAGACCAGCATATGATAGAGCGCATCAAAATACAGATAGGAAAACACTGGGCCGCTCCCTCTGATCTCAACCCAACCTTCTCGCAGCGATTCCAAAATAAACCGCTGATACTCCAACTCGGCGGGCGGCGCCGACACGCGCGGATTTTCCGGCAGGTCGCGCAGATCGACGCGACAATTCCAGCAAGTCGTAATTGTCCCTGACGGGCGCCCCTTTGCCTCATTTACCAAACTTCGGATAATGCGCACTGCCTGACCACACCTGTGACAGCAATCACGCAACTGCAGACGGTGTCGGGGGCAAATCACTACTAACGCCAGCCGCCATTGTCGTCTGAAATATGGGTCTTCATCCTCCTTCAGGCAATTAGGACAATATTGCAAGCTGCGCTGCGGCGCTTCTCCATTTCTATTCCGACCGTACCGTAAGACCCACTGGACATTTCGAGGCGATGAGGCAATGAAAAGCCGCCCATCATATTCGGTAAGCGTCGTAGCCTCTACTCTGGCCATTGGAGTTCCTGTCTTTTCTGTCAGCGTGTTTAAGACTTCCGCCTTCGGCAAAACCTCTAAATCCAGAAGCCTCACTCCCTTCTTTGGCCAAATAGCTCGACAAAAATTGGAGAAAGTCAGCCCGTACGCTTCCGATAAGCGTACCAACCAGGAGGAGAGCAGTTCGTCTTCCAGCGGTTTGATCGGCGCTGGCCAGACTCGTCTCCAGTTCCCGTCATCGAGCCTGGGCGCCGCGTCTTTTTCCTCTGTCATTTTCTCAACCATTCTTTTCCGCCTTCCACTTTCGCTCAGACGGGCGAATCCAACCTATACCATCAAGTAACTTCGGAGTGATTATTTCTACTCTCTTCTCGATCGCGCTGATCGCGGCTCGGGTCAGCAAAGTGGACAATTCGCCGATTGTGCCTTCGCTCATGCCGAGCAGCTTGAAAGCCAAATCTTCCCCGGTCAGATGCGCAGGTTGTTTGAGCGGCAACATCCGCTCAAAACTCGAGAGCAGTCTCAAATACTCCCGGCCTTGTTCCCATCGCGGTAAAACAGTCGGTTCAAAACGATTGGCCAGTTGAGGGTCTGTCTGCAGCGCATTGAAAGCTTCGTAGGTTCCGACACCGACAATCGGGATTTGCAGCTCATTGCCCAGATACTTGATCGTGTTGAGGAATTGGCGCTGCGCCCCAATCTTGCCGGCAACGATTTGATGGATCTCGTCGATGATCATTATTTGAACCCGAACTCGGCTGAGAATCTTCAGCACTTGAAATTGTTTCTTATACACGCTATCGCTGGAGCGATATGGGGCCGAGAGTTTTTCCAGAATAGCGGTGTAGAAACGAGCCTCGCTCGGAACAGGAGGCGCTTGAAGGACGAGTACCGGCCACTGACACTGCTCAGTATTGGGATCATCAGCTACTGGGTGGAGTTGATGAAAACGATTGACGATCATCGTCTTCCCGTTGTTGGTCTCGCCGACGAGCAGTAAATTGGGCATTCGATGAGTCTTGGGATGCGTCAGCAAATTCTCGAGCTGAGCGATGATCTGCTTTGCCTTCGTATAGCCGATCCAACGCGGACGGCGAATGAAGTTGATGCGTTCCTGGTCGCTCAAAGCCAACGCGGCTCTGGCGCTTTCATTCAAGTGATCGATCTGGGGAGTCATCTGTTGCGGCGCGCTTAGGCTTCAGCCTAATTCTTCCATCTCCTCAAATGGCGTAATCGGTGTGGGCGCTTGCACGGATTGTTCCTCTTCCTGATAGGGAGAGATCCGCTGGTCTGATAGTTGCGGTTTGACTGCCTGTTGATGATTCAATCGCCGCTGCCCGTCCCGCCGCGCGCGTTTCGTCTCGCGGACGGCTTGCTCTTCTGCGGCGCGCATCCGCGCGTAGGCGGCAAAAATCATATTCTCATCAATGTCGCGGCGCCCTTCTTCTTTGAGTCTTTTGGTCGCCTCGCGCAATTCCCAGACGCTGAGGGCGGGCCGTGACGTGTCGCGATAAGGAATCGGGTAATACCGTTTGACATCAGGATCGTAGAAATAGAGTACGCTGATGTCGCGCGGATCGCGTTTGAAAATGAATTTGCGCTTGTGGCGCGGATCATCAGGATCGGCGGCGTTGATGAAACGGCGCAGGACATCGCTGAAATAATGAATCTCATCAACGACCACGCCTCGTGGTTGAATCGTTCTCTCCAGATGGGGCATGAAGTCAAGCCGCAAGCGATCTTCATCCAAGACTCGATACGGCAGACCGGTCCCGGGGCGCTCTTTGGTCCCGAGAATGCCTTCCTCGTAGCGTTTGATCGGACTGGTCCGCAATTCACTATGGACTCGCTGGTGGTAGACCTGTGTGACGAAGACGGCGAGCCATTCCTCCAATTCGGACAAGGTCATCGCGGCTTCCTTTTCAGAATCGTAGGAGCCTTTTTCCTTCGGCTCGGAGAAGGTCGCGCCGGGCAGGCTGTGGATTTCTTTCAACACCGTCCCTAACAATCGCTCGATGTGCGCGCCATAGTTGGGTTGCGCGACAGGACGCCATTCCAGGTTGATGCCGTATTCCGCGCAGGCGCGCTTGAGCATCTGCCCGCGGAATTCGCCCGCGTTATCCGCGTGCAAAGTCCCTATCAGCCCCCAGCAGGGCCAGGGAGTTGAGATGTTATATTTGGCCAGCCATTTCTCTTTGGGCAGAATGCCATGCGTGAGACATAACCCAACCGACATCGCGCCGGGCGGGTCAAAAGAGACGTAAAATCCAGTCACCATTCGGCTGAAGACATCCACGGCCAGCGTAATCCAGGGCCTGCCCACTGGCAGTCGATGCAGATCGTCAACAAGAATGATGTCGAGTTTGGTATGGTCTATTTGCACGTAGGCCAGTGGCCAGTCCGCGCCCGGGAAAGCGCCGGTCGCCGGCTCGAACTTCTCGCGGGCGGTTTTGACGCCCTGGCGTCGCTTCATCTTGAGTTCCTCCGAAAGCGCTGCGATCCGCTGACGAATCGTATTGGGGTGCGGCGGGTCGAGATCGGCCTGACGGCATAATCTAATCACTTCGAGACAGGTCTTCTGAGCCGATGGTTTCTGTTGCTTGAGGTAATAGTTCTCAAGCGTCTCCTTAATAACTGTTTCCACTTCCGTTGAAAGGCGGCTCTTGCCTCGCCCGCCATTCGGCTTCGCCGGCAAGAGCGCTGAGACTCGGCCAGTCCGCTCGTAAATATCGAGCCAACGGTAAACCGTCGCCGTGTGAACTTTTGCCGCTTGCGCCTGGACGGCGACCGACTCGCGCGTCCGCCGGACATCTCCGAGTAATGGACGGATTGTGGCAAACCGCTTCTCGGCGGTTTGCCAGTCGGCTTCATCAACGGAGGAAAGTTCGCACGCTTGAATTGAATCAGACGGATCGTCCGGCCGCGCCGCGGTCAAGTCTTTGAGGTAGAGCCGCTCGACTCTGCCTGACTTCTCATCCCTGGCCAGCACGCTCTCCAGGTCGAGCAGATGTGTAATCAGGTAACGATGATCACCACACTGAACTGTTGCGCCCGGCCTCAGCTCAACCATCCCAGCCATTTTGATCACTCTTGACCCTCAATCATCGCCGTCATAACCGGCCAGATGAGCGACCGCATTGTCAGCGGCTGGTTAAGATCGGCGCCGAGTTTTCGCTGAGCGACCAGACTCCACAGCATCGGCAGGAGATGCGCTCGATCGTGCGCATCCTGACACATAGATGCTTCGCACTGGCTGTTCTTCATAAGAGAGAACATCCGGATCGAATTCCACCAGGAGCATAAAATCGCGCTCCAGCGTGGACTCAAAAGCAGTTTGCTTTGCGTTCAATTCACTGGCGACAAGACCAGTAACACTTCGGTAGTTCTTGGGAATCTTTCTGACCGGCATACCTGCCGAGTATGGCAGGAAGGCAAGGAATCTGCTGTTAACCAGATCACATCGACTCCTGTAAAAATGTCACTCGGTTGCGTTCACTTCTGTTCATAGTCGCATTCACTTCTGTGCAATAGGGCGGAAATCTGCCGTCACAGTCGCATCGTCTTTTGGAAGTCACAGCGGTGGTTGAGGATCGCATTCGCAAGCTGAAGGCGGAGGCCGTGCAAGAAGACATTCTGACGACTCGAAGGGCGGCGATTAATGACAATCCGCTCGTGCTCGCCGCAGCGCGGCTGAGAGGATTCCTGGACGGGGTGAGCCTGGCCGTCAATCTGCTACGCGACAAACCCGATCTCTCCGCCTGCGACGTTAAGCAGATTACCGGCGGGCCACAACGCTTGTTCCTGCATAGCGGGGACGATGGAA
>WNFV01030232.1_pt1 | contig 12568 bp, 11 predicted proteins | sample 5400101 | NCBI WGS metagenome assembly WNFV01 (sample SAMN13153361, study PRJNA577476) | soil metagenome | isolation source: 115 cm soil or saprolite under grassland replicate 1 | place: USA:California | collected 2016-06-15
CCATGGCGGTGCGGCTCCATGCGATCATCACAGCCGCCGCACCGGCCCTCTGGCCGAGGACCTGGTACGGGATGCCCGCCTCTGCCAAGGACGGCAAGATCGTCTGCTTCTTCCAAAGCGCGCAGAAGTTCAAGACGAGGTACTCGACGTTCGGCTTCCAGGACGCGGCGAACCTCGACGACGGCAACATGTGGCCGACCGCCTTCGCGCTCAAGGAGCTGACCGCCGCCGAGGAGAAACGGATCGTCGCGCTCGTGAAGAAAGCGATGAGCTGAGGACTCCCACCGCGCTCGCCGCATGACAAGCCCCGTCGGCGGCGCGGAGAGGAGATGAACGCCAATGGACGACGCGAGCTCGTCGTTCCGACAGATCGGGATCGTCCGATCAAGCCTCCGCGAAGTACGCGACGCGCCCAACCAGGCGTTCGAGGGAGCGCCGGAAGCGCTCCTGGAGATCGACGCGGCATTCGCTCCTGCCCCGCATCGGGTGACGCCCGGACAGGACTTGATCCTGCTCACCTGGCTACACCGCGCCGACCGAAGCGTCCTCCAGACTCACCCTCGCGGAGACCCGAACACTCCCTTGACCGGCGTGTTCGCAACGCGCTCTTCCGAGCGCCCCAACCCGATCGGCCTGCACCGGGTGACCATCACCGCGATCGAGTCGCCCACGCTGCTGCGCGTTTCCGCGCTCGAGGCCATCGACGGCACACCGATCCTAGATCTCAAGGCGGTGATGGACGAATCAAGAGACGAGTAAGGCCCGCGGGCTCGTTCGCGCTTCACGTCCGATGCCAACGGATGGAGCGTTTATGGAGCAGAGCGGTCGCAACCGGTGGCAAGTGTCGGAAACGGCTCAGAGAGGCGCAAACCGTGACGTGGGTTGCGACCGGCTGCCGAAAAAGCGCCATGGTAAGAGGAGGTCGACCAGCTGCTCATCCGGAGCCTGGAAGCCGTTGCCTTACTGGGCACCACGACGACCACGCATTCTCCACACAGCGCTGTGCCGGGTGCTAGCCGGTCGTAGCCGGTCACAGCCGGTTCGCTCGAGCAAGAAATGCCCGCTGTGGCCGGTAATTGCGGGTCGTAGCCGGTTGTAGCCGGTGACGCCGTACCGGCCTGTCACGCCGGAGGTCGCGGGTTCGAGTCCCGTCGCTCCCGTAAAACGCCCTGCAAATAGGCATATTCTGTTGTCGGCTCTGACGGCAGCTTTCGGCCGACTACACAAACGCTTGTTCGGGAAGACCCAAAACGAGCGAAAAGAGCCCGAAACCCGTCCGCGGGGTGACGGCTTCAAGCCGTCTTCGGCCGCGTGGAGGACGACCGCGAAGGCGGCGTGCGACTACACAAAAGGGCCGGAGGTCAACCCCGCAAACTGATCGCCACTGCGTTGCGCTCGACGCTGCCACGCGAGGTCGACGCGGAGTGGATCGAGGCGAGCCTCAAGGACGGCGTGCTGACCGTCCGCGTCCCCGAGAGCGAGCGGTGGCCACGGCGGGTCGGATCAAGGGCCGCTCGTTGCCGATCACAGCCGGTTCCGAGTGGTACGAAATGCCTGCTCTGGCCAGTGCGTCCCCGGTGCTGCCGGCCGTACCGGTTGAGCTCGTGCAGGCCTGCCGCCCAGGTTCCGCCTTCGCACGGATTGCTTGCACCGGCGGTCTATACCTGATATACATACTCAGTATGTTCAGCTCGAGGAGCCGTTCATGAGCGTCCCCCATGCTCTCCTCGCCCTCTTGAGCGAGAAACCGAAGTACGGCCTCCGGCTGCAGAACGACTTCGAGGCGCGGACGGGCGAGGTCTGGCCGCTGAACGTCGGGCAGGTCTACACGACGCTGCAGCGCCTTGAGCGGGACGGGCTCGTCGAGGCCGACGGCGAGGCCGACCGGTCGCAGAAGCAGAAGCGGTACCGGATCAGCACTCCAGGTTCCCGGGATCGACGTCCACGAGATCCTGCAGGTGCACCGCCGGCACGCGATCGAGGTCATGCAGCGCTACACCCAGGTCAAGGCGGCTGCCGCGGAGAACGATGTGCCGCTTGCACTCGTCGCCGACGCCGAGCTCTTCCGGCTCGAAGCGATCGTCCGCTGGCTCGACGCCGCCGACGTCCGCCTGAAGCAGCTGCCCTCCCCGGCTTCGGCCCTAGTGGCCGACGTTCCTCTCGAACCAACTCGCACGATGGAGGTCTCGACATGACCAGCGCACTCGAACTGCGCCACGTATCGAAGGTCTACGGCTCCGGCCCGACCGAGGTGCACGCGCTCAGCGAGATCGACCTGGCGGTCGAACGCGGCGAGCTGGTAGCGGTCATGGGGCCGAGCGGCTCCGGCAAGAGCACGCTCCTGACGATCGCCGGCAGCCTCGAGGAGCCGACCACCGGCCAGGTGCTCGTGGACGGCGTCGACCTCGCGACCGTCTCGCGCGCCGATCGGGCGAAGCTGCGACGCAGGTCGATCGGCTACGTCTTCCAGGACTTCAACCTACTCCCCGGACTGACGGCGGTCGAGAACGCGACGCTGCCTCTCGAGCTCGACGGCGTCCGTGCGAAAGCTGCGCGAGACACTGGACTGAGCGCGCTGGACGAGCTCGATGTCGCCGAGCACGCCGATCGCTACCCGGATGAGCTCTCGGGCGGCGAGCGCCAGCGTGTCGCGATCGCACGTGCGATCGTCGGCAAGCGCGGGTTGCTGCTCGCCGACGAGCCGACCGGCGCTCTCGACTCCGTCAACGGCGAGGCCGTTATGCGCCTGCTGCGGGCGGCCACGCACAGGGGTGTCGCGGGTGTCGTGGTCACCCACGAGGCGCAGCTTGCTTCCTGGGCCGACCGCGTCGTCTTCCTGCGCGACGGCCGAGTCGTCGACCAGACGGTTGCGCCTCCCGGTCCGGAGTCGCTGCTCGCGGCGGGCGAGCGGCGATGAGTGCCGTCGCGCATCCGTCGGCGCTCGGCGGACCGCGAGACGGCGGACTCGCCGCCCGTCGCGCCGTGATCCGCTGGGCCGGGCGCATGTTCCGCCGCGAGTGGCGGCAGCAGATCCTGGTAGTGACGCTACTCACCGTCGCGGTCGCGGCCGCGGTCGGCAGCATCACCGTCGTCTACAACACGAGCCCTGCGGACAACGCCGAACACGGCTCGGCCAATTACCTGCTCCAGTTCGACGGCACCCATCCCCGGCACCCATCCCCGCAAACTCGAGGCCGAACTCGCCTCCGCGAGGAGATGGTTCGGGACGATTGACGTCATCAGCCACCGCTCCGTGCCAGTCCCTGGCAGCGTCGAGACCGTCGACTACCGCGCACAGGACCCGCACGGCGCCTACGGCAGCGAGCTCCTCGCCCTCCGCCGGGGCAGCTACCCGACCGGACCGCGCCAGGTCGCCGTCACCGACGGACTCGCGAAGCTCCTCCGGCTCGACCTCGGCTCGACGCTGGCGCTCGACGGCCAGCGCCGGACCGTCGTCGGGATCGTCGAGAACCCGCGCAAGCTGAGCGACGAGTTCGCTCTCGTCTCTCCTTCGTCGGCGGGGGCGCCGGACCATGTCACGGTTCTGATCCACGCGAGCCGCGCGTCGATCGACTCCTTCCGGCCATCGCCGAGCGAGAGGGGCCAATCCGCGTTCACGGGGTCCGAGAGTCGGCCGAACAACCGGGCGGCGGACACGCTGGCGATGTTCTCGGTCGCCACCGTCTTCCTCCTCCTGGCCTCGCTGGTCGCCGCCGCGGGCTTCGCGGTCGTCGCGCAGCGGCGGCTCCGCCACCTCGGCATGCTCGCGGCCGTCGGCGCCACGCAGAAGCACCTGCGACTCGTGCTGCTCACCAACGGCGCCCTCGTCGGGACGATCGCCGCGCTCGCCGGGACGATCGTCGGCCTCGCACTCTGGCTGGCGTTCGCCCCGACGCTCGAGTCCGCCGTTGACCATCGCATCGACCGGCTCAGCCTTCCGTGGGAACTGCTCGCGATGGTCTTCCTCCTTGCAATCCTCGGGGCAACCGCCGCCGCGTGGTGGCCGGCACGCACGGTCGCCCGGCTCCCCGTCATGCTCGCGCTCTCGGGGCGACCTCCCAGGCCGCGGCCCGCTCGCCACGCGGCGATCGCGGCGGCAGCGCTGATCGCGGTCGGCATCGCTTCGCTCGCGCTCTCCAGCCGAGACCGGCCGCCGTTCATCATCGTCGGGATCGTGGCGACGATCCTCGGCTGCCTCCTCCTGGGCCCGCCGGCGATCCGCATCTTCGCAGGCCTGGCTGGACGGCTCTCCATCGCGCCGCGATTGGCGCTACGAGATCTCGTCCGTTATCAGGCCCGTTCCGGGGCGGCGCTCGCGGCGGTCAGCCTCGCGCTCGGCATCGCCGCGACGGTCGTCGTCATCGCGTCGGCGGAGGCGGCGAAGAGATCGGCTGAGCCGCCCAACCTCTCCGACCGACAGGTCCGGGTCTACCTGGGCCGACCGAAGACTCGCGAAGTCATCCCGGCGCAGGCAGTGAGGCAGGTCGACCGCCTGTCCGCCAGCGTCCGACAGCTAGCCGCCCAACTCGGAGATGCAGACGTGCTTCCGCTCCGCAAGGTCTTCCAACCGGGCACGCCCGCCTTCTTCGATCCCGTCGCCGGCTACCGAGTGCTTCCAACGACCGAACTCACGAGGAAATCCGGACCGATGTACCGCACGGCAGCAGAACTCTTTGTCGCCACGCCTGCAGTGCTTCGCTACCTCGGAATCGATCCCGCGACGATCGATCCGGGCACGGACTTCCTCGCTGCTCCCGGCGTTCCGACCAACGAGCTCGTCATCCCGAGCTTCAGGGATCGAAGTGAGTTCGCGGTCACCAACGTCCAGAGGATCGACATCGGCCGGCACCTCTTCGGCTCCGCCATGGGGATGTCCGCGCGGAAAGTAGCGTTCATCACTCCCGGCGGACTTCGCCGCCACGGCTGGAAGCAGATTCCGGGCGGATGGCTGGTCGAGTCGAGCCGGCCCCTGACGAGCAACCAGATCGCAGACGCCCGCGAGCTCGCCGCCGATGCCGGCCTCACGATCGAGGTGCGGCGAGGAAAGACTTCTTTTGCGATGGTCATGGCAACTGCGACGGCCGCGGGCGCGATCCTGGCGCTCGGCATCCTCGCGATGACAGTCGGACTGATCCGCGGCGAGAGCGCCGGTGACCTTCGCACTCTGACCGCGACCGGAGCCACCTCCCGTATCCGCCGCACGCTGACGGGCGCCACCGCGGGCGCGCTCGCCCTCCTCGGCGCGCTCCTCGGCGTGGCCTGCGCCTACGTCCTCCTCGTGGCGACGTACTACGACGACCTCGGCTACCTGAGTCACGTCCCGTTCCTCTACCTCGCCCTCGCAGTCGTCGGCCTGCCGCTGGCCGCCACCGCGGCCGGCTGGCTCCTCGCCGGCCGCGAGCCGCCCGCCATCGTCAGACCCGTCATCGAGTGACCGGGCCAGGTGATCTGACCTGAGTCGGCACGCGAGCATCGCTCCTGAGACGAGATGTTGTCGACGCGGACACCAGCACGAGGACACAAAACGGACACACTCAGAAACGACATGCACGCGGGCCTCAGTCGTCAGCACTGGCAACAGGGGTCCGGCCAACATCCGTGTCTGGCCACATAGGGAAGTACTCGAGCGTCCGACAAATAGGAGGTGAGGGATGGCGGTGCAAGAGGTTCGCGTTGTCTCGGTTCCAGTCTCGGATCAAGATCGCGCAAAGGAGTTTTATGTTGAGAAGCTCGGCTTCGAGCTGACCAGGGATGATGACTCGATCCCGAGCCTTCGTTGGGTCCAAGTAACACCGCAAGGAGCCTCCACGTCACTGACGTTGGTTACCTGGTTCGAGACGATGCCGCCGGGTTCTCTGCAGGGCCTCGTGCTGACGTCGGATGACCTCGATAGCGACTGTCGAGAGTTCGAGCGGCGAGGAGTGGAGTTCGACCGGCCGCTGCAGGATCAGCCGTGGGGTCGCGAGGCCGTCGTGCGGGACCCGGACGGCAACAAGCTCGTTCTCCAGCAGGCGTAGATCCAGATCGGCGCGATCACGAGGCAGCGTGACGCTCGTCCGCCCTGATTGGGTTCTACTCCAGCGGCGCCTTTCGGGTGAGCTTCTGTTGCCGGGATCGGACGCGTACGAGTGGGCGCGTAAGTCGTTCATCGCCCGTTTCGACGACATCAGGCCACAGGCTGTCGCTCAGTGCGCAAGCGTGGCGGACGTTGCCGAGGTCGTTTCCTTCGCACGGCGATTCGGGATCGCGATCGCGCCACGAAGTGGCGGGCATTCCTTGGCCGGCTACTCGTCGACCTCGGGGATCGTGATCGATGTGTCGCCGCTCGACTCCGTCGTCCTCGCGGATGGTCTGGTCACGGTGGGTGCGGGCGCGCGCACCGGCCAGCTCTCGCAGCGGCTGTTCGAGCATCGTCTTGCACTCCCGACCGGGACCTGTCCGTCGGTTGGCATCGCCGGTCTGACGCTCGGCGGCGGAATCGGCATTCTGGGTCGTGCGTACGGACTCACGCTCGACCGCCTCGTTCGTGCCCAGGTTGTCCTCGCCGACGGCGCCGTCGTCGATTGCAGCGACCACCACCATCCTGAGCTCTTTTGGGCGCTGCGTGGAGCCGGCGCAGGCAACTTCGGAGTCGTGACCTCGTTCTCCTTCCATCCGGTGACGGCACCGACCATGACCAACTTCCACCTCGTGTGGTCGTACGAGGACGCGGCTGCGGTGATCGACGCCTGGCAGGGCTGGAGCCCCTGCGGCCCCGACGAGCTCAGCGCCGACCTGGTGCTGACGGCGCCGGGTGACCTGAGCAACGACATTGTTGTCGAGATCTACGGGGCGATGATCGCGTCGGAGGACGAGGCGTCAGACGTGCTGTGGGAGCTTGTGCAGCGAGTCGGCGTCGCGCCACATTCGCAGCGGTGCAAGCAGCTTTCGTACGGCGACACCTGTGCGTTCCAGGCGGAGGTGAGTGTCGGCTACGACCAGGTCGAGGAAGACAGGCAGCACGGGCGCCGGTTGCGGCAGGGCTATCGCTTCACGAAGTCGCAGTTCTTCGCGCAGCCGCTTCCGCCGGACGCGATCGCGACGTTGGTGGAAAGGTTCAGTGACGGGCGCCGCGAAGGGGAGGCGCGCAGCGTCGGCTTCGCGCCCTGGGCCGGCGCATACAACCGGCGCTCGCCGCGGGCGGCGGCATTTTCTCATCGCGACCAGCTCTTCTCGATCGAGCACATCGTCGTCCTCGATCCGTCTGCGCCGAAGGGCGCGAAGTCAGCCGCGCACGAGTGGGTGACATCATCCTGGGAATCCGTGTCCACCGCATCCTCAGCAGGCGTCTATCCCTGCTTCCCTGATCCAGAACTCGACGACTGGGGCCGCGCCTACTACCGGCAGAACTACCCGCGGCTCGTTGAGGTCAAGCGGAGCTACGACCCAGCGAACCTTTTCCACTTCAAGCAGTCGATCCCGCTCCATTGAGGGCGCAGGCTCACGGAGCGGCGCGTAGCTCTCGCTTCCGATCGGCGACCGATCGCGTCCTTGTCAGCGCCGCGTCGGCGTGCACTGCTGTCGTGAGCAGGGGGCAGCCGTCGACGACCGCCGACGGCCTGCGCGTTTAGCGGCGCCCACTTCGGCTTCGTCACCTACCGACAACGACGGCGCACACGCGGACGACGATTGACCACCAAGGCGACCAGACGTGGGCGGCGCCCGGCTCTCGCGGAACAGGGCGGATCCCGGAGAGTATCCCCATCAAGGGCTCCATACCACCGGACGCTGTCGATCCTGCAAGTCGTCCGAATGGAGATGCTCGCTTTGCGGGCTCGGATGTGGGCGACGCCAATCGCTCAGCATCGCTTAGCGCACGTAATCAGTAGGTAGACGAGGCGAATGATGCGGATCCGCTCGCGAGTATCGACGACGGAACCACCGCCGCTGAGCGAGCCGCCCGTCCGGCGCCGGGAAGCCGTCGATCGCGGTCAAGCATGTCCGCTGCTCGCCGCCCTCCCGCACCGCCGCCCGGAGAACGAACAGGCATCCGTGGCGCGACGTGCGTTGGACCGGTCCGTCCACGTGGAGCGTAAGACGCGTCGGCGAGGCCACCGACGAGCAGTCGGCGACGATCAGCGTGAGCGCGGCGAGTACCCACGCCCGACGCAGCCGTGCCCCGCTACAACGAGCGCAGAGTAGTTGCTGCAGTGCGAGCACCGCCTCCGGTCGCTTCTCGCGCAAGACGATGGCGTAGATCTATCGTTCGCGCGACGAGTACGAAGTTTTCGCCGAACCTCCGGCGGAGGAGCTTCGGAAACGTCGCCGTCGGATCGACCGCGGCGGCTACGTCTACGGCATTGATGTCTTCGAGGATCATCTCGCCCGCCTCATCCTCAAGGTTCGCTCGGGCGTGCGTCGAAGCCGGTGCTGCTGCGGTCGCGATGAGCGGCCCCCACCTCCTGCGCGGCGTCGAGCTGTACGCCGCGCTCCGATCCTCTACAGCCTCGGCAACCTCTGGTTCTAGTACGAGCTGATCGAGCGCCTGCCCGCGGACTCCCTCGAGCGCTACGGCCTGCCGCCGGAGGCGACACCGACGTCTTCGCCGATCACGCGATGCTCGGCTTCCAGCGCGACACCCGCTTCTGGGAAACCATCCTCGCCCGCTGCGTCTTCAGCGCGAACGCGTCGCTGGTCGAGAGGGAGCAGGAGCGACCGCTTCACCGGGGTCCGTTGTACGCGCTCGAGGCGGACCGGCTCGAATCAACCGTCTAGGCGGTGCGCCGCGCGATCACCGCCTGGATCAGGGGGAGCCGACCGAGGTCGAAGATGCGCGCCCACTCGCAGGGTTCCAAGCGCGCGCTTCTTAGTAGACGCTCGACGTCCCGTCCGACCTCGCCGAGCCCGGCGGCCTGGTCGGCCCAGTGATGCAAGGAGACGGTGCTGACGACCAAGTCGAAGCGCGCCTCCGGGTAGGGAAGCTCTTCGGCGAATGCGACCTCGAGCTGCACGTTCGAACGCTCGCCGAGCGGCGCGCGCCCGAGCTCGATCATCGCCGGCGCCGGGTCGACACCCCAGAGGTCGGCGGTAGCGGGAAGCCGCTCTGCGAGGAGGCGCAGCAGCGCGCCGGTGCCGCAGCCGACGTCGAGCACGGCCGCAGGATCAGCCACCGTCTGAGCGCGACTTCCATGCTGCGCGTCACCACCCGAGCGTGAAACTCCGCCCGCCAGCCGCGCTCATACCTCCCGGCGATCGAAGCGCTAAACGTCTCGGTCGTTGCTCACACCCAGTCAGATCGTCGCAGTGCCTTGAGCATCATCTGACTGGCAAGAGACGGCTCCGCAGCGGAGAGAGCGGGTTTCGCACAGTTGACAAGACCCGGCCGGAGAATCCGCGCGGCGACCAGGGATCGTCCTCCTGTGCGTTAGAGCGGGAGCCGGCCGCCGCCTTGACCGTCTTCACGGTCAGCTGTGAAACGGTGCCGGCGACGCCGTGAGGCCCGACGAGTTTGCTCATGTAAAGCTGCTCATAGGCGGGAAGGTCGACGGCCGCGACCCAGGGCAGGTAGTCGGGATCGCCGAGCATGCGTCGGCACTCGATCAGCTCGTCGAGTTCGGCCGCGCGCGTCTCGTCCCCCGTTTGATTCGTCGACGTAGGGGTCGTGCGTGATGATGCTCCGCCGCACCCGCGTACTAGCTGTCGAAATGACCGACCTTCTGCAGACGGATTGCGAGGTCTTCGCCTGAGGTCGCGCGGAGACCCGAATGCGTTGTACTGCGCAAACCTCCCGCGCGTCGCCAACTATGACAACACTCCATCCCGCATCTATCCCGCGGGAGGTCGCCGGAAGCTCCCGGCCGCACCCGCGAATCCCCGCAACGGCACGGGCGAAAGACCCTGCTCACGCCGCGAATCCCCGCCTATCCCCGCTCAACCCGCAAGCGCCATGACCGGCCTGTTACGCCGGAGGTCGCGGGTTCGAGTCCCGTCGCTCCCGTAAAAGTCCCTGTAAATCAGGATGTTGTGTTGTCGGTCTAGACGCCAGATCGCAGCCGACTACACAGACCTATTTTCGAAGAAGGCGAAAACGCGCGAACAGGCGCCAAAACGCGCCGAAGTACTCCGTTTCAAGCCGATTTACGCCGCGCTCAGGCCGGCAACGAGGTTGGCGTGCGACTACACAAGGTGACCGGAGGTCACAGGCGCGCCACCCGTCGCCGCCGACGGAGGAAGAGCCCGCCCCCGGCCACCGGACGCAAGAGTCGCCGTCCAGCCTTCCTCATCTCGCGCGCGCGCGTGTATATGAAAGATGCTCATCGGCTCTGAAAGACGCTCACCGGCTCCCGCTCTCCCTGGCGAAGAGGCGGCGGCTTTTTCAAAGATCTCCGCTCCTCCTTGAGCACCCCCACCCGGCAGCGCAGACGGCGCAACCTGCTCGCGCTCCTCCGTGCTCAACCCCTCGCGCGCGCCGGCGTCGATCTCCGCCTGCTTCAACCCAGCCGCGCCCGCATCGGTTGCGATCGGGGGCTGGCCGGTTGTATGGTCGCGCGACCGGCCACTCGATGCCGGGTCGCCAGGAAAACAGGGGGGAATGATGCGAAGGACTTTGATCGCGTTCGGCCTGGTAGCCGTCGCGCTCGCCCTGTCGGCGTTGGCCGTCGCGGGGTCGGATGATCAGCTGCTTCCGAACGAGCAGCACTTCCTCGACTCGTCGGGGAAGACGTACGTCAACGGGACGAAGAGCGGTTCGGCGCTGAACATGCTCGCGGTGGGCCAGAACACGCTGGCCGAGCGCGGCTTCAACGGCGATGTGTTCGTGTACAAGAGGTTCGCCTACATCGGGCGCTGGGGCTTCTTCGATTCGTCGCATCCGCAGTTCTGTCCGGCGGGGGGTGTTGCGGTCGTCGACGCGCGCGGCCCCGCCAACCCGGTGCAGGTGGCGAACCTCGAGGTGCCCGGCGCCTCGCACGAGGACGTCGCCGTCTTCACGGCGCGGTACGGACCGCTCGCAGGTCATGACATCGCCGCGGTCGGCCTGCAGGTCTGCGACGTCTTCCGCACCGACCCGGCGGCGGCGGGCAAGCGCGGCCTCGGCCTCTGGGACGTGACGAACCCGGCGGCGCCGACCCTGCTGTCGGTGTTCGACACAGGTTGCTGCACCCGCGGCTTCCACGAGCTCGAGGTCGGCGACCGGGCCGATCTCGGCCGCACGTTCGTCTACGCCAGCCTGCCCTATGCAGAGCGTCCCGACCCCGGCTCGCCGAACGGGATGCGCGATCGGCAGGGACGCGGCGAAGCCTGGATCGTCGACGTCACCGACCCTGCGCACCCCGCGTTTGTCTCCAGCTTCGGGATCAAGAAGGACCTCGGCCTCGACCCGACCGCCGGCCAGGGCTGCTTCGCGATCTCGTTCGGGCACGGGATGGATCCCTCCGAGGACGGCCAGAAGCTGTTTGTCTCCTACTGGGACGCCGGCTTCCTCAGCCTCGACATCTCCAACCCGTGGCAGCCGCAGTTCCTCGGCCGCTTCACCTACGCGCCCAACGAGGACGGAGACGCCCACTCCACGAGCTACGACGACGAACGGAAGCTCCTCTTCACCGCCGATGAGGACTTCTGCAAGACCGGACCGGGGATCGTCACAGGCTGGGGCTACATGCGCGTCCTCGACGAGTCCGATCCCGCGCACCCGGTGCAGATCGGCGAGTTCCACACGCCCAACTCCTACGGCCTCGCTGACCCCGGAGCGGGCGACTACGTGATCCACAACCCGCTGGTCGTCGGCTCCGACGTCTACCTCTCCTGGTACACCGACGGCGTCCGCGTCGTCAGCACCAAGGACCCGCGCCACCCGCAGGAGGTCGCCTACTTCGTCCCTCCCGCGGCGCAGAACCCGATCCAACACGACCCAGGTCTGGGGCGTCGCCTACGAGCCGTCGACGAAGCTCGTGTACGCGAGCGACATGAACTCCGGCCTCTGGATCCTCAAAAGAACGAAGTAATGCGCCTCCATCTCGCGTGGGGAAGGGACGCCAGCCCTTCCCCAGGCTGTGCCGGCACTGCTTCGGGCGCGAGGAGACTGAGACGGGACCGGCTTTCCGGGAAGGCTTGGGTGTCGGGAGCGTGTAGGGGCGCATCCGGTGCGCCCCACTCGAGGCGAGGGGCCGGTGATTCGGGCGCCTGACCCCATTGATAGAGCTTCCTTGACGATACCGTCGGAGTCTGGTTACCTCGCAGCGCTGACGAAGTTTTCTGCCTTCTGGGGAGGGGGGTTTTGATGCGATTCCGGTTGTGCTTGGCAGCGTTTGCCGTTGCCGGGGGCTCGATCGTCACGGGCTCGGCGTCGGCGGGTACGACGTTTAGCGCGCTGAATCCGGGCGGTCCTGCGAACTTCAGCGAGAGGGTGCCTGTCCAGTTCGTCTTCCTCGGGTACGAGCCCACCCACGTAAACCAGGCGGGCTTCCTCGCGGAGCTGCCGAGCCGCTACGACGCCGTCGTCCGCTCGCGCGGCTTCTATCCAGGCCTCCCGACCGAGGAAGTCGGGCTCCACTACAGCTACGACCATAAGGTCGTGTACACCGACACGACG
>WNFV01012873.1_pt1 | contig 12566 bp, 7 predicted proteins | sample 5400101 | NCBI WGS metagenome assembly WNFV01 (sample SAMN13153361, study PRJNA577476) | soil metagenome | isolation source: 115 cm soil or saprolite under grassland replicate 1 | place: USA:California | collected 2016-06-15
ATCGACAAAGGCTCCGAATTGGTGCGGAATGCTCATAACATTCGACCGCTAAACTCAAGGTCGAGGCAATTCGAAAGGAGACTTACGAAACGAGTCCTGATATTCGTTGCCATGCTCGTCGCCGGTTCGTTCATGGTCTTTGTTCACGGCGCCGTTGCCCGCGATCGCTACGACGACGGCAAGAGCGTAGCCGTGCAGACGGATGGAAAGATCGTCGTCGCAGGATACGCCACGGTTGGCCCGGCCGCTCAGATCGCGCTGGTGCGTTACAATGTGGATGGGAGCTTGGACAAAAGCTTCAACGGCACGGGCAAAGTCATTACCGCCGTCGGTGACGGTGATTGCAAAGCCGAAGGATTGGCATTGCAGAGCGATGGGAAAATTGTAGTGGCCGGTTATTCGTTTAAGCCCAACGGGAAAGACCGCGCCGAGTTCACTGTGCTGCGATACAACCCCGATGGCACACTCGACTCAGGCTTTGGCGAATCTGGGAAAGTCACGAGCGAGATCGGAGGCCGCTCCGACAGCGCAAATAGCGTGGCTTTGCAGGACGATGGAAAGATTGTGGTCGCGGGAGACACGCTTGCCCCTGGTAATAACGATTTTGCGGTCGCACGGTATAACGCAAATGGAAGTCTCGATACGTCCTTCAACGGGACCGGTAAAGCAACCGCCGACTTTAGTCAGATCGACTACGGCCGCAGTGTCGCTGTGCAGGGTGACGGCAAGATTGTCGTCGCCGGTGACGCAGAGCGCGGTGATCACCGAACTTTTGCAGTCGCGCGCTTCAACGCGAATGGGACGCCGGACATCGGCTTTAATAAAACCGGCAAAGTGACTACGGATTTCGGCGGCGGAAAAGCCGAGGCCCGAGGAGTGGCAGTGCAAAGCGACGGGAAAATCGTTGTCGCCGGTCTCGCGTCCACAGATGGCACTGAAAAATTCGCGCTGGTACGGTACAATCTGGACGGGACACTGGACACGAGTTTTGGCGGTACTGGCAAGGTCCTGACCCTCGTTGGCATGAGCGGCAGTAACGCCACTGCCATGGCACTGCAGGGCGATGGGAAAATTGTGGTCGTAGGTTACGCCGTCAATAACAGCGGCCGAGACCGCGACTTTGCGCTTATCCGTTACAATGCCGACGGCAGCCTCGACACACGTTTCAACGGGAGCGGCAAAGTGACTACGGCCGTCAGTGACCACGATGGCCACTGTGAGGCCGTGGCGCTGGAAAAGGATGGTAAGATCGTGGCAGCGGGATGGGTCTCCAGTGGCGACAACAGCGATTTCGCCGTCGTGCGCTTCGGTGCCGACGGAAAGCTCGATACGAGCTTCAATGCCGCTGGCAGCGTCCTGACCGCTGTGGGGAGCAAGCCTCCTGAAGCGGAGGATGCCACGCCACGTGTATCCATGGCCGTAATTAACGATCCGGATGGGTACACCAACGTCAGAGATTACGATGACAAAGTCGTCGCGAAGGTGAAAGAGGGCGAACGCTTCATTGCCGCAAAGCCATGGAATCGGTCTGACGATCCTAAGTGGTCAGTTCGCCTGAAGTCAGGACTCACGGGCTTCATGGATAAGACGCGGATTCATGTGCTCCCGGACGAGCCATTGATGAAGTTAAACTATGTCGCCAGGAAAAAGGAGTGGCGAAAATTGCTGTCCAAGCGCGTCACAGAAAACGACGAAGCTGCATCGCAAGCAAAAGGTCACGGCGTCGATTACAACAAAACTCTGGTGCGAGCGAGCGAAGGGAATCTCGAGGCGCTCGCGAAGTTTGTCTCTCTGGCTGAATTCATGGATGGAGCCGCAGCCGAGGCCTATTTCCCGGAAGCGTGGGAACTTTTTCACGTTGTGGGCGACAAGACTCTTGCGAAATTTGTGCGCGGGTTGCCATTGGCTGATCAAGTCGGTGTAAGAGGAACTCTGATCGGGGGAATGTCTGAAGAAGAATTCGCCAACGGGGCAGACGTGGATTATCTCCAGCGCTACTTTCCGGAGACGACGAAGATTCTCTTTCGCGGTGAGATCGTTGATTGGACTTCGCCGGACGGGCGCTACAGCATTCGTAAGACTTTTACGAATCCGTTTGACCTGACGGAATCAAAGGTCAGCCACTCAGAACTAATCGAGAAAGCGAGCGGCAAAGCGCTTTGCGATCTGACTGCGGACGATATTGGCGCCGGCGGTGATCGTGAGGGCGGCGTCCTTTGGTCCGCGGATTCGAAGCGTTTTGCGTACGTATCCAGCGACATGATTCATTTCGGAAATCTTTCCAGCAATGCAGCAGTTCCTCCCCAGAAGACGCAAACGACAGTGTATCAGCTGTCCGGCAATTCGTTTGTGAAAGTGGACCTGCCGTTGAGCCAGCCGCCCGGCAAAGACAGCGACCGTGAAGTCATCGGCGCTGCCATGATCCACGATTTCGTAACTCCTACGCGTTGGGAGAACCCCAAGAGTCTGATTCTAGAAAAGCACGACTATTACGAAAAGCTTACCTCGTCGTCTGGAGAGATTCACCAGGTCGGGCGCCTCTACGACATCACGGTCTCTGTCAAGGAGGACGGAACGGCATCTACCTCGTGGAAGATTCAAGCGGACCGCTGAGCTTTATCCCATCCGAATGCAAACGAATTTGTGGAGTTGCTTCCGCGAACAGCGGATTGTCGCGGTAACAAACAACGATCGCGATGGTCCACGCGCCAAAGAATGAAAAAATCTTGCCCAAGCTCCCATCAATGTTCAATCCTCTAAAGAACGACACGTGAAGAACGCCAGATTCATAATTGGGTTTGCATTGAAAGCTGCAGCCCGGCTTGGCGCTTTATTCATTTGCGCCTCAGCGACGGCGAGCGATCTGCACCCGATTGTTGAAGTCCAGAGCGGTTATCTCTTTGGCGCGGCAAGCGACGGCAAGTGGCTTAAAGCCGAGGAGTCAGCAAGATCGGTCAAAGCCGATACGACTTACCAAATTTACAGCCTTACTGCCAAGCTCGGCGAAGCGACAGGAAGCGCTCCAAAATCGGTCGACGAACCCTGTCCAGACACAATGGAGGTCACGCTGTCAGAAAAACCGGAGGACGGCGTGATTGCTCTGGCCGCGCCATGGAATGCGTTGCCGCGAAAGCCACGCATGGCAGATACAACTCAGCAAGTTTACGTCGATGCGGTCCGGGATTTTTTAAAAACGAAAGGTATCGAGCAGCCGAAAGTGAAGATCGACAACATTCTTCGCGTCGATTTGGACGGCGACGGCGAAGATGAAGTCTTAATCAGCGCGACAAATTATTTCAGCAAAGAGAGCGTGCCGATGAGATCGCCGGCCGGCAGTTATTCGATGGTAGTTTTACGGCGGGTCATGTCTGGAAAAGTGGAAACGCAGCTGGTCGAAGGTGAGTTTCACCCAAAAGCTTACGTAAGAAAGGAAGATAGCTTCGACGCTCCGAACGCTTACAAAGTGATCGCGACGCTGGATCTCGACGGCGACGGGAAGATGGAGATCGTCGTCCGCTCTGATTATTATGAAGGAGGAGCCACCACAATTTATCGGTGCAATCCAAAAAAGATTGAGGAGTTGCTTTCCGTCGCGTGTGGGGTGTGAAGCAACAGCGGTAACTATAGAAGAACAAGTGATCGCGGATGCCCCAATAAATTCTACTTCGCCTTCGCTTCCCGTTTTCGCAATTCGGAGGAACGTTCCTCAGTAAGCTGACGCAGAACGCGGTCGCGAACGATGCGTGCGTTCTCGGAGTCGCTCTTGTTGCGCACGGCTTCGTCGGCTTGACGGTCGCGTTGTTCGAGCCACGCGCGTTGTTCGGATCGAAGCGCGTTTTGCTCCGACGGACTGAGGTGTTTTAGTAGCGCTGCGTAAATTGCGTTCAATTCGCGGTCGGCTTTGGCAAGTCGTGCTGACTCTGAAAAGGGATCGTCCGGCAACGGTCCCGGAGTAAGCCTAACGACAGTGGCAGTGGGACCTTCACCGGCACGCGCGAGCTTGAGCGAAAGCGAATGGTCCGCGCTGCCGCGATTTGGTGCTTTTGATTTGCGCATCGATAGATTTATCCAAAACAGGTCCGATCTGTGCGGATCGACAGTCGCCCTGACCCACATCGAGAAGAAGCAAGGTATCGGTGCCCCATTTCCACTGATAGGCAGCCAAAGCAAACCGTCTTCCGTTCTCGATCGGCCCCCAGATAACGCTCAATGTCCGGTGACTGCCTGGCCGGACATAGCCTCCGGTATCCCCTATCGCGCCTACTTTCTTTTTGTCGGCGAGATTGATAACCCAGATCGCCTTTACGTCGTATTGTTCATAGAAACGATTGGGATCTTTTTCCAGCAGCGACCAATCTACTGGCTCATCGCTATCAACTGTCCAAGCCAGGGCATTGCGACCATCCGCGGACTTTGAATCGCGAGCTATGACAGCTTTCTCCGATCCTATCTCAATCCAGGGCAGCTCCGGCTGCACCGAGGGTTCGGTCGCCGCAGCGAGTCTGTCATTGCCAAATCGCGCAGCAATTAGCAGGCAGGCGATGCCAAAGATGTAAGCGCGTGGGGTCATTGTCTCGGCATGATAGGTAGGAGAAGGAGCCAGCACAATGGAATTCCGCTGTGGAAATGTGGTAACGCGCTTCCGCATTCATTGCAGAGTTTGCTTGCAATTGAGTGCTGTTATCCCTCACTCTCGAATCATGAAAGAGCTGGTTGAAAACCTTCCCACGGTCCAGCGACTGATTAATCGCTGGCTGCGTCGCACGGCATTTCTTTGCGCGGTTGCGTTATGTTTCAGTTCCGCTCCAGGCCAGGAAACGTCTGACGTTCGTGAGATGGTTCAGAAAATTGAGGAGCTGCGCAGCGCGGGCAAGTTTCGGGAAGCAATACCAATCGCTGAGCAAGTGTTGAAGTATTGCGAGAAGAATTACGGCCCGGAACATGCGGAGACCGCGGACAGCTTAAACGATCTCGCGTTCTTGTACAACTCGATGGGCGACCAGGCTAAAGCCTTGCCGCTTTACCAACGTGCGTTAAAGATCCGAGAGAAAGCACTCGGTCCAGACCATCCATATACCGCGATTAGTCTCAACAATCTCGCCGAGGCTTATCGGGAAAGCGGCGACTACGCAAAAGCGGAGCCGCTCTACAAACGGGCAATAAAGATTTGGGAAACCAAGCTTGGTTCGAAGCATCCGAACACTCTGTCAGGCATGAGCAACCTCGCGCTGCTTTACCAAGACAAAGGAGATTCGGCGAAGGCGGAACCGTTATATGTGCGAGTCTTGAAAGTCCGCGAGGAAACGCTTGGCCCCGACAACCCTCAGGTCGCAAACAGCCTGAGCAACCTGGGCACACTCTATTATCACCAAGGCAACTTCGCGAAGGCTGAGCCGATGGATCAGCGCGCATTGAAGATCTACGAAAAAGCGTACGGAGCGGAAAATCCTCACACCGCAAACGTCCAAAATAATCTCGGGGCGATTTACCTTGATCAGGGCGATCTGGTAAAGGCCGAATCGTTTTTTAAACAGGCATTCGAGGCGCGCGAGAAAATTTTTGGCCCTAACAATCCCGCGACTGGAGAAAGCATTAATAACCTGGCCTGGGTTTATATGGACGCAGGCGACTATGCTAAGGCTGAACCACTTTATCAGCGCTCGCTTAAAATTACCGAACAAGCCGCCGGTCCCGATCACCCAAACACAGCCACTTGTCTTAACAACCTCGGAGTGCTTTACCAGATGATGGGCGACTACAAGAAAGCGGAACCATTTTATCAGCGGGCCCTAAAGATTCGCGAAAAAGCTTTGGGACCAAACAATCCGGACCTGGTCTCGAGCATCGGTGGTTTGGCAGACCTGTATCGGCTCGAAAAAGATTACGCCAAGGCTGAACCCTTCGCCCAACATGCCTTGCAGCTTTCCGAAAAGAAATTCGGACCGACACACCAGATGACGGCGACTGCGTACAATAACCTGGCGGCAATTTATGAAGGCATGGGTAAATACGATAAAGCCGAACCGATGTTCCAGAAGGGATTAAAGCTTTTTGAGGACAAACTCGGACCAAATCACTACAAGACTGGCGCAGCTCTCGACAATCTCGGTGTCCTTTATCGTGAAAAAGGCGAATACAAGAAAGCCGAATCGTACGCCTTGCGGGCAGTCGAGGTTACCGAAAAAGCTCGCGGCCCGGAACATCCCGAGACCGCCACTTGTCTCGACGGTCTCGCCAAGACCTACGAAGCTATGGGCGACAAAGCCAAGGCCGATCCGCTCCGCCAGCGCGCAACAGAAATTCGGCAAAAAAACAAGACCAAATCTGCATCGCCCCAGCCAAGTCCTTCATCAAGTCCGATCTTAAGTTCTTCGCCGGGTTAACTGGCGCTCATCCTCGTGAACAGCATTTCAGCCTCTGAACACGCGATGAAATAACACGACGGCGCGAAAGAATTTCGGCTCTTCAGTCGTTAGGCAGCCGACGCATCTTGAGTATTTCGAGACGCGGACCCTTCGGGCCATCGATCAGCCGCAGATGTTCGTTGACCCCAAATTCTATGTCGCCCCTGCGGTCTCCAAATCGAATATTCTCTGATGCATCCAAATCGATCACGCCGTCATTCCCAACTTTCTTGATGTCAAGCGAAAGGCCCGCATCAGCCCGTTTGCCGACAAAGGCATAGGTCTTCTTTTCGATCGCTTTGTCCAGATCCACTGCACCGGCAAACTTCGGTCCTGGATTAATCTTCCCCACGACGCATTCGGTCGAGGCCCACTTGTCGTCCCAGAGCTGCACAAATTTCAGCGAGTCCGGAGACCACCTGAGGATGCATTGCCGATGGTTGTAACGGCGCTTCGTCCCGAAATAGTGGCAGCTTGTTTCACCCAGTATCTTCCGCTGCGCAAGATCGACAATGTAATTGGGCACATCGTAATCGTCTATCCCGGATTCGTAAAAGTAACTATCTCCATCATACAGCGCGTCCCAATTGGATTGTTCAGGCGGCAAGCCCATCGCGATGGCAAACCGGCCATCTGGCGAAACACTTCCATGAATGACGCGATACTTGTCTGAGTCGCCTTGAACGTTCGCGAACGGGTCGAAAAATTGAGGCGGACCGACTTTCCTCAGCGCGGGGGAAAGTTCGTGCGGTTCACCTAACCCAAATTCTTCGGCGCCGCCCTCGCCTTTGTTCTGCTTCGAAAGATCGACCACCACATTCGGCACATGGACGGTGTCGGTCGGTTCGCCTGGCTTGAAACGCCCGCTCTTTCTCAACTGGCGAATAAGCTGGTCGTTACCTTCCTCAGTTTCGCCGAAATATTTTCGCGATTCCTCCACTTGCGTGCCCCCGTCAGGCAACGGTGTTTCCTTGCGCGTAAGCAAGAACAGTCCTCTCCAGCCAAAGTCATTACCCAAATCGTGCGGGATGTATTCCGTGAGCTCGCGTCCAGAGGCATCGTTACGCTCAACTGTGGCCTTGATCAGGTCCTCGGCACCGTTGTACCATTCCTGTCTAACCGTTGTCGCGCCGCCAGACTCGTCTTTGCTGGTGTAACAAATCGAGCGCGCGAGTTGATCTTCGACCTGACGATAACGCTCCGCTAACATTTTCACCTGCTCGTCCACCGAACGCGCGCCTGATGCATTGTATGCGAGCGTGAGAATTCCAATAAGAACCGAGAGACGAATGAGAATGTTTCTTTTCATACGCGAACGCGCCCTGCTAATGGAAACTCCAGCGGGAAATCGACTTCGGTTGCTACTTCTTCTTCAGTTTTCGTAATCCATCCTTCGCTTCCTGCGCGTACTTACCATTCGGCTCTAACTTTAAGGCTTCTTCGAAATACTTCCGCGCGTTGGAGAAGTCTTTCATCTCAACGCTGACGTTTCCGAGGTTAATCAGATATAAAGCCGGTTTTGGATCGATCTGGTGCGCTTTTTCGGCCAACTCGCGCGCCTTCCGCCATTCGCGAATGCCGGCGTGATACATGGCTGCATCATTGAAAGCTTCCGCGTAATTTGGATATTGCTGCATCGTGAGGGCCGAAATCTGGAACCAGCGTTTGTCATCCTCGGGATTGTCTTTCTTCGCGTAATACAAACTGTAGCTGCGCAGCTTTTCCGGAACGAATTTGTCGGCTGGCTCCTTTAGCGGCTCACCTTTTAACCACTTGAGCTGTGTCGGGTGCTCGCGGGCATACTCCGCCATCTTCTTCACCGTCGACAATTCATTGTCGAAATCTCCGCTCTCCTGATACATGAAAGCGAGCCCGCACCAGATATCGAGGTGATCGGGAAATTTCGTGGTCGCTTCCTGAAGAAGATCGACCGCTCGCTTCATACTCCCTTCCACTTGCTCCATCGAAATGCTTCCTGTTTGCTTACCCTTCTTATCGGTCAACTCAACGTCGCCCGGCCCCGGTCGCTTCGTGGAGATATTCATCTGGCGCTGGTTAAAATAATAATTCGCGCTCGTGATCCACGCGTCGTGATCGTCGGGCGCCTTCTCCCGCCATTCGGTAAGCAGTGGCTCGATCTGCCCCTCCGCATGCTGATCTAGCAGCTGTCTGTAACGATGAGCGTATTCCTGGCCACTCGCCACCTCGGACTTCGGTTCGACGTAGACCAGGGTTTTGAGAACTTTCTCGAGCACCCCGGAATCTTTGCGGTAACTGGCTTGATCGCGGCATGTGAGGACGATATAAGCGACTCCCTGCGGAAGTTGGACGTAGCCCACGCGTTCCCATTGCGAATAATTCTTCGTGGCAGGGTATTCGTTGATGAAGTAATCGTGGCCGTCCTTCGTTTTGCCGGACGCAATTTTCTCCTTTGGCATGCCGCGCTTTTCCTTCATGCCCTGGATGGCCCATGCCACGAATGCGTTTACGCCTTCCCATTGAGGGCTGGCTACCTTCGCGTACATCACCGTCTTCGCATCCGCCCACGATGAACCTTTCGGGTAAAGAACGCACGGCATGTCCTGATTTACACCGGCCTCATTATCGACAACCCAACCTTCCGGCGCACTGATGTTAAACCCAGCTTTCGGGCCATGAACAACTCCGGCGGGAATTTTTTCCTGACCGAGCATGCTCGGAGAGAGCGCACTGACCGTGAGTAACGCGAGAATGGATATTTTTGTTTTCATTTCAGTCGATGGTTTGTGTCGTTTAATCATTACGTCCTCCTTCGAGACGCTCATCGCACCTCTGTTTCACTAGTGAGCAACGCTTTAATCTTCTCTATGTCGGGATGAGTGATGCCGGCGTCTTGGAGCCCTTTGAAATCCTCCAGGACAGCTTGCCTGAAGGTTCGCTCGTCGTCGCGAAGCTTGGCATTTTTGTTTTCCAAATAGATAGCCTTTGCTTTGTCGAATTGGTTATCGAAGAGATAACCGTGGGCGAGAGCGACCTTGATCATCGCCGCGTTATGCGGGGATAGTTCCAAAGCCTTGAGAGACGCTGCTATGGCCTCACGAGGGTTTCGATCAAAGAGATAATACCAGGCCAGGGATAAGTAGTAATCCCAGGTTTTTGAGGTCAATCCAATAGCGTTCTGTATGTCTTCCGAAGGGTTAGATTGTTTCTCTTCGGCAGCAGATTGGCCACGGTTGCGATAGGCGTCAGCGCCGCGTGTCCGTCCCGATACTTCCTTGGATGTAAACTTTCCTTGTTTGATGTCCCAGGTCGCTTCAACATGCCCATGCCACGCGTCAGGGCTCAAGCCTAGATCGTTCGGACTAGTGTGCACGTTAGCATCGATGACGACGCGGCTGGTGCCGTCGAGTGTGAAGCTCGCGTCCTCCATGAAGACAAAGTCGTAATAGTCGTTGTATCGCTCCGCCTTTGCTTTGCGATAAATTGGCAATAAGAGATCGTGCGCTTTGCTCAGGATGTTCGTCATGCGACTGAGCTTGCCGTCACGAAACTCGACCAGAAGAACGTCCCCGGGTCCCCATTTACTGTCGAGGGTGATCAGACCAACGGAACTGTCATCCGACCACTCAGCGCTGAGTCCGCCGTGACTTTCGTTTTGATGATAGGGCCGTTCCGTTTTCAACGGCCCCAGAATCCTGAAGGGCTCTAGCACAACGAGGTAATCCTTCGCACCATCAAATGATTGGGCGTAATCGCTCGTCGGGTAAATCACAGCGAACTTTTTGTTCGGCGAGATCGTGCTACGCGCGATGAGATAATTCTTTGCATATTTATCCGGCAGGCCAGTCGAGGAATCAGTTTCGGATTCTGCCTCCTCCTCCTCGGGCTCGGGTGGAGGCCGACCGGCTAGAAACACACTCTGGGCACCATCGGGAGCGAATTTCAAAATGGCTCCGCTAAAGCTTTCCGCGACGAACAGGTCGCCCGACGCATCAAAGGCAAAGCTGCGGGGCGACGTTGTTACTTTAGCGAAATCGCTTTTAATACCAGCAGATGTAAATTTGAAAATCGTGTTTCCCGTATCACCGACATAAACGTTACCTGCCTTATCAACAGCCAGTGTGTTTACGATTATATTCGTAGCAAAGTCGCTCTTAGCCCCGCCAGGTTCGTATTTGAAGATACTGCGCTTCAGTGGAACTCCGACAAAAAGATTGCCTGCCTGGTCACAAGCCAGGTTCTTAGCCGCGATCTCCGTAGTAGCGAAAGTCCTTTTCTCTCCCTTTGGAGTGAGTTTATAGATCGAGCCGGTGTCCCAATCGGAGACGAAGAGGTTGCCTGACGGGTCGATTGCCAGGCTGTAAGGAAGACCCACGCCGGTGGCAAACGTGCTTCGGGTTCCGTCCGGACTGAACTTTAGTATCGTGCCGCCGACGTGGTACTCGCCGCTAGGGCTCAACACGAAGAGATTGTTCGCCGCATCAAACGCAAGCCCATTGCCATCGGACAAGTGAACCCCGGTAACAGCAACGCTCCTTGTCCCATCGGGAGCAAATTTAAAGATTGTTTGCGCCGCGTGATCCGCCACAAACAGATTGCCAGAGTGGTCAAAAGCCAGAGCTGTCGGATTGTTCAACTCAACTCCGGCCGCGCCGTGGCTGCAAGCCAGCAGCATTGTCAAGCACACCACTCTAAAGACAACTCGAATTCGCACTCGGTTAGTTGAAGACATCAATTGCAAGAATGGTAACGATCTATCTAAGACTCGGCCCAATTGTTGGACGATTTAGTGTGGACTGGTGGAATTGGTGTCCTGAGTTGTGTTAGGCATCAGCGCCTTGATCCTTTCCATATCCAGCTGGTAGGCGGGGTCGTTCGGATACAGTTGGATAGCTTTCTGCATGTCCTTGGTCGCCGCGCCGTACTCTTCCTTCTCTGCATGAACCCAGCCGCGGTTCCAGTAAGCAACGTGATTCTTGGGATCGAGTTCGATGGCGCGATTAAGGTCAACGATAGCCCGATCCCAGTCTTCTTTTTCATATTCGGCGTTACCGCGTCGTCGATAGGCCTCACTATCTTTCGGGTTGCGTGTGATGTCGGCCGTAAAATCGCGGATCAACTCGTCGTAGTCGGGAAAAAGGAACTTTGCTGACTTGGGGAAGTGCTGACGAAAGTATTCTTTGCTATCAAATGGCCAGACGATGTCGCTCCCTTCGATGCTCACAAAATCTCGCGATTGTTCCCGTAGAAATTTGGCGTACGCGTCGTCGCCGATGAGATGGACCACAACGCACGTAACACCATCGTGTTCTTCCGCAGCCGCTCCGTCCGCACTCAGAGCTAGGAATGTCTTCAGCGCTTGTTGGTCGCCGCGCACCGCCGCCTGGGTGACGTCGTAATAATTAATGCCTTGCCTGCGCGCTTGCTCATCAATTTCAACGCCCTCCTCTGATTTAGGAGGCAGATCATCTTTGGTAAAATAAAGCTTGATGCGGCTGCAATGCATCCAGCCGCTCACGCCGGATTTCAGTTTCACCCGGCACCAATCCTCGCCCTCCTTCTTTTTAAACTGAAACGGCTCGCCGGCCTTAACCTTTGTTATAACTGCCGCATCGACTTGTTTCTCCTTCCGCAAATTCACAGAGCCATCCGGATCATCTATGGCGCCGCGGAATTCCGACACGTCTGCAAACCCAAGGAATTCGCGCGGCACGGTTTCTTCACTCTTTTCGTCCGGGGCCGGCGATGACTTCTCGGATGCACTCTTGCCGGCGACGGGTTTCTCAGTCGCAGCAGGTACTGAAAAACCGCAACCAATGGCGCACGCGATTGAGACGAAGGTAAAAGACGGTCTCATTGTTCTTTCTCTCTCTTGTCGACTTCTTTCTGCGACATCGAATGTGTCTTTACGATTTTCCAATTGCCCGCGGCATCGAACTTGATCGTGAAAAGGAAATCAGCGCCGAACCCGTCGGACATTTCGCCTGGGTCTTCGCGTTTTGCGATGACCTTTCGCAGACCAGTGTAGAGAAGCGCGGTGTTTACATCGATCCACCGGTCGAGTTTCTCTTCCGACCAAATGTATCGCAGATACAATCCCTTTTTCTCCAGCTTCTCTGTCGATAGACCCTTTCGTTTTAGCTGCGCCTCGATATCGCGTTGCGCGCGTTCCGATGCTTCCTC
>WNFV01018739.1_pt1 | contig 12566 bp, 9 predicted proteins | sample 5400101 | NCBI WGS metagenome assembly WNFV01 (sample SAMN13153361, study PRJNA577476) | soil metagenome | isolation source: 115 cm soil or saprolite under grassland replicate 1 | place: USA:California | collected 2016-06-15
GGCGGGAGCTCCTGACGATCACCGCGCAGTTGCTCCTCGAGCACCCGAGCCTCTACGCCCTGCCGGCCGCGCTGCCCTTCCTCCGCCTCGGCGAGACGATCTATCGCAAGCCGCGCCCCCTGCGAGCACCGACCAGCATATCGTGCCCGATCGTCGCCGCGACCTGGACGCTGGCCGAGCGGGAGGTGGAGGTGCGGCGTCGCAACGCGGAGCGGTTGCTGGTCGACCTGGAGCGAGAGCCCGGGTTCCAGACCATCAGCCCACCGGGTCACGCGCGCCCCGGCTACCTGCGCTTGCCCGTGATCGCATCCGCCGGGGCTCGTCGCGCGGCCGCTGGAGCCGCGGCACGGCGGCTGGGTGTGATGCCCGGCTATCCACGGGCCCTGTGTGACCTTGACCAGTTCGGCGGACGGTGCTTGAACCGCGACGCTCCCTTCCCGGGCAGCCGTCTGCTCGCCGCCCGGCTGTGCACGCTCCCCACGCACAGCCGCTTGACCGTCCAGGATCTCGCGCGCCTGGCACGCTGGATCCAAGCGGTCGGCGAGGCTTAGACGAGTGGCTGGTGCCCGTCGTGTTGCCCTCGTCGCGGGCGTCGTCGGGGTCGTTCTCCTTGTGCTGTTGTCTCAAGCCAAGAGTACGCCGTCCAGCTCGGCGCCCGTGGACACCGTGTTTGCGGAGGATTTTGAGTCGGGGACGTTGGACGCGTGGCAGGACGGGGTGGACCCGACGCGCCACCGGGTGGTGAGCGACGCGAGCGGCGCCCAGTCGGGGAGCCACTACTTGGACGTGACCTACCCGGCGGGCGCCGACGGCGGCTGGCTCACGCGCTTCTTCCTGCCCGGCTACGACTCGCTGTACGTGAGCGTATGGGTGCGGTTCCCCCCGACCTGGCAGGGGAGCACCAAGCTGGTCGCGTTGTACGGGTCGCGCACCGACAACCAGTGGTCGGCGTTCGGCCAGGCGGCCAAGTGCCCGAGCGGCGCCGATTTCTTCGCGGCGATGGTGGTGACGGATCCCGTGGGCGCCACAGGCACGCGGTTCTACACGTACTATCCGGCCATGGCGCGCGAGCCCGACGGCGTAACGTGCTGGGGACGGTATGGCGACGGGACCGAGAGCTACGTGCCGCCGTTGGCATTGAGTCTCGGCGGGTGGCATCAGCTCGAGTTCTGGGTGCGGCTGAACACGCCCGGGCAGGCGAACGCGCGCCAGATGTTCTGGCTGGACGGTGTACCGCGGGGTACGTGGTCGGACTTCAGCTTCCGCAGCAGCGCGATGCTGCGTTTGAACGCCGTGCAACTGACGTTCAGCAGCGGCGGCGCGCCGCTCACCGAGCACCTCGCTGTCGATCACCTTGTCGTCACCGCGGGACGACGCCGTTCCTGACCGTGTGACGCAGAACACCATCGAGCGGGTCGTCTACTGACGGCAACCTGTCGAGTCGTACGGATCGTCCTCGCAGTCCTGCACCCACGCTTACGGTTACGCTCTGTGCAGGGAATCCCCGACTTGCGCGTCGGATGTGAGTTGCTACTATGCATCACGTGTTGCAATCACGCGGCACTTTTGGCGCCGCTCGACACGGATCGCAAGCGGCAGTGCCCCCGCTTCAACACGACGCTGCTCAGAGCAAAACCGCCGAAAGGCGGTGACGCAGAGCTACGGGACTAACGCGACCTCGTCGCCACGTCCGCCGGGCCGCCAGCGAATCGACCACGGGTCGAGGCTGGCGGCCTTTTTTTGCGACGGAGTGAGTGACGATGCCGTTCACGTTCAAGCTGTCGGTGCGCCTGGCGCTCATGAAAGCCTCGTTGGCCCTTGCGGCCGCCGCGGCCTTTGGCGCGTGCGAGCTGCCCGACAGGCGAGGCACCGGTCCCACCCTCCCCGACCCCGTGGTGCAGGTCGTCAGCTCTCCCGATACCGTTACACTGGATCCCTACCAGACACGACAGTTCGTGGCGTTCGGTCGCACCCAGGCGGGCGACAGCGTTGCCATCGCGGTACGCTGGAGCACCTCAGCGGGCACGATCACGACCGGCGGTCTGTACACGGCGGACACGATCGCCGGCATCCATCAGGTCACGGCCACGACAACCACCGGCACCACAACGGTCTCGGGGAGTTCGCAGGTCAAGAACCCCGGCCCGCTCGCCCAGGTCATTCTGACCCCGGGCAGCGCGTCCGTCGTGGCCGGGGGCACGCAGCAGTTCGCCGTGTACGGCCGAAAGAAGAATGGCGACAGCACCTCCGTAAGCGTGGTTTACTCCGCCACTGGCGGCAGCATTTCGCCCGCAGGGCTGTACACCGCGGGGTCGAGCGCGGGCACCTACCGGGTGATCGCCAGGCAGAGCAGTCCCGGCACGTTGGCCGACACTGCTGCGGTCACGGTCACGACGACGACGGTGCCAGTGGCATCTGTCGCGGTGAGCCCAACGACGGCGAGTGTGGCGCTGGGGCAGACGGTGCAGCTGACGGCGATGCCCAACGATGCGAACGGCAATGCCTTGAGTGGGCGGGTGGTGAGCTGGGCGAGCTCCAACACCGCGGTGGCGACCGTGAGCAGCAGCGGGCTGGCGGCGGGGGTCGCGGCGGGGCCGGCGACGATAACTGCCACGAGCGAGGGGCAGAGCGGCGCGGCAGCGGTAACGGTGACGGTGCCCCCGACGAACCCGGGGACCGTGAGCGACCTCGCGGTCGCGGGTGTGACGGGCAACTCGGTCACCCTCGCGTTTACGGAGGTGAACGACGGCACTGGCCTCCCGGCGAGCTACGACATCCGCTGGGCGGCAGGCGCGCTCGCGTGGGGGTCAGCCACCGACGTGACACTCGGCACCTGCGCCGCGCCGGTCGTGGGGAGTGCGATCGGCACCAGGCGTAGTTGCACGGTGCTCGGGCTGCAGGCGGGCGTGGCCTACCAGTTTCAGCTCGTGGCGTTTCACGGTACGCTGAACGTGAATGCGGTGTTTGGCGCGCTCTCGAACGTGGTCAGCGGGACGACCACGTCGAGTGCGGCGCCCGTGGCCTCCGTGACCCTAAGTCCGTCCGCAACGAGTGTGGCGGTGGCGGGGACACAGCAGTTCACGGTCACGCTCAAGGATGCGAGCGGGAATCTTCTGACCGGCCGCGCGGTGACGTGGGCAGAACGGCGCCGCCACGATGATCGTGACGCCGCCGGGGTCACAGAGGGTGGACACGGTGTTTGCCGAGGACTTCGAATCGGGCAATCTCAATGCTTGGCAGGACGGCGTGGACGCCACGCGCCACCGGGTCGTGACCGACCCGAGTTTCGCGCAGTCCGGGAGCCACTACCTCGACGTGACCTACCCGGCCGGTGCCGATGGCGGCTGGCTCACGCGCTTCTTCATGCCCGGCTACGACTCGCTCTACGTCAGCTACTACGTTCGCTTCCCGACGACCTGGCTGGGCAGCACCAAGCTGATCGCGTTCTACGGCTCGCGCACCGACAACCAATGGTCGGCGTTCGGCCAGGCGGGCAAGTGTCCGAACGGGACCGATTTCTTCGCGGCGATGGTGGTGTCGGATCCGGTGGGCCCCATTGGGACGCGGTTCTACTCGTACTACCCGGCGATGGCGCGCGAGGCCGACGGCGTGACGTGCTGGGGCCGGTATGGGGACGGGACCGAGAGCTACGTGCCGCCGTTGGGGCTGAGTCTGGGCGGCTGGCATCACGTGGAATTCTGGGTGCAGCTGAACACGCCGGGCCAGGCCAATGCGCGGCAGACGTTCTGGATCGACGGGGTCGAACGGGGGGCGTGGGCGGGGTTCAGCTTCCGGAACAGCACGATCCTGATGTTGAACTCGGTGCAGCTGACGTTCAGCAGCGGCGGCGCACCGGTGACCGAACACCTGGCCGTCGATCGCCTCATCGTCACGACCGGGCGTCCGGCGCCATGACGGTCGAGACGGGGGGGGGGGCGAGTGTCTGATTGGTTGACAGCTGTCGAGCATTTTGACGCCGTCGCGAGACGGACAGTGAATTGAATCAATGACTCACGCCGGGCATGCCCCGTGCGAAGGTGGCACAGGTTCTCTGAAACTCACACTGGCAGGAGCGTAACGGTATGCCGTTCACTTTCAAGCTGTCCCAGCGTCTGGCGCGGATGCGACTCGCCGCGCTCACCATCCCCGCCGCCGCCGCGGTGCTCACCGCGTGCGACATGCAGCGGAACCCGGGGACTGGTGTGGACGACCCCGTCACGCAGGTGATTGTCTCTCCAGACAGCCTGATGCTCGATCCGCTCCAAAGCTACCAGTTTCACGTCTTTGGCCGTACCCAGGCCGGCGACAGCGTGCCCGTATCGGTCCGCTGGGCGGCGTCGGCTGGTCCGATCACCCAGAGCGGCATGTACACGGCCGACACGTCGGCCGCCGACGTACTCGTGACGGCGACCCTCAGCACCTCCGCGGTCAACGGGACGTCGAGCGTGAAGAAGCGCCGCTTGATCCAGATCGTCATCAATCCCAAGAACACGGTGATGCCGGTGGGTGGTGTCCAGCAGTTCGCGGTGTACGGGCGCAAGAACACCGGCGATAGCGTCAACGTCTCCGTCACCTATGGCGCGACGGGCGGGGCGATCTCGGGGAGCGGCGCGTACACGGCCGGGCAGACGGCAGGCGCGTACCAGGTGATCGCGAGGCAGAGCGGCGGCTCGCTGGCTGACACGTCCGCCGTCACAGTGGAAATCGTCCCGGTCGCGTCCGTGGCCGTGAGTCCGGCCTCGGCGACCGTGCCGGTGGGGCAGACCGTACAGCTCGCGGCGACGCCGAAAGACGCGAGCGGGAACGCGCTCTCGGGCCGCGTCGTGATGTGGACGACCAGCAATGCGGCGGTGGGCACGGTGAACGCCAGCGGCCTCGTCACGGGTGTGACGGCGGGCTCCGCGACGATCACGGCCACCAGCGAAGGGCAGGGTGGGACAGCGGCGATCACGGTCACGGCGACGGTCACGAACCCCGGAGCCGTTGCGAATCTCACCGTGGCGAGCGTCACGACCAACTCGGTCACGCTCTCGTTCACCGAGGTGACCGACGGAACCGGCCAGCCGGCGAGCTACGACATCCGCTGGGCCGCGGGCACGCTCTCGTGGCCTTCGGCGACCAGCGTCGCGCAGGGCACCTGCACGGTCCCGGTAGCCGGCACGGCGATCGGGGCGACGCGGACTTGCACGGTGCTGGGTCTCGCTGCTTCGACGGGCTACCAGTTCCAGCTGGTGGCGTTCCGGGGCACCCTGAACGTGAACGCCGTGTTCGGCCCGCTCTCCAACGTAGCGAGCGGGACGACTGCCGCCTCGACGGCCCCCGTGGCGACCGTGACGGTGAGTCCGGCGAGCGCCAGCCTCGGCGTGGGGGCGACGCAGCCGTTTACCGCGACGCTTCGGGATGCCGGCGGCAATATCCTCACCGGTCGCACCGTCACGTGGGGGAGCAGCGCGCCCCTCGTGGCGTCGGTGACCGGCGGCGGCCTGGTGAGCGCGCTCGTCGTGGGGTCGGCGACGATCACGGCGACGAGCGAAGGACAGAGTGGGAGCGCGGCCGTGACCGTCACGACCGGGACCGGTAATCCGTCGCTCAACGAGCCGCCCGGGTTCCGGGCGTTGAACGACCAGCCGTGGGACCTGTTGACGGGCAGCGGCTGGAGCTACCTGCGGCGCACCAGCTCCAAGGACGATGGCATCGTCCTCGACGCGACGGCGCCGCGCTCGGCCGCCGACGTGCTCCGCATCGTGTTCACGACGGACATGATCCACGATACCGAGCCCAGCGTCCATTGGATCGGCCTCCCGGGCGTCCGAGAGATCTACACGGTGTGGTGGATGAAGGTCTCGCCCAACTGGGAGTGCAGTCCGGCCGGCTGCGGCAAGATCACGTTCCACTTCACCAATGGGTCCGGCCAGGTCTATACGGGCCTCTACCATCAGGGCGGGAATCCGAGCAGCGGCTGGATCAATGGGCCGCCGTACCGGATCGGCGTGAACACCGAGTGGGCGCCCTACGGCCAGGCAGTGTGGCTGCCGAACGCGACCACGACGTTCATCAATCCGGGCGAGTGGCACCGCATCGAGGTGTACTATCGCTGGGAAACGACGCCGGGGAGCTCGGGAGACGGGATTATTCGCTGGTGGGTGGACGGCGTGCTCAACGGGAACTACACCAACGTGCACTATCCGTCGGGGAGCTTCAACGAGTTCCAGTACGCCCCGACACTGCAGAACCCGCCGTCGGCGGAGATGTACATGTACCTCGACCACACCTACGCGAGCGTCCCGTAGGCTGCCTAGGTCAGTCGTTTCACCTGTCGGGGGCGGGCGCGGTCAGCCCGCCCTCGATGCGTTCGGTCGGCAGCTGCTCGCCCGCGAGCACGTCCCGGTAGATCGGGGCGTAGCGCGCCACCATTCGGGTCACGTCGTACTCCTGTCTCGCGCGCTGCTGCGCCCGGGCGCCAAGCTCGCCCGCGCGCGCCGGCGCATGTAACAGACCGCTGACCGCGAGCGCCAGCGCCCGGGCGTCGCCGGCGGGAACGAGAACCCCTGCCCGGCCGTCCTCGAGCGCGACGCGCACGTCGCCGACGTCGCTGGCGACGGTCGGGCGTCCCGCGAACATCGCCTCGAGCAGGGCTACGGGGAGCCCCTCCGACAGGGACGGCAGAATGAAGACGTCTGCGCCCCCCAGAACGTTGGCGATGTCCGCGCGGAGGCCGAGGAGGTGCAGGCGGTCGGCGACGCCCAGCTCGGCGGCGCGCGCGCGCAACGCCTCGGCCAAATCTCCCCGGCCCGCGATGGCGAGGTGCACCCGCCGCTCGGGTCCCTGGAGCAACGCGAGCGCTTCGACCGCGTGCCGGTGGCCCTTGACGGGGTACAGGTTGCCGACGGCCACCACGAGCCGGTCCTGCGGCCCGAGCCCGAGCTCCTGACGCAGTCCTGAATGCTGGACCCATGTTGGGCGCACGCCGTTTCCCACGGTGGTGACGCGGGAGCGGGGCAGCCAGAGGTCGCGGCACAATTGCTCGGCGAGGTCGCGCGACACCGCGACCACGCGACCAGTCAGCGCGAAGGCCGCACGCAGCGCCACGCGGCGGCGCAGCCGCTGCGCGTAGTACCGTCCACCGTGCATCGTCGTGACGTGCGGGATGCCGGCGCGCCAGGCAGCCCACGCGCCGTACACGGCCATCGAGAATTCGTGGCTGTGCGCGAGCGCGATCCGATGCCGTTGCAGCAGGGCGGTCAGCTGTCGGGCGAACGCGAGCGAGACTGGGCGTTCGAGCCGGAAGGACTCCACCGTGACGCCTGTCCCCGCGAGCTGCTCCGGGAGCCACCCTTCGCCTCCGGCCGGCGCGATCACGACCGTGTGGCAGCCGGCGGCCTGCAGCTCGGTGGCCATGTGCACGAGCATGCGCTCGGCGCCGCCTGGTCCGTTCGTCTCGATCAGGTGCGCGATCCGCAGTCCGCGGAGGCCCGCCGGCACGCTCACGTGGTCGCCGACGGCAGGGCTGGATACCGCGGGCCCAGGCGCCGCCAGGACCAGCGTCCCGGGTCGAGCAGGCCCGTGAGCCGCAACCGCAATTTGGTCGGACGGTCGTCGCGCGAGAGACAGAACCGCGGGAGGTCGTCCACGCCGTGGTGCCCCCTGAGCGTGACGCCGCCGAGGGTCAGGGAGGTCATCATGCCGGCCTTGCGGGCGAGCGTCAGGGTGCGGTCGTCGAACAGGCCGAACGGAACAGCGAGAATCGGAACGACGTCGCGCAAACGCTCGCGCAGCTCCTCGTAGCCCCTTGCGATCTCTCCGGTGAGCTCGGCGTCGGGCAAGAGCGGCAGGACCGGGTGCGACACCGTGTGCACGCCGATGTCGACCGACGGAAGCGCCGCGAAACGTGCGAGCTCCTCGAACGTCATGGACCGCTGCGACGTGTGCGTCCCGGCCTCGACCTCGAGATCGTGCAGCATTGGCGCGAGGGCCTGCGGCCAGAGCCCGCGGTGGGCGGCCAGCAACCACTGGCGCAGCGGGCGCAGAGGCCCGTATTGCGCCGGCTGCCCGTTGCGGTATTCGGCGGGAAGACCGCACGCGTCTTCGAAGGCCCGCCAGCGCTCGGGCGGGATTCGGTCGAACAGGTCGTCGATGCGGTCCCACCAGTAGTGCGCGCCGGCAGCTGCCGCCTGCGTCACTGCGAACACGGTGATCGGTACCTCCTCGCGGCGCACCAGGTCCGCGGCCTCAACGAGGAGCGACGCATAGGCATCGTCCGCGGTGAGGGCGACGAGGCCTGCGGTACCGCGTCCGGCGAGGTGCCGGGCGACGAGATCCCGGAGCGGCACCAGCTGTCCCACCTCCCTGACGGCCGCCAGCAACGCCTCGAAGCGCTCCACCGGCACGTGCGCGACGCTCTGCCCCGGGAGCGCCGGGCTCGTGATGCCGTGCAGGCAGAGAATCGCACCGGCGGAGCGGAGCGGTTGCACGCGCGACCTCACCCCGCGCTCGCGACAGGGCCGGCGGCGGGCTCGACCACCGCCATCATGCGCCGGATGGTGGCGTCCCACGTAAAGCACCGCTCGGCTCGCTCGTGCCCGGCCCGCCCCATGGTGCGGGCCAGCGTGCGGTCGCTGAGCAGGCGCTCGAGCCGGTCGCTGAGCGCCTCGACATCGTCGATGGGGACCGTAAACCCGGTCTCCCCGTCCACGATCATCTCCGGAACCGCCCAGGCGTCGGTGCCGATGCAGGGCAACCCGAAGTGCATCGCTTCGATGAAGGCGATACCGAACGGCTCGAAGCGCGTCGGCAGGCAGAACACGTCGGCCGACTGGTACGCCGCCACCAGCGCGTCCCAGCCGGCGGCCTGATTCTTGTTCAGGTCTCCCAGACACGTGACGCCGGGCTCGTGCGCGGCCAGCGTCGCGGGTCCCGCGATCAGGAGGCGGGCGTCGGGAAGGCGCTGGCGCACGCGCCCGAAGGCGCGGAGCAGCACATCACCGCCCTTGCGCTGGAACTGGCGTCCGACGAACAGGATCGTCGGCGCGTGGTCTCGGTCGGCCCGCGGCGGGGTGCGCGGAATCCGCGTCACGTCGAAGTTCGGGCCAGCGTGGATCGCGTGCACCCGCTCGGGAGGCAGGTCCAGGTCCTCGATGAACGATCGACGCAGGCGCTCGCTCAAGGTGAAGATGCCGTCCGCGCGCCGGTACACGTCCCGCTCACGCCGCTCGACGTCCGCCAACTCGCGGCGCGTGAGCGAGACGGCGTCGCTGTGTCCCCACGCCGCCCCGCGCTCGGCCATCCGGACGTTGGAGTCGCAACACAGAAAGTGGGGAATCGCGCCCCGGCCGAGCGGTTGGAACGTCGCCCCGACCTGGAGGATGACATCCAGCCGCCTCCGCTGGGCGGCGATCTGCTGCGCGGCACGACGGGAGCGCAGTCGAAACGGCGGCCCACTGAGATGAAACCTCGTGCCCCAGCGGCGGCGGTCGATGGCGAACGTCAGCGCGGCCCCCAACCATCGGTCGACCCCGGCCAAGTCGACGTCGCCGGTCACCACGGCATGACCGGCCGACCGCAAATGATCCACGAGGCTCTTGGAGATGCCCGACCACGAGTCCCACGACTCGGCGTCGCCTTCGGACAGAAATAGGATGTTCATGCGAGATGTCCCATGCCCTCAGTCCAGAAGTCGACCGCGCGTGACGCAACTCCGGCGCAAAATGTGGGCCTGCCGGCCATCCCAGCGTCCTCCTGCGCGCGCGGCTCCACGGGTGTTGCGGTGGCGCCACGTCGCCGAGCCGGGGGCGCGCGACGGGTCTGGCATCGCTCTTGCACTCAACCGCGATGTGATCCGCCCGCTCCGAATCGCAGCCTTCGCAAAGACCGGGTTCTCGGATTTCACGTTGAGGCGTTCGACTACGAATCCCTGCACTTCCTGTTCAGTGAGATCTTCGTGCGGAGCCAGTATTGGGTCGACTGCCCGAATGACCGGCCGCTGATCTTCGATTGCGGCGCGAACATCGGCCTGGCAACCATCTTCTTCAAGTGGCGCTACCCGCATAGCTCCATCCACTGCTTCGAACCGGATCGGCGCACCTTCGAGCTGCTGACACGCAACGTGGAGGCGAATCGGCTGCCCGATGTGCATCTCCACAACGTCGCGCTGTCGAACGCCGTTGGGACAGTGGAGTTGTTCGTCGCCGCGCGCCGCGCGGGATCGCTGCTCATGAGTATGGATCCGCTGAGGATCCCGGAGCCGGATGTCCAAAAGACCGTGGTCGACAGCACCAAGCTCTCGCTGCTCGTGAACGGCCGGAAGGTGGATCTTGTGAAGATGGACGTGGAAGGTGCGGAGCGCCTCGTCGTAGCGGACCTGGTGGAGAGCGGGAGCATTGGAATGGTCAACGAGCTCGTGGTGGAGTACCATCACGATGTGGACCGCCGGCGGGCGAATCTCGGTGAGTTCTTGTGCTTGCTGGAGGGTGCCGGGTTCAAGTACCAACTCGATGTCGCGTGGGCAGCGGGGCGCGACGAGTTTCAGGACGTGCTGCTCCACGCCTACCGGCCCAAGTCCCCGACGTCGACAGTTCGGGGCACGCTCACGTAGGTGTGATCCACGTACATATACTGCTCTTCCGGTGGGGGATTCTGCAGCGTCGGCGCAAACTCGAACTGTGAGAACGCGCCGAGGGGATAGCGGACATCGCCGTAGTCGCCGTTCAGCACGCCATTGACCCACCAGCGCATGACCCCGTCACCGGCCCCCGGACTGGACTCCCACTGCATGTACCACTCGATTCGATACCACTCGCCGTAGGAGATGGGTGTCGTGGTCACGTTGGGGTCCCAGATCTTCTGTCCGTAGGGCGCCCACTCGGTATTGACGCTGACGTGGTGCGGCGCGTTCGAGCCGAAGAAACCCGTGTACACCTGTCCCGTCGGGGTATGCAGGAAGCTGATCTTGCCGCCACCGGCCGGACTCGGCGTCCAGTTGGGCGACAGCTTGACGTGCCACGCCACGTACGCCGAGCGCACCAGCGGAAGGCCGATCCAGTGCACGCTCGGTTCGGTGTTGGGCACCATGTCCGGCGTGAAGACGATCCGCAGCGCGGTCGAGTGCTCGGTCGCCGTGTCCACGCAGATGTCATCGCGCCTGGAGCTCGTCCGCGGCAGATAACCCCAGCCGCTTCCCCTCACGGTGTTCCACGGCTGGTCGCTCAAGGCTCGGAACGCCGGAGGCTCGTGTAGCGGCGGCTCACCCGGCCACTCCGGGATGCCGGAGCACACAGGAGGGGGTTCTTCGCATGCCGCCAGCCCGAGCGACGCCAGCAGCAAGGTCACGACGCTTGCCACGCGGTTCACACGACCAGCGCGCGGCCGCGGTGCACGGGCGGCGACGCCAGCCGGCCGAGGAGCTCGTTGTAGGCCGAGCGGATCCGCCGACCGACGACGCTCCAGCTGTAGGTCTCGATCGCGGTGCGGCGCGCGTTGCGCTCTAGGCGAGCGCGGAGTGTCGCGCTGCGCAACACCGCGACGACCGCGGCGCCAAAGGCGTCCGGCGCGTCGCGCACGAGGATGTTTTCTCCGTCCACCGCGTCGAGGCCCTCGCAGCCGATGGAGGTCGACACGACGGCCTTTCCCATCGCCCACGCGTCGAGGATCTTGAGGCGCGTCCCCCCGCCGATGCGGATCGGCACGACGCAGCAGCGAGCCTCCGAGAGCGCCGGCCGGATGTCAGGGAGATGGCCAAGCGCGGTCACGCCGGGCTCGGCATCGTAGCGAGCCCGGTCTTCGGGCGCGTTGCTCCCGATGAGCTGCAACGAGGCCGCGCGGTCTCGCGCGCGGACGTTGGGCCAGATCTCCTGCAGCAAGAATCCCACTGCGTCCCGGTTCGGGTGGCTGTAGGTCGGTCCAACGAAAACGACCCGCCCGGCCGCGGACCTGGCGCCGGTTGGTTGGAAGTACGCCGTGTCGGTTCCGTTCGGGACCACGACCGTGGTGGCGCCGGGCGCTCGGGCCAGGAGTCTCCGGTCGTCGACCGCCGACGTCATGACGTTCAGAGCGAGTCGCGGACACAACTCGCGCTCCACTCGGGCGATGCGATCTGCCTGGAACAGCAGATAGCGCGCCAGTGCCGGGTTCACACATCGGGCGCGCAGCCGCAGCAGCTCGGAGTCGATGTCGTGATGCGTGCAGGAGATGGGCACCGGCGGCAATTCGGAGAGCCAGCGATGGAGATCGAGGCTGTCCAGATGCACGAGGCCCGGCGTTCGGGCTCGGAGCACGGCGCGCAGCCGGGCGGCGAACGCCCGGCTGTCGTATTCGTAGTACGTGTAGGCGCGTCCGGTGACGACGCTTCGCAGGTGGTCCCAAACCTTGCGGAGCACCGAGTGCTCGCTGGGAATCGGCGTCGGCTCGGCGACGAAGACGGTCGCGCTCTGCAGCGCTGCCCAGGCCGCCTCCCGTGCCCCGCGGTCGGGCTGGTGGTTCACGCGGGAGAAAGCGATCAGGTCGACGTCATACTCGACCTGCAGCTGCCTCACGATATTGAAGGTGCGGGTGGCGACGCCGCTGTGAGGCGG